>WNEY01000112.1_pt1 | contig 39275 bp, 33 predicted proteins | sample 5400531 | NCBI WGS metagenome assembly WNEY01 (sample SAMN13153338, study PRJNA577476) | soil metagenome | isolation source: 200 cm saprolite under Douglas fir tree site 1 | place: USA:California | collected 2015-04-18 | reverse complement strand
CGAGACCGAGTGCGAGCGTTTCCCCGACGCGGTTGGCCAGCGCGGCCCAGTTCGCGTACGTCGCCGCCACGGCGAGCAGCGTCAGCAGGACGGCGGCCAGCCATGCCCAGCCGGACCGCGTGATACGGCGGCGAGCCAGCCACATCAGGCACGCCAGGCCGGCCACCATGCCCGTCATGCCAGATCGCGACAGCGCCACCATCGTTGTCGCGAGCATGAGGCAGGCCGACGCCGCAAGCCAGAGCGCCGTCGCGTCGAACGTCGATTCCAGATCGAAGAGTCCACCGTCGCGGTGACGCGACTGGTAGCGCGCCACGCCGTATCCAATCGTCATCGGTACGGCCATGATGAGCCACGTGGCCAGGCTGTTCCGGCTCACGTACGGACCGAACGGCGTCGAGTGGCTGTCGAGCGGCTGCCAGTACCAATACAGCAGCCGCGGAGCGGTGGCGTGCTGCATGAGCGTGAGCGCGGACAGGGCCAGCCCCATCCACGCGACGCCGCGCGCCGTTTCGCGCAGGCCGTGCCGGTTCGCGATGGCGCGCGCCGACCAGAAGATGAGCAGAAATGACGCGCCAAGGACGAGGGCTCCGGCCGTGGCTGCCGGGTCGACCGAAAGAGCACGCGCGGGGCCGGTCATCGCATCGGGCGGCGCGTCGAGATACAGCGCGCGATCGATGCCGGCCGATCCGGGCGACAGCGCGAGCCGCACGCGCGCGGGCAGCGGCACCACCGTGAACGCTGCCAGCAGGAGACAGGCGATGAGGGCGCCGTCGAGCAGCCGGTTCGGCGCCGTGAGAATCGGCGGGCGTTCACGCGCGGCGACCAGGATGGCGCCGCCGACCAGCGGCACCGTGGTCCACGTGTACGCGCCAGCGAATGCGAACAGGGTCCACGCGGCGAGCAGCACCAGCGCGGTCGAGCCGCTCGCGACGCTAGACGGCCGCTTCTGCGTAGTAGTTCTTGTACTGGTGCCCGTAGTACCGCGAATAGTAGTACTTGTTGCGCGCGAAATCGACCCGGTTGAGCACGACGGCGCAGTAGCGCGGCCGGGCCGACATGATGGTTTCCAGCGCGCGCTCGGCAAGCCGGCGCCGCGTCATCTCGGCGCCGACCACGAACGTCACCCCGGTGACCATCGGCGCCAGGATGACGGCGTCGGTGACCGCGAGCACGGGCGGCGTGTCGATGATGATCCAATCGAACGGCCCGTGGGTGAGGTTGGTGAGCAATGTCTGCATGCGCTCCGACGAGAGCAGCTCCGACGGGTTCGGCGGCATCTTCCCCGCCGTGATGGCGAGAAGGTTCGGGTCGACCGTGCGCTGGATGACGTCGCGCACACGGGCCTGGCCAATCAGCACTTGTGACAGGCCGCGATCGTTGGTGAGCCGCAGCGGCCGGTGCAGGCCCGGCCGCCGCATGTCGCCGTCGATGAGCAGCACGCGCGCGCCGCCGTACGCCAGCGCCATCGCAATATTCGCCGCCGTCGTCGTCTTCCCTTCGAGAGGCTGCGCGCTCGTGACGATGAGGATCTTGGTCCCCGCCATCGGGTACTTCGAGATGAGCGACGTGCGCAGCGCGCGGAACGCCTCGCCGAAGTCATGCGTGACGTGCGACGAGGTCAGCAGCGGATGCTTGTCGCCGCGCACGGACGGCACGAGGCCGAGGAACGGCAGCTTCAGCCGGCGGGTCACGTCTTCCGGCGTCTTGATCGTGTCGTTCATGTAGTCGAGGCCGAAGGCGACGCCCACCGCCAGCACCAGGCCGATGAGGGAGGACATGATCCACGTGCGGCGCCCGCTGGCCGCCAGCGGCGACTTGGGGATTTCCGCCTTGTCGACCACGCGCACGTTGTTCTGCCGGCTGTTGCTCGACACGCGCAGCTCTTTTTCGCGCTGGAGCAGCGACTCGTACACGCTGCGATTGCTCTTCGCCTCGCGCTCCATCACGTTGTAGCCGACGCTCTTCCGGCTCAGATCCTGCGCGTCCGCCTTGGCGGCTTCGAGGTTCTGCGACAGCGTGCGCTCTTCGAGGACGGCCGTCTCGAAGTCGTTCTTGACGCTCTGGAGCGCCCGCGACGTTTCGAGCTCGAGCTGCCGCTGGGCGTCCTGGATGGCGCTCGCGTTGGCCTGCACCAACGGGTGCTTCGACTGGTAGCGTTCCTCGAGCCGGCTTTTCTCTCGGAGGAGATCGCTGAGCTTGGTCTTGAGCGTCTGCACCTGAGGGTTCTGCGCGACGATGGGAATCGCATCAGGCGTCGTCGTCCCCGACACCGACTTGACCTGGCTGTAGAGCGCCTCTTTCTGGGCCTTCCCGGTCCGCGCGCGAATGAGCGCGTCGTTCAGCGCGGTCAGCCGCTGCGTGACGATGTTCTGTTTGTCGTCGAGCGACATCGCGTTCTGCTTGTCGCGATAGGTCGCCAGCGCCTGCTCGCTTTCCTGCACTTTCTGCTGCTGCTTGTCGAGCTCCTTGGCCAGCCATTCGAGCATGTTCTGCGACGACTCGAGCTTGATGGCCAGATTCTGCTCGACGTACTCGTCGATGAGCGTGTTGGCCGCGAGCGATGCGAACTTGGGGTCGGACGACACGAACGTGACGTCGACCAGGCGGCTCGCGCGGATCGGCTCGACGGTCACCCGCCCCAGGAAGGCGCTGACGAGCGCCGATTCATCCGGCGACTCGCCGGCCTTCGGCGGTTCCTGCGGCACCGGCGCAGCCGGCCGGATCAGGCCGACAACGCGCGCTTCGAGGTCGCGGAACATGGACAGCGGCGTGGGCGGCGGCGCCGCGGTGCCGTTGAATTCGGGGATGGTTTCGAGCTTCAGCCGCCTGACGACGCGGCGCGCCAGGTCGCGCCCCTTGAGGATCCGATACTGCGTGTTGTAGTACGGCTCGGGATCCTCGTAATACGTGTTCTCGGCGGAGTTCATGCCGGGTACGGCCGTGGATCGTTCGTCCTCGATTTGGAGCTGCGCGCGCGCCTGGAACACTTTCTCGTTCGAGTAACCCTGGATCGTCAGTACCGCGGAGGTCAGGATGAAGACGCTGAGCGCGATCCGGCGGTAGCGGTAAAGAATCGCAAACCGATCGAGCAGATGAACGTCGGTCTCGGGCGAGAAGCTGGTTCCCTGCGCGGCGCCGCCCGATGCCGCCGGCACCGAGGAGGACGAGGCAGGCCGCGTCGCGGCGCGCGGGGAGTCAGACATCGCGTCGCACTATCTGAGCGGGCTGATGGGGGTGCCAGAGATTGACGTCGCCAACACGCCCGCCGCTGCCGCTTCCAGGGCGATCGCGACCGCCGATGCCCTCGTGTTGCCGAGGACGCCGGCAAACGGCGGAATGCGGAATGGCAGTTTGACGACGGCTGACATGACCTCGCCGGTGTTCACGTTGATCAACTGGCTCGCGGCCAGCACCGTCGACTCGTCGGCCGCCATGATCTCGACAATGTAGCTGCCGGGTTCGATCGAGCGGAACGTAAACAGGCCCGACCGGTCGGTGACCTGCGTTCCGACGATACGGCCGAGTCGCGCGTCGCGCAGCCGCACGACGCCGTTCGGCAAGGCGTGGTTGGCCGAGTCGAGCGCGTTGCCCTGGATCGTGGTCAAGGCGTTCGCCCGCGCACCCGGCTGCAGCTTCGGCGCGGCCTTGAGATCGCCTGCGGCCGCTCGCGGAGAAGTGGCGGTGGTCGGCGGCGCCGCTTGCCGGGCCGCGACCTGCAGAGATCCGCCCGCTACGAACGCCGCGACGATTACGAAATTAGTGGGGGTCATACAGCCTTGATATTTGGCTCGTAAGATGAACACGGAAATCTAGCATGTTTAAAAGACTCTAGCTGACAATAAATGCCATTAAGGTCTTATGTCGATAATAGCACAGCGAAGCTTAGCTCACTAAGCAACTTATCGGCCCGAACCCGCCAGTCAAAAGCACACGCGACCTATAATCCTGCTATCTGATTGTTTAATGGGTATTTACCGTCAAATCCTAGCATGAACCGACTCATTCAGACGGGACTCCCGCTCGCCGCATTAGCTGCGGCTTTCTGGCCTGCGTCTCCGGCGGCGGTTGAACACTTTTATGCGTCGCGCGCGTACGTCTCGGTACAGTCGGCGCTGACATCCGGGTCGAACCGAATTCCATTCGCGGCGCTCGACGTCTTGATCGTGACTGCCTGCCTCTCGTGGGTCGTGCTCGCCGTCCGCGATCTCGCGCGAGCCCCGGCGCGCTGGCGTGGCGGCGCCCGAATCATCGGACGCACGATCGCGTGGTCGGCAGCACTTTACCTCGCATTCCTCGCCGTGTGGGGGCTCAATTATCGACGGCTGCGGCTGGCGGAGAAACTGCCGTTCGAGCCGGCGGCTGTGACGGCGGACTCGGCGCGCGCCGCGGGCGCACGGTCGGTCGAGCGCCTGAACACGCTGTACGATCGCGGGCACGCCGACGGCTGGCCGCCCGCCGACCGAGTGGACCCGGCGCTCGCCGCGGCGTTCGCCCGCGCGCTGGACGAGATCGGTTTCCCGCGATCGACAGTCGTGGCGCGGCCGAAGCGCACGATGCTCGATTGGTACTTCCGGCGGGCCGGCGTGGGTGGCATGACCGATCCGTTCCTGCTGGAAACGCTCGTCGCGAGCAACGTGTTGCCGTTCGAGCGGCCGTTTGTGATCGCTCACGAGTGGAGCCATCTCGCCGGCATCGCGAACGAAGGCGACGCGAACTTCGTCGGCTGGCTCGCCTGCCAGCGCGGGCCGGCGGCCGCTCAGTACAGCGGGTGGATGTTTCTCTACGGCGAGCTGACGCGCGCCGTGAGCGCGCGCGACCGCACGGCGATGGTCGAGGCGCTCGATGCTGGACCGCGCGCGGATCTGCGCGCGGCCCGCGACCGCTACGCGCGCGACGTCAGCCCGCGCGTCGCCTCGGCGGGGTGGCGGGCCTACGACTCGTACTTGAAAGCGAACCGCGTGGAGGCAGGAACGGCCAGCTACGCCGAGGTCGTGCGCCTTGTGCTGGGCGTGCGGCTGGCCGATGGTCCGCTTGTTCGGCCCTAGCGAAAAAGGGGTACGGCCCCTTTTCCAGGAAAAGGAGTACGGCCCCTTTTTCGGACAGCGTTTCAGGCGAGCGGCGTCGCCGCGCGCGGCGGGGCGTCGCGCGCATCACCCGCATAGTAGACCTTCTCGAGGAACAACCCGGAGGGCGGCGCGGTCAGGCGTGCCGGCGTCGCCGACGCGTCCGACAGAAACGCCGAGACCTCTGTCGCCTCGAGGCCCCCGCGCCCGATCTCGACGAGCACGCCGACCATCCGGCGCACCATCTTCCACAGGAAGTGCGACCCCTCGACGATCACGAGCACGAGATCGCCCTCGTCCACGATCTCCAACCGGTCGACCAGCACGAGGGTCGACGGCGGCGTCTCGTCGGGATCGTCGCGGGCGTCAGTGGCCGCGAAGGATTGGAAATCGCGCATGCCTGGGAACGCGCGCGCCGCCTCGCGCATGCGCGCGGCGTCGATCGACTCCTTCACCCACCAGACGAAGGGTTTGGCAAACGCGGTCCGCCGCCGCGCAACCTGATAGAGGTACCGGCGCGCGACCGCGTCGTGACGCGCGTGGAAACGATGGGGAACCTTTGCGGCTGCGAGGATGTTGATGTCGGAGGGCAGCGCCTCGTTCAGCCGCCGCCGCAGCGTATCCGCCGGCAGGGTCCCTGCCACGTCGAGATGCGCCACCTGACCAAGCGCGTGCACGCCGGCGTCCGTGCGACCCGATCCGTACAACTCGAAATCCTTGCGGCCCGTCACCTCCCGCACCGCGCGATCGATTTCGCCCTGGATCGTCCTCGCGTTTCTTTGGATCTGCCAGCCGCTGTAGCGCGTGCCGGCGTACTCGATGGTCAGCTTGAAGCGCGGCACGCGCCAGTTTAATCCGCGCGCAGTGCGCGCATCGGATCCATCAACGCCGCGCGACGCGCCGGCGCGAGACACGCGAGCGCCGCGACCGAGCTCAGCAGGGCGATGACGGCTGCGTAGGTCAGCGGATCGCCCGGCCCGACGGCAAAAAGCAGTTGCGTCACCACGCGCGTCATCAGCAGCGCGCCCAGAAGGCCGAGCCCGAGGCCGGTGGTGACCGGCGTCAGTCCCAGCCACACGATCCGTCGCACCACCGCCGCGCGCGAAGCGCCGAGCGCCATCCGCACGCTGATTTCCCTCGTCCGCTGGTGGACGGCAAACGACACGACGCCGGCGATGCCCGCGGCGGTAATCACCAGCGCGACGACCGCGAAGAGGGAGACCAGCATGGCGGTCAGCCGGGGCGGCGCGAGGGAGTGACGGCGGATCGCCTCGAGCGTGCGGATGCGGCTGATCGGCTGGCGGGGATCGATTGCGCGCACGACCGACGGGATGCGCCGCGCGAAGGGCGTCGGGTCGCCGGCGGTGCGGACCAGGAGCGTGGCGTTCAGGGGGGCGGTCTGCGCGAAGGCGAGGTACAGCTCATCGGTCGGTCCGGCGTCGAGCCCGTAATCATGCGTGTCGTTCACCACGCCGACGATCGTGACCCAGGTCGCCCCCTCGTCGAGCGACACGCGCCGGCCGATCGGATCGGCGCCGGGGAAATGATGGCGCGCCATCGACAGGTTCACGATCGCGACCGGCGGCGCTTCGACCGTGTCGGCGTCGGTGAACGTGCGTCCGCTCAGGAGCGTCATGCCGATCGTCTTGAAGTACGCCGGCGAGGCGAACTGGAAGTCCACCTGCGGCGGCGCATGCCGGTCGGGCGCCGCGAGCCCCTCCAGGATGATGCCGGTCCGACATGCGCGCGCCTGATCGAGGGGCACGCTGATGCTCAGCGCGGCGGTCTGCACACCGGGCTCCGCGGCGGCCCTCTCGAGCACCGATCGGTAGAACTCGCGGCGCATCGCGGCGGTGGTGTATTTCACGAAATCGAGGTCGAGCCGCGCCGTCAGCACGCGATCGGTCAGGAACCCGGCGTCGACCTGCTGCAGCTTCACGAAGCTGCGCACGAGCAGGCCGGCGCCGACGAGCAGCACGAACGCGATGGCGACCTGCGCCGTGATGAGCGCGCGCCCCGGTGTCAGACACCGTGTCATGACTACCCGGTGTCTGACACCTGTGAATGCCGGCAGGATCCCGAACAGCAAGCCGGTGAGGAGCGACGCACCGAACGCGAAGGCGAGGACCGGGCCGTCGATCGCGATTTCCTCGGCGCGCGGCGTGAAGCGCGCCGTGAACGCAACCAGGAGATCGCGCAGCAGCCAGCCGACGAGCAGGCCCAGCGCGCCGCCTGCGAGCGCCAGCAGCGCGCTCTCGGTGAGCATCTGCCGGGCGATGCGGCGGCGTCCGGCGCCGAGCGCGATGCGGACGGCGAGCTCGCGCTCGCGCCCCAGGACGCGCGCGAGCGTCAGGTTCGCGACGTTGGCGGCGACCAGCAGCAGGACGAAGGTGGTCGTTGCCAGCAGCACCAGCAGTGTCGGCCGCGCCTCGCGCGTCAGCTCGTCGTGCGCCGACAGCGCCGCGATTCGGAATCCGGTGTGTGCGACGTCGTACTCTTCCGGGTACTGAGCGCTCAAGCGCGCGCTCACCACGTCGAGATCGCGCTGCGCGCCTTCGAGCGTCGCGCCCGCTCGCACGCGGCCGATCGCGCTCAGCATTCGCGTGGCGCGCGTGTCGATCGCGTGCGCGCTCGATCGGAACGGGCACGCCGACGGCGGCATGTACACGTCGTTCACGTCGGGAAACTGCGGCATCGGCGGCAACACGCCGACCACGGTGTGGACGCGGTCGTTCATCTCGAACGTGCGCCCGACGATGTTTCTGTCGCCGCCGAGCGCGGTCTGCCAGTACCCGTAGCTCAGGATCAGCACCGCAGGCGCGTTCTTCCCGTCGTCGCCGGCGAGGAACGTCCGGCCGAGCAACGGCGTCACGCCGAGCACGTCGAAAAACTCGGGCGAAACGACGCCGGTCTGCACGCGCGAAGCCTCGCCGTGCCCCAGCAGGTTGAACGACATCTGGTGATACTCGACGATCGCGTCGAGCGCCGGGGTCTGCGCGCGGTAATCCGTCAGCTCCTTCACCGAAAGGCCGGCGCGTTCGACGCCGATCTTCGGCGCCTGCTGCCGCAGCTCGACGAGTCGATCGCCGTTCGTGTAAGGCAAAGGCCGCAGCAGGACGGCACGCACGACGCTGAAGATCGCGGTGTTTGCGCCGATGCCGAGCGCCAGCGTCAGGAGCACAAGGGCGGTGTAGGCGGGGTATTTGCGCAGGGTGCGGAGCGCGTCGCGCAGGTCCTGCGACACGGTGTCGATGGCGCGCATGCCCCACGACTCGCGGCAGTCGTCCTTTACCTGCGCGAGGCTGCCAAAGCGCTGGCGCGCGACGTCGCGGGCGCGCGACGGGGGCATCCCGCCGGCGACCAGCGCGTCGGTCTCGAGCTCGAGGTGATGGCGGAGCTCCGCCTCCATGGCGCGTTCGAACGCGGCGCTGCGGAACGATCCGCGCAGGCGGCGAGGCCACGACCGCGTGGGGACACTAGGCATGCTGCAACACGCGCGCGACGGCGGCGGCGATCCGCTCCCAGCTTGCCGTTTCCTCCGCCAGTTGTTTGCGGCCGGCCTTGGTCAGCCGGTAGAACTTCGCGCGCCGATTGTTGTCGGAGTCGCCCCACGATGACTCGATCCAGCCGTGCTGCTCGAGGCGGTACAGCGCGGGATAAAGCGATCCCTGGTTCACCTGCAGCACGTCCTGCGACACCTGCTGGAGCCGTTGTGAGATGCCCCAGCCGTGCATGTCCCCGGAGGCGAGAGTGCGGAGGATCAGAAGGTCGAGCGTGCCCTGCAGCAGATCGCTTTTTGCCTGTTTCATCGCGCCGGTGCTCCTGTAGACAATCGACAGCGTGCAGAGGTTCCACCCGCTTCCGGCGTCAACGCTCGGAAGGGATGCTTCGCTTATAATCGCGTTCGAATGTCCGACGTCTCGCCGGCGCCACGCCTGGTCGTGACCGACGCGCTGGGCCGCCGCATCGTGAACATCGACAAGCCCCAGTTCACGATAGGCCGCCGCAGCGAGACCGATTTACGCCTGCCGGGCGCCGATATCTCGCGCGTGCACGCCGAGATCTCGGTCGAGAACGGCACGTGCATTATCCGCGACAAGCAGTCGCGCTTCGGGACCTTTGTCAACGGCGAGCGCATCACGGAACAGGTGCTCGCGCACGGCGATCAGGTGCGCCTCGGGCAGGCCGGCGACACCGAGATCGTATTCTTCGTCGACGACGAGGCGCCATCGGTGGAGAAGAGCGCGGTGTCGGCCGCGACCGAACTGCGGCAGATGGCCGCGCTCCTCGAAGGGCTCCGCGCGCTCGGGTCCGGCCGCGTGCTGGACGAGGTCCTGGCGATGGTGCTCGACTCGGCCATCGAGGTCACCGGCGCCGAGCGCGGCTTCATCATGCTCGCGAACCGCGACAAGACGCTCGAGTTCAAGCTGGCGCGCGCGCGCGGCAAGGTGACCCTGTCGGGCAAGACCTTCGAGACCAGCCGGAAGATTCCCGAGACGGTGTTCGCCACCGGACAGCAGACCATCGTCGAAGACCTGCTCGACGGCGACCTCGCGCAGATCCACACCGGCACCGTCGCGCTCGGGATCCGCCAGGTGCTGTGCACGCCGCTGCGGCTGGTCCGCTACGTCGAGCGCGCGGAACAGAAGGGCGCCGACGAGATCATCGGCGTGCTCTACCTGGACAGCCGCGAGCGCGGGGCGCTGCGATCGCAGTCGGCGCAGTCGGCGCTCGACACGCTGTCGGCCGAGGCAGCGCTCGCAATCGAGAACGCGCGCCTGTACCGCGAGGCGCTCGACAAGGCGAAGTTCGAGCAGGAGCTCAAGGTCGCGGCGGCGATTCAGCAGTCGCTGCTGCCGGTGGCCAACCGGGAAGGGCCCTTTTTCTCCACGGCCGCCGCGTCGATTGCCTGCCGCGCGGTCGGCGGCGACTTCTTCGACTACGTCGATCTCCCCACGAGCCAGTTCGCCTTCATCGTCGGCGACGTCGCCGGCAAGGGATCGCCGGCGGCGCTGCTGGCCGCGGCCGTTCTCGGGATGTTCAGCGCGGAAGCCACGTATCAGGCGAACCCGGCGCCGCTGATCACGCGGCTCAACAACGGACTGTTCCGCCGCGCGATCGAATCGCGGTTCCTGACCGCCTTCTACGGGATGCTCGGGCCGGACGGGTCGTTCACCTACTGCAACGCCGGCCACAATCCGCCGCTGCTGGTGGGCGCGTCGGGCATCCGGCGGCTGGAAAGAGGCGGCGTCGTCCTCGGTCTGTTCGAGCAGGCGACCTTCGAGGAAGAGACGGTCACGCTGCAGCCCGGCGACCTGATCATCGCCTTCAGCGACGGCGTGACCGAGGCGATGAATCCGCAGAGCGAGGAGTTCACCGACGACCGGCTGCTCGCCTGCGCGACGGCGCACCGCGGCCAGACACCGCAGCAGGTGCTCGACGCGCTGATCGCCGACGTGCACGCGTTCTGTGCCGGTGCGACGCAGAGCGACGACGTGACGGTCGTGATGGTCCGCTATAACGGCTGACCCGGCGGCGCGGTGGAACGACGACGGTTAACCGCAGAGCGCGCGGAGCACGCAGAGCCAAGAAACAAAGCGTCTGCGATCTCTGCGGTTACACGTGGACTCGAACGACGACGTTTAACCGCAGAGCGCGTGGAGCCCGCAGAGCCAAAAAACAAACCCTCCGCGCTCTCTGCGATCTCTGCGGTTACACGTGGACTGGACGATTAGCCCAGGGAGGGCCGTGGAAGATCCGGTCTGGACGTTTGCGAGACGCGAGGAGCGCCTCTCGCTGCGACGCCAGGAAACGGAAGAGGGCTTCCTGCTGGTGGTGACGGAGAACGGCACGCCACGATCCTACTTTTTCAGCGATGTTGCGCGGCTCACGACGTTTCAGGCCGACATGGAGGCGTTCCTGGTCCAGAGCGGCTGGACGTTCGAAACCTTTTCACCGGACCGGCGCAGCGGCCGCGATCGCCGTCACTTTCCGCGACTCAGCGACCGGCGGCGGTGGTGGACCGACGGAAAGCCTCGTAAGCGATAGCCTGACAACGGGGGCAGCGGGGGTTTACGGCCTCAGCGGAACCTCGTCAGCACCGCCCGCTCGACGAGGCAGGTCTCTGTCCGGGTCCGTCCGACGAGCTCGATCGTGATGTCCTCGGTCGGGGCGAAGGCGGCAAAGTCGAAGATGAACTTTCCGCCGCCGCCCTCGAGCGACTGCGTGGCCGGTTTCACGACGCGACTGCCACGTTTGATCGACACCGCAGTGATGGGGTTCTTGGAGCCCGACGCGAGCGTCACACCGATCGTGATCCGGGTCCGTTGCGCGTCGGCAAAACTCGGCGTCGGCGCATCCTGACGCTTCCGGACCGCCTGCCAGACTTCGTAGGCCACCTGCTTGTATGGCGTGAAAAGCGCGAGCGTGAAGTCGTCGTTCCTGCAGAGATCGGCATCGTAGAACACGCAGAGCGGCCGAGCGCCGCCCTGCTTCCCACACTCGACGGCGTTCCAGCAGCTGTCGCGGTTGATCGGCTGGATGCCCTTGTCCCACACGGGAGTGATCGGCGCGGTTGGAAGCTGCGCCTTGATCTGGGCGCGCGCGGTCATCGCACCGCCGGTCAAGGCGATGGACACGATCAGGGCGAACGCGAATCGCATCCGTGCAGTATAAGGTCGTCGTATTGATGCTGGCGCGCCAGAGCGAAACCCGCCACGGCGAAATCTGCGCGGGTCCTGCGATTGCCACCGCGGCGGCGGGAGGAGGCCGGGGCAGTGGGGCGGTCGCGCGGCGGTGTGAGAAGAGATGTGTCTTGCGGTCGGTGAGAATGATAACTGAACCACGATTTATATATGAAATCCGACGTCGGGTGGCAGGATGTACCGGCCACGGTATGTCTCCGGCCACGCGTGTTTCTGGTGTCTCTTTGTGTCTCTTGACTTGTGTCTCTTGACAACTTCTTTAGAGAGTTGATAATCAGCTGAGGTCCCTGATGAGCTGCTCGCCTCAGCGTCGAACGTGGCTTCCTGCAACACTGATCGGTCTTCTGACCGGTGCGGCGTTGACGATCGGTTGCGCCGGCGACTCAATGCCGGCGCCGGCCGCACCTGCGAGAACCCCTTCCCCAAGCGTCAGCATCGTGTCGCTGTCGGTGACGGCTGAAGCCGTCAGATCGGGCGGATACGTGTACGGAGTGGTCGCCAGGCTGCGCGAAACCGCCGGAGCCCCGGCCACGATCTTCTCCATCGACCTGACCTTCATGCGCGAATCGTCCGTGGTCGCGTCGCTGCACAGCGATCGTCCGATTTCGGACGCAGCGAACCTGTGTCCCGCCAATGCGACCGTCGACTCGCGCGAGTTGCAGGTGCGGGACGAGGATTCTTCGCACCCGCGAGCGACCAGCGTGATCGCGAAAGTCACATTCACCGACGGCGCGTCGCTGACGAGCAGCACGACGGCGTCGGCGGACGTGCCGGCGCCCACTGTGCCGCCTCCAACGCCGGCCTTCACGCTGAGCGGCGTCGTGAGCGACGAAAGCGGAGGACATGCGATCGCGGGAGCGACCGTCCAGATTGTCGACGGCGCGAATGCAGGCAGGCGGTCGTCCACCGACGGGAGTGGCGCCTACTCGATCCCGGGTGTTGAAGCGGGCGGTGTGTCATTGCACGCAGAGGCCAGCGGGTACGAGGCGACCGATCAGCGCGTGATGGTTTCGCAGGACACGCGGCTCGACCTGCGGCTGCGAACCATTCGGACCGCTCCGCCGCCTTCCAGTCCATGCAGCTACACGATCAGCCCGGGCTCGCTGGCCACTGAATGGATGGGGGGAAGTTTCGCGGTCACCATCACCAGAACGTCGGGCAGCTGTTCGTGGCAGGCCGCATCGAACGCGAGCTGGATCTCGCTGACCGGCAGCGCGTCTGGAACCGACAGCGCCACGCTCCGTTATCTCGTGACGGCCAATGGCGGCGTCGTCGGGACCGTCACGCGCCTCGGCGGCATTACGATTACGTGGTCTGGCGGCAGCGCGCAACTGTCAGTGAGACAGGGAGGCGCGAATCCGGAGTTCTGCACGTTCACGGTTGGAATCAACGGCCAGAATCGAGTCACGGTTCCGAGCGCCGGCGGCCGGCTCACCGCAACCGTGACGTGGGTCAACACCGGAATCCCACCCTCGGTTTGTACGGGAACTGGGTTCGCCGACGGTGTGTTCATCACGCTGGTCCCTCCGAACAGCACTCCCCTTTTTGGAGCGGGCGGCGGCACGCTCACGTTTTCAGTGTCGCCCAATCCGTCGCCGGGCTCAGCACGCGCCGGAACGGTCTGGGTCAGAACGTCGACTGGGCAGCAGATCACGCTCACCGTTTCGCAGCAGTAGGCACCTAATCGTCCAGTCCACGTTTAACCGCAGACGTTTAACCGCAGAGATCGCGGAGATCGCAGAGCTTTTTTGGCTTTGCGTGCTTCGCGCGTTCTGCGGTTAGGCGTCGTCGTCCAGTCCACGGTTTAACCGCAGAGATCGCAGAGAGCGCAGAGGTTTTTGGGCTCTGCGTGCTCTGCGGTTAGGCGTCGTCGTTCGAGTCCACATCTAACCGAAGAGATCGCAGAGAGCGCAGAGGTTTTTTGGCTCTGCGTGCTCCGCGCGCTCTGCGGTTAAACGTTGCTCGCGTCAGGGCTTATGCACCATCACGTCGACGCCCCGCCCCGCGAGCTCCGCTTCCAGATCGCCGATCAGGAACCGCTGCGCCTTCTCCTGTCGCCCCAGTGTTGCGTCCATGTGGCAAAGGGTGAGGCCACGCACAAATAGGTGGGCCTGTTCCCCCGAACAGAGTTCCGCCATGGGCCGCATCTCCTTCGGAATCCAAGCCAGCTCGCCGGTCCACGCCATGGTTCGTACGGTCTCGTGCAGTTGCTCGACATTGTCCATGAAATGCATGTGGTCGGCCCGGCGCAAGACGACCATTTGCGTTTTTGCCGGAGTCCTTTCGAATAATTCGAACATGCCTGCCAGTGGAGTCATCGTATCGTTCTCCGCGACCAGATACAGCGTCGGAACGTCGCGACCCCAACTGAAAGTAAGCGTCGCCGGAAGAATCCCTGGCTTGGGCTGCGAACTTCCGCCTGGTGCGAGCGCCACCACGGATCGGATGCGCCACTCGACGGCAGGTGTAGCGAGTGCCGTCCAACCTCCGAAGCTGTGTCCCACGATTCCAATACGAGTGGGATCAAGGTGAGCTTCCGAGTCTCGCGCCGACTCACCAAGCAGATGATCGAGGAGAAAGCTCATATCAGGCACGCGGTTCGCGATCCACGCCGCCGCCCGCACTGTCTTTTGCTCGTCGGTCTCGCCGTCTCTACGTGCCAGTTCCGGTGCTACGACTTCGGAATGATCCAACGCCGCGACCACATACCCGTGGCTGCTCAAGTGAGTACAAAGAAATGTGGCCATCCGACGATGCTGGCCGCTACTATGCGAGAAAACGATCAGCGGGTAGGCTCCAGGTTCGGCTGCGGCATCGCGCACAGCCAGTTGACCCCGTTGCGTGTCGAGTGACGGAACCGTGAAGAAGTCCAGGGTTTCTGGTGCAGTATCCTGACCTGCATGTTGCTCAGCCGCCGGATACCAGATCTCACAGGGGAACAGGCGCCTTCGCACCGTATCGAGCGCCTGGATCGTACGCACACCAACGGGAAATCGACCCCGGACGAATGGATCGTACTCGTCCGTCCGGCCTGCCGCCTTCGTCGGGGAATCCTGTTGCGGGTGCTTCACGTATTCGCCGCTCATAGAGAATACGTCTGGATGAGGTCGCTCTTGAAGTTTTCGTCTGCCGCCTCGCAGCGTCCAGGCTTTCGACGTCCCGCGATCGTCTTCGCAATCGCTCCGACCGCGTTCGATAGAGTCTTCTCAGGCGAATGATGCAGAGAGTCGGCGGACTGGCAATCGTCGCGTTGATGGTGGCGAGCGGAGCCTGCGCACAGGATGCTCCCGTGCCGGAGGCAGCGGCCGAGGTCAACGCGCCGGCGTCGAAGAATCTCTGGTTCGTGCGCGTCGGCTATTCGCCGGCACGGGTCCTGACGGCGAGCCAGTTCGTCTCGGGCGAGAACGTGGCGCGCACGCTGACGTTCGAGCTCGGGAGACAAACGGATGGCACGCGTGACTGGCATCGCGTCTACAACTATCCGTCGTACGGCGTCGGATTCTATGTCGGCCGGTTCGATCACGAGCGGGAGCTCGGGCACCCGCTTGCGACCTACGGCTTCTTCTCATGGCCGTTCCCGGTATCGGCTCGCGCGCAGGTGACCGCCGATGTCGGGTTGGGCGTCTCGTGGAACTGGACCGCGTTCAATCCGAAGACGAATCCGACCAATACGGCGCTCGGATCCGATGTGGCTTATCACGTGGATGGCGGTCTCTCGCTGCGGTTTCTCGCGACCGAACGCGCCAGCGTCTACGCGGGTCTGAACGTCACCCACTGGTCCAACGGCGCCACCAAACAACCGAATCTCGGCCTCGCCGTCGTGGGGCCGAAGATTGGTGTGCGCTACAACGTCGCGCCGCAGGTCCTGCCGTCGCGCGCCAGGGCCGAGGATCTCCCGCGCTTCGAACCGTCCTGGGAGTTTGTCGTGGGCGGAGCGGGCAGCGGCAAGGCTGCGGCCGCGGCGACCAACAGCCACATCGACCTCGTCGATCGGTGGCGCGATTTCGGGGCGTTCAGCATCACCACAGGGTTGCAGCGGCACTTCTACCAGTTTGGCAAGGTCGCCACCGGCGCCGACGTCAGCTACGACGGCGCCACCGGTGCGCGCGTGGAGATCATCAAGGGCCGGCAGGTCGAGTCACGTGCGCCGGTCGACCAACGCTTTGCGCTGGGGCTCTACGGCGGCTACGAGCACGTCATTGCGCGCTTCAGCGTCCTCTTCCAGCTTGGCTACACCGTGTGGCGCGGCTTCGACGACGAGGAGGTCCCGCGCTTCTATCAGCGCTACGGCTCGCGCTTCCACTTCTCGGATCATTTCTGGGGTACGTTCGCCGTCCGCTCGATCAAGGTCCGCAAGGCGAACTTCCTGGAGTTCGGACTCGGTTACCGCGTCCGCTGGCACTGACGCCCTGACGCGGACTTGATGCTCTACGCTGGAACGCGCGGTGGGCGCACGTTGAAGATTGACCGGGACAACCGGCGTCGAACGGCAAGATCGGTGCGGGATGGCTTACGACCATCCCGTACCGGAGCGCGCATCCTCCCGCGCGGCGCCCTTTACGACGACCACGAGCACATCATAGGCACGCTATCGATCCGCTCGAGGTCTGGTTCGAAGCGCCGCCGTCCTCACGCTTGTTTGCGGGCCGACACGCTGGCGGGCGCCTCGGCTTCGCGGACCGCCGCGCGAGCCCGGCGCCGCGATGTAATCGACACGTTGTTCTGCACATCCTGCAAGCCAGGAATCGCCCACGCGATTTCGCCGACGTCCCGCTTGGTGCGCTTGTGTTGCACGCTGCCCGTCAGCGTCGCGCGACCGTTCTCGCAGCGCACTTCCACGTCGGCGGCGCCCGGGAGCAAATCGAGCGCATCGTAGATGAACTCCTCGAGCTCGTGATCGTTGGTCGGGCCCTGCGGCTGGCCGCGGCGCATGGCGACGGCTGACAGCAGCGATGAGGTGGTGACGAGTCCCGCCGCATCGGGGCCGAACATGACGGCTGACGGATTCGGTGCGAACGGGTATGCCGCAGCAAGGCCCGGCCCCGGGAGATTCTGCTGCGTGCCCGGCGCGATCCCTCCGCCATAACCGTACATGGTCGTTGAGAATGGGCCCGGCGCGGACAACCCATGTGCGCCGGTCGATCCCCCGGCGATCCCGCCCGAGATCATCGGCGAGCCGAACACCGGCGTGGCGATCGGACGGTTGCCGATACCGATCGGCTGATACGCCAGGCCCACGGATGGCATCGCCGTCCATATCGGCGATCCCGATCCAAACATCATCTCAGACATAAGAACTCTCCTGTTCCCGCAACTTGGTGTCGTCTCGCGGCCTGCGGCCGCCTCGAACGACCGCAGGCCGACCTGGTCGTTTTTGCTCGACCTACATCACATGGCCGGTTGCCGGTCCGGCAAACGTCTGCGGAACCAATCCGAACCCGAAGGGGCTGGAGATTCCAGCACCGACCGGCTGCCATTGCTGCTGGAGTTGCTGGACCTGGTGCGGGACGAGCTGGAGCAGTAGCTGGAGCTGCGCGGGCACGATTTGCAGCAATTGCTGCAAGTGCACGAGTTGCTGCTGCTGAAGCAGCTGCACCTGCTGGAGCTGCTGGGGCACGATTTGCAGCATTTGCGCGATCTGCTGCAACGGCGACACCGTGCCGATTCCATATGGCATGCTGCCGAAGTTGCCGCCGACGAACGGATTCGACAAGATCGGGCCATACGACTGTTGCGGAAATGCCTGCCCGCCAAATCCTTGACCTGCGTACGGGGAGAACCCCCAGGGGCTTTGCGTCAATGGATACGGTGTTCCGATTCCAAACGCGGTTCCTGCAAGCTGACTCATTTGACCTCCTCAGTGTTTGGTGGGATCTCACCGCTCTGCGAGCTGCGGCTCGAGCGTTGTCTCGATCTCGTCTTCGCGTTCACAAGTGCGCGCTGAGCGCATGAACGTCACCTCGGCGGCCGACGACCGCGGGGGCGTTCCATGATCGTGCGCGAAGTTCAGAGTACGCGACGGACTCTCTCGTCCCGTTCGAAGAGCGGCTTCTTAGAGCGCGTGCTCGTCGTGAATTCGACGGCGAATCGCAACTGTCGTACCAATTGAAAAGCCTCCGCCAACCACGCATCTTTGCGATCAAGACGTGGCCAGTGTGTAATTCGAACATCCCTGGGTGTACGACATCGCACCAGAGCCGTTCGATGCGTTCGCGTCCACGTTATGGCCCGCGCCGCGCTGGCTGATGCGCTCGATCATCGGATGTGATTCGGAGCTCCCGTGTAACATGCGGAACGTGCAGATGTGATCGCCGCGAAGATCGCGCCGGCTGCTCGGGCCGCAGATGAAGACTGAACCAGAGAGCAGGTGAAGACTGAACCAGAGAAGCAGATGAAGACTGAACCAGAGAAGGGTCACTGACGCCAGCGTTCGCGACCTGGAACCTCATCGGGTCGGCTCGTGCTGTCAAAAGGCCTCGCGTTGACTGCGATAGGCGTGGTGCTTGGCGCAGCCGTGGCGCTCGAATTGACGCGGCTGATGGGATACCTGATTTACAAGGTGAGCCCGCGCGATCCGCTCGCGTTCGGTTCGGCTACCGTCATCATCGCCGTCGCCTCGCTGGCGGCCTGGCTCGTGCTGCGTGGCGTGCAACGCGGACCGATCCAATTCGGGCGTTGCGGGGGTAGAACCGGCTTTTGTGACCGTCCCGCCAGCCGGGGAGCGGCAGGATCCTCAGAGGGAGGACTGGAAGGAGTCTCCGCTCGTGCAAGCTGAACGCGGACTAAAGTCGCCGTACCGTGGGATTCCCATCGTCGCCGTCGGCCATGAGCCCTGGCAGAGAACGACTTGTGATTGGTCCCGTTCTTGCCGAACCCTGGGGCGTGTCGTCAAAGCTGCGTGGCCCGAACACACGACTTGAAGTTCTGCTTGGACGCTCGTTTGCGATGTGCGTCCACCCCTATGCGGCGTGGCGTGCACAGTCGGCAGCAGGACGCCTGCTCGTGCTTTTCACCTACTTCGCTGCGAGCTACGCGGTCTTCCTCACGTTCTTCCTGGTATTCTGAGTCCGCGCGACCTCGAGTCCGCTGCTGCCGCAAAGAAATTCCAGACTTCAAGCAACTTCCCCATCCGACTGTCGGCTGCGAGTAGAACTCACCGAGCCTCCACGAAGGCGTCCGTTCAGCCACGGCAAGAACAGAGTGAGCTGGTCGCTCCACGGCGCGATCGCGGATATGCTCGTCCCGTGAGGAAAACGCCGCGCAGCGAATGCGAGTAAAAAGCGTGGCTGACTTCTCACTCTCTCCGTCGGCGCCCGAGTCGAAGACGTCCCGGCTGTTCGGTGAGAATCCGCCGCTCATGTCGGACCGAACGTGCCGCGCCATCCTGGTGCTCGTGATCACGGCCGGCGCGATCCTGCGGCTGTGGGGCCTTCGATTCGGGTTTCCGGACGCGGTTCGCCCGGCCCAACGAAGAAGTCATCGTTGACACCGCGCTGGGCGTCTCCATGACGTTCGACGGCGTGCCGGCGGCGAGCGCGTCCGGCGCTCTACGATCAGGAAGGCGCGTTCTTCGCACCGTTCGGCGGGATCGAGGACGTCACGCGCCCGGGTCCGAACGTCAGCATATTTGAACGCCGCCGGCGCCCGGTGAAGTGAGGTTGGCGCTGGCTCACGCTCAGCGCGATCAGTCCGGGGCAGCGGCGATCCGATGGAGCTCGCCCGCGTCCAGCCAGTTCACCAGACAACGTTCGCAGGTATCGATGACGACGTTCCCAGGTCCTCCGTAGAGATGACCGACCATTGGCTGCCCGCACGCCGGACAGTCGAGGAGTCGGTCGCCCGGATTCTGGCGGCGCGGCGGGGCGCTGCGAAAAGAGCGCGCTTCAGAGCAGCGCACGGCCTCGATGACCGTGACAAAGCGGTTCATGGCGATCAGCATGCCGAAACAGCGCGCACAGCAGAGCAGCGGATGACCCTCCAGCCGGCTGTTCGAAAGGTGCGTGGAACAGATCGGGCACAACGTCGATGTCTCGCTCAGCAGCTCCAGTCCCTCAACCAGAGCCGGCAGCTCCTGCTCACCGCCGCAGTGGTCGCACACGAGAAGGCCCCGGCCGCGATCGACCCGCATGGCTGCCCCACAGTTGTCGCAGTGTGCCACCACGGAATTATCGGCGAAGGCGAGCGGGGCGATTAGGCGGTCGAATCGAATGGCGACTCCAACGTGCGCGAGTTGGAGCCAGCTCACCCGACGGCCGAGGCAGCCGAACGCCCTGCGGCCGGGGCGGACGCTTCCCTGGTCTCGGCCGGTCCCGGAGCGAAGTGAGCAACGAACACGAGCGCAGCGATCGCGCTGACCGCGGGCACGCGTTACACCATCAAAGTCGAATACTACGAGCACACCGGTGGAGCCACAGCACGGCTGCAGTGGTCCTATCCAGGACAGGCGACGCAGATCGTCCCGCAGTCGCGGCTCTTCCAGTGATCGGAGGCAGGCAATGAACGCCATGACGAGACACACACTCGCGACCGCGATGGCCGTTGTCGCGATCGGTAGCCTGGGCGCGCGTCCCGCGGAGGCTCAGGACAACGACGAGCTGCCGACGATCACGGCGCGCGTGCACGGGACCTTCCAGGACAACGCCGGCGGCCTCGGCGTCGTCAGCGGCGACATGACGATCGCGCGCTTCGAGGTCCTCAACGGCTCGGTGACGGCCATCGGGCGCATTGCCGGCGCGATGGCCGATTCGGTCGGAAACGTGCTCGGGCACGTGGACCAGGAGCTCGCGTTTGCCGTCGCGAACGTGGCCTCTACCTGCAATCAGCTTCGGATAGATCTCGCGGCGACCGACGCACAGGTGCTGCAGGTTCCCGTGCACTTCGACAGGGAAGTCGCCGGCTTCGACTCGCGCGAGGGGAACGACGCCGAAGGCGCGGCCTGTCCTCTGCGCCGCCGGCAGCGTTCTTCGGGAACGGCCGAGCGGCGACGCGGTGATGCGCGCGCTCAACGATGTGGTGGCCGCGCTCGCATCGCGACGGGCGCCGTGACAGTACCGGCAATCTGACGATAGAAGCTCGAGCGGACGTGGCCCGCCGTAGCCTGCTCGATTCTGATCATCGCAACTCGCAGATTCGAGAGTCGCCCCGCGCAGGTCGAAAAGGCTCAATGGATCGAGCAATTTCGCAAATCGGTGTGCAGAACGTGTCATCGCGAAGCAGATCGACGCATCCCCCGCGTAACCAAACGCCCGCTGGCATCCGCCGAGTTGGACACATTGATGCCCGGATGCTCGGCGAGAGGAGTAGACTGGAGCCGAGAGGGTGGCCATGAAGCACCGGATCACCGCGACGGCGATCGCGCTCCTCTTCGGCCTTTCGATGCCGTGCGCCGTTGCCGCGCAAGGACATGGCGGTGGACACTCCGGCGGTGGAAACTCCGGCGGTGGGCACTCCGGCGGCGGACAGTCCGGCGGCGGACATGCCAGCGGTGGACAGTCCGGCGGGGGACATGCTGGCGGCAACCACGCTGGTGGCGGCCAGGCGAACGGTGGCCGCTCGCCCGCGGCGAAGGCTGGCGCGACGCCGATGGCTCCCGTCCCCACATCGCCCACACCAGGGTACTCACGTCCGCGCGACGGCCGGCCCGTCGTCGGCACCGCGATCCCGCGATCGTCGGGTCCGCGCGATATGTTCGTGGTCACCCCGTCGATCTACGCGCCACAGTTTTTTCGCCCGCACTTTACCGGCCTCGGCTTCGGGTTCGGTATCCGCCATCTCGGCTACGGATATGGGCCCGCCTATTACGGCCTCGGCTACGATCACCCGCTCTTGTGCGAGACGATGGTTGATTGCGGCCTCGTCCCCGTGACTGGCGCTGTCGACGTGCCGCAATACGAAGCGGCGCCGCCAGAGGACGGAAGCGGCAGCGTGCGGCTGGAGGTGCAACCGGCGTTCGCGCAGATCTTCGTGGACGGCGAGTACGTAGGGACCGTCGAGGATTTCCAGTCCGCGGCCGGCCTCATGATCGCGGCGGGCGTGCATCGCGTGGAGTTCCGGGCGCCCGGCTACGAGCCACTCGTCGTCGACGTCCGCATCGCGGCAGGCCGCCGGATCACCTATCGGGGTGTGCTGAAGCCGCCGGCGCCGTGAGTCGCGGGGACCGCCTCCGAGCCGTCACGATTGCACGTTAGCCGGACAGCGCCTTTTCTCGCGGCCGAGGCAGAAATTCCGCTGTCCTCTCCATCCTCCACCGAATTCATCGACCAATCCGGCCACGGCGAGATGGAACCGTTGTTGCTCCGATACATGCTGGCATGCCATGCCTGCTAGCAGGTAAGCCGGTCGGCCCAGCGGTCCAGTGACGTCGGATTGAGAGGTTCAATGTGAAGCGCCTGTTGCTGATAGTGTTGGCGGTTCTCAGCGTCGCTGCGCAGGAAACGACCTTGCCGGAGAGCCACTACTGCATGAACCATGCGCCTCGGAAGAATGAAACGCGGGCGCATGAATGTCACTGCCAGTATTTCTGTCATCTCGACGAGAACGGCAACGCGATCGAAACCGAGTCGCAGGACTGCAAGGTGTACTGCCATCGGGAACGCTGCACGTGTCATCCCGAGGAGCCGTGTCCGTCGAAAGGCTAAGCGCGTTTTGCACGCGCGCGTAGCGCGAAGCCCTTCAGGCGAGCGTCATTCGCCCGGCTGACCAGCCTCCCCGAGGCTTCGGCGGTCCCGGAGCTTCAGCGAAGATGGAAGCCCTTCGCGTTGCGGCGTCGCGCAAATCACCTGCGTGAGGCCATAGAGTCACACGCAGCGATTCGCCTTATTCGACCACTCCAGCTGGACTGTGTAAGGGCCGATCTTCTTGGTCTGCCAGGCGCAGATGTCGCCGATCTCGCCATTCGTATCGTCATACCAGCCCTGACCGGGTATCGGATCGGTGATCGCTTCGCAGAGTTCGTGCGAGCTGATCGCTGTCAGCGCATCGAATGGCTGAAGACCCGCAGTGCATCCTGCGCAACTCGCATAGGGCATGACGGCATAAAACGTCCTTGTCCCGATCGAGCTGTGGTAGCCGCAGAACGCCTGGCATGACGCCGACCCGCCCATGACGACGCGGACGCCGGGTGGCACGTAGAGGAAATAGAGGGTGTTCGCGGTGGTTTTCGGCAGCGCTCCGTTTTTGATCTGCTGGCGCAGAAACGTCAGGATGGCGGCGTCGGTGACCGACTTGCGCGGCGATGCTGTCGTGATCGTCGCCGATCCCGTGCGTCGGCCGTGAGCGATCGGGTAAGTCGCGACGCTGTACTCGCCGAGCTGATCGATGAGCGCGCTGGTCAACACGAAGTCGAAAAAACTGTTGACCTTGCCGATCATTGAGGCTTGTGGTGCTTTCTTCCAGAGGTCGCCCCAGAAAATCGTGAATACCTCAACGTTCGGAATCAGCGGACCCTGCCGATACGTGAGCTGCGCCGCTGGCGCCGCGGCTTCCGCCAGCATCGCGGGAGCATGCAGCGGCACGATCCGAATCGAATTGGGGTCGAAGGCGCCTTTCAATCGGGCTTTCGTTGGCATTGTCCAATTTTGATACGCCGAAGGGGCGCCATGTTATAACCTGCGGCGCCGATAGTGTCCATTTTCGACATGTGACTTCCATCGCGAGATGAAACATCAAAGGAGTGCGTTCGCGCGTGCGCTCCTGTCCGTGTGGATCAAGAAGGTGGCAGAATAGGCGATGCTCTTGTGAACCGACGCGTGAACACACGTCACGCCAGTCTCGAGCCATCAGTACGTCAGCCAGCGGTCGGACGGGACCAGACGGCGGGACGCTTCTCCAGGAACGCGTCGATGCCCTCCGCCGCATCTTCGATCAGCATGTTGCCCGCCATCGTCTCGCTGGCGATGTCGTACGCTTCGGCGAGCGGGCGATCGATCTGCGTGTAGAACGCCGCCTTGCCCATGCGGATCGTGGCGGCGCTGCGCGCAAGGATCAAGTCCGTGTAGCCGCGGATTGCCGCGTTGAGCTCGCCAGCGGGCACGACGCGGTTGACGAGTCCCCAGGCGAGCGCGGTCTTCGCGTCCACGAGCTGGCCGGTGAGCAGCATCTCCATGGCGCGCTTGCGGCCCACATTGCGCGCAACGCCGACGGCCGGCGTCGAGCAGAAGACGCCGATGTTGACGCCAGGCATCGCGAACGACGCGCTGTCGGACGCAACCGCGAGATCGCACATGGACACGAGCTGGCAGCCCGCGGCGGTGGCGATGCCGTGCACGCGCGCGATGACCGGCTGCGGGACTCGCGTGAGCCGCGTCATCATCCGGCTACAGTCGTCGAACAGCCGGCGCTGCCATGCCTTGTCGCCCGCGTGGGCCCGCATCTCCTTCAGGTCGTGGCCCGCGCAGAACCCCCGCCCGTTGGCGGCCAGGACGATGGCGCGCACCGACGGGTCCGCGGCTGTGCCCTCGAGCACGGCGTCGATTGCGGCGATCATGTTGGACGACAGCGGGTTGAACCGATCGCCGCGGTTGAGCGTCAGCCAGGTCACGCCGTCCTCCTCGCCCACGAGGACCAGCGGCTCGCCATCATGTGCGCGTGCGTCACCACTCATCGAAGCTGCTCCTTTCGGCCAATCCGCGCGCTGTGCGCGCGTTATCGGTAACATACCTCGGTTCACGCATCCACGCGTCCGGTTCGCCCAAAATGGACGCGCAGGCGGCGCGGCGCCCTACATGCGCCGGCCGACCGTGAAGAATAGCCCGCCCTCGCGTCCGAGCGCACGCATCCAGCCCAGTTGCGCCAGCCAGCCCTCGGGCCGCCAGTTGTCGGCCGCGCGGGCGAACAACTCTTCCGGTTCCTCGCCCAGTACTGCGCTCGGATATGCCCGCAGGTACTCGACGTGATTCTCGGCAAACCAGCCTTGCACCTCGGCGAGTGTATGACGGTGCTCTTCGGGATGTTGATACTGATCGCGGAGCCACGCCTCCCGCCGCGCCGGCTCATTGTGTCGATCTCGCAGCACCGGATCGAACGGGATCAGGCGGAACCCCGACAACCGGGCTACGAGACGCCGAAGCCGCAGCGGGACGCGTGCGAACGCGTTGTAGACCCCGACCACGATCGTCCCGCCCGGTCGCACGAGTTGCGCCAGACGCGCGAACGACGCACGCGGGTTCGGCGTGTGGTGCAAGACGCCCGACGAGTAGACCACGTCAAACGAGCCCGCCCGTAAACCAGGCGACCGCAGATCGGTCTCCACGAATCGCACTCGATCGAGTCCGAACCGCCGTGCCGCCGCGGCGCCGAGCAGCAGCGCGGCGCGCGTCAGATCGGCGCCGATGACCATGCGATCCGCGCGGGCCAGGTACAGGCACATCTGGCCGGTCCCGCATCCGATCTCCGCGATCCGCGCATCGCCGGCGATCGCCTGATTGACGAGCCGCGCGAACAGGCTCCGCTCGGCGCGCGCGTGAAGCGCCTGCAGGCTATCGCGCGGCGGGTAGCCGGGGAACGGCGCGCGCTCGTAGAAGCGGCGCACGGCGTCGGTGCGCTCGTCGCCGGGAAGTCGAAGGTTGGGAATCGCGTCTGACGCGTCGAACCGCGCGCCGCAGCCGCCACACGACCAGTCCGCCGCGAGTGGACCTCCACACGCCGGACAGGCGAGCAGCTCCCGGAAATCGTCCATCCGTCAGAAGATCGCGTAGATGAACGGAGCCAGCGCCTCGACGGTCGTCGCGAGGATCAGTATCAAACCAAACAAGCAGAGAAAGACTGCCAGCGGTACGAGCCAACGCTTGCCGGCGTCGCTTCGCCACAACCCCCGCGTGAGATCCGCGATCGACCCGCCCGCGCTCCCGAGCATGATCAGCCGGCGCCGCATCCTGCCACGTTTCTTGATCATGCGACTTCCTCCTTGAGCCGTCTTGCCGGCGCCGACGCGCGCTTCGTGACCAGGGTCGGCCCTGCGACGAGCGCATCGATTCCGCAGCGCCGGAACGTCGAATACCCCTCGAGCGCGCGATTGACGATGGGTTCTCCAGCCACATTGAACGACGTATTGAGCAGCACTGGAATTCCGGTCCGACGCCCGTAGGCCTCGAGCAGGGCATACAGCCGCGGCGCCATGCCGCGTTCGAGCGTCTGGAGCCGCGCCGTACCGTCCACGTGTGTGATCGCGGCGAGCCGGGTTCGCCACTCGGGCCGCACCGGAAAGACGCCCGACATGAAACGCGCCAGCCGCGCGCCGCCCGGGGGCAGCTCGAAGTAGCGGTCGGCCGCCTCGATGGGCGTCACCGGAGCGAACGGCCGGAATTCCTCGCGATACTTGATGTCGCGATTGAGCCGGTCGCGCATCTCGGAGGAATGCGGCGCTGCCAGAATGCTGCGATGGCCGAGGGCACGCGGGCCGAATTCGCAGGCGCCATCCATCCAGCCGACGACGCGGCCGGCAGCGAGTTGATCCGCGATCCGTTCGATCAGCGCCGTCTCGTCGAGCTCTTCGACCGCCTGGCCATCCTCGCGCGCCACGCGCGCCAGCTCCTCCGGGTCCACCGGCGGGCCCCAGAAGGGATGATCGGGTACGTCCCGGTCGGGGTTGCCCAGGTAGGTGCGGTCCGCATACAGCGCCGCACCCAGCGCGCAGCCCGCATCACCGGGAGCTGGCGGGACGAACACGCGCTCGAAGCCGGATTCTGCGAGAATCCGGGCGTTGGCGACGCCGTTGAGCGCCACACCACCGCCCAGGCACAGGTCCGTCAAACCGCTCTCCTGATGCAGCGCGCGCGCCATGTCCACCAGCGTGTCCTCGAGAACCCGCTGAACGCTGGCGGCGCAATCGGCGAACCGCTGGCCCTCTGTGGTCTCGAGGTCGATCGGCTCGTACGCGTTGCGCGGCGGGCCGAACAGCTCGACGAACCGCGGCGAATACGATCGCGTGGCCGTCGTGTGGTACTCGAAGTAATCCATGTCGAGCACGAACGCGCCATCCGGCGTGCGCCGGATCAACTTGCGGACCTGCGCGGCCATGCTTGGACGGCCGTAGGCGGCGAGCCCCATGACCTTGTACTCGTCCTCGTTGACCGCGAAGCCGAGATATGCGGTGAACGTCGAGTACAGCATCCCGAGCGAATGTGGGAATCTGATTTCGCGAAGGAGTGTGATCGCCGTGCCGCGGCCGTCCGGGCGCCGCTCGCCGTGGCCGACCGTGACCGTGGCCCACTCGCCCACGCCGTCCGCGGTCAAGATCGCGGCGCGCCGCGTCGGAGCAGTGAGGAAGGCGGCGGCCGCGTGCGACTGATGGTGCCCGGCGAACAAGATCTTGCGGCGCGGCACGCCGAGGTGCGACGAGATGATTCCGCGGACCCAGACCTTTTCACCGAGCGAGTTCTTCATCGCGTTGGGAAAGGACCGCCAGGAGTGCGGGAACGACCGGAGCGCGCAGGTGAGGATCCGCTCGAACTTCAGCATGCTGCGTTCGTAGAAGACGACCGCGTCGAGATCCCCCGGATCGAGTGCGGCGTGATTCAGGCACCATTCAATCGCCCCTGTCGGAAAGGCGGCGTCGTTCTTGCGGCGCGACAGACGCTCCTCCTGCACGGCACAGACCGGCACGCCATCGACCACGAGCGCGGCCGCGGAATCGTGGTAGTGCGCGGAGATGCCGAGGACCTTCATGTCAATACTGGCTCGTCGGCGAATCGTGGTCCGCTGGTGCGATCGGAATCCAGCCGACCGGCTCGCGGCGTTCGGCGCGTCTGGCCAGCCACGCAAAGGGCGCGAGCACGACGAAATACATGATGGTGAGGATGGCGGTGCCCAGCACGCCCGCCACCGCTGCCGCCGCACGCAGATACCGCTTCCACAAACGACTCGCGCGCGCCTGCCACACCTGCCGGCGGTAAGACTTCGGCAGGACGCGCGCGAGCTGCGTGTACGTGTAGTTCATGTGGAACACTTCATCGCGGAGGATCTCTTCGAAGATCGCGCGCGTCGGCGGATCGTCGCCGACGACGTCGCGATAAATCGCGAAACGGCCGGCGGCGGCCTTTTCTGCCACATGCAGGAAGGCGAGCAGACGATGGTCGGGTTCTCCTTCGATGGACAGGTCGTCGAGCCCGTGGCCGCCGGGAAGGGGGCTCGTGCTGAAGAGCCCCCTGGAGCGCGTCGAGCGCAGCTGCAGGAGCGCAGCGCCGCGCCGACGGAACAGATCGGCATGGCGCAGCTCGTCGATCGCGTGTTCCAGGTACAGGCGCCGCAGGAGCGGATCCGAGGTGACTTCCGCGGCGCGCAGGATATCGCGTCCGCCGTCGCCTTCGACTTCGGCGAACGCGAGCAGCTTGCGCACACGCCGATCGGAATCGGCCCACACCCAGCGGTGAACCCGCCGCAGCATCCGGTCCATGCGCGCGCCTTCTCGCACGGCCATCGCGACGACACCTTAACATATGCTCGTTAACATATCCTCAGGAGTGTTGAATCTGTCTGCGCCTCCAGTATGTCCAGACGGCGGGTCCGATCGCCGGGCACGTGTAATTGCCGAGATCGCGGTCGTCTCGATCGGCGGCGCGCTCCTGGTCGGCGCCCTCGCCGCCAATCAGCGCTGGCTCGACACGCATTTCCTGCCGTCCTGGTTTCTGCCGCGTCATTGGTACGTGCTGATCGAGACGTGTGTCCGCCTCGTGATGGCCGCACTCGGAGCGTCGCTCGCGCTCTTCGCGCGGCCGCGTGTCGGACGCCTCGTCGCGCAAACGCCGGCGCTTGCGCTCCACGCCGTGATCGCGGCGGTTCTGGCGCTCGGTGCGAGCGAGCTTGTGCTCCGCCGCGTGCATCTGCGCGCGACGGAGTGGCTGGTGCACGACGAAGAACCCGGCCGCCGCCGCGATCCGCGGCTCGGCTGGACCTTCGTGCCAGCGCGCACCGGGCACGCCACCGTCGCCGGCCGCAAGGTCGACTACGCGTTCGACGCCGCGGGCTATCGCGTCCGCCGTGTCGATGAGCCCGTGGATCCCGGGCGTCCCACGATCCTGTTCACGGGTGAGTCGGTGATGTTCGGCGAGGGCCTGACGTGGGCGGAGAGCGTGCCGGCGCAGGTCGGCGCGCTGATGGGGACGCAGAGCGCGAACCTGGCCGTCCACGGCTTTGGCAGCGACCAGGCGTACCTGAGGCTCCAGATGGAGCTGCCCCGTTTTCGCCGGCCGGTGGCAGTGGTTTCGCTGTTCATGACGGCGCTCTTCGGCCGGAATCTCGACGACGATCGACCGCATCTCGGACCGGGGCTTGTCTGGCTGCCACCGGAACAGGGCTCACGGCTGTCGTCGATCGCGCAGCTGATGGTGCCCTTCCGCAGCGATGAAGCCATCGAGCGCGGCATCACGGTCACGCGCGAGGTGCTGCGCGCCACTGTTGATCTGGCGCGCGCGCGTGGGGCGCTGCCACTCATCCTGGTGCCGCACTTCGGCCCCGAGGCGCCGGCCGAACAGGCGTTGCGGCGCCGGATCCTCGACGAGACCGGGTTGCCTTACTTGCTGGTCGAGATCAACACCGCCTGGCGCCTGCCTTGGGATCGGCATCCGAACGCGCGCGCCGCTCACGCGATCGCCACTGATGTCGCGGCTCGGCTGCACGGGCACCATTGACGCCGACGCGCTCGGGACGCAACTTGATTCGCAGCGGCGTCATCGGAGGTCAGCGATTCGCGTTTCCTTGCGGCCGCGAGCGCGCTGCCTGCTCTCACTTCTTCAGGCTCTGAACAGCGTCGCCTTTTCTGACGGCCTTTTCATCCTTCCCTGCGCCCGTCCGGATGAAATGCGTGACGGCACCCTGGGCATCCTTGACGAACTCGATAGCTACCTGGCTCACGCTTGACAGGAATGCGGTCTCCGAACGAGCCACGAAGAGACTGTCCAGAGGATTTGCGCGGTCCTGTATTGACAACTGATCGCCGGCGACTGTGACAACAGCCTCCCGTCCCGCCGCAAACACATAAGTCCCAGCGTACTTCGAGAGCACTTCCGGAGCTAACCTGACCCCGCCGGTCAGGTGTGTATTGCTGCGCTCATTCTCGCAGACGTCCTCCAGCAGTTCGGTATCCGGCGCCAAGGGCTTATCGATGCGGAGAGTAAACGATCGTGTAAAGGTCTTCGGATCGTCGAAGGTCATTTCCAGTTCCAGATGCCCGAAGTCACGGCGCCGGAAGCGTTCAGTAATCCGAAGGGTCTCGGTCTGAGGATGCCCGCCAACGTCGAGCCACCCACTGTCGTTGAAGCCTGCGGAATTGACCACCAGTGTGTCCTGTTCCCAGTGCCCAACCGAGTACCCGAACCAGGTGGGATTGGGATCCTTCGGAAGCTCCCGGCCATCGGTGAAGATGGTTCGATGCGGACTGTTGGGAGACTCATAGAGCATCACGATCAGACCGGGGGTCTGCACGATCCTGGACAGACCGCGGAAATTGAGGAACGGGATGCTGACAGGCAGACAGCGCGCGAGCGGGCTGTCCTTCCTGAAGTCCTGTACGCGCTGCAGGCGCAAGGCTCTGGCCCAGGGCTGAACGTCCTCTGGCTTCAGGTTTTGGGCGACGTTGTAGTCGTACCCATACCCACCGGCCCGCCCACCACGCCAAATGCCGGACAGGTCTGGTTTGCCTTCCGGTGTCCGAGGTGTTGGCGCGGAAAGATTCGGCTTGCCGTCCGGCAAGCGGGGAATCCCCGGGGTCGGATAATTGATCCACTGTGCAGCGGCGGGCGCGGACAACATGCACAGCAGCGATGCCGCAGCGATCGGTAAAAGGCTGGCTCTCACCTCGACCCTCCGTTCGCGGCAATCATATGCCTATTCGACGAAAGCGGCGGAGGAAGTGCGATCGCGTGGAGTCTCGCATTGACTCGGCCTGCCGGCCGGAAGACGCGCCTCGGGCAACCCGGCCATCGCCGTGTTCGTCAAAGGAACCGATGTTCGTATGCGGGCGAGAAGCTGAAAGGGTTAATTCTCCTGCCGCAGGGCTGCGGCAGGTTCGATGTGCGTGGCGCGCGCAACGGGGATTGCTATGGCCACGGCGGCCACGAGCGCCACGAATACAGCAGCGGCAGCGAGCGATCTCGGATCCGACGGCGCGACGCCGTAGAGCAGCGAGCGCATCCACTGAGCGGCCGCCGCCGCCGCGCCGAGCCCGAGCACCAGACCGCCGGCCACCATCGCGAGCGCCTGCCTTCCCACCAAGACTCCAATATCCACAGTCTGTGCGCCGAGGGCCATCCTTATGCCGATTTCGCGTCGCCTCTGCGCCACCACGTAGGCCAGCAGTCCATAGAGGCCCACGGCGGTGAGCAGCGCTGCGATGGTTCCGAAGATCGAGGCCAGCGCCGCAGTGAGCCGTTCGCCCGCCGTGCTCGCGTCTACCTCCTCGGCCAGCGTGCTGATTTCGACAAACGGTACGGCCGGGTCGAGCGCGGTCAGCGCCTGCCGTACCGACTGGATGATCGATTCTGGTCGCCCGCGCGTCCGCACATGCAGCACAAACGACTCAAATTCGTGCGAAAACTGATACATCGTCGGCATCATCGGCTCGCGCATGGAGCGGTACTTGGCATCGCTCACCACACCAATGATTTCAAACATCGGGTCTACGACCCGCTGCGGTGGACCTGCGCCGAATCGTTGACCAAGAGGGTTGGCGTTCGGAGAGAAGCGCCGCACGAATGCCTGATTGACCACGACCTTCCCCGGCTTGGCCTTGGGATCGTCGGCACTCGTGAAGTCGCGGCCGGCCACAAGACGCATGCCCATGGTGGCAAAATACTCGAGCGAGACGACGTTGAGGTTGGTATTCAAGAAATCGGCACTCGACGGGCTCTGGCCCGCCGGCGCCACGGTCATCCCGATTCCCCGTCCGCGCATTACGCCGAGGCCAGCAACGGCGACGGTGACGACGCCCGGCATCTCGCGCACGCGTCCGGTCAGAGTAGAAAGAAGCGCCTGCTCCTGCGGGGCGGTGTAGCCGGAAAGAGAAGGGTCGGCGGTAAACGTCACCACGTGGTCGCGATCGAAGCCAGCGTCCAGGCTGTGCAACTGCTCGAAGGTTCGTACGAGGAGACCCGCACCAGTGAGCAGCAGCGTGCAGAGCGCGATTTGGAAGACGACGACCGCCTGCCGGCCGCGCCACCCGCCACTCGAGCGCGCGCCACGTAGAGCGCTGTCGACGCTCGTGCGCGAGACGGTGAGTGCGAGTGCCGCGCCGGAAAGCAGGGCGGTCAGCGCCGAGACGGCAAGAGCAAACAGAAGGACGCGCCAGTCCGGCCCAACGTCAACGGCAAGTGCGAGGCGTCTCGCGGCGATATCCCGGAGCGGCGGCAACACACGTACCACCGAGCCCGTCAAGAGAAAGGCGAGCAGCACACCACCGGCGGCGCCGAGTCCCGTCAGGAGGAAACTTTCCGTGAGCATCTGCTTGACCAGCCGTCCTCTCGTGGCTCCCAGCGCCAGTCGAACTGCGATTTCCTCGCGTCGGCCCGCAACTCGTGTCAGCAAGAGCCCGGTCACGTTGGCACACACCATCAGCAGAAGCAGACCAACGGAGATGAGCAATAACTTCAGCGCGCCAGCGTAACGTTCACGCAGAATCGAGATGCCACGTTCGAGCGGATCGAGCTCCAGTCCGGACCGGAGCTGGTCGTAGACTCCCCTACCGGGAAGGTGGCCCGTGGAGTACGGTTCGATCGCTGCTCGCCAGATGGCCAGGGTTTCCGCCTGCGCTTGCGCGCGGGTGACCCCTGATTTGAGACGACCCCCGAGATCGAGTTTCGCCTCTTCGACGTTGAATGCCTCTAACCCCGTCCAAAGCCCTTGGAAGGTGTGGAGTTGAACGCGCACGTCAGGTGCCGTGTCCACCGAGGTTCCGTTGAACGCGCGTGGCATCACGCCCACGATCGCGAACGGGTGACCGTGCAGCACGATCGTCCGCCCTACGGCATCTGGATCGCCGTTGAAGCGTCGTCGCCAGAAGCCGTAGCTCAGCACGGCCGGAGGCGTTCCTGGATTCGCCTTCGCATCATCGTCGGTGAGAGTGCGGCCAAACAGCGCCGGAACGCCGAGCACCTCGAAGAATTCAGGCGTCGTCATGTGGATCCGAACCTGCTCGGCTGGTGCCGGCCGATTCATGGCGACATCGATCGGTGCTTCCCCGAAGACGGCGCAGAGCGTTGTCGAATGCTCGCGCAGAGCCTGGTAGAAGGAGTAGTGAAACGAGCTTGAGGTTCCGATTCTTGGGATCCGCTGGACCACCCGCACCAATTCTTCGGGATGGCGCACCGGCAACGGCCGCCACAGGACGGCGTCAAAGGCGCTGAAGATCAGCGCATTGGCACCGACGCCGACGGCGAGCAGTGCGACAGCAACCAGCGTGAACCCGGGACTCTTGGCGAGCATTCGCACGGCAAAGCGAAGATCGCTCATGTACTCCATGTTAGAGCCGGGGAAGGCCTGTGAAGACATCGCCGCCCCAAAAAAATGTAGATACTGTGGAAGTGTGTCAGTTCACCCGACAGCGCAGTTCTGAAACAGCCCGAGCACCGACGCTGACCCTGACTTGCCGGAGTTGGAACCAGATCGCGGCGAGGCTGCGAAGGATTGATGGGCTCCAGCGCTCGCCAATGCACTCCAGCTCGGATATAGTGCGCTGCGCCCGTACCACTACTACGTGCAGGAGGGACCACCCATGAGAATGCCGAATGCGAAATGCGTGAGGTTGCTGGCGTCGCTGTCGCTGGTCCTGATGACGCTCGCGCTGATGCGGTCCAGCGCCCAGTCCGCAAAGCTCCTTGGCCCGGACTTGATCGTGCGTGGCGACGTCCTGTCGCGCCAATGGGTCGTGCGCGATGAGAACCTTGCCGCCGGCGCTTGCAGCGTCGAGGAGGGCGGCGTCAGCCCCGGCCTCCATCGCCTCATTCGTTTTACCGTCATGACGCCGAACGTCGGCGACACCGACATCGATCTGGGCGATCCGAACGTCCACGTCGCCGCCGGAGACGGCCTCTACGAATTCGCCACCTGCCACAACCACTACCACTTCCGGCACTATGCCAAGTACGAGCTCATCGATCCGGCAAGGGGCTTCGTCTGGCGCGCGGCCAAACGCGGATTCTGCATGCTCGATACCGATCCGAATCCGGCGATCTTCGGGCAACCGCCACGCAATCCTCGTTTCCGGAGCTGCGGCAGGGTCGGCATTCCCGGAAACCAGGGCATCAGTGCTGGTTGGGCGGACACGTACCGCTTCTTCCTCGGCGGCCAATACTTCATCCTCGACGGAGGTGACAATCAGCCCGTGGTGCCGCCGGGTGGCTACGTCATCCGCATCACGGTGAATCCCGGATTTCTGCCCGAGGCCGGCGAGTCGGTCGCCTTCGCGAGCCCCGATCCGAATCATCCCGGTGTGTTTCACCAGCTGTTCGAATCGAATTACGAGAACAACACGGTTGAAGTGACGGTCACGATTCCAGATCATCCCGGGAGAAGCGGCTCCGGACCGCTCGCAGGGTCTCAGATCAACAGCATCGACACCGACGAGCACGATCCGCCTCGCAAGTGACGGTTCGCTGGCCGGGTGGGCGTCCCGAGAGATAGCAAAGCGCGCTCGCCGGAGAGCCGCGCGAGTCGATGGTTGTCAATCGAGACGATTCCTCGGACTGCGCGTGGGAGGTGTGCCGCGGCTGCGGATCCGCCGGTGTTCCGCGTCGAGGTGATTGCAAAGCAGAACGTCTGACTACGGCAGTTGCACAAAGCAAATTTCCCGGACGGCCGAGCTGACGGCAAACACGCGGGGCTGTTGATGGTGATGCGACGGCAGTATCCAGAATCCGATCTGCCCCGGATCGTACCCCGGCGTCGCCCCACGCACGAAGTCGTTGTTTCTGAATGTGACTTCGACCGCGTGGAGCGATCGAGTGTCCGGGTGCTGGCCTGGCAGGGATCTGCCATCGTCATCGAGATCGCGTACGAATACAACCGTCCGAAGGAGGGAGAGCGGCACCGTCTGCCGCTCGCGGTCCGACGCCGCACAGGACGGCCACAGATTCAAGGCCGACTCCGATGGGTGAAAACCGCGCGCGAAACCGTGCAGACGGTTGCCGTGCCGAAACATCAGACGAACCTCGCTCCACCCGCACCACGGCTGATAGTCCGTCGGCTGGATGACCGGGGGATCGTGAGGCGGCTCGGGCGCCGACAATCGACGCCCCCAGGGCAGGGGACGCTCGAACTCGCAAGCGCCACGGTACCGCACGACATCTGCACTCAGCCCGCTGATTTCAGTGCGCACGATGTGGCCGGTCACCACTGCCCGTTCATCCGCAGCGACAAGCTCGAAGGCCGTCGGATCGCCTAGCCGAAGCCGGAAGTCCACTTCGAAAAACGCCCCCTGCACGGACAGGTCGATCAGCGACACCGCTGGTCCGTGGGTGAGATTTACCCGCTTCAGCCACCCGAGCTGGTCGGCTGCCAGACGCGGGTACGCGCGGCGGTTCCGCCGGACGATCATGGGCGTGCTGGAGAGGTCTTGAAGGAGCACTGACTGACTTAATCATCGCAGATTCCGGTGGCCGATGAGTGCGTATGGCTGCACGGAACTGCGCAGAGCCGTCGATTATGTTCGTGCCGCCGCGCGCGAGTTCAGCTGCCGCAGCGTCTGCGGGGGCGGCGCGACCGACGGAGGCGGCGGTCGCGGTCGGACAGCACGCCCAGCGCGGCGATGCAGATTGTGCCGAGCCGCTCGCGTCAAGGCGAGAAGCGGGACAGCGCCGGCGCGCCGTCCCGCCAGTCGACACTCGTTACTTCAAACAACCCGACGTCTGGGGGCCATTCGGGTCAGTGGCGACAGGGACTGTCGTCGAGCAGTCATAGAACCGGAGCTGCGCCAGCTTGAGCCCCAGGTTGTCGTAATCCCAGAAATATCCCTGAAGGCCGCCGTCGAAGAGTCCCACTCGATCCAAGACGCCATCGCCGTTGATGTCGGCGTAGATGTAGAGCAGGTACTTACTCACATTGTCGAAGGTTGACTTGCCCTTCCCGCGCTCGAGCGTGAGCGTGATCATCGAGCAGACTTCCGAGCCATCGAATGGATCGATGGCACAGGTCGTCGTCAGCGACTTGCCTCCGGGCGTGCCGAGCGCACGCGCGAAAACAGAATAGACCGTCGTGCCGGTGCCGTTGGGATCCGGGTTGGGCAGCTCGAACGCCGCCTCACCGTCAGTGCCGTTCGCATCGAGGACCGCGAAGTCGGGCCCTTCACTCAGCATGATTTTCGGGTTGCCCCAAAGCGGCACGAAAATCCGGTGACCATTATCGCCGGTCATTGGTGCTGTCTTGTTCCTGTCAACCCCGATGATGTTGAGCGTATAGTGACCGCCACTCGGCGCGCCGTTGCCAGTCCGAACTGACACAGAGTGCCCAATAATGTTTGTACTCGCGGGATGCGCAAGGGTGTTTGTCGCGTCGCTGGCTGTCGCATTCGGACCGAGCGGAGTGCGCTCGCTGCACGCCGTTAACGCGATCACAGCCGCACCCACGACGATTGTTCTCGAGAGTCGTCTCATGGCGATCCTCCTCAAAGTTGACGCAGCCACACAGGTTTGAGCCGATCGGCGACACGAATGAAACCGATCTTCGCCTTGTCCAAAGTGTCCGATGAACGGAGGCGAGCGACGGAAGACGATCACCTGAGGCACTACGAAAGGCATGCCAGGCCGCGTGGCCCTGTGCAAATGGGACTTTGCCGTGAAGTACGATCTGTGGAGGTGCGCACAATCGTAAGGCGGCGGCCAAAGTGCGTGGGCAGTCTGCAGCTTCGGGAGCCTGTCGATCGTCTCGGCTTCAAGCACGAGGACGTAAACACGAAGTCAACGACAGTCATTGCGGTGCAGAGCAGCACACATGAGAACGAGACTCTCGTCGTCGCCGGCTGTCCGAACTGTTTTTGTTCGACAACAGATTCGATCGGTAATCGCAGGCCGAAGACTGTAAGAGAAAGGGACGTTCCGTCGGGCGTCGATGGTCAGCGCGACTGCCAGAATCGGCATCTCACGTTGAACCACGGTTTCGATCAGTGCGGAAACGGCAAGATCGATGTGATCGACGGCCGAGAATCGGTCAGAACGACGTGATGCCGCTGTCACACGTTGCGCGCATCTGGAATTCGACTCTCACGGCAAGTCCAAGATTGAGGAAGGTGGGCTCGAGAGGCGTGTCTTCTGTTCTGGCGGCTTGCCGAGTTCTCCGCGAGAGCGGGACAGCTTCAGGACGACTGTCGTGGTCGCTGCGACAACACGCCGGCTCAGTGTGTGGATCACGGTCTTCCTGTGCGGCACGGCTTTTTCCGGCAGAGGATCAAGCTGCTTCAGGGCGCGTTCAACGTCGACCGCGATGCCGTCGCGGCGGGCAAGAACTGTACGACCAGGCCGGGCTAACCACAGTTTTCACCTCAGCCTTGACGCATCTTCCATTGCCATTGACGTAAGCGCCAGCCACTTCCCTCAATGGCCAGTGCCCCGATATAGCCCGGAGCAGGCTGGAGGGTATAGAGCGACCAACGTTTTCCTGGAACGATATCGTTTGAGACTACATGAAGGTCTACAGGGGTGTGCGCAGGATCGGTTGTCAGCGGGACAGAAAAACTATTCAACGGCATCGCGAGACCCTCGCCGCAGGCTTTCAGGTAAGCCTCCTTCTTTGTCCAGCAACTGAAAAAGGCTTCGGCGTAGAGATGGCTCGCGAGGCCAATCAAATAGTCAACTTCGGCTGCTGAGAAGAAACTCCGCGCGATATCGGTGTAATCAGATTGCGCCCGGATGTATTCGAGATCAACGCCGACGTCGGAGGCAGTGGCGACAGCGATGAGGGCAAGACCGTCCGTGTGAGAGAGATTGAATTTGAGTCGGTTGGCGAATTCAGGGCTAAGGTCAGGCTTGCCGAATGCGTTGTAGACAAAGCTTATTTGGCTAGGTTGGGTCTGGAGATAGCGCCCTAAGAGGTCACGCAGCACTCCGCGCGCGACAATGAAACGCTGCCGATCGCGCTCGAATCGAAAACGTGCACTCCGGGTACGTTCATCAGGCGTCAGGGTCGTGTAAAGGCGAGCGGATGTTTCAGGCGGAACGTCCAGACTGGCGCACCAACTATGAACTTCGTCGGACGCCAGTTGAAAAGAGCTCGGTAGTGACGGGGTGAGAGACATCGCCGTCGTCGTCAGCTGGCGGTCACCCCGATCGTCGGCGAGCAGTCGGCCAGGTGCACCGCGTCGGCCATCGCGACGACCACTTCTCGCGGGCCCTCGAAGGGCTCCTTGCTGTGCGCGGTGCGGACGTTGTCCACAAGCATCAGGTCGCCAGCCTGCCACCGCTCGCGTACGGTGTTTGCCTCGTAGACCTCGTTGATCAACTGCACGACGTCCGCGCCGATCGCGTCGCCGTCGCCGAAGCGCGTGGTGAACGGCAGCCCGTCTTCGCCGTAGATGTCCACGAGGTACTCGCGCACCTCCGGGTCCATCGCCCACTCGTTGAGGAATGCGATCTGGTTGAACCAGCACCGCTGGCCGATGCGGGGGTGATGTACGACGGCGCTGCGGCGCTGCCAGGTGCGCAGTGCGCCGTCGGGCTGCCACTCGAACGTGATCGCGTTCGCACGGCAGTAACTCTCGACGGCGCGACGGTCGTCGGTGCCGAATGCTTCAGCGATCGACGCCCCGACTTCGTTGTTGTAGTTGCGAATGAGCAGCCAGCCCACCCGCTCGAAGCGTTCGATCAACTCGGTGGGCAGCGCGTGAAGTACGGTCGGCGAGTCGGCCACCGGGGTCGCGCCCCGATCGGTCGGCGCAATGAGGCACGCGAACAGCATGAGCCCGGGGAACTCGAGCGTGTAGCTGAGTTCGTGGTGCATGCACATCGGCTGGTTGGGTGGCCACTTCGGCGACGAGTACACGCCGGGGGCGTAGCTTCGCCGCGGGGCGAAAGCCTCCTTCTCGGTCATCAGACTGCCCAGCTGCCGAAAAGCCGCTTCGGTCTCGGCCGCGTCGCGCAACCCGAGACCGCGAACCAGGAGCGAACCGTGTTCGGCGACGGCGGCACGCAGCGCGTCGCGGTGCTCGGCCGCCCAGCGCGGCGCGTCGTCGGGTGCGTCGACCCACAGCATCGGCGGCTTTCCGAGTCGCACCTCCACGTTGAGCAGTGAAGTCGGGGATGAGGACGACATCTCGATTTCCTTTCGGTCGCTGCTGCTCAAGATGAAGGCAACAGTTCTGGAGCCGCTCGGAGCCGCTGCACCGACCTGTCGTCGACCAGCGTGGCCAGATCGGCGAGAATCGGATGATCGGCGAGGTCTTTGAAGGACACGGCACGGTCCAGGGCAATCGCCAGCTTCAGTGCCGACAGCGACGTGCCGCCCAGGTCGAAGAAGTGATCCCGTCGGCCGATCTGCTCCTTCGGGATGCCGAGCACCTCTGCCCATGCAGCCGCCAACTTGTGCTCGGTCG
>WNEY01000109.1_pt1 | contig 39388 bp, 38 predicted proteins | sample 5400531 | NCBI WGS metagenome assembly WNEY01 (sample SAMN13153338, study PRJNA577476) | soil metagenome | isolation source: 200 cm saprolite under Douglas fir tree site 1 | place: USA:California | collected 2015-04-18 | reverse complement strand
CTCGAATTCTACCGCCGGCTGGGCGCGGTCGCCGCGGAGACGCGCATCATGGGTGTCGCCGGCGCAAGCCTGCGCGCTCTGGCCGCCGCCGCACTCTAGCCGGAAACTTCACGCGGCGCGACGGCGACGCCCAAGCCCCGCGGCCCCGCCGACGATCGACGGCGTGGTAGGCCTTCGATCCAGACGCGACGATCCACGACGTCTTCCGCGCCAGGTCGAAGAGGCGCATGCCGTACCGGTCCCCGGTGGGCGCCAGCGCAGGGCCCCCTTGCCGCGGCGGCCGATCGAGTCCACGAACCCGCTGTCGGTGTTTACCTCGGCGATGTCGGCGACCTTGGCGGCCATCGCGGGCGCCAGAGGCGCCTCCTGGCGGCAGCCTATCGCAAGCGCAGCCACGCCGACGATGATCGGCAGGCGCCAGGTCACGATCGACGTGGCGATGCGCACGCCAGAATTCTTACGACAGCGGAGCCCCGGGGCGCCGCCCCGTGTCTTTTTGCCTCGTTCCCGTCCAAGGATCGCCCATTTGTCCCGGAATACTCGCGAGGCGGTGCATTCTGGGCCACTTCGGGCGCCGAAACGCCTGATATGAATCATGGCAAATTTGTTGCACTGAGCCGCCGAGTATGGGGTCGCCGCGCGAGGCTCATTAGACTTGGCGGTCGGCGACCCGGCGTTCCAGTCCTCGCCATCGCGTCGCAGCGCACCGTGATGGCCGCCCACACCAGCTGGTGTTCTCTCGCTCAGGACCCACAAGGCTTCGCGACGTAGGGGAACTTTTTATCGTGCGCGTGATCGCCGGCCCAAAAGTCATACTTGAAAACAGCAGGATTGGCACTCTTTCCCGCGGAGACGAGAGGGTATGAATACAAAACTCTGCTCGACGGTCGGCGCGATTGCACTGGCGATGTTGCTTCCGGCGTGCGCCGCCAAAATACACGGCACGGTACAGCTCGTGGGCGCCAACAAACAGCCGATGGCGAAGGAGGGTCTTCACGGCACCGTGGTGAACATGATCAACACCACGGTGCCCGTCGAGCAAGCTTCCCATGCCGTGACCACCGATGCTGACGGAAAGTTCGAGTCGACGAAGGGTCGTCTCCGGCCGGGCACGTATCGGGTGGAGGCGAGCCGCATCGGGTATGAGACCGACACGCAGACCGTGGAGATAAAAGAGCACACCCGGAAAAAAATCGAATTCAAGCTTCGGCAGATCCAGGAAGGTACGCGCAAGACCATCCAGGGATCCAAATCCGACGAGGATAAGATCATCAATCCCGGGGAAGTGAACATTCAAGCCCCTACCCTGTAGGTCCATCGCGCGCTTCTCGATGAGAGGACATCCCATGATCAAGCCTACGATCCGGTCGGGCGCCATTTCGTTGGTCGCCTTGTTGCTCGCCGCCTGTGGTGGCCCAGGACTGGATCTCGAAGTGAAAGCGCGCCTCGACGGTCAGCCGACGCCCGAGGCGAAGGTCGTGGTGGACGGACGGGCACAGGGCGTCACCGACAGCCAGGGGGTCTTCGCCAAGACCCTTCATCGAAGGCCCGGAGCGGAGGTGGAGGTGATCGTCGTCAAGGAACTGCCCGGCTACCGTATCGAGCCGTGGAAGACCAGCTTTCTGGTGAGATTGCCCAAAGCCGGGACCGTCGGGAAGTACTCCTTCGACGCTGATCTGCAGGCCACGCGCTTCATGACCCTGGCCGCCACCGACAAGGGGGTTCCGGTTGGAGACGCCACGGTCAAGGTCAACGACAAGGAAGTCGGCAAAACGGACGCCCGGGGCGAGTTCGTGTATGAATACAAGAACCTGCCGAAGACGGGCGTCACCGTCACCGTCCGAAAGACCGGATACTCGACCTGGCACAAGACGGGCGAGCTGGAGCCCGGGCGGCGGCTCGAGGTCGCGCTGTCACGACGCACGCTCATCAACGTCACCGCCCTGACCGAGCAGTATGGCTACACGCGTGGGGTGGCCGGCGTGATCGTGACCCTCGACGAACGACCGGTCGGCAAGACCGACGACCGCGGAGCCTACACCTTCACCGATGACGGCGCGCCCGGCAAAAAGGTGCGACTGGCGCTTTCAGCGCCCGGCCACATCCCCGACGAGTGGAAGACCCTCGTCACCCTGGAGGGGCAGGTCAATATCCAGCGGTACTTCTCTCCGGCCACGCCGGGACAGATCCGCGTCGGCGTTCACCGGTTTGCCGGCAACACCCTGGGTGTGGATCTCAGGGACATCGCCGCCCAGACCGAAAGCGCGGTCTCGGGCCAGCTCTTCAAGTACACGGTCTTCCGAGAGGTGCCGAGCGCGGAACTCGAGGCTGAGGTCAAGCGCCTCAAGCTGGGCATCGACCGAATTGCCACCAAGGGCTGGCAGGACACCCCGCTCCGAAAAACGGTGGACATGATCGTCGTGGGCAGCGTCGCCAAGGACGACAAGGGCTTCGTCATGGAGGCGAAGTTCTACACCTCGAACGGGCGGTTGATTCTGAGCCAGGTCACCCGGGCCCGGGATGCCGGCGCCATCACGAGCGCCGCCAGAGAGATCGCCGCGAACGTGATGGAGCGATTTCCCTTCGAAGGGGCGATCGTCGCGGTCGAGGGCGGCAGCTATCGCGTCAATATCGGCAAGCCGTATCGGGTCAGCCGGGGTACGGAGCTCACGCTGACGGCCGCCGCGCGCGGCGAAGCCGGCAAGGCGACGGAGTATCGCGAGACCGGCCGGCTCAAGGTCAAACGGGCCGAGGACGCAGGGTCACTAGCGGAAGTCGAGGACCTCAAGAAGGGCGAAAAGATCAAGGTCGGCGACCGGGTCGTGCGCCGCGTGTCTCGCGAGGGCGAAGAGGAACGCGCCCGGAGCTATTTCCTTCTTTCCGCGAAGGGCGGGCTCGCGCCGGACGTGGCGCCGCTGCCCCGGGTGAATGTCTACCTCAACAATGATTGGGCCGGTTCGACCGGCGCCGACGGCAAAGCCGAAGTCCCGATCCGCCTGGGCAAGAGCTACGCCCTCTTGCTCTACCGGCACGGGTACCAGCAGGTGAACGAGAAGATCAAGCTGGAGAAGAACGGGGACAGCCGGGAGTTCGTGTTGGGCGTCAACAATGCCTCGTTCAAGGTGGACTCCGAACCGTCCAGCGCCGCTGTATTCGTCGACGGCGATCAACTCGGCAAGACTCCGATCCTGGAGGGCAGGCCGGTGGGCCTGGGGTTCCACACGGTGAAGCTCACGGTGGGCGAGGACTACCGCGACTGGGAAGAGGTCGTCGAGTTCGATAAGAAGATCGAGGATCGCACCGGGGACCGTAAGATTGCGCTGCAGCGGGACTATCTCAAGCTCGGGGAGCGCGCGGCGCAGAAGGGCGATATCAACGGCGCCATTCAGGCCTATGGCAGCACCGACACGAAGCACCCGGATTACTCCGAAGCGCACCACCGGCTCGCGCGGATCTACCTGGACGACAAGAACGACTACGATGCCGCGATCCGCGAGTTCGAGAGCGTCCTTTCGTTGCCCCAGAACCAGCAGCTCATCTCCAAGCAGTTCGCGGTGGCCTTCACCAATCTCGGGCATGCCTATTACGAGAAGGGAAACACCCTGGTCGAAAAGGACCGTGACACCGCCGCGCGATTGTTCGCCAAAGCGATACAGAATCTTCAGACCGCGAAGCAGAACACCCGCTTCTTCCCGACCGCCCACTACGACGAGGCCCTGCACAACACCTATTTCTATCTGGCGTTGTCGTATCACAAGCTCTACCTGGTCACCAGAAAGGACGCGATCGCGCACAACGCCAATCTCGCATGGCGCGAGTACATCGACTTCTTCCCGATAGGGCTCGAAGGGAATCCGGTCTTCATGCAGAGTCGGGAGGCCGCGCGGAAGTACTGGGCTCAGATCAAAGACCAACAGTCGTAGGGGAGAATGGGCTTCGGTTTGAAGAGCAGCAGCGGCGTGTACGCGGCCTTGCGCGTGCTGGTCGCCGTGACGGCCATTGCCGCGATCGGCGTCGCGGCCCGGTCCATCGCCGGGCTCCACGCGCCCGAGGACCTCCTCCAGGAGCCGCCGGCGCCGGCGATCGAGCTTCTGTATGTCCGCCCGCTGATACCGGTTGAATCCGGTCGCAACGATTCGAATCCGGTCTGGTCTCCCTCGGGAGCGCTGATCGCCCTTGAACGTAGCCGGGGGGACAAGAAGGAGATCGTGATCGCGCGTCCGGACGGCACGGTGGTTCACACCATCTACTACCAACTGTCCGAGAGCAGTACGAAGCCGAAGTTCTTTTTCCCGGGAGTCGTCGAGGATATCAGCTACAACGCCGGGATCACGTGGTCGCGCACCGGTGACCGGTTGGTCTTCATGAGCAACGGCGGAACGGGCAACTACGATCTCTATCTGCGCGCGCTCGATGGCAAGACGACTCGGCTGACCGATCACAAAGAGAAGGACGGCCATGCGCACTGGTCGCCCGTGGCCGATCAGTTGGTGTTCGTATCGGGCCGCAGCGGCGAAGGGGATATCTATCTCCTGGACGTGACGACCCGGGCCGTGACGCGACTGACCTGGGGGGCCAAACCGCACCTGTACCCTCAGTGGTCCCCGGACGGCCAGAAGATCGTGATGATCCACGGCAGCAACGAAAACCACGACATCTATCTGATCGAGGATGTGCGGAAGCCGGTAGAGACGCTCAAGGCCTTGACCACATGGAGGCACGACGATCTTCGGCCGGTCTGGTCGCCGGATGGGAAGAAAATCGCCTTCTACTCCAACTACAACCCGGCGGGCGACCCCAAAGTCTGGGCCATCCTGGTGATCGCCGCCGACGGCTCCGACCCGACGCAGGGCGACGGGCTTGCCGCCAAGGTCGTGGCGACGGACGTGGTCCCGGACGTTGAACGGGGTCCTGCGTGGATGCCGGACAGCAACCGCATCGTGTACGTCAGGAACGATCTTCAGGAATACAACCCCATCTACGTCACGGATCTGGCGCGGAAGACCAACCTGGCGCTCAAGACCGACACGAAGATGAATCACGATATCGCCAGTTCCGCCGATGGGGTGATCGCGTTCCGGGCTCAGGTCGACCAGTGGGACCAGATCTTTCTCACGAAGATGAGGGATTAGCACGTGGCGCGGCTGGGCGTGACCCTTGTGTCGGCATTGATCGGCCTGATGGCCGGGGCGGCGTCGGCGTCGGATGACGCGGTGGTGCGTGCGATGCGGCTGTATGAGCAGCATCACTATGAGGACGCTGCCCGCACGCTGCAGGCGGATCTGCCGGCGCTGAATCCGAGCCGTCGCGCGGCCGCCTATCTGACGCTGGGCATGATCTACCTCGGCAATGCCGAGCTCCATCGCGGATTACACGAAGCGGGAATCACGGTCCAGCTCGACTATCTGAAAAAGCTCGTGGCCGTTCGCGGTGCGGGGGGAAGCCGTTTCGTGACTCTGTACCTCGGCAAGACGCTGCTCGAGAACGGGAACGCCGGAGAAGCGACGAAGTATCTCGAGCGGTTCAGCGCGCAGCGAGGGCTGGAGCCTCGCGACAAGGCCATCGCCGGAGCCAGTCTCGGTCTGAGTCACTTCCTCGGCAAGAACGCGCAGGCGGCGCGCGCTCAGTGGGCGACCGTCGATACCGCCGATCCGGAAGCCCAGATGGCGCTCGCGGCCGTCTACAGCCAAGCCGGGCTCAAAGACAGAGATCCAGTGGGAATGGGTGACGCGGCGCTGAAGAGGGTCGGCTCCAGTCCGTCGGCGCGCATGCTGGAGAACCTTCTGACGGTCTACGCCCGTGCGGGCCTGACCGACAAGAGCCTGGAGCTGGTCAAGCTGGCAGACCTGAAGGCGGCCTCCTACACCGAGGCGCTCGGGGAGACCAAGACGATCAGCTTCTATGACGTCGCCGCCCTCGGTGATCTGGCGGCGATGTATCGGCAGGCGAGCGTGCGTTATCTGGAGAAGGCGGCGGCCGATACTCAGATCAAGCCGACCGCTGACTACTACCTCGGCGCGGCCTACGCCGAGGCCGGTGATGTGGAGCTGTCGCTCCGGGCGGCCGGCGCCTTTCTGGCCGTCGCGAACGCGCCGCTGCCGCAGCGGAATCGGGCACGGGTACGGTATGCGACGGCCCAGTACCTGCAGGGCCGACGTGGTGAGGCCATGGCGGTCTGGGAAGCATTGGCCCAGGGGCAGCCTGCCGAGCCCGAGCTGCTGGCGGAGATCCTCCTCGGATGTGCGCGGGCGAAGGCCGGCTGCGCCAGCATCGAGCCGTGGGCCACGCGCGCGGCCGAGGCCGGTGAGGGCAGGAAGACACGCTCGCTGAACATCGCCCTGGGCCGTCTCTATCTTTTGCGTGGAGACTACGGACGCGCGGTCGCGTACCTGGAGGCGGGACGGGATAAGAGCAACAAGAACCGGATCGAATCGAATGATCCGGTGATGCTCGTCCACCTGGCCGCGGCGTACTACCGTGGCCGACAATTTTCCGAAAGCCTGGAGATCTATTTCGAGATGAGCAAGCACTTCCCGGTGGTCCGCCGGATCCAGGAGGCCATGCAGGGGATGTACGCCATGGAGCACAAGAGCGCCGGGGACGTGAAGATCTTTTAATCATGAGTCATCGCGAGGCAGAGAAGACTATGAACAAGCGAATTGTCGTCGTGCTGTCGATCCTCGCTGTTGTCGTCGGGACGCCGCCGGTGTCCCCGGCGGGACCCAAGAACGACGGCCGGCCGGACGGAGGCACGCTCGGCTACGGCGAATACGGCCGCCCCTCGACTCTGGACCCGATCACCAGCAACGAGATGGTCTCTCTGCGCATCACGGAGCTGGTGTTCAACGGCCTGGTCGGGATCGACGAAAAGCAGGAAATCGTTCCCGAGCTGGCGGAGCGCTGGGAGACGTCCAAGGACAGTCGTACCTACACGTTCTTCCTGCGCAAGGACGTGATGTGGCACCCGAAAGAGGGCGAGGAAGCGAAGCCGTTCACGGCCGACGACGTCGTGTTCACCTACAAGATCATGATGCATCCCAAGACGACCACTCCCCTCAAGGTGCGCTATGAGTTCATCGAGAGCGTGGAGAAGCTCAGCGACTACGGCGTGCAGTTCACGCTCAAGCGGCCGATCCTGAACGCGCTGGCCAAGTTCAGCTTCAAGGTGATCCCCAGGCACGGCCCGTCCCACCCTCTGTACCTCACGCGCGAGGATCCGTTCGTCCGGCAACCGATCGGCACCGGGCCGTTCGTCGTCAAGACGATTACCACCGACCGGGAAATCGTTCTGGTGGCCAACGAGAATTACTTCAAGGGCCGCCCGCACATCAACCGATTCATCTCCAAGCCGTTCGCCGACCAGAACATCATGACTCAGGCGCTGATGTTCAACGCGATCGACATGGTCGTGCTGGTCAACCCGCGGGATATTCCGGAGCTCCAGGGCGACAAGCGTTTCGTCCTGCAGCCGTACAACGCCCTGTCGTACGCGTTTTTCGGCTACAACTTGCGCAGTCCGCTCCTGGCGGACAAACGCGTGCGCCAGGCGTTCACGTATGCGGTGAATCGGCAGGAGGTGCTGGATTCATTTTTCAACGGCCAGGGGACGCTCGTCTCCGGTCCGTTCGCGCCCGGGAGCTGGGCGTACAACCTGGACGTCCGGCCGCTGCCGTTCGATCCGCAGAAAGCGGTCGCGCTGCTGAGGCAGGCCGGCTTCGCCCCGGGGCCGGATGGCACGCTGCAAAAGGACGGCAAGAAGCTCACCCTGTCGCTCAAGGTGCCGATCGAAAAGGAGAGCGAAGCGGTGAAGCGGGTCGTGCTCGCCTTTCAGAACTACCTCAAGAACATCGGGGTGGCGATCAAGGTGGAGTTCAAGGAATGGCAGGCGTGGAAGGAGAGCGTCTTCCAGGAGCACGACTTCGACATCATCTTCGCCTCGTGGGTGTTCGATGACTCGGCCGATATTTCATCCCTGTTTCACTCGGCCGAAATCGGCGAGTGGAAGAACAACTTCGGCGGTTACTCCAATCCGGAGGTGGACGGCCTGATCGTGGAGAGCAAGCTGACGCTCGATCACGAAAAGCGCCGGACGATCAACCGCAAGCTGCACGCCATCCTCGCCGAGGAGGCGCCCTACACCTTTCTGTGGACCCTGACGAATTACAGCGGCTATCACAAGAAGCTGCGCCGCGTGGCCATTCATCCCTACAAGTTCTTCTCGTTCGCGGATGAGTGGTTCATCCCGGCCGCCGATCAGAAGTAGGCACGCCGCACGCGGAGTGGCGGGCGCGGTCCGGGACCTTCGGGATCGCGCCGCCGGTCTTCGCGGCCGAAGCCGTGAAGCTCTCCGCGCTTAGACCCGTCACCCTGGTCCTGTCCAGGGAGCTGGCGCTCACCGCCCTGTTGCTCTTGGGAGTGAGCTTCGTGGTGTTCGTGATCCTCTTCCTCGCACCCGGCGATCCGTTCAGCGTGCTGCTCGAGGGGCAAATGCCGAGCCACGAGGCCCGGGCCGGCGTCCGCGACGCGCTGGGCGTCCCCAAGACGTGGTACGTCCAATACGTGTCCTGGCTCGGCAACCTGCTGCGGGGAAACTTCGGGACGTCTATTCGCACGGGCCTGCCGGTGTTCGGCGAGATCGTGCGGGTGGGGCTGAGCACACTCTACCTTACCCTCGGCTCGATGCTGGTCACCCTGCTCATCGCCGTGCCCATCGCCCTGCATTCCTCGGTGCGCGGTGCGACCCCGCTCAATCGGCCGTTCACCCTGCTGGCCTACCTGGTGTCGGCGTTGCCCGTGTTCTGGCTCGGCTACGTCGCCATTTATCTCTTCAGCCACACGTTCGGCGTCTTCCCGCTGGTCTCTGCGGCCTCGGCCACGGCGGACCGGGCCTGGCTGTATTCCCTGCTGCCCATCTGCGTGCTCGGCATCGGCAACGGCACGGTGAGCGAGGTCGTTCGCTACCTGCGCGAAGAGCTGAGCCGCGTCATGGCCGAGGATTACATCCGGACCGCCCGCGCCAAGGGAGCCTCCGTCTGGCGGCACGCGTTCAAGGAAGGACTCCTGATCCCGATGACCGAGATCATCGCGTCCAAGATCCCGTTCATCCTGGGTGGCGCGGTCATCGTCGAACAGGTCTTCAACTGGCCGGGCATGGGGCGGATGGCCTGGCAAGCCGCGCAGGATCGGGACTTCCCCGCGATCATGGGGATCGTCATGATCGCGGCGACGTTGGTGCGTCTGGGGAGCCTGCTCCAGCGCGTGGTGTACGTCGCGGTCAATCCCCGTGCATCGAAGCAGCGGCGCGGCGCGGGCTGGGCTGAATGACACGATACTCCCAGATCGCGGGCGAAGGCCGCGACGCCTCGGACCTGTCCGTGTGGAGGAGCGCCGACACTCTGGATCTGGCCTACGTCGGCTACGGCCTGCTCATCGTCGCCCTGGTGCTGGTGTCGTACGTCCTGGGCGTCTTCAACTGGTTGCCGCACGACCCCGAGCAAATCCGATTCGATCTCTTGAATGCCCCGCCCGGAAGCGCCGGCCATCTGCTGGGGACCGATTTCCTCGGCCGGGACATTCTGTCCCGGCTGATCGTGGCGATTCAGGCGTACTTCCTCCCCGGCCTCGTGGCGATCGTCATCTCGCTCGTGGTGGGCACGACCCTTGGCGCGCTGGCCGGCTACCGCGGGGGCGCGGTCGAGGTCCTCGCCACCTATTTCAACAATCTGGTGGATTCGTTCCCGCGCCTGGTCCTGATCCTTCTGGTGATCGCGGCGTTCAAGGCGGACATCTACTACATCATGATCATCGTGGGCGTGACCGGCGTTCCCGTGGTCGCGTCGCTGGTGACGGGCAAGATCGCGTTTCTGCGCCAGAAGCATTTCATCGAGGCGGCCCATGTCCTGGGTCTGCCGTCGCACGTGATTGTTCTCAAGCACATCCTGTGGTACCACTGCGGGCCGCTCCTCGTCATCAGGGCCACCATCGGCATGGGCGAAGCGATTCTGATCGAGACCAGCCTCAGCTATCTCGGCTTCGGCGTGCAGGAGCCGATGCCTTCGTGGGGCAACATGGTCCAGGCGGGCGCCAACTACTTTTTCCAGGGCAAGTTCTGGCCGTCGACCGCGCCGGCGCTGGCCATCCTGTTGACCATCCTCGGCTTCCACCTGTTGGGCGACGGGCTGAACAGCATCCTCGAAGACAGGGGCGGGAAGTGACGGGTGCGCCGCTTCTCGAGATCGAGAACCTGCGCACCTACTTCTACTCCCCGAGCAAGCAGGCGTTCATTCGCGCGGTGGATGGCGTGACGCTGTCGATCGCCAGGGGCGAGACCCTCGGCGTGGTGGGCGAGAGCGGCAGCGGCAAGAGCGTCACCGCGCTCTCGATCACGGGCCTGGTGAGCGCCGGCCCGGGCGTGATCAGCGGCAGGATCACTTTCCGAGCGGACGGGGTCGAGCACAACCTGCTCCAGGATCTCGAACATTACGTCCGCCTGGCGGAGCGCGACGGCAGGATCGTGGAGGTATCCAAGGACGAGACCGGCTGGCGGAAAACCGTCGAGCGCCTCATGGCGCCGGTGCGGGGGAAGGAAATCGCCATGATCTTCCAGAGCCCGAAGTCGGCGCTCAATCCCTTCGCTCGCGTCGGTGACCAGATCACCGAGGCCATTCGCCTGCACACGCGGGCGAAAGACCCGGCGGAAGCGAAGGAGCGGGCGCTCCACTGGCTCGAGCGGGTCAAGATCGATTCTCCGCGTCTGCGGTTCGATAATCATCCGTACGGCCTGTCGGGCGGCATGTGTCAGCGGGCGGTGATCGCGATGGCGCTCGCGTCCGAGCCGTCCCTGCTCATCGCGGACGAGCCCACCACCGGGCTGGACGCCACGATCCAGTCCGAAATCGTGGGGCTGCTGGCCGAGCTCAAAGCGGAGTTCGGAATCGCCACGCTGCTGATCAGTCACGACATCAGGGCGATCTCGCGGCTCGCCGACAACGTCGCGGTGATGTACGGCGGGACGGTCGTGGAGCACGGCCCGGCGCCCGATGTCCTCGCGTCGCGGTTCGCCCCCAAGCATCCATATACGACCGCGTTGCTCGCGTCCATACCGAGTGTGCAGAACGTGCGGGACAAGGGCTACCTCACCGTCGTCGAGGGCGAGGTGCCGGATGCCGTCGATCTCCCGCGTGGGTGCCGGTTCTATGCCCGCTGCAATCGCGTGACGGACGACATCCGGGACAAATGCGCGCATCACGAGCCAGAGTTGCAGGAGGTCATGCCGGGACATCACGTGCGCTGCTGGCTGTGCGCCGAGTAAGCCTGGCCCCGGGGTCCCATGTCGAGAACGATCCTGGAAGTCGTGAACCTGAAAAAATACTACCGCCAGCGCGCGGGCGTCCTCTCCGCGGTCCGATGGCGGGAGCAGTTCATTCCGGCGGTGGACGGGGTGAGTTTCTATCTCAAGGAGCACGAGACCCTCGGTCTCGTCGGGGAATCCGGCTGCGGCAAGACGACTATCGGGAGGACCATTCTGCGGCTCACACCGGCGACGTCGGGCCGCATCGTCTTCGGAGGCCACGACATTACGGCGATGTCCGCGCGCGAGCTACGGCCGTTGCGCCGCCAGATGCAGATGATCTTTCAGGACCTGGACGCGGCGCTCAACCCCAAGATGCGCGTACGGGACCTCCTCCGGGAGGCGATCACGGTGCATCATCGGCTGAGCGATGACGAGGTGGGGCGAAAGACCGGCGAGCTCCTCGAGCAGGTCAACTTGAAGAAGAGTAAGCTCTCCAGCTTTCCCCGGGAGCTCTCCGGTGGGGAAAAGCGCCGCGTGGGCATCGCGCGCACCCTGGCGGTCGGGGCGCACTTCATCGTGGCCGACGAGCCGACGAGCGCGTTGGATGTCTCGATCCAGGCTCAGGTGGTGAACCTGCTTCGCGATCTCCAGAGACAGCTGGGCCTTTCCTATCTGTTCATCTCGCACGATCTGGAGGTCGTGCAACTCGTCAGCCACAAGGTGGCGGTGATGTACCTGGGCAAGATCGTGGAGATGGGGCTCGCGGACCGCATCGCCGGCGCGGCGCGCCATCCCTACACCCAGATCTTGTGGTCGGCGCTGGTGGACAGGAAGAGCGCGGAGGCCTCGCGCGCGCTGCCGACCACCCGGAGGGGCGCCTGGGGGGTGTTCGATTTCGAGCGGCCCGTCCGCGGCTGCCGGTTCGCTCCGCGCTGCCCGGTGTACGAGGCGAACGGCCGGCCCGCCGTGTGCACCGACGCGGCGAGCGAGCCAGAATTGCGCGACCTCGGAGGCCACCACGTCGCCTGTCATTTTCCACTCTGGTGACCAGGCCGGGAACCTTCATCGACCCTCGAGCGCGACCTGTTCGGCGTACGCGGCCCGGTAGCCATCGTAGGAGCGCGCATAGGCCGCCCGGGCGGTCTCGTCGAGATCGACTGCCGGAGCGGGTTCGAGCTCGAAGTGGCCGAACGTATCGACACCGCGGACCAGCATGGCCGGCGTCTTGTGCTTCACGCCCAGGTGTTGCACGTGCGTCGGGATGTAGCTGATCGCCAGGCCGATCCGACGTCTGGACGACCGATTCGGCTGCGAGCGGTGGAGGCACAGCGTGTGGTGCAGCGAGAACTCGCCCGCGCGCAGTGGCGCGTGAACCGCCGGCGTGTCGTCCACGTCCCCGACGACCGCCTGCCCCGCACGATTCACGCTGCCGGCGACGACGCCCGCGCGATGGGGCAACTGCCCGCGACCGTGACTGCCGGGCAAAAACTCCATGCAGCCGTTCTCTGCCGTCGCATCGGTGAGCGCGAGCCACGCGGTGACGTGCACGTACGGACGCAGTCCGAAATACGTGGCGTCCTGATGCCAGGCGGCGATCGCCGTGCTGTCGGGCTCCTTGATGAACCACGTCGAGGTGTACACGAGGATATCGGGACCGATGAGATCCTCGACGGCGTCCAGGATCGCGGGCTGTCGAGCGAGCGCATGCACCCAGGTCAAGAGGACGTGCGTGCGGGAGCGGTAGCGCGGATCTGTCCCATCGGACGTGAGCGGTCCGCCGACGGCTTGTTCGAACGCCTCGAGTTTCCCGCGATAGGATCCCGCCTGCTCACGCGTGAGCGCCGCGAGGGGCGACAAGAATCCGTCTCGTGCGTAGCTCTCTGCCTGGACTGACGAAAGCTTTATGGGCATGGTCATCCACCTCTCTCGCTGAGCATGGCCAGGGCCTGTTCCAGGGGGCGGACACGCGCGTACATCTTCATGGACTTGTCGAGGCTGTAGGCGTGGGCCGCGGCGTCGCCGCCCCAGCAGCACTCGCGCACGACCACGGTGTCGAGGTCCATGCTGAACGCCTCGCGGACACTGGTCTCGACGCCGCGATTGGTCGCGCCGCCGCCGATCACCAGCGCGGTGCGGCGGAGCACTCGCAGCAGCTCGGCCACTCCGGTGCCGTAGAATGCGCTGGGACGGCGCTTGAGGTACACGTAGTCCTGGGGCCGGGGGGCAATCTCCTCCGGAAAGCCGGCCTCCGGCGTGCCCTCGACGCAGTTGGTGAGGGACGGCACCCCCGTCTCGACGCTGAGGTCGGTGGGTAGCAGCACGACGTCGGCGCCGTCCGCCCGGCTGACCGGGGTGGTATAGATGATGGGCATGGCGCGCGCGCGGCAGGCGCCGATCAGGGCGACCCAGGCGTCAAGGACGGGCCGCATCGCCGCGCGCCGCGCGGGATCGGCGGGAGTCAGGGCACGGCGACAGGCGTCGTAGACGATCAGGGCGGCGCGCGAGGAGTCGATGCGGTCGGGCGTGGCTCTGGTGCTCATGGCCAGGATTCTAATCTGGACGCGAGGTGATCTGATGGCAGAGACGAAGACCGGACGCGCGCACCTCATCGCCGGCGGCTTTCCGCCCGGCTCGAGCGCCGGGCACGATCACGACTATGCCCGCCTGCGGCTCCTCGGGCTCCTGGCGGAGCAGGACGTTCCCGCCTCGGTCGCCAACGACTTCGCCGACCTCGAAAAGTGGCTACCGGTGAGCCGGTTGCTGATCACCTACGTGGCCGGCCCGTACCCCGACGCCGCGCAGTGCCGCGCCATCCAGCGCTGGCTCGAAGCGGGCGGCCACTGGCTTGGCTTGCACGGCACCAGCGGAGGCCGCGCCGAGCGAGTGGAAGGGGCGCGGCAGCGCCGCACTGTGAAGACCGAGCATCACGCGCTGCTCGGGAGCTACTTCCTGACCCATCCCCCGATCTGCAAGATCCGCGTCGACGTGGCGGTCGGCGACACGAGCCTGACGCGAGGGCTCGCCGCGTCGTTCGTCGTCGAGGACGAGCCGTACTTCATCGAGCTCCAGGACCCGGGTTCGACGCGAATCTTGCTGACCGCGGACTACGGCCCGGACGCCACGTCGCCCACCATCGGCCCCCTCTACCCCTCGGACACGTCGTTGCGGCCCGACGGCAAGACCCGCGTGCTCGGCTACACCCGTGCAGTGGGCGAAGGCGGCGTCACGTATTTCGCGCTCGGCCACTGCCACAACCCCGCCATCCGAGCGTCCCGGACCGTCGACCCGACGGACACGACGCCGCTCACCTTTCGCGGCTCGTGGGAGAGCGATGCGTTCATCACGTTGTTACGCAACGCCATCGCCCGGGGCGTGGCAGACTAACGCGGACCGAGGACGACGTTCGCCATCAGCGCTGGGGCGTCAGCGTCAGCGCGCCCACGCGTCCGCGATCATCCGCCGCCACCGCTCCATCGATGCCACGGACCTCCACCGTGAGCAGTCCGTCGGCGCCGATCCGGAGCACGCCGAAGTTCTGGAAGCTCGGCCGCGCCGGATCGGGCCGTCGGCCCTTCACGAATAGCTCGATCGGCCCGAAGGTCGTGGAGAGCGGCGCCGGCGGGCCCGAGGCCGCGCTCGTCGGCCCTGCGACGAACTCGTGGAACACGAGCCCGGCGAGCTCGGCGGCGGGCTCGTAGCGGAGCAGGCGTGCATGGTGCACGTCGGTCGCGACCCAGACCAGGTTCGTGATCTTCTCGTCCTTGAGCGTCTTCAAGATCGCGCGTAGCTCGGACTCGACGCCCAACGGATTCCCCTGGTTGCCGTCGGTGTCCGTGTTGAGCCGCCGCCCCGCGGCCCAGGCGTCGCGCACGGTGTAGAGCGGCGTCATCGCGCCCTCGGGCGCGAAGAGCGGGTAGCTTCCCGTGGGAATCGACAGCGGGTCGTCCGTGGAGATGATCTTCCAGACGACGCCCCTCGCCTGGGCATCGCGAAGAGCCCGGAGGAGCCACTCGCGCTGCGCGGCGCCGAGCATCGTCTTGGCCTTGCCGCGGATCTGCCGCCGCTCGCCATTGCGGAAGCGCACGTCCACCGTCTTGCCGTCCCCGTCGGGAACGAAGTTCTCGTCCCGGTACGAGCGGAGATCGAGGACGAACAGCTCCGCGAGGCCGCCGAGGCGAAGCGCGCGGTAGATGCGCTGCTCGCCGTTGGGCCGGATCGGCGTGAACTCGAAGAACGCCTTCCGGCCGGGACCACTGAGCGCCGTCATCGGGCGCGCGTCCCCGGTCCCGCGGAGCAGACCGATCTTGTCCTCCTGGGGTGACCAGTCGTTGATGACCTCATGGTCGTCCCACTGGTAGACGTGCGGCGTCTGGGCGCGGAAGGCCCTGTAAGCGTCGTCCTCGAGGTTGTACTTCCACTTGCCGCGGTACGCGGCCAGCACCTCCGCCGCCGCCAGGCGCGGGTCGCTCACGTCGACGAGTTGGTGGAGCGCGGCGTCGGGATCGGTGCTCACCACGTTGCGCGGGTGGTCGGGGAGCGCGGTGACCGGCGGGCACGTGCTGTCGGCGTAGATCGAGTCACCATTGGCGACCGCGAGGTCGGGCGCCAGGCGCGCCATCTCGCGGAAGAGCGCATAGCCGCGCTCGGGGTCGCGGCAGTACTGCTGGCCACCGAGGTCGCCCCACCACACGAGTGTCACGGCGCGCGCGACGCCGTCGGCCGGCGCCGTCCGGAACTGCCCGGGCTCTGACACGACCTGCTCGCTTTCGGAAACGAAGCGCACCCAGTAGAGGTAGCGGCTGTCCGGCGTGAGCCCGGTGAGGACCACCTTGCCGGTGAAGTCGTCCACGGCAGTCACGGACGGGCCGTCGCGGCGCGCAGGTGGCCGAGTCGGCGCGCCCACCGGCGTGTACTCGACGACCATCCGCGCCGCGCGGTTCGCGCGGGCCCAGACGACGGCGTCGGTCGCTGTGATGTCGCCGCTGGCGACGCCGTGGGTGAGCCTCAGCAGCTCCGCGGCGTGGAGCGGCGACGGGCCATTGCCGCCGACGAGCAGCGCGACAAGCGTTGCTACGTTGGTGAATCGGAGCAATCTCGGGACTAAGCCCACATTCGCCTCCTGAAGCGAGGAGCAGTCGAGCTCCACCGGCTTATTTCATCCGCTCCTGGATCTTGGCGATGGCTGCGCGCGCGCACTCGTCGTCGAACTGGCCGCCCGGCGCTCCGCTCACGCCGAGCGCGCCGATCGCCTTTCCACCGGCCATGATGGTCACGCCGCCGACCGCGTACGTCACATTGGGCAGCGGCGTCTGCGGCACCGTCGTGGGGGGATTCTTGGCCATCCTCTCGGCGACGGCCTTCGTGCTGTCTTCCTTGCGCCCGAGCGTCAGCGAGGCCGCCGAGTACGCCTTGTAGAAGGCGTTGTCGAGCGTGTGGATCGGCGCCCCGTTGCCCCGTAGCAGCGCCTGGCGAACACCGTCGAGATCGACGACGACCGCCGTCACCGCGTAGCCCTTCTGGGCGCAGGTCGCGACCGTCTCGCCCACCAACTCATTGGCAAGCGGCGCGGACAATTTCTGCATGGTGATCAACCCCTGGGCCCAGGCGCCCGTCGCCGTGCCGACGAGGGCGACGGCAACCACCGCACCTGCCGTCAAAGTCCGTGTCATCTTTCCCCTCCTTGAAGTGTTTTCCAGCCGGGCGCCATCTTACTCCGGGACGAGGGCAGAGGCGGCTTCGGCTCCTGTCGGTTGCGCGCGAGCCCGTCAGAGTCCCCGGAGCCCGAACATCGTAGCACTCTGGCGGAGCCGTTCTTCGCGGCGCTTGAAGACGGCGAGAATCTCGGCTAAAGAGAGCAAACAGGGGAGGGCAGACCATGCCGATTGTCGACGCGCAGATCCACATCTGGAAAAACAACAAACCGACGAATCCGAACCACCGTCAGGTCACCGACTTCACGGCGGACGACGTGCTGAAGGAGATGGACGAAGGCGGCGTCGACGCGGCCGTGATCCATCCGCCCGGGTGGGATCCCAATTCCAACGCGCTGGCGGTCGAGGCCGCGCGTCAGCATCCCAACCGTCTCGCGATCCTCGGCAACTTCCCGCTCGACAAGCCGGAAAGCCGCTCGTTGATCGACGGCTTGAAGAGTCGGCCGGGGATGCGCGGACTCCGCTTCGCGCTACTGCAGCCGCATCAGAAGGCGTGGCTGACCGATGGAACCATCGACTGGCTGTGGCCTGCCGCTGAGCGCGCGGGACTGCCGGTCGCACTTCTCGGACCAAACCTCCTACGGGTGATCGGCCAGATCGCGGAACGCCATCCGGGACTCAAGCTGATCGTCGACCATTTCGGGCGCCCCGACGCCGCGTGGTCGAACCTGCCGGACCTCGTCGCGGCGGCGAAGCATCGCAACGTGGCGCTGAAGGCGACCGGCGCGCCGAGCTACTCGAGCGAGCCGTATCCGTATCGCGACATCCACGGACACATCAGGAAGCTCTACGACGCCTTTGGCCCGGAGCGCATGTTCTGGGGGACCGACATCACGCGGATGCCGTGCTCGTGGAAGCAGTGCGTCACGATGTTCACCGAGGAGTTGTCGTGGCTGTCGGCGAAGGACAAAGAGCTGATCATGGGGCGCGCGCTCTGCAACTGGCTCGACTGGAAGCTGCCGGGATAAGCCAGGAGTAGGCGCTGGAGGGGCAAAGCGACGTCGGTCGGGCGTAGACGTCGTCCCTATGCTCGTCGACGATCCGGCGGGCCCACAAGGACCAGGTCAACGCTGACCTCCTGTCATTCATTCGGACCTAGGTCGGACAGACCGGTTTAGAGCGCCGCGACGGTACAAGACTCGTTCTTGTTTTCACGACAGGAGGTGTGTCGTGATCTTGGGTATGTCGACATCGACGTTTACCGCGGTGCACGTGGTCTTGAGCTTGATAGGAATCTTCTCCGGGCTCATCGTTCTGTTCGGCATGTTCAGCGCGAACCGACTCACTGACTGGACGGCGCTTTTTCTCGTCAGCACGGTGTTGACGAGCGTGACCGGGTTCCTCTTTCACTCCGCACACATCAGGCCGTCCCATGTGGTCGGCGTCATCTCGCTGGTGGTGCTGGCGGTCGCGATCCTCGCGCGTTATGTCTATCGGCTCGCGGGGCCCTGGCGCTGGATCTATGTGGGCGGCGCTGTACTGGCTCTCTATCTGAATATCTTCGTCGGGGTGGTACAGGCGTTCCAGAAGCTGCCGTTCCTGAGCCGGCTGGCGCCGACGCAGTCCGAGCCGCCATTCTTTGTCGCGCAGGTCGTCGTAATGGCGGTCTTCGTGCTGCTTGGCATACGCGCCGTGATGAAGTTCCGCCCTGCGACGGCGACACCGATGTGATCTGGAGCTCGTAAGAGCACCGTCCAACCTAAAGCGAGGGGGCCCGTCTGGGTTTCGAATCCGCCAGCAATCCCGAGTGAGATACTGGCCGTAGGGAGAGCAAACATGGCTGACGACGCGCTGCAAGCGGAGGTCGAGCGGCTCAAGGCGGAGAACGCGGCGCTGAAGGCCCAGACGACGCGCGGCGTTTCGATCAAGATCGGTGAGAAGGGAGGCGTCTCCGTCTACGGGCTCGGCCGCTTCCCCGTCACTCTCTACAAGGAACAGTGGGCCAAGCTGCTCGACATGGCCGCCGACATCCGGGCCTTCATCAAGGAGCACGACGCCCAGTTGAAGACCAAGGAGCCGCGCTGACTGACTGGCTGCCTCGGACGACCGTGTTGCTTTCGTTCCGAGGAGATTGATAAGGTCCCACCGATAAGGCGGACCGGATCGTGGTTCACGACCTGGGATCGGAACAGGATGCGTCTGGGCGGAGCGCGCGGCCGACGGCTCGCCGCGAACGGGAGGCACGACGATGAGCGGCACACCGACGTTCGGACGCTATTCCGAGATTCCCATTGACCAGATGACGCCCGAGCAGCGGGAAGGATATCGCTTCCTGGTTGACGGCCCGCGCGGTCGGCTTCCCGGCCCCTACAAGGTCTGGGTGAATAATCCGAAGCTGGTGCACGCGGCCGCCCCGCTCGGACAGCATTTCACGCCGGGCCAGTCATCGTTGACGGAGCGCGAGCGAGAAATCGCCGTGGTGGTCATCACCAGCAAGTGGCATTCGGCCTACCCCACCGTCGCTCACGAGAAGCGCGGCAAAGAGGTCGGCCTGCCCGCTCCCGCGGTGGAAGCGATGATCGCGGGCCTTCCGGCCTCGTTCGCGGACCCGCGGGAGCAGGTCGTCTACGAGGTGGCGAAGGCGCTGGCCGGCGGTCGGCTGGTCCCTCAGGGCCTGTATGACCGCGCCGTCAAGGCGCTCGGGCATGAGAGCATCACCGACATGATTGTTCTGATCGGTTACTACACGGCCGTCTCGCTCACGATGAACTTCTATGCCGTGCCGGCCGGAAGCCCCGGTCTGGTCCGCTGAGGAGGAGTCGCTCCATCCGTCGCTCGGCGCCGAGGTTGCCGGCGTCGACCTCAGCAAGCCGCCGCGCGTGACCAGGGCACGGGATGGGTGCGGACCATCGGATGCTCGATCTCCAGGGCTCCTTCCAGGTCACCGCTACCTCCTGCACGTCGTTCAGGGCGGTGTTATAGGCGACCAGGGATGCTCGAATCGTGACACTCACACCGGTGTGGAACACTGAATCAACGCGTCGGGCAAAGTATTGGTAGTCAGCATAGTCCGCTCCCAGCTGGAGCCTCGCCTTGGATTCGGCCACCTGCTCATAGTAGGGGCGATGCCCGAGAATTTTGTGACTCGAAATGAACGCGAATGGGAGGATCAGCAAGAGTCCCAGCACGAACCGGCCTCCGTCGGCGGCCCACGCACGCCAGGGCGGGCCGGCCGACACGGCTAACGGCCGTCGCGCGATTGCCCACGCCGACAGCGCCAGAAGCACGCAGAATAGACGCCGCTCGTGATCGAGTGCTCCATCCCGCTTGTGTAGAAGGTCGCGCGCCAGCCCCGCTCGTCGTAACGGGTGAGCTGGAGGTCGTAGCCCTGGCGCGCCACGCCGCGCTCGACGTTCGCCGATACCGCGCCAGGAGTCGAGCCAGGAGCGGAGAGCGGCAAGCACGGCAGATCAGCGTCGACGCGAGCGGCTTCGAGCGTGACGAGGAGCAGGCGTCCGAGGCGGTCACTCGCGGGCGAGGGCTGGCGGGCCAGCACGCGCTACTCGATGACGTGGTCCGCCCGCCCCAGCAGCAACGGCGGGATCGTGAGGCCGAGCGCCTTAGCGGTCTTGAGGTTGATAACCAGTTCGAACTTGGTCGGCTGCTCGACCGGGAGGTCGGCGGGCTTCGCGCCTTTGAGAATCTTGTCCACGAACACGGCCATGCGTCGGTGCATCTGCTGCAGATTCACCGCGTAGCTCAAAAGCCCGCCGGCCTCCACGAACTCGCGCCAAGGGTACGCAGCGGGCAGTCGGCCCCGAACAGCGAGGGCAACGATGCGCGCCCGCTCGCTGTTGAACATGGGATCGGACGCCACCAGCAGCGCGTCGGGCCGCTCACGGGTCAGGACGGCGAAAGCGGCATCGATGTCCTCCGGGCGACGGGCTGCCACAACGCCAATCCGCAATCCCAGCGCCCGGGCAGCGTCTTCCACGCGATTTCGCTGTAAGGCAGCCGTTGGATCCGCCGGATTCCACAGGACGGCCACTTGTCTGGCGGCTGGCAGCGCCTCCTTTAAGATTTCGAGGCGTTTAGCGTCGAGTTCGGCTGCGATGAGGTCGATGCCCGTGAGGTTGCCGGCGGGGCGCGCCACGCTTGCCACGAGCTGACTGGCGACAGGATCTCTGGCGAGAAAGACGACTGGAATGTTCTTTGTTGCCGCCTTCGCGGCGCGTGCGGTCGGAGTACCGCCCACGGAAACGATCACATCGACATTCAGCCCGACCACCTCTCTTGCCAGCCCAGGAAGTCGCTCGTAGTGGCCGTCGGCCCAACGGTACTCGATGCGGATATTTCGGCCCTCCACGTAGCCGAATTCCCGAAGCCCCTGCGTGAAGGCGTCGATAGTAGCCTGACTCGCAGCTGCCGACGAACTGGAGAGGAATGCGATGCGGGCGACCTTCTCCGTCTGCTGCGCCCCGACGGGAGACGGCGCAAGAACGAAGCTGAGAGCGAGAATGACCGCGAGCCCGATCAGCCGCATGGGCACCTCGGCGAGGACGGCTGCCGGGAGTTTAGCCGAACGCCACGACGCGTACCAGCACAGCGCGCTCACGCGTCATCTACACGATCAGTCCTGGCGCTGGATGATGGCGGTCACTACAAAGTCGGTTTCGCTGGGTTGGCCAAACACCGTCACCGCGTCGCCGCGCTGCAGCAGCCCTCGAGTCGTGGTGTTGACGCCACGCAGCAGGATCGTGACTTCATTGCCGTCGGTCGCCCGCACCAACACCACCGTGTCCCCGGCCAGCGACTCAATGCGGCCGTCGATACGCTCGGACCGCACCGAAGGAGCATCCGCTGGCGCAGGCGTAAGGTCGGGCGGGTAGATCGCCTGTGCCGCGAGCTGATCAGGACGAGACCCTTCGAAGCCGACCAAGGTCACCGCAGCCCCTCGTTCCGGGGTTGGAATGCCGGAAACCGCGCGGAGGTCTGGGTTCGCCTTCTGGCCGCTCGGTTGGCTTCTGACGGTCGGCGACATTGATGCCCACGACAACATCATCGACGTATCTGGCTGGACGGAACTCGACTACAACGATAAGACGGCTGTGACGATAGCAGTTCCGTGTCAGTGGGCAGTGAGCCCGTATCCCGGCGATTTTCGAAGCCCCGGTGAGATCTTCGGAGAAGCGTGGACGGTCGGGGGGCCACCAACCGGCACAGGATCACCGTCTGCCTAGTTCAGGCCGCGAAGACTTCGTCTGTCAGCGGATAAGCTCCAGAGAGTCGCCCGGGCCACCCGGGGTCCCGTCCCGTGAAACGAAAAGCTGAGTCGCGCTTGCCTCAACTTGGATGACGAGAAACGCGAGAAGCGCTACGAGGCCTATCCTGGGCAGCTGGTGTCGCGGTGAGGCTGAACTACGGCGCGCCGGCGCCGGTGAGGCCCTGGATGAAGTGGTCGAGGACGAAGTTGTAGAGCAGCGCGACGGGAAGACCCACCAGCAGCGCGCCTGCCATCAACGAACCCCAGTAGAAGATGTCCCCGCGGATCAAAGCCGTCGTGAGACCGACGGTCACGACCTTCTCGGCTCGCGGCGCCACGTAGACGACGGCGTAGAGGTACTCCTGCATCGACAGCGAGAACGCGAAGATCGCGCAAATCGCGAGACCCGGCCGGCTCGCTGGTAGAACGACGCGCCAGATTGCACTGACGCGCCCGCAGCCGTCCACCCACGCCGCCTCTTCGACCTCGGCCGGCACCGTCTTGAAGTATCCCAGCATCATCCACGTGCAGAAGGGGATCGTGAAGCCGGGGTAGACGACCACGAGCGACCACCACGAGTCGAAAAGTCCGAGCGCGCCCACCACCCGTGCCAGCGGGATGAAAAGGACGATCGGCGGGACGAGATAGGTCGCGAAGATCGCGATGCCGAGGTTCTCGGCGCCGGGCAATCGCAAGCGCGTGAGCGCGTAGCCGGCCGGCACCGCCGCCACCATCGTGATCATCACGACGGACGCCGCGAGCTGCAGCGTGTTGAGGAGCTGGGCGGAGAAGTACGTCTGCGTGAACAGCCGCTCGAAGTGCTCCAGCGTCGGTGGGAGATGGAACCAGAACGGGACCCCGGTCATCCGGTAGAGGTCGGCGTCTTGCTTGAAGGCGGTGATGGCCATCCAGAGGACGGGGAACACCGCAATGACGACGAACGGCGTGATGCCCGCGTAGATGAGCAGATGGCGGCGGACCGCGCCCTTCCTTGCCATGGCGCGAAGCCTCAGAGTCCGGGCGCGGTGGAGTGAAGCTCCGCCGGCCTGCGCTGGGAGACGTCTAGCGCGGTCACGGCAACAGGGCCGCGACGCGGATGCGGGCTCGGGGCGCGCCGAGCGGCGTGACGAGGGCGTTGCGCCGGAGCAGACGGACCGAGGCGTACCGGGAGTCGCCGTGCGCCGATGAGGCGCGCACCGGCTCCCGGTAGACCTCCAGCACCTCGTCGATCAGGTTGACCACCCAGTAGTCGGCGATCCCGGCTCGCGCGTACAGGGAGCCCTTGCGCAGCCGGTCGAGCGCGAGCGACGTGTCGGCGACCTCGACGACCAGCACGGGCTGGGATGGATGGGCGTCCCGGTAGTCTCGCGGCCGGCCCGGCACGACGACGACGTCGGGCTCGGGCTCCGATCGTTCGTCGAGAGCGATCGGCTTTTCCTCGCGCACATAGTAGGTGCGGCCGAACGCTTTCTCGAGCGCGGCGCGTACCAGGGCGACGGCCGTGGCGTGGCGCCCCCCTTGCGGCTCCCGAGTGACGAGCAGGCCGTCGAGCAGCTCGACCCGGTCCTCTGGGCCGAAGATGCCGACGTCGACCAGCTGGTCGTATCGGGACCGTGGCATCCGCCAGAGAGGAAGGGGTGGTGCCTTCATGGGCTCAACGTCTCCGTCCAGAGACTTGGGATGGCCGAGGCTTGCCCCGGCGTGGCGGGCGGCCCGCGCGCACCGGCGGCGCGTCCTCCAGCTCGATCCCGAACACCGCGGACAACCGATCGTCGGCGATGCGCTTGCCCGCGGCCGGGCGCGCGCGCGACACAGCCCCGACTGTGGCCGAGCTGAGCAGCTCCGCCTGATCCACCTGGCGCAGCACGAAGAACAGCTCCGGCCTGGCGTCGAGTCGAATGCCCACGCCGTAGATGACAGCGGCGACGTGCTTGCACACCTCGGCCGAGTCCGGGCAGGAGCAGTCGAGGGTCATCTCACGCGGCTCCGGAAAGAGCCCATCCTTCGCATTGGTCAGCACGGCCAGCACGTCGTCGGACAGCTCACCGCGCAGCAAGCCGACGAGTGAGCCGATCCGGCCCGTGCAGCGAGCCACCACGCGCCGCCAGCGCGCCTTCGCCATGGGTGCGATGCCGATCGTCACGCGATACAGCTCGCTGCCGGCCACGTATGCCTCGACGCGTCCCCCGGCGATCGCCAGGTGCAGGACCGAGCCATTTCTCAGATACGCGCGCCCGCGCGGCAGACGGTTGGCGAGGTCGGCGTAGTGCTCGAGGTTGTCGGCCCAGGCCTGGCCCCAGAAAGTGGAGGTGAGCTGTCGCTTGCGGTGCGCGATCACGACCGGCTCGGCCGTGCGCTTGCCCTTTTTCAGTAGCTTTGCCAGTGCCAGGACGCCGCGCGCCTTTTTCTCGCCCACCGAGAGATAGGGCGGGAAGTAGTCCCAGCCGCTGCTGTCGTACCAGGCCATCGCGCTCCCTTATCTCACGGCTCGGCCGTCGCCCGCCGGAGGTCGAGCGCGACCATGGCCATCAGCTCGTCGTCGCTCATCTCGGTGAGCAGCGTCTCGCCGCCGCCCTGGAGCACCCCGCGCACCATCTTCTGCTTGTCCTCGATGAGCCGGTCGATGCGCTCCTCGACGGTGCCGCGGCACACGAGCTTGTGCACGAGCACGTTCTTGTGCTGGCCGATGCGGTAGGCGCGGTCGGTCGCCTGGTCCTCGACCGCGGGGTTCCACCACCGGTCGAAGTGCACCACGTGCGAGGCCGCGGTGAGGTTGAGGCCGCTTCCGCCGGCCTTGACGGACAGCACGAAGAACGGCACCGTCGCATCCTCCTGGAAGCGCCGCACGAGCCCGCCCCTGGCCTTTACGGGCGTGCTGCCGTGGAGCACGAGCCCGGGCCGGCCGAACAGGCCGGCCAGGAACGACGCCAGCGGCTCGGTGGCCTCGCGAAATTGCGTGAACACGAGCACCTTTTCCTGCTTCGCCGCCACCGCCTCGACGATCTCTCGCAGCCGCGCGAGCTTTCCGCTCCCCGCCTCGTCCCAGGCACCTTCGCCCAGCCAGTGCGCGGGATGGTTGCAGATCTGCTTGAAGCGCATGAGATAGGCGAGAACCAGGCCGCGCCGCTCGATGCCCTGCGTGAGGCCGGCGATGGCGCGCTCCAGCTCGTCGACTGTTTTCTGGTAGAGGGCGGCCTGCGGGCCGGAAAGGACGCAGAACGCCTTCACCTCGGTCTTGTCGGGCAGGTCGGTCACGACCGAGCGATCGGTCTTGAGCCGGCGCAGGAGATAGGGCTGGATCAGGCGGCGCAGGGGCGCGTAGCTCTCGTCCGGGCGGTCGGCCAGCCGCTTCACGAACGCGGAGAATTCGCGCGCCGCGCCCAGCAGGCCCGGGTCGAGGAAGTCGTAGATCGACCAGAGATCACCGAGACGGTTCTCGACGGGCGTGCCGGTGAGCGCGATGCGGGCGCGCGCTTTCAGCGCCTTGACAGCCTGCGTCTGCCGCGCCCCGGGGTTCTTGATCGCCTGCGCCTCGTCGAGGATGGCTAGCGACCACTGCCGGGTCCGGAGCGCCTCGACGCGCGCCAGCGTGCCGTAGGTGGTGATGACGAGATCGGTGGAGCCGAGATCGGCGCCGGCCAGCTCGGCCACTTCGCGCGCGGGGATGGCGGAGGGATGGGCCACGAGCGTCGCCAGCGACGGCGCGAAGCGCTCGATCTCGGCCTGCCAGTTGGCGAGGAGCGACGCCGGCGCTACGAGCAGATGCGGCGGCTCGCCGCCCCGCGCGCGCCGCTTGTGCAGGAGCAAGAGCGCCAGCACCTGGATGGTCTTGCCGAGCCCCATGTCGTCGGCCAGGCAGACGCCGAGCCGCAGCGACGACGCGAAGGCAAGCCACGACACGCCCACCTTTTGATAGGGTCGCAGCGTGCCGCGAAAGTCCGCGCCCGGGTCGGCTGCCGCGAGCCCGGCGGGCCCGCGCAGCCCCTCGAGCGTGCGTGCGAGCCAGGCGCCGGCCTCGACGCGCGACCAGCCTTCCCCCGCCGCCAGCGCAGCGACATCGTCTTCTGTCTTCGAGGCGCCGGCGAGCAATCGCATGCCCTCGAGGAACGAGAGCCCGCCCTCCTCGGCCTCGCGCCGCACACGCTCCCAGTGGGCGAGCACCTCGCGCAGCCGCTCGCTGTCCAGCTCGACCCATTGCCCGCGCAACCGGACCAGCCCGCCGGAGGATGCCAGGAGCTGGCGCACCTCGGCGGCGGTGAGCTTCTCGTCACCCAGCGCGATGGCCACGGAGAAGTCGAGCAGCGCGTCCATACCGACCGCGCTCGGCTTCTTGTCACCGACGCGCACGGCGACCTCGGGCCGCGGCGGCCGCCGCGCGCGCCACCAGTCGGGCACGCGTACCACCAGCCCGGCCGCTTCGAATGCCGGGATGGCGTGCAGGAAGCGGTGCGCTTCGGCGGGCGTCCACGCCATCGCCTGGTAGACCGCGCCGGAGTCGACCAGCTCCGCCAGCCACGGGCTCTGCTCGGCGGCGCGTTGCAGCGGGACCAGGAGGTGGAGCAGCGCCTGCCGGTCGCCGCGCGCGGAGGACTCCTCGAGCGCGCGCGCCAGCGGACGGTGCTGCACCTTGCCCCCCGCGCCCGCGCGCACCGCATAGGTGGCGAGGAAGGCGAACGGGTGCTCCTCGTCGCCGCGGTTCTCGGCCAGGTGCAGGCACACTTTGCCGACGACGTGCCATGAGGGGTGGCGCGCGCGTAGCCACTCGGCGACGGCCCCGCGGTGCGCCTGGATCTCGTCGGCGAACGCGCGGTTGAGTTCGGTCCAGCGCGCGGCGACCCAGTCGGCGTCGACATACTCGCCGCCGTCCATGGGCGGGACGGCGCCAGCTAGCCGGGCGCGCTCGTCCGGCGGGCAGTCGACGTCGACGCGCTCGCGCCGCTCCTCGAGGTCGGGCAGGGCGCAGAGCCGGGTCACGAAGGCGCGGCCGAGGTCGCGAAGGAACGCGATGGGAGGGGCGAGCGCCGCGTCGAGCTCGGTCGCGCCCAGGTCGAGCAGAGCGTGCCCGGGCCCACGGCCGAAGGCGCGGGCGACGCGGGCGCGGGCCGCGACGGACAGGCCGTCGCTCGCCTCGTCGTCGACGGGTGCCGTGTCCGCGAGCAGCGCGCCCGACGGCAGGATGGCCACGCGCATCGGACGCAATCTAAACGCGGGTGTCGCCTCGCGCAAGCGCCCGGGGTGCGTTTCCCCGGCGCCGCCTCAGCGTGGTGTCATGCAGGGAACGACCTGGCGGCCGTGTCGGCGATAGACGCGGAAGTCCGCATCGGTCGTGAGTATGATCGGCTCGGCGAGCGTCTCGCTCATTCTGATGAGGCAGGCATCGGCGAGACTCATCGGGATGTCCGCGTACTTCTGCATGAGACCCAAGACACGGTCGAGCTCATCAGCGAGACCGAACGCGGGGACAACGGCGCCCCGACGAAGAAGCGCGCTGAGGGCAGGCCGGCTCCGCGATCCGAGAAGTTGGAAGGACTCGGAGAGAACGGCATCGCAGGTCTTCCAGGGTGGGGGCAGGCTCGGAGCCTGGGCCACCGCCCACTTATGGTGACGGTCGCGACGGCTCAGCAGCGCGATCACGAACCCGGCGTCAACGAGCACGCTTGCGGCCATACCCCGTCGTCCTGAGATAGGCCTTCTTTCGTCTACTCAGATCTGCCGGCAGCCCGTCGACCGAGCCGACGAGATCGGCAATGGTGTCGGCGGGCGCAGCCGGTACGCGTGAGCGAGCGGCAAGGCTCAACCGCTCCCGGACGATGTCGGACTTGGAGCGATGACGTTCGCGAGACTCGGTCTCGAGGTCTGCCACGAGCGCTGCGGGTAGGCGCACGGTGAGCGTCTTCATGCTTCGAACTGTAAGACGCCTCTGCCATCGCTGCAAGACACGGTGGGAACTCAGCGCAGGCAGGAGCTCACGGCTGCTTCAGTTTCACGTCCTCCAGCGGCCCCGAGTACGCGAAGCTGCGGATCAGGTTGACGCCCGGCTCCTCCACGCGCGGGCCGACACCCCAGATGAACGCCAGCTCGTAGATCGGGATGTGGGTCACCCGGTCGTGGAGGATCTGCTGGATCTGGTGCAGCAGCGCCTCGCGCTTCTTCACGTCCAGCTCGCGCACCTGGCGCTGGAAGAGATCCTCGACCTCGGGGATGACGCCGGCCGTATAAGCCCCCCCCTTGCTGACGTACGCCTCGAGCCGCGTGGACGCATTGCTACCCGCGCCGCTGATGCCGACGATCACGTTCTTGAGCTTGCGGTCGCGCCAGGCCGTGGTCAGAGCCGCGCGCTCCATGGTCCGGACCTTCGTGCGGATCCCGACGGCCTGGAGGTACCCGGCCAGCGCCTCGCCCATCGAGACATAGGGAGGCCACGGGTAGAGATCGCCGGCGTCGAAGCCGTTCGGATAGCCCGCGTCGGCGAGGAGGCGCCTGGCCTTCGGGGGGTCGTAGGGGTCCGGCTCGAAGAACTTCGAGAACTCCAGCGCGCGCGGGATCAGCGACCCGGTGACCTTCGAGAAGCCGAGCGTCTCGGCCTGGTTGAGCGCTTGCCGGTCGATGGCGTGGCTCGCGGCCTGGCGTACGCGCCGGTCGTGCCAGGGCGACTTCGGGTCCCACTGGTCCGGGAGATCGAGCCAGAAAACCGCGGGAGATATCGCGCGAGAGACGAGCTTGAATCCGGGACTGCGCTGAATGTCCTCGGCCACGGGGCCGGTCAAGAGATAGGCGATGTCGACCTCGCCGTTCTTGAGGGCGGCCGCGCGCGTCGTCTCCTCCGGCAGGCTCCGAAGGACCAGTCGCTTGACGTTGGGGACCTTGCGCCAGTACCCCTCGAACGCTTCCATCACCAGCTCGATCCCGGGATTGAAGCTCACGAATTTGTACGGTCCGGCGCCGATCGGCGCCTTCTTGAAGCCGTCGTCACCCACCTTCTCGACGTAAGCCTTGGGCACGATCCAGCCGGCGCCGGTGGCCGTCGTACCGTAGAACGCCATGAAGTCCGGCCACGGCTCCTTCAGGAGGAAGCGCACGCGGCCCGGATCCACGGCCTGGACCTCGCGCACGCGCTCCTTGAGGATCTTCGCCCCCGAGCCCTTGTACCGCTCGAAGGAGAACTTCGCGTCCGCGGCCGTGACCGGCTCGCCGTTGTGGAACTTCGCGCCCTTGCGAATGACGAACTCGTACGTGAGCCCGTCCTTCGACTGCGTGAACGACTCCGCGAGGCTCGGGGTGTAGAGGCCGGCGGGCATGGGCTTCACCAGCGCGTCGTGCAGGGCGTAGAGCACCATGAACGGCGTGGCGATCCCCTCGGTCTCACCGGGGTCGAGCCAGCGCGAGGCGAGCGTGATGTGGACGCCCCAGGTCATGGTGCCTGCAGGCGCGTCCGCCGCCGATGCGACGGCACCGAAACCCAGGACGATCGCCACGAAGGCGATGACGACGCGTGACGAGCATGACCTCATCGGGTTCCTCCCAATGGCGGATATCGAGGAAGCTTCTCACAAGGGCAACGCGATGTGGTAGTAGACTCGGCAGATGACTACGATCGATCCCGTGTGGGCAACGGTCGCCGAATTGTCCCGCGCGTTCGGCGCGCGAACGCTTTCGCCGGTCGACGCCGTCGAGGCGCTGATCGGGCGGATCCGCCGGCGCAACCCGGCTCTGCACGCTTACATCGCGGTGTACGAGGCCGACGCGCGGCTGGCTGCCGAAGCCGCGGACAAGGCCATCCGCGCCGGCCATCGGGTTGGACCGCTCCATGGCGTCCCCATCGCGCTCAAGGATCTCGTCGACCTCGAGGGGCGCGTCACCACCGGCGGGTCAAAGGTGTGGGCCGAGCGTGTGTCGCCGGTCACCGCGACGCTCGCCGAGCGACTCATCGCCGCCGGCATGATCGTCCTCGGCAAGACGCACACGGTCGAGTTCGCGATGGGCAGCTGGGGCACCAACACGCACATGGGGACCCCGCGCAATCCGTGGGACCTCAAGGTGCATCGTACGCCCCGCGGCTCGTCCAGCGGGTCGGGCGTCGCCGTCGCTGCAGGCCTCGCGCCCGTCGCGATCGGCACCGACACGGGAGGATCCGTGCGCATACCCGCGGCCTGGTGTGGCATCGTGGGGCTCAAGGTGACGGCAGGACGGATCAGCACCTACGGCGTCCTGCCGCTCAGCTCGACGCTCGACACGCCCGGACCGCTGGCGCGCTCGGTCGAGGACGCCGCGCTGGTCTACCGCGTGCTGAGTGGCCCCGACCCCAAGGATCCGCAGACGCTTGCGTGGGCGCCCGCCGATCCTCTTCCCGCCCTCCGGGGCGGCGTCGCGGGTCTGCGTCTGGCCGTTCTACCCGACGTGGAGCGCACGGGCGTCGACAAGGAAGTGCTGCTCGCGTACGACGCCGCGGTCGACGCGCTCGCCAAGCTCGGCGCCCGGATCGTCCGCGTCGAGCTTCCTCACCGCCTGAGCGACTACGCCGCGGCGACCGGGCGCATCATCGGCGCCGAGGGCTACCGATTCGTCGGCCACCTCGTCGACGACGAAAGCCTCCCCACGGACCCGCACGTGCGTCCGCGCATCCAGCTCGGCCGGACCATCTCGGCGCGCGACTACTTGCTCACCCTCGCGGCGCGCGAAGAGCACAAGCGCGCCTTCGCCACGGCGCTCGCCGACGTCGACGCGCTGTTGACGCCGACCGCCCAGACCGTGGCGATCCCGATCGACAGGGCGGACCAGTCGGGCACCGCCGCGCACTTCACGCGGCCCGGCAACTACCTCGGGCTCTGCGGCCTCGCCGTCCCCAGCGGCTTCTCCGCGGATGGGATGCCGACGTCGCTCCAGATCCTCTGCCACGCCGGCCAGGAGGCGCTAGCGTTGCGCATCGGCTGGGCCTACGAACAAGCGACCGGCTGGATGACGCGCCGGCCGCCGGAGCCGTGAGGGCGGGGATCAGACTTTCGCCGGCGGGCGCGGGGTGACGTGGCCGCAGCGGCTGCAGGTCCGATGGGCTTCGGACCCGTAGAACTCCTCGTAGGCGCGCGACACCGGATCCTGGTTGTAGTCTGCGACCTGCTTGACGCTCTCGTGGAGCTGAGCCCCGCACTTGGCGCAGTACCACGTGAAGCGGTCGCGCTCGTCCGGCCGCCGCTTGCGCTCGAGGACGAGAACGAACGAATCGGGCGAGAACCGCGGTGAGTGCGGGGTGCCCGCCGGGCAATACACGATCTCGCCTTCACGGATCACCGCGATCTTCTCGTCGCCGTCCGGTGTCCGGTAGTGAAGGTTCATGTCGCCCTTGATCATGTACATGACCTCGTCGCTCGGGTCACTGTGGAACTCGCTGCGAAACTCGCGGCCCCGCGCGACGAAGGCGACGCTGTCGGGCGCCTGCCAGAGGACCGTGTTGGGCCGGCCGGAGTCGTGAATGCTGCGCATGACCTGACCGAGATCGACGGCTTTCAACTCATCCATTGTCATGGTCCCTCTTGCTGCGTCAGGTCTGGAGGTCACCCACCGCCGCGGACAGGGCCTCGAGCTCGGTGCGCCAGGACACAGGCGCGACTACCGGACGCACCACGAACTTGGAGAAGCCGACGGCGATGAAGCGCTCGATCAGCTTGCGCAACGCAGGCAACCCCACCGGCGTGAGCTCGAGCGCTCGCGGACGCCGGGCGGCCATCATGCGGGCGGTGGCCGGGTCGAGGGGCGCACCCGCGTAGCCGATGCTCACGCCGAAGTGCTCGCTGCTGATCGAGCGCCCGGCCCGGGCCGCCGCCTCTTCGATCACGACGCGTCCCGCGGCGGCCTCTTCGGGCGTGCACAGCGAGGGGAGCCACCCGTCGGACAACCGACCACAGCGTTCGAGCGCGGCGGGGGCCGTGCCGCCCAACCACACTTCGAGCGGATGCTGCACCGGCAGGGGCGAGAGCTTGACGTCACGGAAGCTGCCGGCGGTGCCCTCGTGGCTCACCGTCTCGCCCGCCCACAGTCGCCGCAAAAGCGGAAGCGCCTCGTCGATGAAGGCGCCGCGGCGCTTGGGATCGACGCCGATGGCATCGCGCTCCGGCGCGTACGTGAGCCCGGGAACCAGCGTCACGAGCAGCCGGCCTTTGCACAGCACGTCCAGACTCGCGAGCTGCTTGGCGAGCCGGAGCACATGGCGTCCCGGCAACAGCATCGTGGTCCCGAGCTTCAAGCGGGGATTGCTCGCGGCCGCCCAGGAGAGGCCCACCACGGGGTCGAGCACGGGTGCGGTCAGCACCTCCGAGAGCCACAGGGAGTCGAACCCCAGGTCGTCGAGACCCGTGACGAGCTCGGCCAGCGCTTCGGGCGTCGAGGAAGCGCCTGCGGATCCCACTCCGATGCGGATCTTCATTTCATCCCTGGTACAGCACCGTCGGGCCGGCCGTCAAGCGAGCAAGTAGATCATCCATCGGCGACGCCGTTCGCGGGCCGGGTCGAGGCGGCGCGGGCCGTGCGCTGGTGGGGCAGCCCGAGCGCCACGAGAATGCCCAGAGCATTGCCGCCGGCGGCGATGAGAATCGCCGATCCATAGCCATGAGTCAGATCGTACAGGTAGCCAGCGGTGATCGGCAGGACGATGGCGGCCGCGCACCACGCCAGATAGATCCGGCTGGCCATCCGGCCATACAGCGCGCGTCTCCAGTACACGGCCACCGCGGCCGCCGTGACACCCGAGATGACGCCGTAGCCCAGCCCCACGAGCGCCAGCGCGAGGACCGATACGCCGGGGCCGGGCCACAGCGTCAGCGCCACGTTGCCGGCGAGCGCGACGGCGTGGGCGCCGGCTGCCACTGCGGGAATGGTCAGCCAGTCGACCATCCAGCCGCCCCCCAGGCGTGCGACGGCGATCGTGCCGGCGATGAACGTGGTGCCGTAGATGGCGAGCGGGGTCGTGCCGCCATAGGCCGTGATGATGCCGGCGGCCTGACTGAGCACCATCAGCCCGGCGGACGCCGCCAGGAAGAACACGATCCACAGCCGCCAGAACACGGGCCGGCGTCGTTCTCCCTCGTCAGGTGCGATGCTCGCGGCGGCCGCCGCCGCCAGCGTGACGCGGGATCGCGCGATCAGCCAGGCGCTGATCGACCCGGTGACGGCCAGGACGGTGGCGAGGCCCCCGAGCGTGGCGCGCACGCCGAACTCGCGGATGGACCAACCGAAGAGGGGCGCGGCGATCATCGCGCCCGCTGGATACAGGCCGACGATGTAGCCGTTCACCAGACCGTGGCGTCTCGTCACTGCCAGGTTCACCGCCTGCTGCGCGAGGATGTAGGCGGCGCCGCCACCGGCGCCGAACAACACCCCGTACCCGACGGCCAGCTGGAGGAGACCGCCCGCTGTCGCGGCAACCGCGATACCCAGCGCGCTCGCGGTCGCGCAGGCCAGCACCAGTGTCGAGGTCGCCGCGAGGCCGAAGAAGTGGGGCGCCAGAATCATGCCGGCGCCGAATCCGCCGGATGCCAGGGCGAAGACGAGCGCGAGATCGGCTCGGCTCAGCCCGAGCAGCGCTTCCAGCGGCTTCAAGAACACGCTGAACGCGTAGAGCGAGCCGAGCGGCGCATTGAGCACGGTGGCGGCCACGACGGCGCGCCACGGGCTCGGCAGGACCCTCTCCACGCTTCAAAACTACGGCAGCAGCGTGGCGACGCGGATGCGCGCTCGGGGCGCGGCCAGCGCCGTGACGATGGCGTTGCGCCGGAGCAGGCGGACCGAGTTGTACTTCCAGTCGCCGCGCCCCGATGGGGCGCGCACCGGCTCCCGGTAGACCTCGAGCACCTCGTCGATCAGGTTGACCACCCAGTAGTCGGCGATCCCCGCTCGCGCGTACAGGACGCCCTTGCGCAGCCGGTCGAGCGCGAGCGACGTGTCGGCGACCTCGACCACCAGCACGGGCCGAGAGGGATGGGACGTCAGGTAGTCTCGAAGTCGGCCCGGCACGACGACGACATCGGGCTCGGGCTCCGATTGCTCGTCGAGCGCGATCGGCTTTGCCTCGCGTATGTGGTAAGCGCCGCCGAACGCCTTCTCGAGCGCGGCGCGCACGAGACCGACGACGGTGGCGTGGCGCTCGCCTTGCGGCTCTCGGGCGACGAGCAAGCCGTCGAGCAGCTCGATCCGATCGTCTGGGCCGAAGATACCGGCCTCGACGAGCTGGTCGTATCGGGACCGTGGCATGCGCCAGAGAGGAAGTGGCGCCTTCATGAGCTGTCGCCACGATACGGCAACCGCGACCAGTGCTCAACGTCTCCGTTCGGCTTGTATCTATCTGCAGACGTTGACGCGTCCGTAGCCCGCCGATACGATGCGCACGATGGCGGACTACGAGACCAGGACCCGACGCTTCACCCGAGCAGAGTACGAGAGGCTCATCGACCTGGGCGTGTTCCAGCCGGGCGAGGAGATCGAGCTCATCGGTGGCGAGCTCATGGTCGCCGAGCCGCAAGGCGCCCCACACTACACGGCGATCCGCAAAACCGCTAAGGCGCTCGAGGCGGCGTTCGGGCCCGGCTGGGAGGTGCGGACGGAGGGGCCGATCGGGCTCGACGACGAGTCGGAGCCCGAGCCCGACGTCGCGGTCGTCCCCGGGGCGCCGGACGACTATGCTCGCGCGCATCCCTCGCGTCCGGCGCTCACCGTCGAGGTGGCCGAGTCGAGCCTCGCCCTCGATCGGCAGCGCAAGGGCAGTCTCTACGCCCGGGCCGGCCTGCCGGACTACTGGGTGCTCAACCTGGTCGACCGCGTCCTCGAGGTGTACCGGGAACCTGCCCCCGATTCCGCAGCGCCCTTCGGCTGGCGTTACGGTCGCAGCGAAGTGTTCGAGGCCTCCGCTCGGGTCACCCCCCTGGCCGCACCGGGATCGAGCATCACCGTCTCGCAGCTCCTGCCCTGACTCCGATGAAGCAAGCGGAGCGGCCCGGCCTGCGTCGCTGGACCCGTCGCGAGTACGAGCGGTTGATCGACCACGGCTTCCTCGACGAGGACGACCCGATCGAGCTGCTCGACGGGTTGTTGCTCCTGAAGGAACCGCAGCACAGCGGGCACAGGACGGCGGTGCTTCTCGCGGCGAAAGCGGTGGAGCGCGCGTTTGGCGAAGGCTGGTTCGTGCAGACACAAAGTCCGATCATCCTCGATGACCGGTCCGAGCCGGAGCCGGACGTCTGTGTCGTCCCCGGCTCGCCGCGTGATTACGTCGATGCACATCCGACGCGTCCGGCGCTCATCGTCGAGGTCGCGCAGTCGGGATTGCGCGTGGCTCGAGGACGGAAGGCCGCGGCCTATGCGCGCGCGCGGATCGCGGATTACTGGATCGTCAACCTGATCGATCGCGTGCTCGAAGTTCATCGCGAGCCGGCGCGACCAGGTCCGGCCCGGCGGCACTGGGGTTACGCGGCGATCGAGACGCTCGGCGCCGACGCCACGATCACGCCGCTCGGCGCGCCGTCCGCCGGCATCCGCGTCGCCGATCTCCTGCCGTAGACGCTACTTCCTCTCGCCGGGTGCGGCTTTGACCAGTGCGCTACACCGCGAGGAGTCCCCGGCGCAGCGCCAACGCCACCGCCTCCGTGCGGCTGCGCGCCCCGAGCTTGGCGAGGATGGACGCGACGTGAAACTTCACGGTGTGGCGCGAAATGGCGAGGCGAGAGGCGATGATTCGATTGTTCGCCCCGTCGGCCATCAACTCCACGATCTCATGCTCTCGCGCGGTAAGCGGCGCCCCCGAGGCCACGGCCGTGTCGCCTGTCCGCGACGGCACCAGCGCCTCGGGATGGAGGACCAGGAGCCCGGCGTGCACGGCGCGCACCGCGCCGACGAGCTCCTCCGCCGTCGCGCCGAGCGGCAGCGCCGCGCGCAGCCCGAGCGCACGGGACGCGGACGTCCAGAACTTCGCGGGGTCGTCGCAGAGCGCGATGATCGTCGGGCTCCGCGGCCGGGCGCCAATGGCCCGCAGCATCCGGCGCGTGTCGGCATCGGCGAGCACCATCGCGACGATCGCCTCTGGATGCTCTGCCAGGAGGCCTTGCAACTGCCGCGGCTCGCAGACGTCGATACGCCACCCGGTGAGCTCGTGAAGCGCGGCCTCCGCCCGCGCCGCCTGCATCGAGTCTTGCGCAACGACGATCACCGTCCCGGTTCGCGTGTCTCGACTCATGTGGTGCTCGGCACGGTCGCGGCGACGAAGCGGCGGACATCGTTGATGGGGATCGCGAGCGCCAGGTCTCCGGCGATCATCGTGTTGATACCCACGACCTGACCGGCCGTGTCGGCGAGGGGCCCGCCGGAGTTGCCAGGCGCAAGACGAAGGTCGGCATGGATCCAGCGTCTGCCGCCCGGAAGCGACGGCGCGAAGGCGTGCACGACGCCGGCGGTGAGCGTCCGCCGCAGACCGAGAGGATGGCCGAGCGCGACGACGAGGGCGCCGACGCGCAAGGCATCGGAGTCGGCCAAGGCGGCAGGGGCCACCCCGGCACGCGGCATGCGGAGGAGCGCGAGGTCCGCCCGGCGGTCGACGCTGACCAGGTGCGCCTCGACCTGTCGGTCGTCGGCAAGCCCGACGCGAACGCACGAGGCGCGAGCCACATGGGCGTTCGTCACGACGAGGTCGGGCGCCCACAGGATGCCCGCACCGCCTCCGCCCGGGCTGTAGACCTCGACTGTTACCTGCTGGAGCCGGTCGGCGATCCGGGCGAGGTGCGGTGGCAGGGCCTCAAGCGCGGGAAGGACGCTCACCGACGGTCACCTGGAGCTCACGAGGCTCGCCGCCGCGCAGGATGCTCGTCGTGACGGTCTTCCCGACGCGATCGGGTTGGAGCACGGTAAGGAGATCTCCCGGCTCGGCGATCGCATGCCCGGCGATCGTGACGATAACGTCGCCGATGACCAGTCCCGCCGCGGCTGCGGGGCTGTCGGGCGTGACGTTCACGACGATGACCGCCGTCCGCTGGGCCAGGCTGAGCCGCTCGCGCAGATGATCGGGAAGCATGACGGGTTGTGTGCCGACGCCGAAATACGCCCGCGGAATCTTTCCGCCACGTACCACGTGCTCTGCCAATCGGGTGACGGTAGCGGCGCGGACCGCACATTGAAGATGCCTGGATATGCCAGACGTCGTGATGCCGATGACCCGGCCGAGCACATCGACGAGCGGCCCCCCCGAGAAGCCCGGATAGAGCGTGAGATCGACCGCCAGGATCTCGCCGGCCACGGGTTGCCGGCCACCGCGAATGTCCAGTGCACTGACGATGCCGGCGCTGGCCCGGGGGCCCGCGCCGAGAGCCAGGACAAGATGGCCGATGCGAAGGTCACCATCGTCGCCGATGTCGGCGACGGGCACGCCATCGACCTCGGCGCGGAGCACGGCGATGTCGAGACCGGGATCGCGCCCGGCGACCCGGGCCGATAGCGTCCGACCATCCGGGGCGGTGAGAGTCACCTCACGGTCGGGTTCGACCGTGTGGCTCGCGGTGACGATGAGCCCCGCGCGCCACAGCACTCCCGTTGACGGCAAACGCGGGCGGCCGTGCACCGCGAACACCGATCCCGCAGCCCGCTCGACCGCGCCGGCCAGAGCGTTGGAGAGATCCATCACTGTCGTCATTGTTCCCCTCTTTTCCTGAATGCGACGCCTTTCTGACGTCGGACCCAGCATAGACAGGATCTCTCCTGGTGAACATCCGCCACACGGGCAGGTAGCACTTTCGCCGCGACCCGTCTCCCGTTTCCGTCGAGGGCCGCCCTGCCGTATCGTTGCGGTCGTGCTCGTCCACCTGATCGACGGGACGTATGAGCTGTTCCGCTACTTCCTCTCGCCGGCGGCGGCCTTCGACCGGAGCGCGCCCGAGGAGCTGAGGGCGGTGCGCGGCGTCGTCGCATCCATTCTCGGGATGCTCGAAGGCGGCGTCACGCATCTGGGCGTGGCCACGGACCACGTCATCGAATCGTTTCGCAACGCGCTCTGGCCGACCTACAAGACGGGCGAGGGCCTGGACCCGCTGCTCTACGCCCAGTTCCAGCCGCTGGAGGAGGCGCTGCGCGCGCTCGGCGTGGTCGTCTGGCCCATGGTCGAGTTCGAGGCCGACGACGCGCTGGCCGCGGCCGCGGTCATGGCCGCCGCCGATGCGCGCGCCGATCAGGTCGTCGTGTGCACGCCGGACAAGGATCTGGCGCAGTGCGTGCGGGGCGACCGCATTGTCCAGCTCGACCGGCGCACGCGCGAGCTGCGAAACGAGTCGGCGGTGCGGCAGAAGTTCGGCGTCCCGCCCACATCGATTCCCGACTGGCTGGCGCTCGTGGGCGACAGCGCGGACGGCTACCCCGGTCTGCGCGGCTGGGGCGCGAGGTCCGCGGCGACGGTGCTCGCCCGCTATCAGCACCTCGAGCACATTCCGAGGCTGGCCACGGAGTGGGACGTGTCCGTGCGCGGATCGATGCGGCTGGCCACGACGCTGGCGGAGCAACGCGAGCGTGCGCTGCTGTTCCGGAAGCTGGCCACGCTACGTACGGATGCGCCCATCGGCGCCGACGTTGACGCCCTGTGCTGGGCCGGACCGCGTCCAGACTTCGAGGCCTGGGCGGAGCGACTCGGCACGCCGGAGCTGCGCGAGCGCGCCTCGATGCTGGCGGCCAGGCGAGGCCTCGGGCCCCGGGCTAGGGCTTGATCCCCAGCAGCCTCGCCGCGGTCTCACCGAGCATCGCCTTGCGCTCCGCCGCGGTGAAGCCCGGCGCCTTGAGGATGTGGTCCACCGACTTGGCCTGCCACGGAATCGGATGGTCGGTGCCGAGCACGAGGTGACTGACGCCGACTTCCGCCGCCAGGTGCCGTAGCGCTTCCGAGGTGAAGACCAGCGTGTCGTAGTACATCTGCCTCAGATACTCGGTCGGCTTCTTCTTCAGCTTGACGCCGGTGTCCATGTCCGGCGCGACGCGCAGGCTGTTGTCGGAGCGCGGCGCGTAGGACGGCAGGTAGCCGCCGCCGTGGGCCGAGCATATTTTGAGCTTGGGGAAACGATCCAGCGTCCCCTCGAAGATGAGGTGCGAGAGCGCGATGGTGGTGTCCAGCGGGTTGCCGATGGTGTTGGCCAGCCAGCCGTTGCCTTGAAATCTCCGGGCGAGGTCCGG
>WNEY01000108.1_pt1 | contig 39603 bp, 46 predicted proteins | sample 5400531 | NCBI WGS metagenome assembly WNEY01 (sample SAMN13153338, study PRJNA577476) | soil metagenome | isolation source: 200 cm saprolite under Douglas fir tree site 1 | place: USA:California | collected 2015-04-18 | reverse complement strand
GAGCTTCCGGGTCCGGCAAGTCGACGCTCCTTCGCTGCGTGAACCTGTTGGAGGTCGTCGACGAGGGAACGATCGTCGTCGACGGCGAGACGATCACGAACGGCGATGCAGATGTCAACGCGCTGCGGCGCAAGATCGGCATCGTCTTCCAGGCCTTCAATCTCTTTCCGCACATGACCGTGATGCAGAACATCACCCTCGCGCCCCGAAAGGCTCGCGGCTTGTCCAAGGCGGAGGCGCATTCGCAGGCTCGGGAGCTCCTCGGGCGCATCGGCTTGCTCGACAAGGCCGACGAGTATCCCGACCGGCTCTCCGGCGGCCAGCAGCAGCGGGTCGCGATCGCCCGTGCGCTCGCGATGAACCCGACGCTCATGCTCCTCGACGAGATCACGAGCGCGCTCGATCCCCAGCTCGTGAGCGAGGTCCTGAGCCTCGTCCGCGAGCTGGCCGAGAGCGGCATGACCATGATCATCGCGACGCACGAGATGAGCTTCGCCCGCGAAGTCGCGGACAAGGTGTGCTTCCTCGACGGCGGTGTGATCCTGGAGGAAGGCTCGCCTGAACAGATCTTCTCGGCCCCGAGCGAGGACCGGACGCGCGAGTTCCTCGCGCGGATCATCGAGGCCGGACGGCTCTGATGCGGCTGCGGAGAGCGCCCAAGTCTCCGCTCGCAGTGGCGGGTCTCCTCGCGACGCCACTCTTCTTCGTCGCACTGATGGCGATGTCGCTCGCGGTCGAGAAGCCGACCGTCCGGCACGTCCTTACGAACGGGAAGATCGTTGCGAAGCTCGGCGATCCCGTGGGCTCGACCGAGAGAGCCATCTGGCTACTCGCACTCGTACCGCCTGCCGGACTCGTGCTGATCGGAGTCGGCGGCATGTTGATCGGCCGTGCGGGGGTGATCACCGCGTCTTTGACCGCGATCGCCGCAACCCTTGCGCTTCTGGTGCCGCTCGACACGTGGACCAGCCGCCACACCGCGCTGTATCCCGACGGCATCGACCTCATCCGACGGGGCTCGACCTCCGACATCTACCTTCGCGGCGAATGGGAAGGCACGGCGCGCCATACCGCCGAGCAGCTCGGCATCGCAACGATCGTGCTCGCTGGGCTCGCGCTCGTAATCCTCGCGCTCGTCGAGGTGCGAAAGCGCCGCCATGTCGCCCCTCCCGTTCCGCCTCCGCCTCCGGAGGTCATAACGGGAGGCCCGAACATCGCGCAGCCGTGACGGGCGATAGCGTGTAGTCATGCACGAGCACGAGACACGGCGAATCGACCTCTCACTGGAACCGCTCGACGACTACGTCGTGATCCAGCCCTCCGACGAGGAGTCCGAGACGAACCTAGGCCTGATCATCCCCGCCTCGACCGAGGCCGACTGCCGCACCGGCGTGATCACTGCCGTCGGGGCGGAAGCCGGGGGCGTTGAGCCTGGCGACAAGGTCCTCTTCCCAAGCGAGGCGGGCTACGACGTCCGGCTTGCCGGCGCTGCCGTGAAGGTGATGCGGCGGGGCGACCTGATCGCCCGCGTGCACGACTAGGTCGCGTGCGCGCGGGTCACGTCTGCGGGTGACGCGCAACCGAGGAGGGCGAGTCCGAGCTCGACCTCCTTCTGCAAGAGACGCAGGACGTCGGTCACGCCTTCCTCGCCTGAAGCCGCGAGCCCCCACACCATGGCACGACCGATGAGGACTGCGCGCGCACCGAGTGCGAGCGCCTTGAGGACGTCGGTGCCGCGCCGCACGCCGCCGTCCAGCAGGACCTCGGCGCGGCCGTCCACAGCCGCCACTACCTCTTCGAGGGCGTCGAGCGAGGCGGGAACGCCGTCGAGTTGCCGGCCGCCGTGGTTCGAGACCACGATCGCGGCTGCGCCATGCTCGCACGCGAGACGTGCATCCTCCGCAGTCAGGATCCCTTTGACGACGACCGGCAGCTCGTAGCCGGCCAGCCACTCGAGGTCGCGCCAGCTCAGTGAGGCGTCGAAGCCTTGTCCGAAGATGTCGCCTGTGATCGTCAGGTGTTCGGGAATCTGGAAGTCGACGCGGATGTCCCGCTCGCGCCTGCCGAGGTACGGCGTGTCTACGGTGAGCACGAGCGCCGAGAAATGGTGGTCGACGGCCTCGGCGATCAGCTCCTCGGTCGCGGAGCGATCGCCGAAGACGTAGACCTGGAACCAGCGCGGCGCATCTGGCGCAGCTGCAGCCACGTCCGCCGGCGGTGCCGTCGATGCGGTGGAGAGGCACATGATCGTCCCGGCCGCAGCGGCTGCGCGGGCTGTCGCGAGCTCGCCGTCGGGATGCGCCATCCGCTGCAGCGCGAGCGGCGCGATCAGGATCGGGAGCGCGACCTCGGTTCCCAGCACGGTCGTCGCCGTCGAGACGGTGCGCACGTCCACGAGCACGCGCGGCCTGAGCTTCCGCCGCTCGAAGGCGGCGAGGTTCTCTCGCAAGGTGACCTCGTCCCCGGCGCCCCCGGCAAAGTAGGCGTAGGCGTTGGCGTCGAGCATCTCCTCCGCCAGCCGCTCGTAGTCCCAGACGTTGATCGGGTTACCCATTTCTGGTGGGCGAGCGTAGCGAAGCCCGAACTGTGACTTCGGGAAAGTGCGCAGCACTCTTTCGGGAAAAAAGGAAACCCGCCTCCGGTAGCCGCAGACGGGTTTCAGATGCCGGGGGTATGAGGGGGGAGCCGGCACGCTCATTTTCGTGCCCGGGTGCCCCCTTTCCTCCCCCCGATGGGGTAATTGGAAGAAGTCCGTCGGCTATCCTGCGCGGGCCGCGGAGAAGTGGCCGAGTGGCTGAAGGCGGCGCCCTGCTAAGGCGTTATGGGGGTGAATGCCTCCATCGAGGGTTCGAATCCCTCCTTCTCCGCTTCAAGCCTGAAAATACTTCGGCTCGACCCTGCAGAACGACCAAGCCCGGAGGCTAACGCGGGCGAAGCCGCGTTAGCCGGAGGCGAACTGATGCGGGCGGGGACGCGTGAGCGCCACCGGCCGTGCGTCACGACGAGATCGCCCAGATCGTCCTAGGGCGAGCACGCCTGGCGCGCGGAGGCGAGACCGCGTCTCGCCGCAGCGCTAGAACCAGGCGCCTTGTCGAGCCGCAAGGAGGGGTCTCGCAGGGGAACCATGGGTTCCCCTGCGGCTCAAAGCGGAGAGGGCGGGATTTGAACCCGCGACGCACCTTGCAGCACGTACGCGATTTCCAGTCGCGCTCCTTAGACCACTCGGACACCTCTCCGAGTCGCCGAAGGGTAGCCGCGGCACCCGCTCGTCGCGGAAGGGCTCACCGAGCGCCGACGCGATCAGACGCGCTGAAGCGAGGTCCGTGCGGGGACACCCGCGACGGTCTCACCTGCGGCGACGTCGCGCGTGACGACCGCTCCGGCTCCGACGATAGCGCCCTCACCGATGCGGACGCCTCCCATCACGATCGCGCCCGAACCAAGACTCGCGCGCCGCTCCACGACCGTCGGCCGGACCCTCCAATCCTTGCTCGTCTGCATGGCCCCGTCCTCCGTCGTGGCTCGTGGCAACTTGTCGTTGATGAAAACGACGTTGTGGCCCACGAAGACCTCGTCGTGAATCTCTACCCCGTCGCAGATGAAGGTGTGGCTCTGGATCTTGCAGCGGCTACCCACGATCGCGCCCTTTTGGATCTCGACGAACGGGCCGACACGCGTGCCGTCGCCGATTCGGCAACCGTAGAGGTTGGTGAACGGACCGACGACGACGTCGTCGCCGAACTCCACGTCGTCGATCAGCCGGAAGCGAGCGTCGTTCGCAGGGGCGTCAGGCATTCTCGAAGAAGTCTCCGACAGCCTCGACGACGGCGTCGACCTGCTGCGGCGTCATGCCGGGGAAGATCGGCAACGAGAGGGACTCGCGCGCAATCGCCTCGGCGACCGGGAACTCCCCTTCGCGATACCCAAGGTGGCGGTATGCCTCCGAGAGGTGCGGGGGCTGCGGATAGTGCCTGCCGGTTCCGATGCCACGACCCGCGAGAAATTCAGCCAGCTTTGTCGTGGAGCCGGTTCGCACGACGTACAAGTGCCAAACCGGATCGCTGCCCTCCGGGACGGGCGGAAGGGAGAGATCACCGAGACCTGCGAGCCGCTCTTTGTACTCGCTCGCAATCCGTCGCCGCTCATTGTTCCAGTCGTTCAATCGGGCGAGCTTCCTGAGTAGCACGATCGCTTGGATCGTGTCGAGACGTGCCGTGTACCCCTCGACTTCATGGCGGTACTTCGCCCGTTGACCGTGCTCGCGAAGGGCAACGACACGGTCCGCGAGTTGAAGGTCGTTGGTGACGAGCGCGCCCGCGTCTCCCATCGCACCGAGATTCTTGGCGGGATAGAAGCTGAATCCGGCCGCGAGCGTCTTCTCCCCCGGGCGAACACCGTCGCGACTCGCGCCATGTGCCTGGCATGCATCTTCGACCACGCGGAGGCCTGCCGCCGCCGCGACGCCGACCAGTCCGTTGACGTCGCACAGCTGTCCGAACAGATGAACCGGCATCACGAATCGCGTTCGTGGCGAGATCGCAGCAGCCGCGGCGTCGACGTCGAGGTTGTAGTCCTGCCAACTGACGTCGACGGGCACAGGGATGCCACGTGCCTGCACGACCGCCTCGAAAGTCGCCACGAACGTGTACGCCGGCACGATCACCTCGTCTCCCGGCTCGATTCCCGCAGCGATCAGCGCGAGCCGCAGTGCATCGAGTCCGCTTGCAACTCCAACGCACCGGTCGGCGCCGCAATAGGCGGCCCATGCCTGCTCGAACGCCGCTACCTGCGGCCCGTTTATGAACGCGTTCGAATCGATCAGCTGCTCGAACTCGGCAAGCAGTGAGTCCTTAAGCGGCTCATGCGAGTGCCTGAGGTCGAAGAACGGCACGGTGACGGATGAGACGGTCTGCGCCATCGCTTCGGAGAGTAGATGCACGTCCCGGAGCCCGTCCACCGCCCTTCGTCTAGGCCAGGCGCGCCACACCGAGGCGGTCGCGAAGATCGCTTGATTCAATCGTCACAAGAGAGTAAATTGATCTGTTACTACCGATGAGCCGCCGGAACTGGCGAAGCGGGCTGTTGGTGCTGGGTGCGACCGCTGCCGCAGTCGCAACTGCCTCTTGGAGTGGTGCGGCCGCGAAGCCGGCCTGCGCAGAAGATGTCACCGGCACGTGCGGTTCCCTCCACTTCATCTTCTCGGGGAGCGACACAGTCAACAACCGGACGGTGAACGTGACGAACACTGGATCGTGCGATCTTTCCGTGTTCGCACGCAAGCTCGGAGAGTCACAGGGCGAAACAATCGTCGTGAAGCCCGGCGCAGCTGCATCGCGGACCGGAAAATTCGTGCATTTCGTCGTCCATTGCACGCACGGGAGCAATCCCTGCAAGGCCACTGTTACCGGCTTTGGTGGTTGAGTCCCGAGGATCGAACTAGCCGCTGCGCATCGTGCGGTGAGGTATGGCGGAGCGCCAGGGAGACGGTGCGTCGGTCTCCCTGGCTTCCGCTAAGGCGAACCGCGCTGCGCTACGGCAGCATCATGAAGAGGTTGTCCCCGGTGACGTGCTTGTTGAAGTTGACACCGCGGGCGTTTGCCTTGACCCCTTCGCTTGTTCCTGGAGGTGTCCGGCCGCCCGGGTCGTGGATCTGGCAGTTGACTTCGAGGAGCCCGTCCCTCTGCTCGCCGGTCGCGGCCATCGCGTGGAAGGCGAAGATCGCGCGGCCACCGCAGAAGTCCGACGGCAGCGAAATGCCCTCGACCTCTCCGCAGCCGTAGAACTGGAACGCGACCAGCCTGGTGAGCGTGAATGTGCCGCTCTCAATCACGGTCGAGCCAGCCATGACCGAATACGTGCCTTCGCCGCTCGCCGTCTTATTGGCGACGTTGAACGAGCCTTCAAGCTCCGTCGCAAGCGTCAAGCCATTGCTCGCCGCCGTCACCGTCGGCTGGACGATCACCAGGAACGCCGACTTCGACGTGGCGGACCCGGCGCTCCCCGTAACCATCGCCGCAGTGGTGAGCACGAAGGCGACTGCCAACGCAATACGTCTCATCGTTCTCCCTCCCCTGTTGAACGGAAAGACGTGCCCAGCCTAACGCCGTCTGCCGATCACGACAAGTGCCTTCAGCGGAGCCTAGAGAAGCTCTATCCTGTAACCGTGAACGCTGAGCCCATGGCAATCGCACGCCAAGGGTTGGATGCGTGGCGTCGGGGCGACTTGGAGACGTTGGAGCGCATTCTCGATCCGGCCGTCGAGTGGCGTTGGTTCGAGCCCGGTGAGTGGGATTGCCACGGACGTGATGACGTGATGCAGACTCTGCGCGAGCGGTACGAGCAAGGCTTCGCTAAAGGGGAGCTGGAATTCCGCCAGGGCGGTGAGGACGCGGTCGTCGTTGTTTCTCATCCGAGCGCGATCGGCGGCTCGGAGTGGCCAGAAGAGACGGCGACACTGATGCGGTTTCGCGAGGGGAAAGTCGTCTCGATGCAGGACTACCGAACAGAGGCCGAGGCGCTCGCCGCTCTATGAAGCGCCAGCTCGAGACGCACCGGACAATAACTCTCCATCGCCGCCAGACGGGCTTTCCGCATCGCGGCCACAGACGCTCTCGGAAAAGGGTCGCCGGGAAATCATCGTGGCCCGCGACGTCACGGGAAATCCGTTGTTGATCGCCAAGATGACCCTTTTGACAGCACAACCGGCGCTCTCTCCCTTCGGGGGATGACCGGCTGTGTGCGCGCCAGTTCTCAAGCGGAGGGGGAGGGATTTGAACCCTCGTCGGACCCAAGAGCCCGAAACGGTTTTCGAGACCGCCGCATTCGACCGCTCTGCCACCCCTCCGAGGGAAGCACCAGAGTAGCTACGCGACCGTGATCTTGAGATCCATCCCGGCAGCCTTGTGGCCCGCCACGGTGCAGTAGAGCTCGTACGTCCCCGGCTTCAGCGTGACGGCGAGGGTCGCGGACCCGCCGGGCGTAATGAGCTTCGTCCTGTCGCTCGTCCCCGCGATGGCAAGGTCGTGCGGGATCTTGCCGTCGTTCTTCACGTCGAAGGTGATCTTCCCCGCCTTCAGCTCCGTCGAGGCGAGTGCGATCTTGAATTCGCTTTCGGTCACCGGAACGACCGAAGGACGAGCCTCGGCGGTAGTCGTCTTGGGCGTCGTGGTTGTCGGCGGCGCTGGTGGGGCGGTCGTCGTCGTCGGCTGCACCGTGATCTTGAGATCCATGCCGGCAGCCTTGTGGCCCGCCACGGTGCAATAGAGCTCGTAGGTCCCCGGCTTCAGCGTGACAGCAAGGGTCGCGGACCCGCCGGGCGTAATGAGCTTCGTCCTGTCGCTCGTCCCCGCGATGGCAAGGTCGTGCGGGATCTTGCCCTGGTTCTTCACATCGAAGGTGATCTGTCCGGCCTTGAGCTGGGTCGAGGCGAGCACGATCTTGAACTCGCTCTCGGTCGCCTGGACGGTCGTCGCCTGCGCCTTCGGAGTCGTCGTCGTGGCGGCCTGAGTCGACGTGGGCGCGGTGGTGGCCTGCTGGGTCGTGGTCGGCTGCGCGGTCGTCGTCGTTGCCTCGGTCGTCGTCTCGGCTGCGACCTTCTCCCCGCCCTTCTTCGTCTCGGCCCCGAACACCTCCACGGCGGTCATCATTCCGAAGAAGAACAGGAACGCGACCACGATGAACGCCGGCAGACCGCCACCCGGGTACTGAGGCCGGAAGCGGGGAAACAGAAACGCCGACGCGAGCGCGAAGGCGATGAAGACGGCCGCGGTGACCCCGAGCCCGACCTCATGTCCCGTTGAGAGGGCGAGCGGCACGCGCGCATGTTACGCGCGAGCGAGTAGGCGGCGCTCCTCCCTCCGACGGTAGACGCGGGCGCCCCAGATCCAAGCCACAGCGAGCACGATCAGCGGGCTGACAACGATCAGGAGGAAGAGCAGGACGGCGCCGACCGACGCGAGGAACGACGCCGCGTCCCGCGCGGCGCGCTCGACGCGCCCCGTGCCGCCCTTCTTGGTCAGGCCGACGGCCTTCTGCGTCGTGAGCGTCAGCGAGACCCGGGAAAGACTCGCCTCCCGCAGCGTGTCCTTGTTCGCGCTCGTCGTGCGGGAAAGATTGCGCCGCGCCTCTTCCAGCTGCAGCTGCAGGCGCAGCCGCACGTCGGCGGGAAGCGAGCCCTTCAACTGCTCGGTCGCCCGCGCGATGAAGACCTTCAGCTGAAGGATGCGTGCTCGCTGCTGTTGCACGACCTGCTCGAGATCGCGGATCGACAGATGCCGCTCGATCACGGTGCCGAGCCCGGAAAGTCGGACGAGGGCATCCTCGACACGCGCGACCGGAACGCGCAGCACGAGGTCGGCCTGACCCGGTTGCCCGGCGGAAGTGGACTGCTCGACTGACGCCACGTAACCGCCGTACGAACGCACCACACGCATCGCCTCGTTGGTGCGGTCGGTGAGGGCGTCGAGATCATTCACGCGAACCGTCATCCAGGCCTCGTAGTCCTGGTAGCGGTTGGGGCTGGGAACGGGCAACGCCGATTCGAACGGCGTCGTCGTGGTAGCGCCGAAGGATCCCTTGTCCTGAGGCACCGCACCGCGGGCCGCGCCATGCTGAGCGGGGTTCTGTAGCCCTTGGCCGCGCTGAACACCAGCGAAGACTTCACGACGCGGACCGGAGTTGAGCACGCCGTGAATGACCGCGGCGCCGAGGAGACCGAGCACGCACACGGGAGCAAGCACGAGCAGCGACCGCCGCCACGGGACGGCAAGCAGCCGGTCCCAAAGCCTCCGCGGCTGCGCAGGCTCGCCGAGCGCGCGGACGCGCTCGCGCACGTGCTCGGGCGCCGCCGTCGGCAGCGACCGCAGGTCGCGCACGAGCTCCTCGAACTCGCGCTCGAAGTCGATCGTCTCAGTCGCGGGCATCACGCATCATCTCCTCGAGTCTCTTCAGTGCTCGGCTCAACCGCGTCGAGCAGGCGGTCGCGCTGATACCGAGCACACGAGCGGTGGTCGGTCCGTCCAGCTCGAGCAGCACGCGCAGCGCTACGACTTCCCGCTCCGCCGGCGACAGTCGCGCAAGTGCCGTCTCGAGCGCACCCGGCCCGAGCGCCGCCTCTTCCGAATCGGGCAAGTCGCGCGCGTAGCGTTCCTCTCGACGCCGGCGCCGCTCCTCCGCCCGGAAGTGATCGAGTGCGGTGCTTCGCGCGATCCGACACAACCACGCCCGTAGAGTTCCACGTCGCGGATCGAATCTCCGCCACGAGCGAAACGCCTTTTCGAAGGTCTCTCCGGTCAGGTCCTCGGCCAAGGCTCGGTTCCCGGTCAGGAAGACCAGGTAGCGGTGCACGGCGTCCAGCTCGGACTCGGCCACTGCCGAGAAGCTCGGACGGTCGACGCGCAGCCCAGGCCACGAGGTCGTCACCGCGTTCACGGCTCTCATACGCCGCCGCGAGGCCGGATCGTCACACCCGGAGTGCTAGCAGGGACCGGCTGCGGGCGAGCCACCCGGACCAGTGAAGTGCTGCACCGAGCCGCCGACGGCGGCCTGGAGGCAATAGGACGCAGCGTCCGCGCGCACCAACGTGACCCCGAAAGCCGGCGGCAGCGCCGCGCCCGCATAGCTCGCGTGCTCTGAGTGGTACGCCTCGAGCTCGGTGGCGGCTCCCGTGAAGTTCAGCGAGCCGACCGCGGCAGTCGCCTCCGCCTCAGCCTTCTTCACGCTCTTCGAGGTCGGCCCGTTCTGTTGCGCGTTCAGCGCCATCAGAGCGGCGACGATCGCCAGCGAGCAGATCACGACGACGAGACCGAAACCACGGCTCATAGCCGCAGTTATCGGCGGAAGACGTCGCCGCTTGAGCAAACGCCGGGCGCGACACACGCGCCCGGCGGCCAGCTCATTCCTCGGCCCAGCTTGCCTCGGCCCAACTGGCGTCGACGGCGGGCGCGTAGGCCGGTGCGCTCGCCACAGCCGATGTGGCCGAAGAGCCTCCGGCGATCGCCGCAATCACCGCGATCAGCGCGATGATCGCCGACCCTCGCTTGCCTGACTTTCTCTTTGGCATCTCCACTTCCCTCTCGCGCAACGCCGTTTAAGCGCGCGCCGCAGTAAGTTCGTCCGTCAGAGCGCACTCTGTTGTGGGAGACGCCTTCATACGTCCCCCTTCCGGGTGAGCCGCCTACGCGATTCCCTCGTTCGGGGGATCGGCGCGGAAACCACGTCAGCCCGCAAACGAGGGGCATAGTGGTCGCGCGCAAGAAAGCTCATGCGGTCGGCGTCTCACAGGGTGCAGCACCTTCCATGGCAGAGCCCCGGCGGCAGGCCGCAAGTCGCCGGGGCCTCTTCTTTTCAGGGACCGGTATAGGGCGCGAGGACGTGCGTGAAGTCCCAGGGGTTCTGGACGATCCCCGAGCAGCCGTTCGAGCCGGTCGCTCCCGCACAGCCGCCGTTGTCGCGCTGGATCGCCCACATCGACAGAGTGTTGATCCCGACCGACTTTGCGAAGGCGTAGAGCCGCTGGGCGTCGGCAACGTAGGTGACCTCGGTCTTCCTCGGGTAGTCGTCGATGCCGGGCATGATCGTGTTGCCCTCCATCGCCCAGAGCTCGGCGGTCGACTTCGACGGATAGAGCGTCTTGAGCTGGTTGAAGAGGCCGTTCGCCGCGCTGATGGCTGCGCCGCCCATGTCAGTCGTCACCCGGTCGTAGTAGTCGAACGTCATGATGTTCACGACGTCGACGCGGGCGCCGTTGGCGATCGCGTTCTGCACGACCGCGATCCCTGTGGGCTCGAGGCCCTTGGGAGTGGTCGGCAGCGTGTAGCTGATCTGCAGCGGCCGAGCTTGAGCCGCCGCCCAGTCCTCGACGAGCTTGGTCGCCTTGTTGCGGCGGTCGATGCCGGCTGTCCTGGTCAGCGACCTGCCCTCGACGTCCATGTCGAGCCGCGTGACGTCGTACGTCGTGATCACGGACTCGTACGCTGCTGCGATCGAGCTCACGTCCTTGCACGAGTCGCCGATCTCGGTGCCGCCCTGATCCGCGCTCCAGCCTCCGAACGACGGGAACGCATCTCCACCCATTGCGCGGAGCGAGGCGAGGTCGGAGAGATAGCGGCCGGCTGACACGGTCTGGCTCGCGACCCCGTTCCACGCAAGCGTGCAGGAGCGCTTGCCCGTAGTCTCGAGGAAGGCGAGCGTGAAGTAGCGCGCCGTGGAGTTCTGCGCGACCGTCGTGAGGCTGTCGGTCGTCCAGGTCTCGAAGTAGGGCGCAAAGACATGTGCCGGCAGCGGCGTCGGCGCAGCGGCGGACCCGTTCACGCCGCCGACGAGAAACGTCGCTGCTAGAGCAGCGAGAACAACGCGGAGACGGATTCCCGACACGGCGACGGCGTTAGCGTTTCAGACTTCCGCTGGCCGCGCGGTGTCGACCGGAGCCCCCTTCAAGATCAGGTGCAGGCTGGCCGATTAGGAAAGAGACATGAGAATCCGCATCAGCGATCCAACGCTCGCCCCCGACCTCCTCGACTTCCTGCAGCGCTCGGACTGCGTCGCCATGCAAATGAGCACCGACATGCTCGCAGTGGCGATTCCGAAGCCGCTCAGCTACGACGCAGCCCGGCTGGAGCTCGAGCTCTACCTGTCGGACTGGCGAACGCGACACTCGGACGCGGGCACCGTCGTCATCGACTAACGCCGCGAGGGGCGCAACGCGCCCAGCCCCGGAACTCGCCGGGAGCTGAGCGCGCGCGCTGACGCCTTCGGGGGATGGCTACAAGACCTGCTCAGCCACCTCCACGCGGAGCAACGAGCGAACGTTCTCGATCTGGTTCGCGATCGTCGCCACCGAGGAGCCGGCGAAGAGCAGCCCCACCGCCACCTCGTCGAGCGTAGTGATCAGCGAGCCGGAATCCCCGCCCGCCGACATGTTCGTGAGGATGATCTGGTCGAAGAAACGACCAACGCGGCCCCCGCCGTAGCCGACGTCGACGGTTGCGTTGATCGCGGTGATCCTGCCGGTCGTGAAGCTCGTCGTCCGCCCGGTCTTCTGCACAAGCGTCCCGACGGCCACGTTCGTCCTGCGCCGCCAGCCGCGGACAGAGCCCGTCCAGTAGATCTCGCGATCGAGATCGTGGAACTGGCCCTGGGCGATCGCCGCGTCCACGAGGTTCCTGTGCAGCGCCCTCGGGACCGGGGGCTCCAGCGTGATCGGGATCCAGCGCGACACGGTCGCGATGCGGTCGGACGGGTCGGTGCCGCCGTCGTACGGCCCGGGCTGGAGGATCGGGTCGCCGATGTTGGCGTTGTTCGTATTGGCGAGGACGTGGTTGTTCGAGAGGACGTAGTAACGGGGCGGTGTGCCGAGTCCCAGCACGGGTGGGCTGGTCGCGCCGCCCGGGAGGATGTCGTAGACGCAGGTCGCGATCGTGCCGGCGGTGATCTGGTAGTGCCCGACCGAATAGCCACCCTTGGCGGGCCGCGTCCTGTTCGCGAGCATCAGCGCGCCCGCAAGCGCCGCGTATTGCTCCTCTTCGAGTGACGGCATGACCCCGTTGGCGTGCTCCGCGGGCCGCACCTGCTGAGGCGTCCGGAGCTGCTCGGCAATCGGAAAGCCGACCTCGAGCACGTCTGTCTTCACGTCACCGAACTTCGCCGGGACCAAGTCGTCCTTCCGAAGCTCCTCCTTCGACGCCTTGTGGCTGACGAGCACGAGAACGGCCGGCTCGCCAGTCGCCTCCCCGTCCTTCCACTTGACGCCGACGGCGGCTCCGACGACATTCGCCTTCGGCGCCTCGGCGTCGAGCAGCTCGCTGACCGCCCGCGTGTGGGCCCCCTCGAGGGCGACCGCGTCGGCGGCAGTGAGCACCATCTTCTCCTCTGTTGGCATTGACATCTACCGAGCCTCCTCTGTCGCTTGAACCTCGATGACCCCGCTCTCCTCGACGTCGACCTCGTAGCCCTCGAGCGACGCGGGCACCCGCTCATGGTCCGCAAGCATCGACTCCGGCACCTTCTCGGTGACCAAGACCTTGATCACCGGCTTTCCCTTGCGCTCGCCGATCCCGACGCCGGTCACGTGCGGAAGCGCGAGCAGCTCGTCTTCGTGGCGTGCCTTCACCTCCGCAATCGGGGTTTCTGCCATCAGCGTCCTCTCCGTCGACGATGGCCGGATGGAGCGGCGGCTACCTCTGCCACGGCGGGCCGTAGAGGTGTCTTGTGCCCGCCGAACGAACGCCCCTCACGGGTCGGACTACAGGCGCTCGGAATCGGCGTGCCTGTGACCGCCCCTGGGGCGATCTCCCAGGCCGGCCACCGCAGCAACGATCTCGGGGTCCCGAGACGGCTCAGGGACGTTGCCCCCCTCGTTGCTCTTCGCTCCTGGCGCATGCCTAACACCCTCCGGTCGGCAAGTCAAGACTGCCTCGGCGTGCGGCTCACCTTACGAGCACGATCGCGGCGAGTAGTCCCCGCGTAGCACGTGTGCTACGCTTCGGCCGTGGGGCGCGAGATCACCCAGCGGGAACTTCGCAACGAGAGTGGAGAGATCATGCGGGCACTCGACCGCGGAGAGTCCTTCGTCGTCACCCGCAACGGCGTGCCGGTTGGTGAGTTGACGCCTCTCCGGCAGCGCCAGTTCGTTGCGACCGACGCTGGTGTAGCCGTCTTTGCGGGCGCACCGGGGGTGGAGCTCGGGCGCTTCCGGGCCGACGTCGACGCTCTGCTCGACCAGAACCCAGCTCCGCGTGGCTGAGCAGCGGCACGACCGCGGGATCATCGACACATCAGTCGTGATGGATCTGGAACGGATCGATCCGGGCGACCTACCCGCCCAGCTCGCCATTTCTGCGGTGACTCTGGCCGAGCTTGCAGCCGGGCCTCACGCGACCGCCGATCCTGCGGAGCGCGCCCGCCGTCAGGACCGACTGCAACGGGCCGAGGCCACATTCGAGCCGCTGCCCGTCGACGGGGCAGTCGCCCGCGCCTACGGCCGTCTGTACGCCGCAGTCGCTGCCGCAGGCCGCAAGGCGCGCGGGCGGCGAGCGCTCGATCTCCTGATTGCGGCAACCGCGCTCGCTGTCGGCCTCCCTTTATACACGCGCAATCCCGCTGACTTCGGAGAGCTCAGCAGCCTGCTGGAGATCGTGGCTGTGGAGCCGTCGCGGTAGACAGCCTCTCTGTTTCAGATCGTTTCGGCGACTCGTCTCGCCCGCTCCTCTCGACGTCGGTTGCCGCGGGGCTCTCTCGGCCTGTCGTAACCGCAGCTAGAGCGTCGCGGGGTCCATCCTGACGCCGGCGGCGTAGGCCGCTTCGTATGCCTCTGCGCCGAGAGCCGCTCGGGCCGCGGCGACTGCACCGTCGTACTCGGGCTCGTCCGCGGGATCGAGCACGAGGCCGGTCTCGGCGAAGATCGCATCCGCTTTGCCGAGTAGACGCGCCGCCTCGTCAGCGCGCCCGCCGGCGGCAACGATTGCGGCGAGGGCGACGAGGCTGTGCGCGAGGATGTAGCTGTTCTCGATCGAGAGCGAGATTGGAATCGCCTCGCGCACGCCTGCCTCCGCGACGTCGAGCCGCCCGCTCACCTTCTCGACGTAGCCGAAGTTGGTGAGCTCGACGGCGACGATCAGCTGCGCGCCGCGTTTGCGGTTGCGATCAAGGCTCTCCGCGTACAGAGTCCGCGCTTCCTCGAGATCTCCCGCCATGCGCGCTCCTTCGGCGAGGTGGTGGATCGCCGAGAGCTCGCGGTCTTCGTCGGCCAGCTCGAGGGCTATCCTCCGCGCCTCCGACGCGTGCAGCCTGACGGCGCCGGGATCTGCGTCGCGGAGTCCCGCGCGCGCGAGCGCGAGCAGGGCCTCCGCCTCGATGTCGCGACGACAGACTGCGTTCGCAACGTCCAGTGCTTGCTGTGCGAACTGCTTCGTCATGTCGTTGTCGCCCTGTCGAAATGCGAGCGACGCGGCGGCCGAGAGTCCCTGTGCACGCGCGGACGTCGGCGCGTTGCCTGCTGCATCGAGGAGTCGCTCGACCCAGCGGCGCCCGCGCTCCAGCCGCCCCGCGGGCGAACCAGAATCGTTGAAGGAGTGGCGCTGCTTCGAGCCCGAGCTGCGGATCGTGATGGGACGCCGCGTCCAAGGCGGCCTCCAGCTCGGGCTCTTCCCGCTCCAGCCTGTCGTACCACGCTTCGGGGGCGGGGCCGGCGAGTTCGTCCCGCGCCGCGAGCACGCGCTCGAGATAGTCGACACTCATCGTGGCTCCACCTAACGGGCCATCGTTCGTGCGCCATGCCCGCGCGAGGTTCGCGCACGGCAAAGTTCAGAGTGGGCGGAACTTGTCAGTGCGCAAACCAGGTCGACGTGCGGCGATGCCGCTCAGCATCGGCGACTATTAGACCTCCACGCGACTCAAGGGAGGCTGTTATGTATCGGCAGCGGATGCGCCAACAGGTTCTCTACGGGCAGTTCCGCGAGTACATGGAGATTGCGGACGAAATCGTTGAGCTTCGGCGGAAGCGCGGGTTGGCCCGGCCGATTCTGCTGGTACCCACGTTCGGCACGGCCAACGAGGTCATATGGGAGATCGAATACCCGGATCTGGCCACCTTCCAGCGCGAAAACGAAGCCTTCCACACGGACGCTGAGCTGATGAAGCAATGGCGCCAACTTTGGCAGCTTGCGGTCCAGGGCTCCACACACGACGAGCTGCTCGAGGAAGCGCCACACATCGCCTAGGGCCATGCGAAGTCCAGTAGGCGGAACCGAACGTTGCGCCAACCACCAGGCGGTCGTAAGGGGCGAGCCGCTGAGTGCATTGGCTAAGCCTGATCGCGCGGACCGCGAACCGGACCGACACCTACTGCGTACGGCGGTAGGCCAGCTCGGTTGTCGCCGCTACGTACGATGAGTCGAGTCAACCGAGGAGGAGGACAGTGATGCTTCGCGTGCTCGTTGCCGTCGCAGCCCTCGCCGTGGCGTTCGCCGCTGCGGCCATGGCGACGCCTGCCGTTCCCTCGCTTACACTGACGCCGCCGTCCGTCAAGCGAGGGCATGCAGTGTTGATCAACGGATCGGCCAACGGATGCGCGTTGGGCAACACGGTCTTCATCATCTCGAAAGCATTCGTGCACAAGCACGACTTCGCGGGCTTGCCCGCCGTGCTCGCCAAGGTCAAGTACGGTGGCTCCTTCCGCGTCACGACGAGGATCCCCGCGGCGAAGAGGCCCGGACGTTACAAGGTCACAGTCCGCTGCGGCGGAGGCAATCTCGGCATCCTCAAGTACCTGACTGTGCGCCGCTGACCTTGTCAGCAGTTCGGCCGCAGCACGGTTAACGGCTTCCGGCTGCGGAGCGGGGGGCTGGGCCTGAGGCGGACAACGGTTTACGCAACGTCCGAAAGGGATGGGCGGAACATGTGGCAGGTCCCGCAGCTTCGTCTGAACCTGCCCGCGTCCTTAGCTCGAGGCCCGCGCGAGTTGCCCTCGGATTCCGGGGGCCGTGAAGGCCAGGCGCGCAAGCGCGCAGAACCCCTCCGGAGCATGGAACATCTCCAAGATCGTGGCGAGCTCAAGGTGCTTCGAACCATTCGCTTGCGGCGGGTAGTCGAGACGCAGCACCGGCGTCGGCTCCTGTCCGCGGGCGGCCCGACAGATTCCCGACTCGCCGACCTCCATTCCAGAGACGGTGATGGTGTACGCCACCTGCTCGCGCTCGGGGTCGAGGACAAGGACGACCGTTCCGCGCCCGGTCGGATGACCGGGCGGCGGCACGTATTCGGTGCCCGTCATCTCCGCGCGGAGCGTAAACGGCGCCGGCAGGTCGCTCGCAGCGATCCTCGCGGTCGCCCTGCGCGTCGCGATGCGCGCGCCTCGCGGACGGGAGAGGACGAGGAAGAACGTCTCCTCCGTTTCCGGCACGGAGTCGTCCACTACTCGAACGCGCACCTTCTTCGAGGTCTCGGCCGACTTGAAGAGGACGATGCCGCTGTGCGCGACGTAATCTGCGCCGGTGCGCGCCGATCCGGCGGCGGTCACGACGCGGACGCTGACCCTGCGGGCGCTCGCCCGTGAGAGCCGCAGCGTGAAGACGGCATCAGCTCCCTCAACCACGGCCAGATCCCTCACAGAGATGGCTGGCGGCGCTGAAGCTGCAGCATCGCGCTCGGCCGAGACAGCGGACGGAAGGAGCGCCGCGAGCACGACTGTAGCGAGGTGAAATGAGCGTCTGCAACGCACCCGGTCGACTTCTCCAGCCCTTTCCGCAAGGTTGACACGCCTTCTACGCAGGATCAAGCATCCCGAATGGACGCTCTCTTGACACGAAGATCGGGCCGGCGCCGCTCAGCCACCTCGCGGCTCTCCCAGAATGTAAGCCCGAGCGTGGTCCCTTCCTTCGAGAGCATCAGAAGCCCCTCGAACCCCTCGATTTCGCGAAACCAGCGCAGCATCTCCTCGGCGACGATCGTCGCATTCTCGATCGGCTGATCCGAGATTTTCACACGTGTGAGACTGACCTACACGCCACTCCTCTTCTGAGCACGGCTCCCCTCCGCATCTTCCCAGCTTCTCTGGGCAAGGGGTAGGCGGCTCACGCTGGGCGCCAGGCGGGTGCACCGTGAGCCCGCGCCATAGGCGACCAAGTTCGTTCCGATACGACGGAGTTATGGGCAAGCTACGGAGCGGTGAGACTCTCACGCCCCGGCGTTCAGCCAGCTAGCGCTTCTCGACCTTCTCGGTTCCCAGCCCTTTCTCAACATAGACGTGCGGAACCTTCGGAGGCGGAAGCTTGGGAGGAGGCGGACCTGGATTGTTCGCAGCGGTATTCGGATTCGGAGCCATCGTTTGGATGGTAGCTATCGGACCAGAGCGACCGTTAACGAGCCCAGGAGCGCCAAGAGGAGGAGAGCGAACCCGATCTTGAAGAGGCGGTTCTTCCCTGGCAGTTGTCTGTCATTCTCGTCGACGGCCTTCAGAAGCTCCGACAACATCTGACGAGTTGCATCCACCCGTGTGCTAGTCCCCATCGCCTCGTAGAACTTGCGCGGATCCGGCCCAAGATCGAACGTGCGGGGCCAGATCGCCGCCAATAGCAGAACACCAGTCACGCCGAGCGCGCCTGTCGGAATCCACCACAAGGCACTAAGAGAGTCCCGAACGGCGACGAGGAGCGCCACCGCTGCGGTATCGAGTCCGAGGACACCGAGCGCCTTCGTGTCAAGCGAATCGCCGTCCCGCAACTGTCCGTCGATTCGGGCCTGAGCGCGGGGGACGAGCATGTCGAGTATTGCCTGCTCGTCGCTTTCATGCGCCGCCGACTCGCTAGCAGCGACATGCTCCGTTCGCTCTCCGCGTCTGAAGGGCCACATCGGGGGCAAGCCTACGTACACGAGTGGACCTCAACTCGTCACTACGCGGGCCAAGTCTTTGACTTCTTCATCCGACGCCGATGCCGGTTCGGCCGGCGTCGGCCCGTAAACGCGTGGATCGCAACGAGAAACCGATCGAAGTCGTCATGGCTCGGCGCAGCCGAGCCGGACTTCGATCGGTGATGGGCGGAACTTGGCAGTGCGCAAACCAGCCGACGATCATCGGTGGTGTCGTCCGTCTGCCGTAACCGCGAGTCGACATCGCCGACGCCGACTTCGCGAAGCCCGGGACGGCCGCGTCAGGAACCGTCTGCGACGTCTGGGTCAGAGCCGAGCCCCGGTGGGTTCGTGCCCGTCGCGGTGGTCACGAAGTCGGTGACGAGCGGCCAGTACCGGTCGGGGGCGTCCTTCCAGGGGAAGTGGCCGGCTCGCTCGATCACCTCGAGCCCGCACCGGCGCGGAATACTGTGTTTACGCGCGCCGTTACTGGACGCGTCGAGAGAGGAGGCAGAGATGTCCTATGGGATTCTGCTGCTGCGGCTGGTGGTCGGCGTCGCGTTCGTCGGACACGGCACGCAGAAGCTGTTCGGCTGGTTCGGCGGCTACGGACCGAAGGGAACCGGCGGGTTCTTCGCGTCGCAAGGCTACCGCGCCGGGGTGCTGATGGCCGTCGTGGCCGGACTGTCCGAAGCGGGAGGAGGCACGCTGCTCGCGCTCGGTTTCGCCACGCCGCTGGCCGGCGCGATGCTGGCGACCGTGATGATCAACGCGATCGGCTCGGTGACATTCAAGAAGGGTTTCATGCTCGGTTCAGAGCTCGAGATCGCCTACCTGACGATCGCCGTGTCGCTCGCAGCCGTCGGCCCAGGCCGGTTCTCGATCGACCGCGCGATCGGGTGGGATGACAACATCTCCGGCGTCTGGTGGGGCGTCGCCGCGCTCGGCGCCGCGCTCGTCGTCTCGTTCCTGACGCTGACGCTGGGGCGCACCCGGCCCGTGGGCGAGCAGGAGCACGCGGCGCAGACGTAGATGCGGGCGGGCGCGGGTCGCTCCCGCCCGCCCATGCTCGATCGATTTGCCCAAGTTTGAACTGGGGACCTACGCTGGCCCCGCGCAAGTTGCGCACATCCCAAGTTCAGTGGTCCTGACTGGAGTTCTTTCACCCGAGTTTGGACTCTTCCTCCAGTCTCTCACAAGCTCCGAGACACACAAAGAATCGCGCACTTGCAAAGCTCAGCCAACCGGTAGTCCCGACAGCCGGCGCAAGTTCGGGAGCGTCAGCGGCGCCATCGTCCAGGTCCTGATGGAAGCTCAGTCAGACCTGCGGGTGAAAGAGATCCAGGTCTCGGTCGAGCGTCTACTCGGCAGTTCTGTATCGCGCCACTCCATCAAGAGCTACCTGCACGAACGCTGCCAAGGATCGAAGCCGATCTTCGAACAAGTCAGCCGTGGGCGTTACAGGTTGCGCAGTAACAAGTGAGACCGCCGTTCGTGTCAAGGCCGCTCGAGGATCCGAATGGTCAGGGGACGCACCCCGCCGTCTTCCGGTCAGACGCCGAGGCGCGCCCGTCAAGGTTCGACCGCCCTAGGCCCTGCGAACGCCGAGGCGCGTCCGCGCTTCTACCCGAAAGTTTGAACCGGGGGGTCCGAGCCGCCGTCTCTATACGCCGCTCGGGCCCTTGCTCGCGCTGGGGATCGAGCCGAGCGAACCGGTCTGGGCGTGAGCGAAGACGACCGGCGGCCGCGAATGGGACGCGTTCCCAGAGAGCCTCGTCGCCTCGGCGGCGTACCTTCGCTTGCACCTGGGCCGCATGCCGGACACTCCTCCGAGCGAGCGGCTGCTCTACAGCGTCTCGTATGACCGGACGCTGTTCGAGCGCTTCGGGAGCTTCCGGGAGGATCTGCGCGAGGGCGAGGACACGGACTTCAACGCCGCGCATCCGCAGGAGGGCAAGACGCACGCGATCATTCAGGTCATGCCGCCGGGGTCGACCCAGCAGCAGTTGGAGGCGGGCCTGGAGCGGTTGAGTGCCGCTGCCGAGCCACCTCCGGGTCCGGGCTCGCCCTTCCTCTTTGCGCTGACGCAGCAGGCGCCGGACGACGGCGTCGAGACGTAGGTACGTGCGCTCGGCGATCTGTCCCGCCCCGCACGACGAACGAGCCTGTGTGGCCGACTCCGAAGCTCGCGCGCAAGAACATCGCGCTCGGTCTTGCGTTGCTCGGCGTCGCGCTGCTGATCGCGGCGGGCGCGGTCGTGGTTGCGCTCGTGTACCTACAGTTCGACTGACACGCGAGAGCCCGCAATACAGCGGGCCCTCGTGATCACGGCTTCAGCTTCGACGCGTTATGGGTTGGACACTTGGTCCCCGTTCGTGAGGACCACTAGGCCTTTGCCTGCAAACGCCGCGCCCGACGGGGAGAGCGACCAGGTGATGTCGCCCGTAACGAGGTCCGCGGTGCCGTTGAAGTCACGACCGTCCGCGCGCGTATCCGACTTGACCGACTCCTCGGTATCCGCCAGGGCAAACGGCCGATTGGTCCAGAGCGACCTGCCCACCAGCGTCACCTTCGAGCCGTCGAGCGATCCCGACGCCGTGTAGTAGCAGGCACCCGCCGGGCCACCAGGGAACGGACCGCCCGGCTTCATTCCCGTCGGCCCAGTCGTCAACGTCCCGCTGTCCCAGCCGGCACCGGCGAGGTCGTTCGGGCGCCCGGCGACGTCGATGGTGATCGCGAGCTTGACGCCCGGGGCTCCGCCATGCGGTGTGCCCGTCACGACGCCGTGGATGTGGATGTGAATCGCTCCGCTGCCGTTGACCGCGCCGGCAGCCGCAAAACGTGACGAACGTAACGTGATCGAGCCCATGGAGTCAAGCGCTGTGGTCATTCGTTGGCGACCGAAGCAGCTCTTGCCGCGGGCGCTATTCACCATTCTCCTCACCATTCGAGTGTTCGACGGCAACGCGCTGACGCGCAAACCCGCTTGTTGAGGGATGGGCGCAACTTGTCAGTGCGCAAACCACCCTGCGGTTGAGGCGCCTCCGCTTCGGCTCAGCTGAGGTCTTGCCTGCCAGCGGCCCCTCTGTCATACTCAGTATGACAATGAGCTCGAAGCGATCATCAAAGGTTCTCGCCGTCTCCGTTTCACCTGAAGCTGCCGACGAGTTCGAGCGGCTCGCAGGAGCAGAGGGACGGAACAAGAGCGAGCTCTTCCGCGAGATGCTCCGGGTCTACCGCGTCTACCGTGAGACAGGCACCTTCGAATCACTCCAGCGGTACGGTGCCGCCCGCGCTCGCCGGCTTGGGATCCGGGACGAGCGCGACGTCGAGAGGCTGATCGAAGAGGCCCGGGGCAAGTGAAGGTCGTCGCCGACACCAACGTCCTGGTGTCGGCCCTGATCTTCCCCGGAGACCCGCCCGAAGCCTTTTACCGGCTTGCGCTCGAGCGGCGGATCGAACTCGTCACCTCGCGGCCCCTGCTGGCAGAGCTCGGTCGTGTCCTCACGGAGAAGTTCGGCTGGGAGCCCGAACGAGCAGAGGCCGCGGTTGGACAAGTGGTTCGACAGGCCGAGATCGTCGACCCACGAGAGGCTCTCACCGAGATCGAGGCGGACCCTGCAGATAATCGTGTGCTCGAAGCCGCCGCGGAAGGCAGAGCGGATGCAATCGTGTCCGGCGATCGGCATCTGCTCGCGCTCGGCTCGTGGCGCGGGATCCCGATCAAGCCTCCGGCTGCATTCGTTGCAGAGAGCAGCGAGTGAATGGCAGGCCGCAGACCTTTCGCATCCACCAGGCGTGATCACCCGCAAGTTCGCAAACTGCCAAGTTCAGTGGTCCTGACTGGAGTTCTTTCAAACCCCGAGTTTGGACTCTTCCTCCAGTCTCTCACAAGCTCCGAGACACACAAAGAATCGCGCACTTGCAAAGCTCAGCCAACCGGTAGTCCCGACGGCCGGCGCAAGTTCGGCAGCGTCAGCGGCGCCATCCTCCAAGTCTTGATGGAAGCTCAGTCAGACCTGCGGGTGAAAGAAATCCGCGTCTCGGTCGAGCGTTTACTCGGCAGTTCTGTCTCCCGGCACTCGATCAAGAGCTATCTCCATGAACGCTCGTTCGGCCGCACCACCCTCATGGCTCGACTGCGAACGTCACCTCGAGCGTGCTCGTCACAGTGATCTTCTCGGCAGTCGCGGCGGCAGACTGGTACTCGAAGAGGCCCGGGGCGAGCAGCTCTCCGATCCCGCAGCGCTGTGTCGTGAAAGCCGTCCGAGGGTCGCCCGCGGTTGCCTCCGAGACCGCGATCAGGCGACCGAGCTTCGCATCCGAGAGCGCCGCCAACCGCTCAGCACGCTTACGCGCGTCGGCGAGCGCAGCGCGCATCGCCTTCTCCTCCGGACCATCGCAGCCTTCGCGGATGAAGGCGACGGCGACCGCTTGGAGGTTGTAGTTGGTCTCCTTGCGAACGGTGCGCTGCGCCGTTGCCAGGATCTCCTTCACCTTCTGCGGCCGCGGCCACTTGAGGATGATTACGGCTGCGCCCTCGTTCGACCCAAAGGAGCCGCCGAAGGTATTGACGTAGATGTCGTCTTTCGGCGCGCCGGCATCGGCGAGGGCATTCACGACAGGCTGGAGATCTTCCTCGTCGACAAGTTTGACGTTCCCATCAGGCCCCTGGAACGCCGAGCCGGAGCCGATGGTGAGCCGTACGAGCGCCGTGTCGGGCTTCACCTCGACGTCGCCGGAGCCGATAACCGTAATCCCGGGCAGGCGGGCGATCGGCTGCGCTGTCGACTCAGCCGTGCCGAAGATCGCGAAACTGCCGCTCGGCGGAGTCACCCGGATTGGCTCCTCACTCGCCTTGTGCCCGTCGCCGCGAAATGAGAGCACTGCCGCAATCGCGGCTGCGGCGGCGAGGACTACGAGCACAAGGACGACGATCAGTGGACGGCGCACGCCTCCGACACTACTGCGGACACCTCGTCGCGGCGACCCCCGCTCGGGTCATGATCCTGACTGGAGTTCTTTCGAACCCCGAGTTTGGACTCTTAATCCAGTCTCTCACAAGTCACGAGAGGCACAAACCACGCCGCGCTCGCAAAGTACAGCCAGCGGGAAATCCGGACGGCCGGCGCAAGTTCGGCAGCGTCGGCGGCGCCATCGTCCAGGTCTTGATGGAAGCTCAGTCAGACCTGCGGGTGAAAGAGATTCGGGCCTCCGTCGATCATGACTAATTACCAGTGTACGACTCCGTTGTCACCCTAGCAAACATGCGATAATCACTCACATGTTCTGTGCGCGGGTGATGGACCCTGTGCGCGGAGGTCCGGCGCGCGTGTCTCGCGCCGAGGCACCCTCTGCGGGCTACTGCCCTCGGCAGACCGCTACCATGCGCGTCGATCGATGCTGGCAGACGCCCGTTCGCTCCCGGACAAGTCCCAGATCGACACCGACGTGTGCATCGTCGGCGCGGGGCCCGCGGGGATCACCGTGGCCCGCGAACTGAACGGGCAGGCGTTCCGCGTCTGCATCGTCGAATCGGGCGGCACGCGGCCAGACGCGGCCACTCAGTCCCTGTCTCGGCTCACCTCCGACGGCAGCGACCTCACGCCCGACGCGCGCGAGCGGCGGCGCCAGTTCGGCGGCAACGCTAATCTTTGGCGCGCCGGACGGCGGCCGACGCGAAGCCTCGTGCGCTACCTCCCCCTGGACGAGGTCGACTTTGCGGCCCGTCCGTGGGTGCCGCACAGCGGCTGGCCGTTCACGAGATCGGCGCTCGACCCGTACTACGCGCGCGCGCATCGCGCGGCCGGACTCGGCGCGTACGCCTACGACCCGCCCGATCGCCCGCAGCCGCTGCCGCTCGACGACGGGCAGGTGCGGATGAGCGTCGAGTGGTTCAGCACGGGCCGGCCGTTCACCCGCGACGCGCTCGGCGAGTTCCGGCGCTCGGCCAACCTCACCGTGCTCGTGCACGCGAGCGCCGGCTCGCTGCACGAGACTCCGGACGGCGCTCGCATCGAGCGCCTCCGCATCGATTGCCTGAACGGCAGGCAGCACACGGTGACGGCGAAGGTCTTCGTACTCGCGGCGGGCGGGATCGAGAACCCGCGGCTGCTGCTGCTTTCGAACAAGCGAAGCCCGGCCGGCATCGGCAACGCACACGACGTCGTGGGGCGCTACTTCATGGATCACTTCCACGTGCGTGGCACGCTGGTGCCGAGCGATCGGGCCCTCTTCGACAGAGCCGGGCTGTACGACGTGCGTGCGCTGCCGGACGGACGCGTCATGGGGTGCAAGCTCAACGTGACGCCCGCGGTCATGGAACGCGAAGGGCTTATGAACAGCGCGCTCAAGCTCGACGCGCGCATCTCTTCGCGGCCGTTGTCCGCGTTCGCCGGCACGTACGCACGGCTCATGGTGAAGCACCGGCAGTTGCGGCCGTCGTACTTCGGCTGGTCGGAGCTCGCGGCGCCGATGCGGCGGTTCGCGGAGTTCGCCACGCACCTACAGATCGAGTTGGCTCCGGTGCCGAGCAATCGCGTGACGCTGTCCGCGGAGCGCGACCGGCTCGGCCGGCCGCTCCCATCGGTCCACTGGAGATGGGACGAGCTCTCGCGGCGCAGCGTCCACGGCGCCGCGAGGATCCTCGCGGCGAGCTTGGCCCGCGCCGGACTCGGGCGGCTCGAGATGCCCGGCGGAGATCCGCCCCCGCTACCGAACGCGCTCGGCATCAACCACCACATCGGCGCCACGCGAATCCACATCGATCCGAAGCAGGGCGTGGTCGACGCGAACTGCAAGGTGCACGGCGTCTCGAACCTCTTCATCACCGGGAGCTCGGTGTTCCCGACCGGAGGCTACGCGAATCCCACGCTGACGATCATCGCGCTGGCGATGCGGCTTGCGGATCGCGTCCGTGAAGTGATGCGGCCCTCTCCGTGTGTCGTCGGATGAAGATCCTCATCACAGGCGGCACGGGGTTCCTCGGTTCGCACCTCGCGCGCCGCCTGGCTGCTGGCGGGCACGCCGTCACAGTGCTCCGGCGCGCGTCATCGAAGACGCACGCGCTCGAGGACGTGAACATCCGTCACGAGATCGGCGATGTCGGCGATGCGCCGAGCGTGCGCCACGCGGCCGGCGGACAGGACGTCGTGATCCACGCCGCCGCCGGCTACACAGGCAGCGGGGCGCGGCCGGAGTCGTTCGAGATCAACGTTGCCGGCACGCGCAGCGTGGTCGATGCATGCCTCGGCGCGCGCGTGAAGCGCCTCGTCCACGTCAGCTCGATCGCTGCGATCGGCGTCCCGCAGGATGGAACGCCGGCGAACGAGGACTTCGTCTTCAACCTCGGCCGTTCGAAGCTCTACTACCACATCTCGAAGCATCGCGCCGAGGCCGTGGTGCGCGAGGGCGCCGCGCGCGGTCTCGACGCCGTGATCGTGAATCCCGGATCGCTGTGGGGACCGTTCGGCGACGCGTATCGGGGAGACGACATCGTGCGCACGGTCCGCGGCGCGCGGCGAGTGCGCGTCTGGCCCGGCGGCGTCTGCATCGCGCACGTCGACGACGTCGCGGGCGGCATCGTGTCGGCGATGGAGCGCGGCGCCCCGGGAGGCCGGTACATCCTCGGCGGCGACAACCTCACGTATCGCGAGTGGATGACGAAGATCGCCGCCGCGCTCGGGGTCCGTCCGCGGTTCGTACCGTTCCCCGGGATCGCCATCGAGCTCCTCGCGATGGCGCTCGGGCCCATGGCGAGCATCCATCCGCGATTCCACGGCCCGTACCTCCGCGCGTACTTTGCCGGGCGGCGCACCTTCTACGATTCGAGCAAGGCGGCGAAGGAGCTGGGATACCGCCCGCGCTCGTTCGACGCGATCCTCGACGAGTGCGTCCGTCTTCTCCGCTCCTAGCGAGGCGGGCGGACAAAGGCGAGGGTTAGCTCTCCAGGAGGTGGTTACGTGGAGGCCTGGGTTCTAAGAGCGCTGGCTCAGCCTGATCCTCCTCGGCTGGAAATCGGGACGCAGGTCGGTTCTAGTCAGGCCGCAGCAGCGCCGAGCGAGCAAGCGACCGGTACAGCGATCGGAATAGGGAATGGGCGGAACTTGGCAGTGCGCAAACCATCCTGTCTTCACTGCTCCCGCACTTCGAGTGGGCGTCTGAAGACCCTCGATCGAGTTGCGCCGAGGCGACAGGGCGGCGAACAGCCGCCATTCACCCGGTACTCCGTTCAGCTCGGCGATGCCAGGCTCACGGAAGTGCAGACTGGGGCCGCCACGAGGTCCCTGACCGTGGCAGAGACGAGCACCTCGCCGGGCTGAGCCGCCTTGGCGACCCGAGCGCCGATGTGCACTGCGATTCCGCCGACCAGCGGCGGAAGTCCTCGTCGTCCGCCATCGACGGTGCGTCGTCGCGGAGGAACTCGTCACAGAGTCGGACAAAGCCCCACCGCCGCTCGATCTCGTCGAGCGGTTGCTCCCGCGACGGCCGACCGTCGGCTTCAAGCCTGGGGTCGGCCGTCTCGCTCGAATCCTGCCCGGGTCAGCTCAGGCTGAGTGCTTCCTCACGATGCGCCCGTCACGGCGAACCACGTAGTCGCGGACGGCCCAACGAAGATGATCGGCGCGAAGCAGGGACTGGGCAGCCTGACGGTCGCCTCGATCTCGGAATCGCCTGTCGCGGTTGCCGGGAAGGGACCGGTCGCCACGTTCGTTGTCGCCGGACTGCCACTGACGATGGTCAGGCAGCTCACGATCGCCCGAAACGACGAGATGGGGTTCGTCCCCCTCAACGCCGGAGGTACCGGTGGCCCGTTGAGCAACACCAGTCCTTGCACCTCCACCTCCAGCCTTCCATCGCTGGCGAGCTCGCCCCTACCCTCTGCGATCTGCCAGGGTAGGCCACCGCCGTTGACGCCCCGGATCGGATTCGACGAGCCGACAAACGGCCCGCTTACCCCGACCATCGTGTCGAACTCGAGAACCTTCTGTCCACTCGAGCTTGCTCCGGACGCTTGGACGATCAGCCCGACCGCGAGCACTGCCCCGAGGAGCAGGATCAGCAACCGTTTCATTTCTCTCCCCTCTGTCGGACCGCACCTGTGACGGCGCGGGATCTCCCGGCCGTCGCGGTCTACGAGGTGAAGTACGGGCGGGGCGAGCCGCCGGATTTCCGAGGGGCCTCCTGCGTTTCCACCGTGGATCGCGACCTCTCCGTCTCCGCGGATGAAGAGCCCTGACAAGACCCTTGACGGACAGGCGTCGAAACACTGCGGCGCGCCCAACCTGGCGGTGCGCAAACCAGCCGACGCTGTCGGGCAAGCCCTTGAGCGTCACCTGAGTCGAGTCCACCCGAAGATGACCCGGGAAGGGATGCGTCTAGGCCGTGGCATGGCCCGTTGACCACGGCGGTCGCGAAGACAGAGAATCGAGGTTCCGCACGTCCACTCTCTCTCCCGAAGGAGGCGGCATGGCCTGGAACCTCAAGGGAACCTATTTCGAGACCTGCTCGTGTGAGTTCTTCTGCCCGTGCAATGCGTCGCTCTCACACGGCGCCACCTACGACCGCTGCCGTGTCACTCTCGTCTTCAACATCACCGAAGGCGAGGTGGAGGGCACGGACATAAGCGGCCTCAAGGTCGCGGCGATCGCCGATACGCCGAAGGTGATGACCGACGGCAACTGGCGACTTGGCGTGTTCATCGATGACAAAGCCTCGGATGAACAAGCCGAGAAGCTCCTGGGGATCTTCAGCGGCCAACTCGGTGGCCCGATGGAGGCGCTTGGCCCGCTCATCGGAGAGAACCTGGGCGTCGAACGAGCCCCGATCGAAGTGCGCGAAGAGGGACTCCGTCACAGCGTCAGGATCGGCGACGCGGTCGATTTCGAGATCGAGGACGTCGTGCCCTTCGGCGTGGAGACGGGCGAGCCCGCTCGGATTGCGGGCATCTTCCACCCAGTCGGCTCCGAGTTCACGATCTCCGAGGCGAGGCGCTCGAAGATCAACGCCTTCGGGATCGAATACGAAGGGAAATCGGCTCTCTCGTCGTCGGCCTTCTCCTGGGCCGCCTGAGAACATGATCGCCTCCGCGGACGAGCGACTCGTGGGCGCGGCGGGGCTCGTGCCAGCGTTCGCGGCCGCGCGTGCCCGCCGAGGTCTCGTCGTTCTGCTCTTCGTCCTCGCTGCCCTGGCGTGGTGGTTCACGGTCGACCGCATGCGCGGCATGGACGACGGCTCACGGACCGATCTCGGAGCTCTCAGCTGGTTCCTCGGCGTGTGGGTCGTGATGATGGCCGCGATGATGTTCCCGTCGGTCTCGCCGACCGTGGCGCTCTACTCCCGCATGACGCGAAGCCGGGCACCGCTCGCGCCACTCGTCTTCACCTCCGGCTACCTGCTCACGTGGACCGCCGCAGGCCTCCTTGCCTTCGGGATCTCGGACGTCGGAGGCAGCGCCCTCGGTGACGAGCTCCCCTGGAACAAGGCCGGACGCTGGGTCGCCGGCGGCATCCTCGTCGCCGCTGCGCTCTACGAGCTCACCCCGCTGAAGGACCTCTGCCTCGCGAAATGCCGAAGCCCGCTGGGTTTTCTCCTCGGCTCCTGGCGCGGCGGTCTGTCGGGAGCGCTGCAGATGGGTACGAAGCACGGCGCGTGGTGCGTCGGCTGCTGCTGGGCGCTGATGGCAGCCCTCTTCGCCCTCGGCGCGATGAGCATCGCCTGGATGGCGTTCGTGGCAGCTCTGATCGCGGCCGAGAAGACGCTTCCCTGGGGTCGTGCGGTGGCGTACGGGACGGCGGCCATCCTGCTCCTCCTCGGCGTGTTGCTGGTCGCGGCGCCCGACGCGATCCCCGGCCTCACGATCCCGGGCGGCGGCTCCATGAATTAGGGAGCGCTTCGAGGCGCTCGTCCGGGACGACAGCTGCTGCTTATCACTCATCCCCAGGCCGCCGCCGCTCCGCGCTCGCCGAGGCCAGCCGCGAGGTAATCCTCGACGGAATGGCAGAACTTGTCAGTGCGCAAACCAATTCGTCATCTCCGCCAGGGCGATCGCCGTGACGTAGCTGTCGCTTACAGACCTCCATTACGGGCTAGACGTGACCGCCGCAACGCCGACGAGATCGCCCACGAGACCCGAGGAGAGAGCGGTCAGAAGGTAGAGGACCCCCCGCTTGGCGAGATGCGGCCCGACGGAAAGCCCGTGTGTCTCCAGCTCGGCCAGGAAGGCGTCGCGCGTGAACGGACGCGCCTGCGGAGGAGGCCAGCCCTCGACGGTGAACCGCAGTGACCACCGAAGGAGCGGGCTCGCCACCTCCTCGAAGAAGAAGCGACCCGGGGGCCTGAGGACGCGGCTAACCTCCGCCAGCGCCTTCGGCCAGTCCGGCATCTGGTGGATCGCGCCGAAGTCGAAGACCGCATCGAACGATGCGTCGGGTGCATCGATACTGGTCGCGTCCCCGATCGCGACGCGAGCACCCCGGCGCGCCGCGAGGCGGCGCACTGCGCGCTCGACCATGTCGGGATCGATGTCGATCGCCTCGAGCTCAGCCGCGCGGAAACGGTCGAAGATGATCTCGGCTCCGATCCCTCGTCCGCAGCCGAGCTCGAGGACCCTGCCGCCCTCGACTCGCCCGCCGAGCCGCTCCAAGAGTGGAGCGACGGCGTATCGTTGGACGAACGCTCGCGTCGGACTGTTCAGACCGACCTTGCCGAGACGACTGAGTTTCATCGTGCGCGACCGCCCACCCGGGATCCGAGCTATCGAGGAGTACCGCGGATTCTCTTGCCGGAGGACCGACCACGTCGAAACCAGGTCGCCCCCGTATCAGAGAAGCGGGGCACAGCCTGCCTAGGTGGCGGAGGATTGACAATCGTCGCTCCGAGGCAGTAAGAAGGGTTCGCAAGCCACCTGGGGAGGGCTGGGAATCATGAAGCGTGTTCTCCGGCGGACGCTGACGGCCAGCGCCGCAGCGGCTTTGGCCGTTGTCGTCGTTGCGCAGGCGGGCGCTGCAGGCAATCCGATGAAGCTCGTCGGCGCCTTGAACCCGTGGAAGAACGGGCAGTTCTCGAATGTCGCCGCGGACGCCGCACGCCACGTCGGCTACCTCGGCTCGTTCGACGACCAGGGCGTCGCGGTGATCAAGACGATCGATCCGACGAACCCCGTGCTGACCGACAAACTCTCGACCCACATCACGAGCGACACGCGGACGTCCGACTCGGCCGACCTCGACCTCGTCGGACGCTATCTCGCGGTCAGCCACCAGCCATGGACGGACGGCGGGTTCTCGGGCATCAGCATCTACGACACGGCCACCGACCCGTATCACCCCACGCTGCTCCGGCGAGTGGCGCTTCCCGGCGGTATCCACACGGTGCAGCTCGATCCGGAGGTGGAGTCGGGTCGGCCATACGCGTATGCGAACGCGTTCGAGTTCGGGACCGAGGCGGTCTTCATCGTCAACATCCAGACCGGCGCCGTCGTGGGGACGTACCAGTCGCCCGAGCCGCAAGGGTGCTTCCCCTCGGATGCGGACTGCCAGCAGTTCAACTCGCCACACGACGCCTGGCTTCAGCGCAGCCCGGCCGGACACATGCTCGACTACGTCGCCTACTGGGACAGCGGCATGCGGATCGTCGACGTGACCGACCCAGCGCGCCCGGTCGAGATCGGCTCCTTCGACTATCCCGGCGCGCCCGGCAACTGCTGCGCCCACTCGACGGCGCCGACGCCCTCGGGGAACTACGTCTACCTCGAGGACGAGATCGGCGTCGGCGGTACCGGCGGCGTGCACGTGCTCGACACGCGCGGCTGCGACGGCGTCCAAGCCTGCGCGCCGCGCCAGCTCGGCTTCTGGCACATCAACGGCCACCCCGTCCAGGCGGCGGCGGGCAACGGCCAGGGCAGCGGCTCCTACCACGGCGTGATCCAGCGCTTCTTCACCTGGGACGCGCACAACCTCGACGTGAAGGGTGAGAACACCCTGCTCGTCGCCAACTACACGATGGGCATCCGCCTGATTGACACCAGCGACAAGACGAACCCCGTCGAGACGTCGTTCTACCTGCCAAACGCGAACAAGAACCTCGCGTGCAACCAGAACTGCTTCTTCCAGGGCCGCGAGACGTGGGGCGCCTACTTCGGCAGCGACGGGAACATCTACGCGAGCGACTTCTGGCTCGGCTTCTTCATCGTGAAACCGAACTGACGGAGGCGTCGAGGGGGCGGCTCCCGCCGTCCCCTCGGTCCCGTCCCTGCGAGCCGCAGGCGCTGAGCGCGAGCGCGTGTTCGAACGTGGTCGCCGAAGCCGAGCCGCAGCAGGCAAAGGCGCTCCTGCGCCTACTCATCGCCGAGCTCAAGGTCAACGGCCGCGCCGACATCCGCCCGACGTACCGCGTCGTCACGCCCACGGGTTTGCGCAATGTCCGAAAAAGTGGGCGGAACTTGTCAGTGCGCAAACCAGGCCGTCGTTGCCGCTCCCGCTCTGCGGTGTGATGATTTGGCTGAGTCAGTGATGGATGCCTTGGTTGCTGAAGTTCTCGGTGCTGAGAACGACCTGAAAGGCCCATCCCCGGATGCGTGGTTCGAACGCCTTGACGGTGAGCGAGAGCGGCTCGATGGCGCGCTTGCCTGGCTGCTGGAGAACGATCACGAGCAGGGTTTGTGTCTGGCCGGTGCGGTGTGGCCATTCTGGCTGGCACGCGGTCTCGTCGCCGACGGTCGCGACTGGTTCGCGCGGCTCCTCGCCGTCTGCGATCCGGAGCAACGCACGGCGGGGAGGGCGAAGGCGCTGTATGGCGCCGGCACCCTTGCGTTCATCCAGGGCGACCGCGAGGCGGCCCTGCCTCTGCACACCGAGAGCCTCGCGATCGCCCGTGAACTCGGCGATCGATCATTGGAGGCTGACGCGCTGATCGGGCTGGCGCGAGTTGCCCTGCTCGACGGCGACAGTGGCGTAATGGAGCAGCAGGCGCGCGCCAGCCTTGAAGCGGCTCGAGCCGGCCGTGATCAGAAGCGCAGCGCGACTGCTCTTCACCATGTGGTCGAGGCGTTGCGACGGCAGCGACGCTACGACGAGGCGCTGCCGCTCTATCACGAGAGCGTGGCGGTTCATCGCGCCCTTGGTGATCGGCGCGGCGTTGCGCTTGAGCTCCACAACCTTGGCAACGTCGCGCGGCTGATGGGGAACAACGAGGCCGCTGCGGAGCGCTTCCGCGAGAGCCTCGAACTCGCCGCCGAGCTGAAGAACGCCCGTTTGATCGGCTACTGCCTTCTCGGCCTTGCGCACGTCGCTGCAGACCGTGGTGAGTGGCCACGCGTCGCGCGTCTACTCGGTGCGTCGGCGGCCGCCCTCACCAGCGCCGGGACGACGCTCGATCCCGACTATCTGAGCGACCGGGAGCGGACGCGAAGCGCGGCCGAGGCTGCACTCGGCAGCGCGGGTTGCGTCCAGGAGGTCGAGCTGGGCGCGAGCCTGGGGCTCGAAGCGGCGGTCCGTGAAGGGCTGTCCGAAGCCCTGCCTCGTTCGCCAGCGTGACCGTCGCCCAGGAGCAGGTCATAGAAACGAGGCTTGCGCACTGCCAAGTTCAGTGGGCGGAACTTGTCAGTGCGCAAACCACGCAGTCGTGCGAGCGTCGCCACTCCCGATCTGAGGCCCGAGAGCAGTGGATCGGGGAACGGCCGCCAGCGCTGCGCGCGCCCGCAGCGCCAGCAGCAAAGCTCATGCGGGAGCATCCCGCCGCAGGCGACCACGCGATGGCCTACATGTCGGCCAAGTGACCTTTATCTAGGCCATATGGCCGATATCTCGGCCACTGCTGGTATCCTTCTGCGGGATGAACCTGCAACGCCCGTTCCAGGTCGTGGCACCGACACTCGACGGCGATGTGCTCACGCTCCTCGCACGCGCCGATCGTCCCCTGACGGGGCGCGCAATCGCGCGCGAGAGCGGCGCGTCGCATGGCGGCGTTCAGCGCGCCCTCGAGCACCTGGTCTCCGAGGGGATCGTCACGCGGGAGCGTGCAGGGCGGGCGTTCCTCTATCGCCTCAATCGCGACCACCTAGCCGCGCGCTGGATCGAGGGCCTGGCCTCGCTGCGGCTGGAGCTGATCGAGCGGCTGCGGGAAACGGTAGCGGCTTGGCAAGTGCCCGCAGACGCAGTCGTCCTCTTCGGCTCGGCCGCGCGCAATGAAGCAGGACAGCGCAGCGACATCGACCTACTCGTGATCAGGCCGGCCACGGTCGACTACGACGACCCGCTCTGGCGCGAGCAGGTGAGAGCGCTGGAGTCCGCGGCGGCAGCGTGGACCGGAAACGATACACGCGTACTCGAGTACGCCGCCGACGAAATCGCCGCCGAGGTGCCCGTGCTCGATATCGCCGCCACCGAAGGTGTCGAGCTCCACGGGTCGCTGCGGAGGCTCCTCCGCACGGCGCGACGGAGGCAGACGTGACTCCGAGAACGAAGACGTGCACGCAGGCGATCAAGGCGGGCCGGATGCGCAAGGCGGAGCAGTTTGCCGACGCCGCTGAAACGATCCGTGAGTTCGCTGACGACGAAGCCGACGTCGGCGACGCCTACGTGACGCTTCTGATTCATGCGGGAATCGCCGCCGCCGACGTCATCTGCTGCGAAGCGCTCGGCGAGCACGCCCACGGCGAGAGGCACACGGACGCAGTCGAGCTACTCCGGCGCGTGCGCCCAGACGGCAGCGATCTGGGGAACGCGCTCGGAAGCCTGCTCGGCACAAAGACGCGCGCGGGCTACGGCTACCAGCCGGTCAACAAAGAGGCCCGCGTCCGGAGCACCCGCGCAGTCGAGAAGCTCCTACGTGCTGCGCGCGACCGCTATCAATAGCCAACGTTGCGCGGAGACGCTCGCTCTTGCCCAAGCGCCCACAATTCGTTCGCGCACTGCCGCGTTCAGTGGGCGGAACTTGTCAGTGCGCAAACCTCGCAAAAATTGCGGCACCGCCGTTGGGAGTTCGAGGCCGCGACGTCAAGTTCGTCCGGACTCCGAACGTCGGCCATTCCCTCACGCACCTGCGTAGAGCTTCCAGTCGCCGGGAATGCCTTTCAGTTCTTGCGTGCCGCGGTCGGACAGCTCGATTCCCGAGCCCGCGATAAGGTCTTTGACGGTTCCGCTTACGAGCACTTCGCCGGGCTCGGCGCGTGAAGCGATACGGGCGCCGGTATGCACGGCGATTCCACGGACGGCGCCCTCCGCCAGTTCGACTTCGCCGGTGAAGCCCCGCTCGGATCTCAACACCGATGTCGCGGACTGCGGCGACGATCGATTGTGCGCAGCGGATCGCGCGGGCCGACCCGTCGAAGACGGCGAAAAAGCCGTCACCGGCGGTGTCGATCTCGCGACCACGGAAGCGCGCTAAGGAAGCGGGCGTTCTCGACATGGCAGATCTTGTCGCCGATGCGGTGGATGATCAGTGTCGGTGCGGTGATCGTCGGCACAACGCGTCGGACGTCGATGTCGAACGCCATCCGCTGGAACGCTGCAGCAACACGCGGTGTCGCGGCCTGCGTCTGGACGCGGGCCCACCAGCGGCGCTCGAACTCGGGATCGGCCGCTCCCGGCGTGTACAACGCTGCGCTTGCGCCTTTGCCCCAGCGTTCGGGGAGCCTGGCGACCGCCCGCTCGAAATCGGTGCGTGTGAGCTCGCCCCAGGGCCAGTCCTCGGTGATTTCCTCTTTGACCTCGGCGCCGCAGAGAATGAGCGCCTGGGTGCGCTCCGGGTATGTCGCGGCAGGATCGACATCGGGCCACCTTCCGAGACGCCGAGAAGTGCGGCCTGTTCGGCACCGACGGCGTCCATCACGGCCCGCACGTCGTCCATCCGTTCCTCGAGCGTGCCGATCTCGACGCGGTCGGAGAGTCCCATGCCTCGCTTGTCGAACACCACGAGCCGCGCGAACGAGGCGAGCCGCTCGCAGAAGCGCCGATAGGCGGAACTTGTCAGTGCGCAAACCACGTGACATTGGCCGCACCGGCATTCATCATCGCCTGATCCGTCGTCAGGTTCTCCCTTACCGGTGGTGTCGCTGGCTCGGCCCGACGCGTGGAAGGGAAGCCGGTCAACTGCATTGCGCTACAGGTGGCGCATCCACACCCGCGGTTTACTAGCATCCAACGCGATGAAAAGGTCCGGGCGCGGCTGCAGGCGCGGCCTCTTTGTCGAGCATGACCGCGCTGTGCGCTGCGGGCCTGCCGGCAGCCCGTACCGAGCAAGGGGGGTATTCGATGTCGGAAGCGAACAAGGCGATCGTCCGCCGCTTCGTCGAGGAGATGTTCATCCAGCACGATTCGTCGAACATCGACGAGCTCGTCAGCAACGAGAGCCTGAAGCAGATAGCACCGGCGACCGTCGCGGCGTTTCCAGACATGCAGATGACGATCGAGCACCTGATTGGGGAGGACAACATCGTCGCCGTCCGGGTCAGCGCGAATGCGACGCATCTCGGCGACTTCCGGGGCATCCCACCGACCGGAAAGCATTGGGAGGCAACTGCCAGCGCGTGGTACGAGGTTCAGGACGGAAAAATCAGCGACTTCTGGGTGAACTGGGACTGGCTCGCGATCATGGAGGCGATCGGCGCCGTCCAACGTGTCGAGGCCTGATGCAGGATCAGCCGGCGGCGGGCATTGCGGGTACGGCAGCCTCAGACTCGTCGAGCGTCTGCGCGCTGCGAGTAGACGCCGTGGCGTAGCGCGTTCGCGTTGCCTGGATGACTAGCGACGAGCGTTTCTGAGCGGACCTTTGCGGTGGGCGGAACCGGACATTGCGCAAACCACGCAGTGATCGTCGCGGCGCCTATTCGCATCGCTTGAGGCGTGCTTCGACGGACTGAGGCAGACTGAGTGCCACCCCTTGTGGCAGGCTCCGATGACACCCGACTCGGAGGCGATCGCAATGGCAGGTGCAAGCGAGGCGTATGTGCTAGCGCCAGGCGAAGGGAGGTCGATCGACCTGGGCGCGTTCGCGATGACGGTCAAAGCGAACTCGGATGACACGAATGGAGTTTTCTCGCTCCTCGAAGCGGAGGAACCGCCGGGGTTTGGGCCGCCGCTCCACATCCACCACGACGCCGCGGAGGCGTTCTACGTCCTGGAAGGCGAGTACATCATGTTCTTAGACGACCGCGAGGTAGCGTGCCCGGCAGGATCATTCATCTTCATCCCGGCAGGGATGCGCCACGGCTTCAGGGTCGGCGCGGCGCCGAGTCGGAAGCTCAACTTCTACTTCCCGGCGGCGATGATCGGTTACTTCGAGGACCTCAGTGACGCGATCCGCCGTTCTGAAGTCGACGAGAGCCTGCTTGGTGACGTCGCACGTCGGCACGCGATGGAAGTCGTCGGCCCTGTACCCGACAGCTACGTCTAGCAGCGGGATCCGGTCGGCGACCGGGCACGCCATGACCCAAGCATCGTCACGCCCGAGATCTTGCGCACTGCCAGGTTCAGTGGACGGAACTTGGCAGTGCGCAAACCACGTCGACGTGGACGCGGGACGGCTATCAGTCGACTGAGAGTCTCTTCCCGACGCGGCTCCGGGAGGGTTCGACACCGTGCGGTTCGTCGCGCTTGAATAGCCGCGTGGCTCGCAAGCTTCCGGCCGGAACCGTCACTCTTGTCTTCACCGACGTCGAAGGCTCGACGAGGCTTTTGCAGCAGCTGGGTGCCGATGCCTATGCGGACGCGCTGGCCGAGCATCGCCGCGCCCTGCGTGAGGCGTTCGTCCGCCACGACGGGGTCGAAGTAGATACGCAGGGCGACTCCTTCTTCATCGCGTTCTCCACCGCTCCGGCCGCGCTCGCTGCCGCCGCCGAAGCGCAGCAGGTGCTTGCGGCCGGACCAATCCGCGTGCGCATGGGGATCCACACCGGAACGCCGCGCGTGACCGACGAGGGCTACGTCGGTCCGGACGTCCACCGAGCAGCCCGCATCGCGGCGGCCGGGCACGGTGGGCAGATCTTGGTCTCGTCCTCGACTGCGTCGCTGATCGAGGGCGACAGCTTGCGCGACCTCGGTGAACACCGCCTGAAAGACCTCGCCGCGCCGGAGCGGATCTACCAGCTCGGCGGCGAGGCATTCCCACCTCTGAGGAGCCTGCAGCGGACGAACCTCCCGATTCCAGCGACGCCTTTCCTCGGGCGGCAACGAGAACTCGACGAGGTGACGACCCTGCTCGAAAGCAGGGACGTGCGCCTGCTGACTTTGACCGGCCCGGCCGGAGCCGGCAAGACCAGGCTCGCGCTTCAAGCGGCGGCGGAAGCCTCCGACCACTATCCCGACGGCGTCTTCTGGGCCCCGCTAGCTCCGCTGCGGGACCCGAAGCTCGTGCTCGAGGTCGCCGCTCTGGCACTCGAAGCGAGGGACGGCCTCGCCGACCGCATCGCCGACCGCCGGCTCCTGCTCGTCCTCGACAACTTCGAGCACCTGATCGGTGCAGCAGGTGAGCTCACCGGGCTGCTGGCCGCCTGTCTGAACCTTCAGCTCCTCGTAACGAGCCGGGAGCTGCTGCAACTTCCCGGCGAGCAGGCCTATCCGGTCCCGCCGCTCGAGCCTCAGGACGCGACCGAGCTCTTCACCGCCCGGGCCCGGGCGGCCGATCCTCGGTTCGAGCCCGGCCCGATCGTTGAGCAGCTCTGCTCGCGGCTCGACAACCTCCCGCTCGCCCTCGAGCTCGCGGCCACCCGCGTTGCCGTCCTCTCACCGGAACAGCTGCTCGACCGTCTCTCCAAGCGGCTCGAGCTGCTCAAGGCCGGCCGCGGGGTCGATCCCCGCCAGCAGACGCTGCGGGCGACGATCGAATGGAGCTACGACCTCCTCGACGAAGAGGAGCGGCTCCTGTTCGAACGCTTGTCGGTCTTCCGCGGCGGCTGCAGGCTCGAGGCGGCCGAGCGGATCTGCGAAGCGGACATCGACACCCTCCAGTCGCTGGTCCACAAGAGCTTGCTCCGCCGGCAAGGGGAGCGTTTCTGGATGCTCGAGACGATTACGGAGTACGCGGCCGAGCAGGTCGAGCAACACGGCGAGGCGGAAGTGCTCGCCGATCGGCACGCCAACTACTTCATCGCGCTTGCCGAAGCGGCCGTCCGGGGCGCCCCTGACGAAGACGTGGAGCAGGGACGCCAGCTCGATCCGGAGCTCGACAACTTCCGCCGCGCGCTCGGTTGGCTCGTCGCCGCGGGCGACGTGGAGCGAGAGCTTCGTCTGGCCACCGGTGCGTTCTGGTGTCTCTGGACGCGCGCGAGCTTGCGGGAGTTCCACGAATCGCTCGCGTCCGCGCTCGAGCGAGCGGCCGGCGCGGATGCCTCCCTTCGAGCGGAGGCGCTAGGCGCTGCGGCGCTCGCGGCTGCGAATCTAGGTGAGGCGGACGTCGCGCGGGCTTATGCCCGCGAGAGCCTCGCCCTCGCGCGCGAGCGGGACGACAAGCGCCAGATCGAGTGGGCGCTTCGCGTCCTGAGCTTCGACGAGCCCGATCTCGACGAGCGCCGGCGACTGCTAGATGAGTGCGAGCGCCTATTGCGGGAGCTCGGCAACGACGCCGGCCTCGGCTGGGTCACGTACCTGCGAGGCATGACCTTCGTCGATGAGGGAAGCGTCGACCTCGCACGAGCGACGCTCGAGCAGGCGGCAGCGCTCTTCCGCGACCTAGGGCGGCGGTGGGAGGCTACGAATGCGGAGATCGCGGTCGGATACGCGTTGGTGGCGGCTAATCGCCATGGCGTGGCACGGCCGATCCTAGAAGGTGCACTCGCGAGCGCGGTCGAGATCGATTCTCCCGGGTCGATCATGGAGGCGCTCGTTCTGCTGGCCGCCGTTCGGATGGAAGCCGATGCCGCTGCGGCGACGCGGCTCCTGGCGGCGATCCGGACGATCGAGCATGAAACGGGACACGAGCTCGATCCCCGATCTGAGGGCCGTGTCCTCGAGACAAACGAGAGGCGGGCCCGCGAGCGCCTCGGACAACGGTTCGAGGTGGAGTGGGAGGCGGGGTCAGGCCTCACGCTGGAAGAGGCCGTCGCGCTGGCTCTCGACGAGGAATGAAGTGGCCGGAGACGGTGCAGCTGGTTGCTGCCACCCCGCGAGCAGGCCGCCGCCGAGGCGCGGCTGGCCCGCCGCTGGGCGCTGACCCGATTCACGATGCAGGCGTGCACGAAGTCGGCGCCGCCCGCGGTTTACGCACTGCCAAGTTCAGTGGGCGCACCTGGGATCGAACCAGGGACCTCCCGCGTGTGAAGCGGGC
>WNEY01000106.1_pt1 | contig 39695 bp, 35 predicted proteins | sample 5400531 | NCBI WGS metagenome assembly WNEY01 (sample SAMN13153338, study PRJNA577476) | soil metagenome | isolation source: 200 cm saprolite under Douglas fir tree site 1 | place: USA:California | collected 2015-04-18 | reverse complement strand
CGCCTCTTCACGCTGGAGCGCCCTGAGGGTTGGATCATTGAGCGCATCAATTAGTGCCCCGGTTCCGTTCTCGCGATGCAACATCTCGCGCAAGGTGTTCAGTCGGGCGCGCCGCTTTGCGAGATCTGATCTCGCGACGGCCAGCTGGCGGTTTAGATCGACGAGTTGCTGGTCGACCATGTCCGTCCGGTTCGCGTCGGTGAAGCCGTATTTGATGCGATAGTCCTGCAGTGTAACGTCGGCGCGCGCGACCTCTGCTCTGACAAGAGGGAGCTGCTTGGTTACGCTGCGTAGCGTGTCGTTACGGTCGGCGCGATTCCGCTCTGTGAGGGTTGCCAGGTAGAGCTCCACGCTCCGATTCGCGGCCACCGCGGCGAAGGCCGGGTCAGTGGATGTGTACGTGATCCCGATCATCCGCGAGCGCGTGTCCTTGAACGCGTTGATGCGGTCCGTGAAAGTCTCGATCGAAAACTCCTCGACGCCGAGCACGCCTCGCCTTTCCGTCGGCCCGGCCCCTCGTTCTGCGACAAGGCTATCAAATACTCGCCGCAGGTGACCCTGCGAGAGGAGCGCCGCGACGTGGGTTTGAACTGCGGCATCATCAAGCACACCAGCGGTGCTGGACTGCCCGGGCGCGCTGCTCCCTCTCGGCGGATCGACGATGACCTGAGCGGTCGCGGTGTATCGGGGAGGGATGACCAGCCCGACCGTCCCGGCCAGCGCAACCGCGATGACCCCAGCCGCCGTGATCAGTCTCCATCGGCGACGGAGGATGTTGATGAGCTGGCGCAGGTGAAGCTCCGTCGCCTGTTGCGTGTTCATGGCTTCGTGTCCACAATTAGATCCGATTGTCTCAGTCGAGCGACATCCGCGTGTCTTCCGCCGAACGAGAGCTTCGAGACGGAGCCAGCTTCCAAGAGGCAGAGGACGACCCCGAACCAGAAGATTGGATGGCGGATGATGAAGTGGAACATGCTGAATACGACGAAGGCGCAAGAGAGCGCCGCCAGAGCCGGAAGCTTAGCTCTCGTGGTCGCGAGAAGCACCGACGCATAGAGCCAAGCGATAGCAAGAAGCGCCAACAGCCCTCCCTGGGCAAACAGATCGAGGGGAGTGTTGTGGGCCTCGAACTTGGCGGGCGGTGAACGCTTCCATGCCTTCCTCGTCAAGTGCGGTCCCGGTCCAAGGCCCAGCATCGCTGCGTCCATGCCCTTCTCGAGGGCTTCCGTCCAGAGATGAAGCCGCAAGTCCCCCTGGCTATCCTCGTTATAGAGCGCCGTGTATTTGGCTTCCACACGCTCGACCGCTATGGGGGCGAACGGAAGGGCAGCGACCGCGAGCATCGGCAACCCAAGCAGAGCGACGGCTACGAACGCCGCCCGAAAGGTCAGGCCCCGTTTGAACGTTGCTAGCCACAGCGAGGACTTGATCGCGAGAAAGACAGCGCCCGCGGTCAAAATGCCCAGGGTGAACGAATCGCTCTTGGTGAGCACGCCAACGGAGAAGGCGAGGACGGCGCAGGCGGCCGCCGCGATCATCTCCGCGCGCGCGGTCGCTGTCTCCGCGAGATGAATCGAAAGCACCGTGAGCAACGCACATAAGAGGCCGAGCTGGTTCGGGTCGTTCGACCAACCCCTCAAACGATCGAAGAACCAAGGATCGATCGCGATCGGGAGGCGGATCAAGCCGTATGCGCCGGCCAGCTGCAAGCTCAGCGACCCGGCGCCGAACAACACGATCAGCCAGGTCACGCGGCGCCGGCGGCGCTCGCTCGTCAGCTCGAGAGCCATGATGCAGCCGAGGCCGAACAGGAAAGAATAAGCGATGATGTCGTGAATGATGTGGGCGGTATCGAAGAACAACTCGGTTGCGAACCCTACGATCATCCCGACACTTTCGGCGACGATTAGGAGCATCCAGAAAGTGACCACACCGGTGAGCGCTGCATTCGACGCCGGTGCCGGCCGCCCGGCCTGCCGGCACAGGAACAGACCGAGCCAAACGGCCAGGCACATTTCGCCTGGCCCGAACGGCGTGTCGCCGAATCGAAGCTGAGTCGCCGTCGACAGAAGCAGTCCGGACGCGAGCAGCGAATCCGGAATCATGGGATTTCCTCCGCAACAGGCGGAGCCTGGCGCACAAGCTCACCCACGGCGCGATTCGCGTCGGCGCCATTTTGGTGCTGCTGCGCAAGCGGTCGCCACACTGATGCCGATACGCGCTTCAGGGAATATCGGAAGGCTCTATCGTCGATGCCCGCTCGCGCAACTCGACTACTCTCCCTTGATTGCGCCGCGACCATGCTGAGATTCCGCACAGCTCGACGACGGTTGAGGTCGCCAAGCGGTAGGTGAAGGAGTCGCAATTCGATGCCTGACTGTAAAACAGCGACGCATGCCGCGAGCGGCGAAGCCGTACTACCTCTTCCTGGGTAATCTGCCTGGTCCGCAGTATCGATCGATCGCCGCATGGGTATTCTTCTTAGTCATGCCGCCGCGGCTCGCGCACGGATACAAGGGCATATGACAATGCGGTGACATCGATCGGCCGCCCACTCGGAGCCGCTTGCGAATTGCGAGCGTTTCACCAAGCCGGCGATAGACGATCGACCGTCATAGCGACCGAGCGGGAAAAGATGAGAGGCGACGATGAAAGCGGTCATCCAATGCGGCGGAAAAGGCACGCGCCTTAGACCCTACACCATGATCTTGCCGAAACCGCTGATGCCGGTCGGCTCAAGGCCGGTATTGGAGCTCCTGCTGAAATGGTTGCGCCGGAATGATGCGCGAGAAATCTACATAACAACAGGGTATCTCGGGCACCTTATTCGGAGTTTTTGCGGCGACGGACATCAGTGGGACACGAAGATAACCTACACCGAGGAGAGCGAGCCGCTTGGGACAATCGGGCCGCTAAGCCTCCTGCGCAATGAACTGGACGCGCCATTCATGGTCTTGAACGGCGACGTGCTGACTGATCTCAGCTTGGGCGCGTTTGCAGCGTACCACAAGCAACACCGCGCTCTCGTTACTGTCGCGACCACGACAAGAAACACGAAGATGGACTTCGGCATTATCGAGCAGGGCGACGGTCGGATCACGCAATTCAGGGAGAAGCCCGTTTACTCCCACCTGGTGAGCATGGGCATCTATTGCATGGAACCGGAGGTGCTCGACTATATCCCTCAAGGCGTGCCGTTCGGATTTGACGACTTGATCCTCTGCCTGCTGTCGAGAGGCCTGCCGGTCTTCACGTTCGGGCACAACGGCATGTGGATGGACATCGGCCGGGTCGAAGATTTCCAGAGCGCGCAGCAACTTTCCTGGGACGATCAGCCGCCTGCGTTCGAAATCGTCGACGCCGAAGGCGCTGATGTTCGCGACCATGGCCCCATGCACAATGGCGGCGGGGGTGAACGTCACGCGGCATTCGACATGGCCGTACACGCCCGTCCCGCGGCTTAGAGCATCTGCTTCGGGAGGCGGCGCTTCGGGCCAGTGCGACCGGTGTCGTCCCGTGTGACGTTGTGCCCCCTTCGCCAGGGAGGAAGAGTCGCATGTTGCTGGTTTCGGAGCCGATCGTCGGTAAGGACGAGAAGGCTGCTCTGTCCGAGGTTGTCGATTGTGGCTGGATCACGATGGGCGATCGCGTTCGTGCTTTCGAGGTGGCTTTCGCCGAGGAGCATAACGCCCCCGATGCAGTCGCCGTGAGCTCCTGCACCGCAGCGCTTCACTTGCTCTTGGTGGGCCTGGGTGTCGGCCCGGGGGACGAGGTCCTGGTGCCCTCTCTCACATTCGTGGCCACTGCCAATTGCGTCCTCTATGCCGGTGCCACGCCGATCTTCGTCGATATCGAGAGCCTGGACTCGCCTCTCATGTCGTTGCAGGACGCCGCGCTCAAGTGCACGACGAAAACCAGGGCGGTCATCCTCATGCACTACGCGGGATACCTTGCCGATCGCGATGCCTGGCGGGAGTTTGCGGATGCTCGTGGCCTGTTGCTGCTTGAAGATGCCGCGCACGCCGCAGGTGTCGCCGGAGCGGGCGGCTTCGGCGATGGTGCGGCGTTCAGCTTCTACGGCAACAAGAACATGACGACGGCTGAGGGCGGCATCGTGATTGCAAAGGACGAGGGGGCGCTCGATCGCATCAGACAAATGCGCGGTCATGGCATGACGAGCGGCACATTGCAGCGGCTCAAGAGCCGAGCGGCGACTTACGACGTGACGATGCTCGGTTACAACTACAGAATGGATGAGCTCAGAGCCGCCATCGGCATCGCGCAGCTCAAAAAGCTGAAGACGTGGAACGAAAAGCGCAAAGCGCTGACCCACATGTACAGGCGGGCGCTGGAAGCTCAGTGTCCGGCCGTTCGCGTTCCCCTGGCCGCACGGGACAACTCATCGCACCACATCATGCCCATCGTCCTGCCGCCCGACGCTGAGCGCCAGAGTGTCATGGCAAGGATGCGAGACGACGAGATACAGACCACAATTCACTATCCGCCGGCCCATCAGCTCTCATTCTATAGGAGCCTCTACCCTTCGGTTCAGCTCGAGGAGACCGAGGAATTCGCACGGCGAGAGTTGACCCTTCCCCTGCATCCACGAATGGAGGAAGGGCAAGTGGAAGCGGTCTGCTACGCCTTGGCGAAGAGCCTGATGCGCAGGAATTATTGAGGAGAGGTCTCGAGATGGCTTCCGTTGAAGTCAGCGATGCGCGAGACCGAAGGGCGGCGGCAGCGACGGCTTCGCCGCAGCGCCTGATGGATCTGGCGGTCGCGATCACAGGACTGGCAATCTTGAGCCCGGTCACGATGTTGATTGCGTTGGCGATCTGCATCGAGACGGGGCGTCCGATCTTCTACTCGCAAACGCGAATTGGACGAGGAGGACGACGCTTTCGCATTCACAAGTTTCGCAAGTTCCACAGAGACGTCGGCACCGGCAGTCCTTTGACCGTCGAGCACGACCCTCGAATGACACCGATCGGCAGGTTTCTCGCGCTGACCAAGCTCGACGAGCTACCGCAGCTCTGGAACGTCGTGGTGGGCGACATGTCGATGGTCGGACCGAGGCCCGAGAGTCTCGATTTTTTCGATTGTTTCACCGGATCCTATCTGAAGGTTCTGGACTACACACCGGGGATCTTTGGACCCAGCCAGGTCGCGTTCAGAGACGAGCGCACGCTTTATCCAGCGAACTCGGATCCAGTCCAGTTTTATCGCGATGTCCTGTTTCCAGTGAAGGCTCGTATCGATCTCTCCTATTTTCCGCATCGAACGATCTCCTCCGACATCCGCTGGATCGCCTGTGGTGTGCTGGCCGTCGCCGGTTACCGGTTGTTGCCGGCGAAGTGGTGGCTAGAGCGTATGCCGGCGAATTGGGTATCCGCGTCGCAACTCTACGCCCACCCCGCGCCGCAAGGCCGCAAGTGACACCAAAGGATCAGCGCCAGCATCGAGCGCCGGCTCGAGTTGTCGAGACGTCAAGATCTGGCCCGCTGCGAGAACGGGGATGTCCATGAACGAGATGCAGCTGGATTTCAGAGTGGACTACGATGGCCTCAATGTGCTCGTGACCGGCGCTGATGGTTTCATCGGTTCGCATCTGACGGAGATGCTCACCAGCCGCGGCGCGAAAGTTACCGCGCTCGCCCTCTACAATTCGTTCGACAGTCACGGCTGGCTTGATGATCTGCCCCAGTCCACGCGCAGCAAGCTGACACTCGTGCGCGGGGATGTATGCGATTCCACTTTCGTGCATCACGTTATGAAGGGGCAGGACATCGTGTTTCATCTTGCAGCGCTGATCGCCATTCCTTACTCGTACGTGGCCGCGCAATCCTACGTCGATACAAACGTCCTCGGTACGCTGAACGTGCTCGAGGCGGCGCGCGAAAACCATGTCGGGCGCGTCATTCACACATCGACGAGCGAGGTTTACGGGACGGCTCTCACGACGCCCATCACCGAAAGCCATCCGCTCCAGGGCCAATCGCCCTATTCCGCCTCCAAAATTGGCGCCGACATGATGGCCGAAGCATTCGCCCGCTCTTTCGATCTCCGGGTCGCCATTCTGCGGCCGTTCAACACCTTCGGGCCACGCCAAAGCGAGCGGGCCGTGATCCCGACGATCTTGCGACAGGCTCTCGACCCACACTGCCGCACGATCATGATTGGGGATACGACGCCGGTGCGCGACTTCACGTTCGTGGACGATACGGCGGCGGCTTTTCTCGCGATCGGAACCTCTTCGCGGATCGAGTTTGGTCGGCCGTACAACGCCGGCAGCGGTAAATCTGTCACGGTGGCGGAGTTGATCGAGCTGGTTCGCGGGCTCGCCGGCTGCAGGAAGCCGCTCGAGCATGACCCCGACCGTACGCGCCCACCCAAGTCTGAAGTTCGAGCCCTCCTCGCGGACAGCAGCCGGCTCACCGCGGCCACCGGCTGGCGACCCGCGACCAACCTGCGCGAGGGCCTGAAGCGAACCATCGCTTGGTGGCACGATCGCCTCATTGGCGGGCAACTGCGTCAGGATAGCGACTTCGTGGCGTAAGGATCTTAGGGAGTACTCCGCAAGGTTCGACGCCGGCAAGACGAACATTTGACCCGGATTCGTGATTCATGATCTTCTTGTTGGCTGTGATGTGGCTCCGACACCCGAAAATTTTCGTGAAGCTCGTCCTGCTTGCGGCCGCGTTGCTCTGGTCGACACAGCTGGCTCGAGCGGAATACCGCTTGCAGGGCGGAGACGTTGTCGAAATCTCGGTCGCCGGCGTTCCGGAGCTGAGACAGCGTGCCCCGGTTCAATTCGACGGCAGCATCACGTTCTCTCTCGTCGGCACCTTAATGGTTGAAGGCGCCCCATTTTCGGAGGTCCGAAGCAAGATTCAATCCGCCGTGGCCGGCAAGATATTTCGCGTGCGGACACCGGACGGCCGGGAACTGCCGCGGATATTCGAACGGGACGAGGTCGCAGCGGCGATCGTGGAGTACAGGCCGGTCTTCGTCATCGGCGACGTGAACCGCCCCGGCGAGCAGGCGTTTCGGCCTCGCATGACGGTGCGCCAAGCCCTGGCGTCTGCCGGCGGATTTTCTGCTCCGGCCCGGGTCAACACGACGCCGTTCGATGCCTCCAATCTCCGGAGTGAGTACATCACGGTCTGGTTGACCTTGGCGAGGGAGCACGCGCGGGTTTGGCGTATCAAGACAGAGCTCGGGGAGACTATCGACCTCGATCGCAAGGCCATTCCGCCGGCGCCGGTTCCAGATGTGACGATCTCGCAAATCGTGAACCTCGAAATCGAATACCGCACGACAAGAGATTCGGACCACGAACGGGCGAAAGACTTTCTCCGGCGATCAATGCAGCAGGCGGACGAGCAGATTCAGGCCTTGTCGGAGCAGCGACAGAATGAAGGGGAAGGGCTTCAGTTAGATGCTCAGGAGCTTCAGAAGGCGAGGGCATCCTATGGCAACGGTCTTCTGCCGAGCCCGAAAGTGCACGACGCCCGTCGTGCCGTGCTGCTCTCGGCGACCCGCCACCTGCAGACCACCGTTCAACTAATGCAAATGAAGAGATGGCGCGGAGAGTTGGCGAGAGAGCTCGAGAAGATCGACGATCAGCGCCGGATACGTTTGCTGGCGGAATTGCAGGACGCCGCCGTAAAACTGACCGGCGAGCGAGCAAAGCTGCAGAGCGCGGAGGAGAAACTCCAGCTGGCGGGCATGCGGCCTCCGCGGGCTTCGGACGGTGCCGGCAAGACCGATATCGCGGTGTTCAGAAGCAGCGTGAACGGGAAGGAACGTCTCAGGGTCGATTCCGATACCGAGCTTCAGCCTGGAGACGTGGTCGAGGTCGCCTTGCGCGCGGAAGATCTCGATATCGCGGCGCGATAAGCACTGCTCGTCTAAACCCCTCTTGATTGGCGGCGGGACCGAACCCCGGCGGGCGGGCCGTGAGATGCTTTGGCTTGTAGCGGCCACGGCCGAACAGGGACATTCCGCCAAGGTCTGGATGGGCCCGGCTGATTGGCTCTCCGAGAGCTCGGGGACGGGACGACTTAACCCCAATGAGGGATCGCCTAACCCGGAATGGCTAACGGCCTCGGCTCCGGCTCAATGTAGATTTCGTTGTCGGACATAGGTGCGTAACGCGCAATCGGCTGCCGCGTGACGAGAGGCTTGCACATCGCCTGCTTATTCCATGGGCGTGGCGGCGGTGCCGTGCATCGCCTCCACGCAAGGTTCGACCGATGATCGTTGAAATCTTTGGCCCACCCGCAGCCGGAAAAACCACTCTCGCACATGCGCTGGCGACGGCGCTCGAGAAGAATGGCTGCGACGTTCAATTGATTGCGAGCTCCCGACCGGCGGAACGTCGACCGATCCGCGCCGAGAGCACACGAGCCTTGTCGCGGTGCAGCGCTTTGTTGGCCGCCCCTCTGATCAGGGGGGCCAAGGTGGTCAGCGCCTTGCCTATTCTCCTGCGCACGCGGAGCGACGAGCTCACTGCCAGCTTGATGGACCTCCTGCCGCCTCGCACTCTTTTGTGGTCGGTTCGCTATCGCCGATATCTTTCGTTGCTATCAAGCTCGTGGAAGACGGCCAGTACATCTGATCGGATCGTCATCTTCGATCAAGGCTTTCTCACGGCGCTGTGCTCGCTGGTCCCGCTGGCCCGGTCCGCCGATCGAAGGGTCATCGTGCGCGGGCTGGAGTTGATCCCGCGTCCGAACCTTCTCATTCGTCTCGACGCGCCCAGGGAAACACTGGAGGCCCGCCTTCGCGCGCGGTTAGGCCGCCAAGGCGCGTTCGAACGGTTGTTCGAATTCGATCTGCAAACGAGTCTTCGGCAAATCGAGACGACCAGTGAGGTGGCCCATCTGCTGCAAGAGCAGGGTGGCCGTATGATCCACGTGAGCTGGCTCAACCGCCGCCTGCTCAAAGATGCGGTCGATCGGATCGTGCGAGAGGAAAAGCTCTGGGACGAGGAGATCGATGATCGGGTTAATCGATCCCTTGTTGAGAGACGGCGCATCGTCCGAGTTGCCAGATGACGCGCAATTCCGACTTGCGCCTTATCGGGGTCGATGCCGCGGCCACCGGAGAGACACGCGAGGGCGGCTTCGGTCGGGCCACAGGAGGGACCCCCATCAAGACCATGTCTGCGGGAGACCGATCCGGCCAGCCGCTCGGGCGTGCCAGCATTGCCGCGTTCGCCGTGTTCGTTGTTGGTGCCGTGCTGACCTATGTGGCGCAGGTCGTGACCGCCCGGATCATCGGCGCGGACAGCTATGGAGTCTACGCCTACGTCCTGGCCTGGGTGACGCTGCTGGGGTACTTCTCGACATTGGGCTTCCATGTCTCGCTCCTGCGCTTCGTGCCAGCCTACCAAGCCAAGGAGGAGTGGGCGCTGGTCCGCGGGGTGATCCTGTATTCGCAGCGCGGCGCGGCGGGCACCGCAATCAGCATCGTCCTGATCGGCGTCTGCGGGATCATCGGCTTGCACGGCTCGATGCGACCCGAGCTCGCCGATACGTTCCTCCTCGGAATCGCGGCGGTGCCGTTTCTTGCGCTGCATCTCATCGGCGCTTCGGTCGTTCGTGCCTTCGGCGGAATCGTTATGGCTCTCGCGCCGGAACGAATTGTCCGCGACGGTCTGCTGCTGGCGATCGTTGCCGCCGCGTTCTGGGGCAACCTAGATCGTCTCGATGCCACGCTAGCGATGGCGGCGACGCTTCTCGGCTCGCTTGTCATGCTCGGCCTGGTCGGCATCTTCTTGCGCCGGCTGCGTCCGCCGGCCCTCGACCATGTGAAGCCCGCCTATACGGCCGAGGATTGGTGGCGGCCAACGCTGCCGCTCACGGTGATCATGATCGCCGACAGCGTGATGAGTCGGTCCGGCGTCATCGCGCTCGGCCTGGCGGGCAATACGCGGGACGCAGGCATCTTCGCGGTAGCGTTCAGCATGACGATCTTGACGGCACTGCCGCGGATGGCCGTTGCCACCGTGTTCGCGCCCACCGTCTCGGCCTTATTCGCTCGGGAGGATCAGGCCGGCTTGCAATCGCTCAGCGCCAAGGCGGCTTGCTTGTCACTTCTCGGCACAGCCTGCGCCGCCATCCCGCTGCTGCTACTCGCGCAGCCTCTGCTCGCGTGGTTCGGCCGTGATTTCGTGGCAGGCGCCCCGATCGTCACGATCCTCGTTCTCGGCGAGGTGTTCGCTGCCGCATGCGGACCTCACCAACACCTCGTCACGATGACCGGACACGAGCGCACCGGCGCAGCGATGCTTGCCGTATGCGCCGGTTCGAACTTCACCGCCTGCATGCTGATGATCGATTCGCTCGGAATGACAGGGGCCGCCCTCGCCAGGACGGCAACCCTTATCGCCTGGAACGTGGCGATGGGCGTCTTTGTCTACAGACGCCTGCACCTGATGCCAGGCTTGGTCGCTTCGATCAAAGCCGTGCCGGCAAGAAAGCGCGCGGCAGACTGCGGGGTCTGATTCTCAATATGCGACGCGATGTTCGGAGGCGTTGCGATGCGTGACGAGAAAGGATCTGTCGAGACGGACGATGCGCTCCCCTCGAAGCGGGCGAGAGAAGCCGTGTCGGCTCGATCGAACGACGCGGGACCAGCTATCTCGAGCAAGGCAGCCATCCGAAGTCTCTTCAAATCTCTGGAACAGAAAGGCGTCCGACACTGTCACTGGAAAAGCAATATCCGCCTCAAAGAGACGCTTGCGGCTGCCGAAGACATCGATCTCCTCGTCGACCAACGTGATGCCGGACCCTTCCACGCAGCCCTGCTCGAAAACGGCTTCAAGCTGACGCAGTCGCGCTCCGGCATCGGGCATCCAGGCGTCTTCCACGCGTTGGGACTCGACGAGGCGAGCGCCGAGTTGGTGCATGTGCACGCCTATTTTCAGATCGTCAGCGGCGACAGCCTGGTCAAGAGCTATCGGCTGCCCATCGAAAGCTCTCTCCTGGAGCAGACCCGTTACTTGCATGGTGTGAGGGTCCCCACGCCCGAAGCGGAGCTCGTGCTATTCGCGCTCCGGATCGCGCTCAAGCACACCGGCCCGATCGAGGTCCTGATGGTCAATCGCGACTACCGAAGGGTCTCGAGGGAGCTGGGCTGGCTCCGCGAGGCAGCAAATGCGGAGCGCGCCGAGGCGCTTTGCACGGCTTGGTTCCCGAGCATCGACCCACCGCTGTTTCGGCAATTGTTGCGCGCCATCGAGGCCAAGCGCGCCGTGGCCCGACGCGTCGTCCTCGGCTGGCGCGTCGCCCGGCGGTTGCGCGAATTGCGGAGGCTGCGTCCGATACTCGGCGCGGTCTCCCGGTTCTGGCGGGTGCTCTCCTTGCTCGCTAAGCGGTTCCGGCGTCGCAAGGACCTGGTGCTGCAGACGGGCGGCATGATCGTCGCGCTCGTCGGCCCGAAAGCGACCGGCAAATCCACGATCGGTCACGTGCTGGCAACTCGGCTAGGCCAGCATCTCGACGTACTGCGCATTCACGCCGGCAAGCCGCCCGCGACGGCGCTCACCTTGTTGCCTCGCCTTTTTGTGCCGGCGGCGCGCTTCCTCCTCTCGAAGGAGCGCGCCGGAGAGTACGAGAAGCCTGAACGCCGCCGGGAGCAGCGATATTCGCTGCTTTACATCCTACGGATGACCCTCCTCGCCTATGATCGCCGCAAGCTGCTCACCCGGGCGTTGCGGGCTGCGACCGCGGGCTCCGTAGTCATCTCGGACCGGTACCCCTCAGAAAGCGTGGGTACCATCGACAGCTGCTGCTTTGACGAAGTGGCGCTGGCAAAATGCAGCTCTCCATTGAAGCGCTGGCTGATGAACCGCGAGCGCGCCCTCTACAAGGGGTTGCCCAGGCCGGGCCTGGTCCTTCGCCTGACGGCGCCGATCGAGACGACAATCGAGAGGGACGCGCGGCGGCTGAAGCAGGGCGGCCCCGATGCCGCGGCGGTGCGGCGACGCTGGGAGTTGGAGAGCCGGCCCGAGTTTCCCGGAACGCCCGTGATCCAAATCGATACGAACCGGTCGCTGGATGAGACCGCCCCGATGGTCGTCGGTGCCGTCTGGTCTGCCCTATGAGGGCTGGGTCGTCGTCTGGCCGAGCGCGAGGAGCCAAAGCAGCGATGAAACAGAAGCTGACGATTTTCCTTATCACTGAGGAAGATCCCATCTACGTCATCGAATTCTTCAGGGTTTTCTTCTCCGAGCATCCGAGGGCGGAGCTCGAGCTCTGCGGGATAACGATCGACCAACCGTTCCACGAAAGCATCGGGCGGACGTTTCGTCGCATGCTGAGATTCTATGGCTATCGAGATGCGATACGCCAGGGTTTACGGTTCATCAGTGCGCGGGTGCGTAGGGATTCCATCAACGCACTCGCTGCGTCGACCGGCGTGCCGGTTGTATGGACCCGATCGGTGAATGACCCGGAGTTCATACAGCGACTCCGGGCCAAAGCGCCGGATGTAATTGTGTCGGTTGCGGCGCCCGAGATCTTTCGACCGGAACTGCTCAACGTCCCGCGGCTCGGCTGCATCAACGTCCATTCCGGGAGGCTGCCGAATTACCGCGGCATGATGCCTACCTTCTGGCAGATGCTGCGTGGCGAGCAGGCGATAACGATCACCGTTCATAAGATGGCGCACAGGCTCGATGCAGGCGACGTGCTCGCCACCCAGTCGTTTCCGCTTGAGAGGTCGGACTCTCTCGATCGGGTCATCAAAGGAACCAAACACGAAGGCGCTCGGCTCCTCATACGCGTTCTGCGCGATCTCCAACGCGGCCAAGTGCGACCAATCCCCTTTGATATGGCCGACGCCAGCTATTTCTCATTTCCGGAACCTTCCGACGTCCGCGAGTTTCGGAGGCGGGGCCACCGGCTGCTGTGAGGAGAAGAGTGATGGCTCGCGCAAACGCCCGGCCTGCCGGCCCCATCGCGATGTCGGTCGATGTGGAGGACTGGTTTCACACCGAGAACATGAAAGGCGCGCTTCCGCGCGAGGCATGGGACGCATGCGAGCTGCGCGTCGAACGGAATACGATGCGACTGCTCGAGATTCTTCATGCCCAAAATGCGCAAGCGACGTTCTTCGTGCTTGGGTGGGTTGCAGAGAAATGTCCGCAGCTTGTGCGTACGATCTCTGCCGCGGGCCATGAGATCGCGTCCCATGGTTACGGCCACGAGCTTGTCTATTCGCTCCAGCCCCGCGAGTTTCGCGCAGACATATTGCGGTCGAAGGGGCTTCTTGAGGACCTGACGGGCAAGCGAGTCTGCGGCTACCGAGCGCCTTGCTTCTCGATAACGGAGTGGGCGGTCCCGATCCTTCAGGAAGCGGGCTTCAGATACGATTCTTCCGTGGTCCCGACGGTCGCTCACGATCGCTATGGGCGACTGGACGGCTTCGACTTCGGGAAACCGATCGTGCTGCTGCGCGATGGGCTCTATGAGGTTTGTGTATCGTGCCTACGGCTTGGAGCCTACGGAATTCCCTGGGGCGGAGGGGGGTACTTTCGCTTCGTCCCCTTGCCGATTTGGCTGCGGGGCGTTCATGCGATCCTCAAATCGGGGCGACCTTACGTCTTCTACATCCATCCCTGGGAGATAGATCCGGGCCAGCCGCGCGTGCGTGGGATGAAGGCGACGAACGATTTTCGTCAACGCGTTAACCTCCATCGCTGTGAAAAGCGTTTTGCAGCCTTGGTCAGCGAATTCCAGTGCGTGCCGGTCTGCAATTTGCTGGACGCCTGGCTGGCCGGCAAAACGCCGAGGCTCGATCTGCCAGGGAACGAACCTGACACGACCGATTCCCTCTTACCGACATCGTCTATTCGAGGCAACGCGACGGATTCTCCTGAGCTGAAGCCGGTTAGACGCACCAGTCTCACACCTCTCCATCCCGGAGGGTAACCAGGAGGGCGCTACGATGACCCCGCACCTGCTTTACGTTGGAGGTGAGGATCATCATCTCCGAATTCCCTTCATGCTCGCCGTGCGGAATTGCGGATTTCGCGTGACAGCAGCGGGCAGCGGCGATTGCACTCCTTTCAACACGGTCGACATTGATTTTTGCCCCTTCCGCTTCGACCGCTTCATGAATCCTTTCTCTGATTGGACAGCACTCAAGACACTCTCGACGATCCTGCGTGACGTCCGCCCGGATTTGGCGCAGGGCTTCGACACCAAGCCATGTTTGTTCCTCCCCTTGGCCGGCCGTGCCGTCGGGCATCGCGGGATCGTGCGCACGATCTGCGGACGGGCTTGGGTCTACTCGTCGCGCTCCCCGCTCGCACTAGCGGCTCGTCCCGTGTACCGTGCGCTGCATCGTGCGGCAGCCCGATCGACGGCCGCCACCGTGTTCGAGATGGACGAGGATCGGGCCTTTTTTGAACGCCACGGGATGACAGGGAAGAACGGCCTCGTGATCCCGGCTGGCGGCGGCGGGGTCGATGTCGAGGGGTTCGAGCGGGCGTTGGCCAAATCCCCTCCCGCGGGGCAGCTTCGCGGCGAGCTCGGTCTCGGCACGTCGCCGGTCATCATCACCATCACGCGCATGACGCGGCACAAGGGAATTCCGACGCTGCTCAAGGCAGCGGCGTTGGTGCATCGGGCTCGGCCGGATGCCAAGTTCCTGCTGGTCGGACCGCGTGAAAGCGAGGGGCCGCTTGCGGTCACGCAAGCCGAAATCGACCAGCATGCCCCCTATGTCATCGCCATTGGACCTCGATCCGACGTCCCGGCGCTGCTCAGGCTCGCCGACGGCTTTGCGTTCCCGACGGAGTATCGCGAGGGCGTGCCTCGCGTGCTGCTCGAGGCGGCTCTTGCCGGCGTCCCGATCGTATCCACGAGCATGCCAGGTTGTTGCGAGGTGATCCGCGACGGCTGGAGCGGATTCCTGGTACCACCGCACGCTCCCGACCGTCTGGCGGCGAGGATCATCGACCTGCTTCATGACCGGGAGACGGCGCGAACAATGGCTGATCGTGCTGAAGAACTGGTTGCGCAGAAATTCAGCCTGCGGATGATTGTCGCTCGTCATGTTGCACTGTATTCGGAGCTGCTAGCGTGGAATTCTCGACTGGGCGTGGGCGAGGTCGATTCGACCCAGTGCGCACATCACGACCTAAGCCATCGAGGCCAGCGCAGGCCCAAGCTGGTTGGCTCGCGAAGAGATCGTCCTGGTACTCTTGACGTGGTTCTCCGTGTCGCGATGCGCAGTAGACTTCCTGTGGTTCCCGAAAATTCCATCCAATCGGAATCGCGCGGTGAGGGAGAATCAGCGCATTATCCGAAATGATGCTTGCGATCGTCCATTTGCTTGGAATGTATGTCGCCGATCTGTTCAAGTCGCGACGCTGACGGCGCCGTCGCGCAAAAGCCGGCAAGATGCCAAGTCAGCAGGTCCGCCGAGTGATCCCGGCCCGGACCGGCAACTCGCTGTACCGCGCCGCTTCCGCGGACTCCGTTACCCCCGGCAGCAGTGCCGATCCGTTTCCCTGGGTTGCGGGTAGAGCTCGGACGAGGTGCGAGGTGAAAGCCGGGTGAACCGCCGCATTCGCGGGAGCTGACGAACGGTCGCCCACCGCCGCAATGGACGATCCGTTGCTTATCGCCCAAATTGCCGCCTGCGTACGGTTGTGGACCCGGATCTTTCGAAGAATCGCCTTGATGTGGACCTTCACGGTAGCTTCGGCAATCTCGATCTTGCGAGCGATCACCTTGTTGGAGTCGCCCTCAATCAAGCAGTTCAAGATACACCTTTCCCTCGCGGACAACCGCGGCGTTTCGCTGCATTCGGCCTCCAAATATTCGCCCGCAACCGTCCTGACATCGCACGCGACAGCTTCGTGTTCATGGTCGCTATCGTCAACGTCGGTACGATCGAGAATCAATGACAATATTACCGCTGGCAAAATCGTTTCACCCAGCATCACCAATTCGAGGGACTTGATGAAAGCTTCACAGGGCGCGACCTTGATGAAATAGGCGTTGGCGCCCGCCCGAAAGGCCGCGACGATATCGCTTGGCTGATTGTGGTCGGCCAGTATGGCGATACGCCCAGCCGGATGCTGCTTCTTGAACAGCTCGACCTGCCCAACTGCCGCATTCAAATCGTCGCCGGCATCAATAATGAGCAAGATCGACCGATTTCGCGGTAGTGCTGTCCAGACGAGCTCGTCAACGCGTGAGGCTGAAGCGAGGATACGGAAGTCTGTTGCTGCACTAAGGATTCGCGTTAGGCCCTCTCGAAGCAACGCGCTTGGCCCGACAAGGACGGTTGCAAAAGGTCGCCGTCGCATGGAAGCCCTCCCAGATTTTGCCCCGCCAGACTGCTGGCTGTCTGGCAGTCCATCAACTTTTGCCCGTAGTAACCTCCGTAGTAACCTCCAGATTTCTCGCCGCATGCGTCCTATGCCGGCAGACGGATTCACAAATTCCGCGCGCCGTCCCTCTGCCGAGGAACAGTCTCGAAGTCGCTAGGATCGCGGCCTACCTTCCCTGATGGTAACTTTAGATGGGGCGCCAAGCCGCACATATATATCTTTTGTTATAGAAGCTATATCTCTCGTTATAGTCTCCCACTATAAGCTCATGTTCCAAGAGACATTTTTCGAGAATGTGCTTGTATGCGCGACATTAGGCGCGATTCGCACTTGGGATGTGGACGCGACTCAAGGCCGGAAGGCTTTCATCGATTAACCGAATACCACAACCAATAGACGCACGCCGTAATGGTTCAGCGCAAACTCATTTCCTTGCAATTTGGCGAAATCAATAAGTATATTCTACGCTTCCAGAAGGATAAGTATATTCTACGCTTCCAGAAGGAATTGTGAAACGCGGTTGTCGGGGGGGCCTCCAAGAGGCGCCCATGCGTTGCGTCAAGGTCGTCATCGCGGACCGCCATCCGGTTATGCTGTATGGCCTGATGAGCCTTCTGCGGGCGGAGAACGATTTCAAAGTCGTGGCGAGTTGCTATGACGGCAAAAAGTGTATTCAAGCCATCCGGGACATGTCCCCGGACATCGCACTGCTCGACATCTTCATGCCGGGCCTTACCGGGCTCGATATCCTCGCTGCCGCGACATCAGAGCATTTGCCCACCCGCATCGTCTTTCTTACCGCATCGGCTGAAGATCGTGACCTCATCATCGCGGCCGCGAGGGGAGCATATGGTGTCGTACTCAAAGAGGCGGCACCTGCTGTCTTGGTGCATTGCTTGCGGCAGGTCGCAGCCGGCCGACGACTGTTGCCGCGCGCAAACTGCGAATCTCCGCGAGGGCAAGAATGCCCGGTCGGAAACGCAACAACGGAAAATATGTTGACGGTGCTGACCGAGCGCGAACGTCAGATCATGCATTTGGTATCCGAAGGATTGTCAAACAAGGAGGTTGGGCGTCAGCTGAATATCACCGATGGCACCATCAAGGTCCACTTGCATCACATCTACCAGAAGCTTGCAATCAGCAACCGGACGGCCCTCGCGGCCCTGGCCTTCTCTCATCATGACATCGTAACGCCGAAAGGCGACGTGCCGCCGCTTGCCGTCTGACGCCTCGCCACGCCGAGGCGAACGAGCAGCGATCGATTTCTCGATCAGTTGATCGGCGTGTCTTCCGGCGCCGGCGCGATCAGCGGCCTGCGGACCGAGCCGGCCAACTGCCGACGCGGCTCCGGACCGTAGTAGTCGCCGACCCGAATGATCGGACGCGGGTTGGCGAGGATCGAAATGATGCGATCGAGCAGTGATTTGGCGGACACCGGCTTGACCAGATACTCGTTGACTCCGATCTGCGTCGCCTCGATCACCCGGGCGCGCTCGGCATAGGAGCTCAGCATGATGATCGGCACGTGCGGTACCGGAAACACGTCGGGCGAGCGCACGATGCGCACCAGCTCCGCGCCGTTGAGCAGCGGCAGCTCCCAGTCGAGGACGACCATGTCCGGCTCGATCGTGCGGATGGCCTCGAGCCCGGCGACCCCGTCGCTCGCTTCGTAGACCTCCTTGACGCCCACATTGAGCAGAAGATTGCGCACGATCTTGCGCATGTATTGGCTGTCGTCGATGACCAGGACGCCGAGCGAGCGCACTTGCGCCTCGATCTCGTTTTTCGTCAACGCCACTTGCATGGGCCAGAACTCGCGCGCCGGCGATGCTAGTGTCCCGGTTCCGACGTTCGTATCATTTTGCAGCACGCACTTTTACGAACGTCGGAACCAAAGGGACACTAGCAACTCTATGATTCTAGTGTGGCCTTGGATTTGACGTTCCTACGAAGGACTAGCCGCAAGGCTGGTAGGAACGTCAAATCCGCCACACTAGGGGGCCGGCAGTCTCCCAGCGCGCATATCACCACGTCGGCCTTGACGCGGGGTAAAGGCGCAGCCTTACGAAATTGTGCGGGTCGGGCGCATTCCCGCGCGATCAAGACAAACTTAACCGTAATAGCGCCCCCGGCTGCGACCTCTGATGGCTTTTCAATGTCGACTCAACGTGCGCGCTACGGCGTCTTGCCAGCCCGCCCATTTGCGCTCGCGCGTCGCAATGTCCATGCGCGGCTCAAAACGCCGCTCGCATTTCCACGTGGCGGCAAAGCCCTCCAAGTCCGGGCACAATCCCGCCGCGTAGCCCGCGAGATAGGCGGCACCGACCGCGGTCGTCTCCATCACCGGCGGACGGTCGACCGGGACCGCCAGGATGTCGGCCAGGAACTGCATGGTGACGTCGCTCGCCGCCATGCCGCCGTCGACCCGCAACACGGTATCGGCACCTGACGCAGGCCAGTCGGCGCGCATGGCTTCGAGCAGGTCGCGGGTCTGGTAGCCCACCGCCTCGAGCGTCGCACGCGCGAGCTCGGCGACCCCGGTGCTGCGGGTGAGCCCATAAAGCGCGCCGCGCGCCTGCGCGTCCCACCAGGGCGCGCCGAGTCCGACGAAGGCGGGCACGAGATAGACCTCCTGCGCGGGGTCGGCGGCCGCGGCGAGCGCGTTCACGTCGGGCGCCGCACCGATCACCTTGAGCGCGTCGCGCAGCCATTGCACCGCCGCGCCGGCGATGAAGATCGCGCCTTCCAGCGCGTAGCTGCGCTTGCCGCCGAGCTGATAGGCTATGGTGGTGAGGAGGCGGTTCTTCGAGGCGACCGGCTCCGCGCCGGTGTTGAGGAGTGCAAAGCAACCGGTGCCGTAGGTCGATTTCATCATCCCGGGGCGAAAGCAGCCCTGCCCGACCGTGGCAGCCTGCTGGTCGCCGGCCATCCCGAGAATGCGGATCGATCCGCCGAACACCTCCGTCGTTCCGAAGTCGCCGGCGCAATCGCGGATCTGCGGCAACAGCGCATCGGGCACGTCGAACAATTCGCAGAGGCCGGCGTCCCAAGCGCCGCGACGGATGTCCATCAACAACGTGCGGGCGGCATTGGTCGCGTCGGTCGCGTGCACCTTGCCGCCGGTGAGCCGCCACAACAGGAATGCATCCACGGTCCCGAAAGCGAGCCGGCCGGCGCGCGCCGCCGCGCGCGCGCCGTCGACGTGGTCGATGAGCCAGGCGATCTTGGTGGCGGAGAAATAGGGGTCGAGCAGGAGCCCAGTGCGCGCGGCGAGCGCGGCCTCGTGTCCGTCCCGCCGCAGCGCCTCGCAGGCGTCCGCCGTGCGGCGGTCCTGCCAGACGATGGCGTTGTGGATGGGGCGGCCGGTCGCGCGGTCCCAGACGATGGTGGTCTCCCGCTGGTTGGTGATGCCGAGTGCGGCGACGTCCTGCGCGCGGGCGCCGGCCTTGGCCAAGACCGCACGCACGGTCGCGACCACGCTCGACCAGATGGCTTCGGGATCATGCTCGACCAAGCCGGGCGCCGGATAGATCTGGGGAAATTCCTGCTGCGCGGTCGCGCGCGGCGCCAGCGCGGCGTCGAACAGGATGGCCCGCGTCGAGGTCGTGCCCTGGTCGATGGCGAGAAGGTAGTCCGGCAAGCGCAACCCCTGCGAAACTTCGCGTTCAGCGCAGAGAAGCCGGTTTTGCGTGCTCGATCAAGCGCACGGATTGCGGGCGGGACGCGCCGACGTTGCGCGCAGGAATGAAGTGATCAATTCAGGAAGAGGGCCGGCGACCGGTCGACGGAGCTCGAGACATCCAGCTCGTGGCGGTCGATCTCGGGCCTGTAGCTGTCCGCTTCCCCTCGGTAGCTCGCGAGCCTGCGCGGCTCGGGCCCGTAGTAGTCGCCGTGCTTGACGATGGTGCGCGGTTTGGTGAGCACGGACAGCATGCGCGCCTGCAGCGCGCTGCTCGACACCGGTTTGAGCAGGAATTCATGCACGCCGAGGCGGACCGCCTCGAGCACGCGCGAACGCTCGCCGTGTCCAGTCAACATGATGATCGGGACGCTCGGGAGCGGAAAGGAGTTGGGCGAGCGTACCCGGCGCACGAACTCGGCGCCGTCCATGTCCGGCATTTCCCAATCGAGCAGAACGATATCGGGGCCGATCACGCGAATCTCCTCGAGCCCGCTCGACCCGTCGGTGGCCTCGTGGATTTTCGTGCAGCCCATGGCGAGCAGCAGCGTACGGATGACCTTACGCGTGTAGTATTCGTCGTCGACGATCAAGACCTTGATTCGCCCCAACATGGCCTTGATGTTTTCGGTGAGCGAGTCCATGACCCACGAGCGAATGGATTCCGACGCGGGTCAGCCAAGCACTTTCGCATTAGGATGCAATAAAATGGATCGCTAAAATTGTCGCGATTCCTCGTGAGCGCAGGCGCCGGCGCGAGCGGGACGGGATTAACCAAGCGCCGTGGTTATCTCATCGACCCGCGCCGACGCCGGTAGTCATGAATCTCGCCAGGCGATTGCGCTCCCCGGGCGAAAAGGTCAGGCCGAGCTTGCTTCGCCGCCAGAGCACATCATCTTCGGTCTGTGCCCATTCCTGGTCCATCAAGTAACGCACCTCCACGCCGGTGAGGTCGGCGCCGAAGCGGGGACCCAGGTCCTCCACACGCCGCGCCGGCCCGAGCACGCGTTCGACCCGCGTGCCGTAGGCGCGCACGAGGCGACGCGCGTGACGCTCGTTCAGGAACGGCCGCGATTTGCGCGTCTTGGCCACCACCGCCTCCACGCCGTCGTAGGCGAATTCGCCGCCGGGCAGATGGGAGTCCCTGGTCCAGGCCGACCCCGCTTCGACGACGTGCGCAACGCGATCGATCGCCTGCTCGGCCAGGCGCCGATAGGTCGTGATCTTGCCGCCGAATACCGTCAGCAGCGGCGCCTCGCCGGCGCGCTCGTCCAACGCCAGGACATAGTCGCGGGTTACGTCTTGCGCCCGCTTGGAGCCGTCGTCGTAGAGCGAGCGCACGCCGGCGAACGACCAGACGACGTCGGCGGGCCCGACGGGGGCGCGGAAATGCTGGTTTAACGTCTCGCAGAGATAGCCGACCTCGTCCGCGCTCGGCTTGATGCCGCCGGGATCGCCGACAAAGCCTTGGTCGGTCGTCCCGATCAGAGTGAAATCCTGCTCGAACGGCAGCGCGAAGACGACGCGGGCGTCGCGGGTCTGGAAGATGTAGCCGCGATCATGGTCGAACAGGCGCGGCACCACGATGTGGCTTCCCTTGTCGAGCCGGGCGGGCACCGGAGCGGCGTCGCGCAGCACCCCGTCCGCGAACAGTTTGACCCACGGTCCTGTGGCGTTGACCAGGACCCGGGCGGTCGCGACATCGCGCCGGCCGCGCACATCGAGCACGAGCCGCCAATCGTCGCCCCGCTCCGCGCCGATGCAGCGCGTGCGGATGCGGATCGTGGCGCCGCGCTCGATGGCGTCGACCGCATTGAGCACCACCAGCCGCGAGTCGTCCGCGAAGCAGTCGGAATATTCGAAGCCGTAATCGGCGGGTCGCTTGAGCGGCGCCCCGAGCGGGCCATGCGCAAGATCGACGGTGCTGGTCGCGGGGAGAATCTTTCGCCCGCCCAGATGGTCGTAGACGAAGAGCCCGAGGCGGAGCATCCAGGGAGGGCGCATTCCCGGCTCGGGCGGCAACACGAAGCGCATCGGCCGGATGAGGTGCGGCGCCATGCGCAGCATTACCTCGCGCTCGATCAGCGATTCCCGCACGAGTCGCAGCCATCCCTGCTCGAGATAGCGCAGCCCCCCATGGATGAGCTTGGTGGAGGCCGACGACGTGCCGGACGCGAGATCGTTCTGCTCGACCAGCAGCACGCGCAAGCCCCGGCCAGCGGCGTCGCGGGCGATACCGGTCCCGTTGATGCCGCCGCCCACGATGGCGAGATCGAAATCGGCCATGGGCGCTGATTCCTTTCGGTCACAGCATGGCGCGACCGGGCATACTTACTCAAGATGCGGCCGTGGATGGCCGAAGCTCGAGCAATAGCGATGCAGCCATATCGCAACCAGGATAAAGCACGTCTGGCAGATGTTCCGAATCAACAAGTACTGCCCTGTCTCCCTTCAAAATCCCAAAGGTTGATCGGTCAGGCGGCAGGTTTCGATGAGATCCGCCATGGCAAACGTGGGTTCAACATCCGCGGTCGCGCCCGATTCAAATGATTTGTAGCTGACAGTTATGAACAGTTGATTTGATCGAGAACCGTACTGCCGAAATGCCTCCTCGGAAATTTCCGCGAGTGAGTACATCGGCGCGATCGCAGCGAACTGTGAACGCAGCGCGTGGAGCCTGGGAGAGGCCTCGAATACGACCGTGTCGATTCCCGGAAGCAATTCGATCCTTTGCAGTATACGCTCGGCCAGCATTCCGAGCATCGACTCCCTCTCCCATGCCTCCAATTTCTCTTTGGTAATGAGACCGCAAGCTCGACATCTGAGCATAAAGTGCCTGGCTGTCAGAAGATCGCGCTTGATCTCACCGAAACGAACGCCCTGCGTATAGTAAAGCGTTGTACGGTTGTGAAGCCACACCGCAAGTGATTCCGGCGGATAGGGCTGTCCGATTCGGCCGAAGAAAGATTCGAAATCGGCGCGGATGGCGTCATGATACGAACCTTCGGCCAGTTGGTACTCCGCTCGCGGTTCCGTCTGAGCGTGTTTGTAGAAGAAGTCCGGGATCACTGCAACGTCGCCACATCTCAAGAAGCAACCTACTAGCTCCCAAAAACCGACCGATGTTTTGTTGAACGCACTGAAGCGTTGGAAAACATCGGTTTGGCACACCGGGTGCCAAAGAAAACTGAATTTGTTGATGATTTCCATATTGCTCCATTGTACAAAATCCATTTCTGGATATTCGGGTATGTTCGGACGTGTCCGTCCTGTTGAAGGTTGCCACTCCTCATAACGCCCATACACCGCAACGACCTTAGGACGCTCTTCCATAATAGAAATAGCTTTTCGCAGTCCTTGCATGAAAACCTGGTCATCATCTGAAAAAGGATAAAGATATCTTCCGTGCGCCAACGAGATCGCCGCGGCAAAATTTGGTCCGGCACCTCGATTTATCGGTTGTCGGACAGCGCGGAAGTAGCGAAAGCGCCCCGCAAAGGAGGCTATGACGTCTTGCGTGCCGTCCGGCGAAGCGTTGTCCGAAACAACAATCTCGACATCGTCATCACACACATCTCTCAAATGGGTGAGCGTCTCCCGCAATAGGCTCGCCCGATTGTAAGTGGCGATGCAGATGCTGAGTTGCGGCCTCGTCATCATGAAGGCAATTCCGCGGCCAGATTGACGAGCGTGCTTCTTGCTTCCTGCGACCGCCCCATCGCATGCATGAGAGCCGCGGCGTGGCAGGCCAACTCAGCCGAGTTGCTGGCCGAGAACGCTTGCGCCATGAGCGCGCGAGCGGCGTCGAGGGAATTCTGCCGCCACGCTGAATTTGCTTGTTCCAGGAGAGTAGCCATGACCGTGCCAGACGCCATCGTGTGGCCGCGTGCAGGGCACGGCCGCAATCAGGCCGGTTTTCCGAATCGCAAGTCGGCGACGAGGGGCTCGAACTCGGTGCGCGACGCAGTTTGCGACCGGCATCACTTTGTTGTCAGATGACGGCACCCGATCGGTCCGCGAACCCTGTATTGCTTTGATCAGAGTCGCGATCGCGTATCAAGCGAGCTAACTACGCTTTGCAATTGTATTTTGCGGGAGCGAGATAGACGCGCGATTGCTCGACCAACGATAAGCGACGAATGGCGGCTGGGCGCTCGACGATGCGCGCTTCAAGCGACAAATCGCCGAGACGCTCGGTCGGCTGGTCGCCCCGCTGCCGAAGGGGAGGCCTTCCAATGCGAAGGGGGATCGGCGTCCAACTAAGTCTACTCTGACCCCATTATTCAAGATGCAGTCTTGGATCGTCAAAGCTCGAGCAACAGCAATGCAGCCATGTCGCACTGAGATGAAGTACGTCCGGTACACGTTCCGGTCCAACGAATACCGCTCTGTTTCCCTTCACAATTCCAAAGGTTGATCGGTCAGTCGGCAGGTCTCGATGAGGTCCATCAAGGCAAACGCAGGCTCAGCGTCCACAGTCGCGCCCGACTCGAATGATTTGTAGTTGACCGTTATGAACAGCTGATTTGATCGAGAACCGTTCTGCCGATATTCATCCTCAGAAACCTCCGCGATTGAGTATCTCGGCGCGATCGCCGCAAACTTTTTGCGCAGCGCGTGCAGCCTGGGAGAGGCCTCAAATACGACCGCGTCAATTTCCGGAAGCAATTCGACCCTTTGCAGTACGCGCTCAGCCAGCATTCCGAGTATCAACTGTCGTTCCCAATCCTCCAGCTGCTCTTTCGTAACGCTACCGGAAGCTCGGCATCTGAGCATGAAGTGCCTGACTGTCAGAAGATCCTGCTTGACTAGGCCGAAGCGAATGCCCTGCACATAGTAAGGCGTTGTACGATTGTGAAGCCACACCGCAAGCGATTCCGACGAATAGGGCTGCCCGATTCGGCCAAAGAAAGATTCGAAATCGGCGCGTATGGCATCGTGTTGCCAGCCTTCAGTCAGGCCATATTCGGCTCGCGGTTCCGTATGCGCGTGCTTGTAGAAGAATTCTGGAATGACCGAGACATCGCCGAATCTCAGGAACGATCCCAAGAGCTCCCAGAAGCCGACCGAACTCTTGTTGAAGGCCCCGAAGCGCTGGAGAATATCGGTTCGACACACCGGATACCAAAGATAATCGAATTTGTTGATGATCTCTAGATGACTCCACTGCGCAAAATCCATTCTTTCAGAAGTTGCGATGACTGGAACCGTCTCTCCTTTTGAAGGCCATTCCTTGTAATTTCCGAATACCGCAACGGTCGCCGGTTGCTGCTCCATGATGGCAATCGCCTTTTCCAGCCCCTCCATGTAAACTTCGTCATCATCCGAAAAGGGATAAAGATATTTTCCGCGCGCCTGCGCCATCGCCGCGGCAAAATTCAAGGCCGGGCCCCTATTTATCGACTGTCGGACCGAGCGAAAATAGCGAAAGCGCGGCGCAAAAGAGCTTATGACGCGTTCGGTATCGTCCGGTGAAGCATTGTCCGAAATGACAATCTCGACATCGTCATCGCAGACTTCTCTCAAGTGGGTAAGTGTCTCCCATAACAGGCCTGCTCGATTGTAAGTGCCGATGCAGATGCTGAGTCGTGGCCTCGTCATCTCTGACCCACATGTGTAATATTAGCGTAGATTTGCCTTGATTCGAAGACTAGCACATCTCCACCACCCTCTCTCGGCAATTCTGACCCGGCGCGTTACGTCCATTAGTCCATCTTGATCATGTCGTCTCTCGACTCGCGCAAGTCTGTAACGGCGCAAAGAGTCTCCTGAGCGTTACGACGCTGTCCGTTCCATAAAGTCGGCAATGCCTTTCAGTCCGCGATCAAGATCGATGGAAGGCTTCCAGCCCAATTTGGCGCGCGCTTTACTATTGTCGGGATTACGGATGCTCGGTTGCGACGGGTTGGTCTCCGTGATCTTCGGTCGACGCCCGACCACGCGCATGCTCGCTTCGATCACCTCCCCGAGGCTGATGGGGCGGTCGCCGCTCAGGTTGAAGATCTCGAAGCCCGACCGTCCGCGGCTCGCCAGAATGCCGCTGGCGATGTCGTCCACATGAATGAAGCGGCGAGCGGTTTTCACCGCTCCCACGCGCACTTCGTCCTCAACGCGAACGGCGTTCAGCAGACTTTCCACTGCTGACCAGTTGGCGGCGCGTGGGCCATAGACGATGCCGAAGCGCAAGATCGTAATCGCGGGCAGCTGGAAGCTTAGCCGCAGGCACTGCTCGGCCACGATCTTCGACAAGGCGTACTCGGATTTCATCGCAGTGACGTCAATCGGCCGGCTCTCGAGCTGCACCTCGTCGTTGCTCACGTCGCCGTACACCCATTCGCTCGACGCGAATATCAGCTGGCGAGCGCCGCGCTTTTGCGCAGCGGCGGCCAGATTGAGCGTACCGGTGACGTTTACGTCGAACGCCGTCTTCGGATCGGCACGGCAATCGGGGTCGCGCGAGATCGCCGCCAGATGAACGACGGTCGCGTCCTCCGGGATCAGATCGACAATCGCGGGATCGCGGATATCCGCCTGGCGCGTGAGCGAACGCGCGGGAACCGCGACGTCGATGCCCGTCGTTGCGAGACCGGCGTCATCGCAACGCGCGCGCAACGCGCGCCCGATGAAGCTCTCCGCGCCGGTGAAGAACAGTGTCATGAAGCGGCCTTCACGGCTTGGATACGAGAGACGGCGGTCGGGCATATTGTTCACCGGCGAGCGGCACGCTAGTAATTCCTACGTCGGGCCGAATCAGCCTCATCCGGTTGAAGTCGAACAGCAGATGCTCTCATCAGGCCGATGGCCATGAACATCAGCGACACCAGAAAATGCAACCTTTGGAACCTTGAGCAGCTCGCCAAGTTTCTCGACCAGCCCGCCGCCTTGCTCAAGGGCTACTATGACGAGATTCTCGACGACAGCAAGTTTCTTGCGGGCGTGAATGATCGGCTTCGGTCGGTCCGCCACGAGCATGGCTTCACCAAAGGAATCTTTCGGCAAGAGCAGCTCGATTCCGTCGATTGGTTCGCGTTCGAGCGAATTCTTCTATACGTCCTAGTGAGGCATTTGCGGCCGGCGGCATGCCTCGAGACCGGCGTATATTACGGCGGAAACAGCGCGTTCATGCTCGCGGCGCTCCATCGTAACGGGACGGGACGGCTCGTATCGATCGATTTACCCGATTCGGCGATTCGCCGCGACGCCGATTCGTCACATTCGCGCCACCCGCTTGTCGGCGATTCGGAGCTTTACGAAACGACGCTGCACCCCGGTTTCATCATTCCGGATTATCTGAAGAGCCGCTGGCACTTCATCGAAGGCGACAGCCTCGCCGAGATCCCGAAACGTCAAGAGACGTTCGACCTCTATCTGCACGATAGCGACCACTCCATGGACTTTCTGAGTGCCGAATTGGCGGCGGCCTTGCCACGCCTGTCGCCCGGCGCGGTGATCGTTGCCGACGACATCGACTGGTCCAATGCGTTTTTCGGCTTTTGCCTGGAACATAAGTTGAGCCCCCTGCTCTTCACCGACAACGGAAAAGACAACTTGCGCGTACGTACCGGACTGGTAAAGCTGGACCATCCGCGTAACGACATTCATGCCATCACGGGCCGAAAGCCGTCAGAGTCGTGAATGGCGTAGAGCGGTCAAGACGAGATGAGCTTCACGCCGGAAGAAATCGAAGAGCTCAACGCGTTCGGCCCCTACAACCATGCAGTTTGGCGCGGCCGGGGAGTGACGATCACTCACGAGGAAAGCCTGGCCGGGCGCGCAGAATTTCTGTCCACGCTCGTTCGGCGCGCCTTGCTCGAATCATTTTCAGCCGAGGAGATGGCGCACCTTACGATCGCCGACGTCGGTTGTTATGATGGATGGTTGATCGAGCAACTTGCTGATTTGCCGTTCAAACGCTTGGTCGGCATCGAACCGCGCGCCCGAAATCTGGAAAAAGGCAGAAAGGTTCGTCAGATTCTCGGCATCAGCAGCCGAGTGGAATACCTGGTCGGCGAACTCGAGTCGTTGGGCCGAGAGACGTTCGACGTCGTCATCTGCACCGGGCTCCTGCATCACGTGGAGTCGGTCGGAGACGCATTGCGGATATTGCGATCAATCTGCACACGCAAGCTGTTCATCGAAACCCTGGTCCTTCCATCGCGCCACATAACGCCGGACTTCGTGCGCGACTTGGAGGTAAAGGACATCGCGAACTTCGGGAAATCGCCGACAGCTGGTCTGTCCGGTTACAAATTTGAATCCAGCTACTACCATGGTTCTGCAATTCGGCCGACGATCGCGTCTGTTCCGACCCTTTCTACGCTTCAGATGTTCATGGAGCATCTGGGGTTTCGTAACATCACGGTTCTGGTCGCGCCGAGCTCGTATTGGGATGGCGCAGTGAAGCGACCGGCACAAGCCTGCTGTCTCATGGCCGAGCCCGGATCGCCGACCCACGAAATCGCTCAAACGGAGCAGGTTTTGAATTACGAAAAGGGGGTGCTCGGCACGTTGTTGCCTGCAGCATGCGTTCAAGCGCTATTCGAGGCTCTCTGCCACGGCTCGTCCCGCATGCATGCTTCCCTGAGCGATCGACTGCTGATCGCCTATGCGACCGGACCGGCCTGGCTGAGCCGGATTCTCCTGCGCTACATTCGACGGGCATGGCGACATCCGTTCGCACTCGAGATCATCAAGAATCTCCGCTATGCTCCCGCGGACAAGACGGCCCTCGAAATGGCGAAGGTCCGGCTTGCAGCAGGCGATGCCGTTGGCTGCATCGAGGCGGCACGTAGGATCACAGGCCACATCAACGCCGATTGGCGTGCTACCTATCGGGCTTTCCTGTTGATGAGCTTCGCCTGCCGACGTTTGGGTGACCATGTCGCCGCCAAACGCTACGAAGAACTTTGTCGTACTTCCAATCCGGAGCTGCCGGACGCATTGTTTAATCAGGCATTTTTGTCCTTCGAGACGAAGACACGCACCGCAGCTTGATGGCCGAAGCGCCAACTCCAAATCCGGTGACCAGCAGATTCGCCGTCGCTCAATGCACCGCAACGGCGGCGAGGATACCATCGACATCGAGTCCGTTCTTGCGATGGAAATACGCATTCGACGTGCCGACATCGAACGCATAGTCGCGCGGCGCCAGGCTGTGCAGGCGTCCGGTCACGGAATGGCGCACGAGCACCTCGCACAGCGAGCCGTAAAGTCCCACCGATGGGAAATGGTCCTCGACCACGATGATCCGACGATACGGCCGCAGCGCATCGGCGAGCTTCTCGTCGTCGAGCGGCCGCAATCGGTTGACCACGAGCACAGCCAGTGCGGGATCGCGTGATTGCGCCGCCAGGCAGTCCTGCGCGCACGTCCCATAAGACACGAGGATCGTGTCTTGCCGACCGCCGGGCAGCATCACGAAGTGATCGGTCGACGCTGGCGCTTTGTGGGCGCCCTTCGGGATGCGAACATAAGCCGGCCGGCCGGTGCTCAAGAGATGATCGACCAGGAACCCCGCATAGGACACCGAGGACGGACAATAGATGTCGATTTCCGGGATGGCCTTGAGCGCACCCCAGTCATCGATGACGTGGTGCGTCGGTCCGAGCGGCGCGTTGTCGTATCCGGTCGATGTCCCGAGCAGAACGATCGGATAGTCGTGAATTCCGATGTCGTTGCGGATCTGCTCGAAACAGCGGTGGATTGCAAAATTGGAGATCGTGTAGGCGAAGGGGCGAAAGCCGAGATTGGCGAGGCCGGCGCTGACGCCGACCAGATTTTGCTCCGCAATCCCCACGTTGAGAAAACGCGTCGGATATTTCTCGGCGAATTTCTCGATCAGGTTGATCCCCATGTCTGCCGTCAGGAAGAACACGTCCGGATTGCTCGCCATGCGCTCGAACACCGCGTCGATGATCTGGCCGCGCATGATCATGCCCTCCGCGCCGCCGCGGCAAGCGCGGCCTTGGCCTCGGCATAAAGCTCGTCGTTCAGCGAACGGTAGTGCCAAATCGGCTGGTTCTCGGCGAACGGCACGCCCTTGCCCTTGATCGTGTTGCAGACGATGACTCCCGGACGGTCGCCGGCCGTCAGCTCCCGTATCGCCGAGAGGATCGCCATCACGTCGTGCCCGTCGACCTCGCATACGGCCAACCCGAAGCCGGCGAAGCGCTGCGCAAGCGGCCGCATGTCAAGCACTTTCGCAGTATCGGTGATGCTGCTGATGCGGTTGTTGTCCACGAGCGCGACGAAGTTGGCGAGCTTTAGGTGAGACGCCAGCATCAGCGCCTCCCAGACCGAACCCTCCTGGATTTCGCCGTCTCCGACGAGGGCGAGAGCCGTGGCATCCTTCGCGTTGCGGGCGCGCAACCCGATCGCGCAGCCCACGGCCACATTGATGCCGTGGCCGAGCGCACCGGTCGAATGCTCCACGCCGCGAACCGCGTGGCTGACGTGGCCGGCGAGCAGCGAGTGGTCGGTGTGATAAGTGTCGAGCAGGGCCATCGGAATAATGCCGAAATGAGCCATGGTGGCGTAGGTCGCCGCCGCACAATGGCCTTTGCTGACGATCACCCGCGAGCGGTCGGGGGCGCGATCCCGAATCTTCTCCACCTGCGTGCTGCCGTACATCGCAACCAGCATCTCCACGACCGACATGCTCGAGCCGAGATGGCTTGCCTTGGCGCGATAGAGCATGTCGAGGATGGTCAGGCGGACCGTGACAGGGTCGGCCAGCACGTTCGAAGCACGAGTGGACTTGGCCGTCGGGGGTCTGGTCTGGATGGTCATTGCGCTCTCTGGCGATGAGGCTCGTCGATCGGGTCAGGTCGATCCCGCGTTAGCCGACAAGCTCTCGGCGTCATTGAGCTCGGCCTCGGTGAGGCGTCTCAAGTAGCCGTCGGGCGACGACGTGATCCCGAACCGGGTATAGAATGGATCGATCCTGAATTCCTTGTGGCTGACCAGGAACTCGTGGATCGCGTCGAGAGGGCCGCCGTCCTTCCACGCTGACTTGGAGGAAGGGATGTCCGTGACCCAGGCTTGCGCCCCATCGTGCGCGACCAGATAGCTGCCCGCAGTAACGAGCGGAGCGTACAGTTCGAGCTCCTGCAAGACGTGGTCGTACGTGTGGTTGCTGTCGAAAATCACCAGCACGGCCCTCGCATCGCCGGCAAGACGGCGAACCGCCGAAAATGTTTCGGGCGCGATCGACGAGCCTTCGATCAGCTCTATGCGTCGCTTGAGCGGATGAGCTTCAATCGCGGCGCGATTGTGCGGCCGGATTTCGATGTCGATTCCGATCACCTTGCCCCTGCCGAGCAATTCCAGCAGCATGGCCGACAGCATCAACGAGCCGCCATGCGCCACTCCAGTCTCGATGACCACATCCGGCTGCACCTTCCACAACAGCTCCTGGATCGCCACGATGTCGGTGGGAAACTGGATGATCGGGCGGCCCAGCCAGGTCGGCTCGTACATCACCCTGTGCTCGGCTGCGACTTTGATCCAGAGGTTGCTGAGCATTTCGAAACCTTCGCGGGAGTAAAGGTCGACCGTGGAACATTCGCCTCGATTGTCCAGCGTCAATCTCGAACCCAGACACGCCTGGTAGTTTCTCATCGTCGACATCGCGTCGTTACCTGTTGGACACGGCAGGAGCTAATCGCTCACGACGGACAGAATACGCGCCCCGCGTGGATCGTAGCTGATCGGAACATCGACCATGTTCGCGAGCGCCGAGCGAACCTTGTCCTGCCTGTCCGGCGGGACAAGCAGATAAAGGAAGCCACCTCCGCCCGCACCTAGGATCTTGCCGCCCAGCGCACCGGCGGACAGCGCTCTCTGGTAGCGGTCATCGATGCTGTCATTGCTGATGCCGGAGGCAAATCCCCGCTTGATCCGCCACCCGGTGTCGAGCAACGCGCCGACGCTCGCAAGGTCGTCTGCTCCGGACAAAAGCTGATTGCGGCAGTCGTCGGCCATTTCTCGTAGCGTCGCGTATTGATGGGTGGCTTTCGGCATCAGGCTCACTTGCTCCGCCAAGACCTGCCCCGCGTCCCGCTGCATCCCGGTCCAAAACAGCATGCTCGCCTTGAACAGCTTCGAGAGCATACCGTTGGGCGGCCAGAGCGGATCGAGCCGCACGCGCCCGTCACGGCGGAAGGAAATGTAGTTGAGACCGCCGAAGGCAGCCGCGTATTGATCCTGCTTTCCGATCGGACGCTTCAGGACTTCGATCTCGACGTGGCATGCCTCCTCGGCAAGTTGGCCGGCGGAGACGTCCTCCCCTTTGATGACGTGCAAAGCGTAGAGCAAGCCGACGGCGAAGCTGCTGGACGAGCCGAGGCCGGACAATGCCGGAAGATCGGCGGCAGTCGCGATGAACAAAGGAGGATCGACATGAACGAGCCGAAGGCATTCACGGGCAATGTCATTCTCGATGTCGTCGAGGCGATCGACGTGCTCGGTCTTCGAGTAGCTCAGCCGGTAGTTTTCCATGAACAACGAGCTGTGTCGTTTCACGGTCACGTAGACATACTGGTCGATGGTCGAGCTGACCACCGCACCGCCGTGCTGTGCGTAATAGGAAGCGATGTCCGTGCCGCCGCCGGCAAGACTTACCCGCAGAGGCGCGATCGTCGTCACTACCCGCAAAGAGGTGTGTCGCTTTCGCATCCTGGCTCAGTGTGACGGGTCGCGGCCTTCGATGACGCCGTACTGACCAGCAAGCGAAAGGCCAAGCGTTGCTCTGTTCGACCACTAAGCAACTGACTATATCTGAGTCGTTCCTATTACGGCAGCTTGGGAATTGCAAGCTGTTCACTCTGGTGGTCGGTGAGGTCGCTCCATCCGACGACGGGGCCCGAGAATCCGACCCTGCCGATCGTGTCACGTATCGCTGCCGCCGCACCGGAGAGAATCAAGATTGCACCGACGCTCATGGCGGGAATCTCCCGCGGACTTCGAACTGAAAGTCCGCGGAAGATCGTGCCGTGCTTCTTGGTGTCGGAATCGAAGATCGTAACGATGTCGTTGCCACCGAGGCCGGTGTTCGAAAGAAGCAAATCGGCAAGCTCGGCTGCTCCATACAATGCCAAACCTGGCTTTCCATTGCGCCGGTGCCGATCGGCAAGCTTCCGAGCCGCCTCAAAACGTCCCCCGAACTCACGCCAGTAGTGTGACTTCACTGCTTCCGCGAGATTATTCACCACCCCCGCAGGTGCGACTTGGGCGAGAGCTCTGATGATCTTCACCTTGCCATCGAAATAGCGGGGATCGGTGCAAATCTCCAGCATGGTCACCCCGAATCCGCTCGATCGGAGAACAAGGGACAGCGTTGACGGCGAAAAATAGTTCACGTGCTCGAATGAGAAGCCATACTCGCGTCCATCCCAAAGACTGTGGCACGGCACTTCGATGAACACGCGTCCGTCGGGCGCCAGAAGCTCGCGCATCATCCGCATGTAGCCGATCGGGTCGACGATATGTTCAAATACCTGACTGAGGACCAACAAATCGAAACGTTCGCCCGAGGGATTCACAATCTCGCGGTGGCGACCGTGGCTCCGGAGGTGTCGGCAAGCCGCTTCGCTGTCTTCCATGTAGGCCGTGGCGCACCCGCGTTCTCTGAGGAGATCGAGAAGCTTACCCATGTCGGCACCGACATCGAGCGCGGATTTTCTCTGCAGCGGCCCATCTCGTTCGATGAACGCCACTTGGTGGCGCCGCAGCCCGTCTTCAAGTGCGTCTACATCGGCGCTTCGGTACCTCGGACTTTCTCGATAATACTTTTCGAGATCCCTGCGAGTCAGTGGATTGCTCTGAAACACGAAAGTGCAGGAGTTGCAGCAGGCGAAATCGATCTGCACCTTCTCGTTCAGCGCGGCGATATGGAAGGACAAGCGAATGCCAAGCGGTGCCGCAATGCCGCTGCAAATCGGACAATGCGAGATATTCAAGTGGTCAACCATTTGCCCCAATCCGACCGCTCGAGCATTTACCAGCGTGACGCTCCCACGACTCGAAGCAAGATTTGATCCACGGAGCCGCCTCCAGAATGGTACTGGCGATGTACGCGGGACGTTCGGCAGCACGCAACGACGACAGCTCCTCGTCTCCGCCGATGAAGACACTGGCCGAATTCGCATTGTAGGCGGCTTGGCAGTCGCGCGGATCGTCGCAGAGGTAGAGCGTGCGATCGAGCCGCAGCAGCAAGTCATGCGACGCCTGGAAGAACATGCCTGGTGCCGGCTTGCGGCAGGCACATCCCTCGTCCCAATCATGCGGGCACACATAGATGCGGGTCACGGCGATGCCGCGAGCGGAAAGTTGATCGCGCAACCTCTGATTGATGACGTCGACCTGCTGCTGCGTGACTGCGCCGCGCGCGACGCCTGCCTGATTCGAGATCATGGCAAAGGAAAAGCCGGCGCCCGAGAGGGCTTCCAGCCCCTCAAGTGCGCCGGGGATCCATTGGAAGTCCTCCCAACGCGACAGATACTGCGCCCGAGGGGGACGGACGTTCAACGTGCCGTCCCGGTCGATCAGAAGGATTCGCTTGGGGCGCAGATACTGCTCGGCCAGCTTCCAACGCTTCGGATCGGAAATGCTGTGGTAGCGATCGCCGCAGACCAGGCCGGCGAGCTCGCCGCGCGATGCAAGCCGCTCGAGCACCCGAGAGAAGCTGATGTCCGGGTCCTCGATCGACGCCAGAACGGCATCGCGCTCGACCACCATGAACCCGATCTCGACGTGATCCAGGTCGGGGCTCGACCGGCTCGGATCGTAGCGCGCAACGATCCCATCGCTGCCGACCTTGATGTTGCCATCGGCCTTGGCGCTGAGCAGCAGGCTCAACTTTCGTCCCTTGTCGCGATGGAATTCGATTAGGCGGGACAGGCGAAAGGGAACGAGATTGTCGGAATAGAGAAGCAGGAAACGCGGGTCGAGTTGCGCGCGGGCCTCCCACACTCGCCGGCCGGTCTCCCATTCGGCCGGACCTTGCGAATATGTGATCGCCACTCCGAATCGGTGGCCGTCGCCAAAATGGCTTTCGATCTGCGCCGCCCGATACCCGGTGAGCAGCACGATGCGCGTGATGCCTTCATCGCGCAACTGCTCGACCAGATATTCCAGAAACGGGCGACCATTGACCGGAATCATCGGCTTGGGCAGCAGATCGGTATAGGGCCGCATCCGCGTTCCCAATCCGCCGCACAAGATGGCTGCCTGAGCGACAGTCATCACGCCGCCTCGTCGAATGCGCGGAGCGTCCGACCGATGCCGTTCTCGAGACCGGTCCGGGCGCGCCATCCCGTTGCTCCAGCCATCTTGGCGCCATCGGCCCAAAAGCCGAGATCGTGACCGCTGTCGGGATAGGGCAAAGCGGCACCGAAATATCTTGCCACCGCGTTCGCGACCTCGCCGATCGAGGTCGGCCGGCCGGTTCCGAGATTGTAGACGCCGGAGGCGATGTCGCGCTCCACCAACGCCAGGAGGCCCTCGGCCACGTCATCGACATGGATGAAGTCCTGCGCCACGCGCGGCGCCCGGATATCAGGAACGCCGCCGGCCGCGAACGCGGCCCGGCACGAGGGGATGAGCGCATCGGGACGCTGGCCGGGACCGTAAGCGAAGAAAATGCGTGCCCAGCGATACTCGATATCGGCGGCGCACGCGGCGCTCTCCAGGGCGGTTCGCAGCGCGTTCTTGGCGGCGGCGAAAACGCCGCAATCGGCTCCGACGCGCGTTTCGGATACCATGCCCGCCGCGGTGCCATATTCCCAACAACTGCCCGCGACGACGACGCGTCGAGTGCGGGCCCGCTGCAACACGGCGAGCAGGCGCAGGCCGGCGTCGAGATTGGCGCGGCTGCACGCCGGCGAATAGTCCGGCAGCCCTTCCCAGGCCAAATGCAGGCAGCATTGCGGCTTGAAATCTTCGAGTTGCGGCTCCCACTCCTGCGGCCTGCCAAGGTCGCCCCGCAGCATCCGTCCGAACGGCGGCGCAGGCATCCTGCCGGGATCACGGGTGAGGCAGAGGACTTCATGCTGGGAGAGCAGCGGCAACACGCGCCGCCCGATGAACCCGCTCGCTCCGGTCACGAAGACGCGCATGGGATCACGTCTGGAGAACGCGCGGATCGAAGTCGGGATAGCTCCGATCCTTTTCGGAGATGACCGTAGGCGCCGCCGGCCAACGGAAGGCAAACGCCGGGTCGTCGTAGCGCAGCCCGCGATCCGCCGCCGGCGCGTAGAGCTCGCTCATGTAATAATGCACCGCGGTATCGGGCGCCGTGGTCATCCACGCATTGGCGCATCCGGCGGGGACGTGCAGGCTGCGGCGGTCCTGCGCCGAGAATTCGACGGCCACCCATTGCATGAAGGTCGGCGAGGCCGGCCGCAGATCGACGACGATGTCGTAGACCGCGCCGGAAAGGCACGACAGCGTCTTTGCTTCCTGCGGCGGGCGCGCCTGGTAGTGGAAGCCGCGAAGGGTGCCGACCTGCGGATTCTCCGAGATATTCCCTTGGGCGACGGTGGCGGTGATTCCGTGCACGCCGAACTCGCGCGCGCAGAAATGCCGCCGGAACGCGCCGCGATCGTCGGTGTGGACCTCGGGTGCGATCAGCCAGACTCCCGGCAGCTTGAGCTCTGCGAATTTCATCAGATCGTCGTCCCGGTCGGATCGCCGGGGAGCGGCACGATGACCTCGCCGTGCCATCCCTGGTCCGCCTGGATCTGGGCGACGATCTCGTCGCGGAAATTCCAGGCCAGCAATAGCACGACATCGGGTCGTGGCGTGAAGCCCTCGGCGGGAGCGGTGATGAGGATGTCGGTGCCCGGCGTGTAGCGGTCGTGCTTGAGCGGGCTGCGATCGACGATGAGGTCGAGATGGCAATGATCGATGCCGCAAAAGTTGAGCAGCGTGGAGCTGCGCGCCGACGCCCCATAGCCGATGATCCGCTTGCCGGCGCGCTTGCGCGCCTCGACCAGAGCGAGAAGAGCCGCGCGATGACGCTGGCAACGCCGGGCGAATTCGCGCCAAGGCGCTTCCTCTCCGATGCCGAGCTCACGCTCGCGCGCCAGCGTCCGCGCGTAAGCGCCCGTCGGGACGCGCGCTTGCTTCGAGAAATAGACGACCAGCGAGCCGCCGCTGATCGGGCTGTCGGTGACGTCGAACGGCATGAGTCCGAATTGGCCGATCAGCCGGCCGATGCTGTGCAGCGAGTGATAGAACAGATGCTCGTGATAGATCGAATCGTAATGCAGGCCGTCCAGGATCGCATCCGCGCAATGAAATTCGATCGCGCCGGTGCCGCTCTCGGACAGGCAATGGGCCATGGCCGCGACCACGTCCTTGGCATCGGCTACGTGGGAGATCACGTTGCGCGCATACACCACGTCCGCCTGTCCGCGTTCGGCGACGATATCGCGCGCGACGGCGAGACCGAAGAATTCGGTGAGCGTGGGAATTCCCCGCTGGCGACCGATCGCGCCGATGTTCTCCGCGGGATCGACGCCAAGGACATCGTCGCCACGCTCGCGAAAGCGCTGAAGGAAGGTGCCGTCGTTGCTCGCCACCTCCAGAACGAAGCGCCGGCCCGGCCGGCACCGCGCCGCTAGACGCTCGCAAAACAGCGCGCTGTAATCGCGCGCCGCCTGCGACGTGCCGGTGACCCAGACGTAGTTGCGGAACAGATATTCGGGGGACGCAGTTTCGGTCAGCTGAACGGTTCCACACGCCGAGCAACGGCACAGCACGAGGGGAATGGCCGGCAAGCCCGCGGTCCGATCCTGGCGCAGGCTGTTGGCCGGCGGCTGTGCGCCGAGATCGAGGATCCGCTCTATGGCAGTGCTGTCGCAGATGCGGCAGGTCCGAAGCGTCTCCGACAAAGTGCAATTCACGTCAAACAAAGCGCTATTCACGCCGCCACCTCAATTTTGCGTCGATCGCCTCTGCGGAGATCAGATGCTTGAGTTGCGCCAGACGGATTGTCTTGCGGCCGCGGAACTGCTCTTCGGTGAACCCGATGTCGCGAAACAGCGCCACCAGCTCCGCCGCTCCACGGTCCAGATCCCACGCCGGTCGGAACCAGTCGGCCAATTCGCCGAGGATGCGCGCGAAGCTGACCCGGTAGCTGCGGGCATCCTTGCCGTGCTCGCCGGTATAGGTGATCGCGGCGCCGGGCACGGCACGGCCGGCCGCCTCGGCGAGGTCGCGCACGGTGAAATTGCCGTTCGATATGCCGACATTGTAGGACCGGCCCGCGACCAGCTTCTCCGGCGCCTCGAGGCCGGCGACGAACGCGGAGCAGACGTCGCGCACGTGCACCACCGGGCGCCATGGCGTGCCGTCGCTCTTGATCTCGATGCGCCCGGTCGTATAGGCGCAGGCGACGAGATTGTTGAACACGATGTCGCAGCGCAGGCGCGGACTTGCACCGAACACGGTGGACGGGCGCATGCAAACGACCGTGAAGCCCGGTCCACCCAGGTCCTTGAGCCTCACCTCCGCCTCCCATTTCGTACGCGCGTAGGCGGTGATGGCGTTCTTTTCGCTGTCGTCCTCGTCGAGCTCGCGGTCGGTGTCGGATATCCCGTACATGCTCTGCGACGACGCGTAGACGAAGCGCGCGACGCCGGCCTGCTTGGCGAGCGCGGCCAGCCGCGTGGTTGCGTCGCGATTGATCTCTTCGGTGAGATTCGGCGCCAGCTCGCCGAGCGGATCATTCGACAGGGCGGCGAGATGGACGACCGCGGACACCCCCGCCAGGTCTTCCGCCCCGACATCGCGCACGTCAGCGGTGATCCGCCGATAGCGCGAATCGAGAGGACGGAGCAGGCATTCGGCGAAGTAACCGGTATCGAGCCCGATCACTTCATAGCCGCGCTCGAGCAGGACGCCGGTCAGAACCGTGCCGATGTATCCCTGGTCTCCGGTGAGCAACACGCGCTGATGTCGACTCAATCGCGGCCCCCTTCTCGCTTGCCAGCCGATCAACCGCCGCGACGAGCCAAACATGATGCGCCATCTCGACCGCGTTGTACGAGCGGCTGTTCACCCAAAAATTCAGCTCGCCGAGCGAACGCAGCGGATTGTCCGCGTCGAAGCCCGAAAAAGTCACGACGTGCAGTCCGCGGCTGCGCGCGGCCGTCGCGCCGTTCAGGATATTGGGAGACCGGCCGCTGCTGCTGATGAGCACGGCCGCGTCTCCCGGGTCGGAGTAGGCCTCCAATGCTTTGTCCACCCAGAGCGGGTAGCCGTAGTCGTTCGCGAAGCACGTGATGAGGTCCGCCTCGTTGAAATTGACCGCGCGGACGCCGGCGGCCTTGGTCAGGTCCACGGCGACGTGGCTTGCCATGGCGGCGCTGCCGCCATTCCCCACCAGGACCACCTTTCGTCCGCAGCCGCTGACCGCGCGAAAGAGCTGGCACAGGAGCTCGAGTTGGACCGGATCGACGTCCCGGATCCTGGCGCTGATGTCGTCGAAGTAATCGCGGAAGAAGGTCATGTCGCGAGAGCCTGGCCGTTTCGAAACGCCGAGGCGCCGGAGAACTCAAGTCGATCCAGGAACGGTCCGGATTCGGCTCACGGCCGCCGTCGGTAACGACTCGATTCGCGGCCTTCTAGCACGAGCGACATCAAGGCGCCACGGCA
>WNEY01000592.1_pt1 | contig 39704 bp, 44 predicted proteins | sample 5400531 | NCBI WGS metagenome assembly WNEY01 (sample SAMN13153338, study PRJNA577476) | soil metagenome | isolation source: 200 cm saprolite under Douglas fir tree site 1 | place: USA:California | collected 2015-04-18 | reverse complement strand
GCACGTAGTAGTAGAGCGCGGGCACGTTGAAGAGCAGGCCGTCGATCCGATCGAGGACGCCGCCGTGGCCGGGAATCAGGCCCCCCGCATCCTTCACGCCGACGCTGCGCTTGATGGCCGACTCGGCCAGGTCGCCGAGTTGACCGACGACGCCGAGGATCACGCCGGCGCCGGCGGCGAAGCCAGCGGTCCAGCCCGGCAGCAGCCAGCCGGGACCGAGCACCACGGCGGCGGCGATGGACGCCGCCAGTTGGGCCACGGCTCCTTCCACCGTCTTTCCCGGACTGATGGCGGGCACGAGCTTGTGGCGGCCGATGAGGGAGCCGACGGCATACGCTGCCGTTTCTCCGATCCACGTGACGCCCACGAGGACCAGCACGAGCGCGTTGCCGTCGTCCAGGTGGCGCAGGAGCAGCACGTGACCGAGGAACCAGCTCACGTAGAGCACGCCGAGCAGCGTGAGCGCGACGCCCTCGGTGGCCGGCTTGCCGCCGGTGGCGATCGGCGCGGTGACGATGATCGCGACGGCGAGACTGAGGACGAGCGCGGGCAAGGCCGGCACGATGCCGGCGGACGCGCCCGCCATCTCGAAGCTCACGACGAGAGCCAGGCCGAGCACGAGACCCAGGCGGCCCTGGCACGGTTGGCCGGCGTGCTCGAAGAGACGGTAGAATTCCCACAGCGCGATGGCCGCGGCGGCACTGATGAGCGCGGGGAACAGCCAGCCCGGGGCCCGCGTCAGCAGCCCCACGAAGAGAGGAATGAACACGACCGCGGTGGCCACGCGTCTCAGCGCGCTCGAGACCATCCTCTCCCGGGTTGGCTCCATCACCGCCACCCTGGCCGCCATCTCACACCCCACCGAATCGCCGGGTCCGCCCCTGGTAGTCGACGATGGCGCGATACAGATCGCGCGGACCGAAGTCCGGCCACAACGTAGGCGTGATCCAGAGCTCCGTGTAGGCGATCTGCCAGAGCAGGAAATTCGACACGCGCATCTCGCCGCTGGTGCGGATGAGTAGATCGGGATCGGGGATGTCACGCGTGTAGAGCGCCGCGCTCACGTCGGCTTGCGAGATCGCCGCCGGCGCCAGCTCGCCGGCTTGCACGCGCACGGCCAGGGCGCGCACGGCCTCCAGCAGCTCGTCGCGTCCGCCGTAGTTGAACGCCATGACGAGCGTGAGGCCGCTGTTCTCGCGAGTGGCCTCGACGACACGGTCGATGCCCCGGCGGATCGGCAGCGGCACGCCGCTCGGGCGCCCGATCACGCGCAGGCGGACGTTCCGCGCCATCAGGTCGGGCAGCTCGCGATAGATCGCCTCCTCGAGGAGGCTCATGAGCGTGGACACCTCGTCCTCGGGTCGGCTCCAGTTCTCCGTCGAGAACGCGTAGAGCGTCACGTAGTCGAGGCCGATCTCGGCGCCGGCCCGTACCACCGCGCGCGCTGCCTTCACGCCCTCGCGATGGCCGGCCACGCGGGGCAGCCCGCGCCGGGTGGCCCAGCGACCGTTGCCGTCCATGATGACGGCCACATGGCGCGGCAGCGGCTGCTCGCGGAGGCGAACGAGGAGCTCGCTCTCGGAGAGGGTGCCGAGCTCGGCGCGGGGCGCGCTGCTACGGGATCTGAGGGCCATGCGCACTCATCGTATTAGAAGGACAGGATCTCCTGCTCCTTTTTCTTGAGCACGTCGTCGACTTTGGTGATGAACTTATCCGTCGTCTTCTGGATCTGGTCGTGGCCGCGGCGCTCCTCGTCTTCCGACACCTTCTTGTCCTTGGCCAGCGCCTTCAGCTTGTCGTTGGCCTCGCGCCGGATGTTGCGGACGGCGACGCGCGTGTCTTCGGCGATCTTGTGGACCTGCTTGGCCAGCTGCTTGCGCCGCTCCTCGGTGAGCGTGGGCATGGTCAGGCGGACGACCTTGCCATCGTTCACCGGCGTCAGCCCGAGATCGGACGCCATGATCGCCTTCTCGATGGCCTTGAGCTGCGCCTGCTCCCACGGCTGGATGACCAGGGTGCGGGCATCGGGGATGGAGACGGAGGCCATCTGGCTCACCGGGGTGGGAGTGCCGTAGTAATCCACGCGGACCATGTCGAGGAGTCCGGTGGAGGCGCGACCGGTGCGCACCGCGCCGAGCTCACGGCTGAGCGTGTCGATCGATCCGTTCATCCGGGTCTCGATGTCCTTCAGCAGCGCTTGCATTGATGGCCCCTCCATCGGCAGACCGTCAGCCGGAGACGATCGAGCCCACCGGCTCCCCTAACACGATCCGCTTGATGTTGCCGGACCGGGTCAGATCGAAGACGATGATGGGCAGCGCATTGTCCATGCACAGCGAGATGGCGGTGCTGTCCATCACCTGCAGCCCGCGACTCAGCACGTCTTTGTAGGTCACGCGCGCGAACCGCTCGGCGTTGGCGACCTTGGCCGGATCGGCCGAGTAGACACCGTCGACCTTGGTCGCTTTGATGATGGCGTCGGCCCCGATCTCGATGGCCCGCAGCGCTCCGGCCGTGTCGGTGGTGAAAAACGGGTTGCCGGTGCCGGCGGCGAAGATCACCACCCGGCCCTTCTCGAGGTGGCGAATGGCCCGGCGCCGGATGTACGGCTCGGCCACCGCGCGCATCTCGATGGCCGACAGCACGCGCGTCTGCAGATCCGCCTTCTCCAAAGCGTCCTGCAGGGCCAGCGCGTTGATGATGGTGGCTAGCATCCCCATGTAGTCGGCAGTCGCCCGGTCCATGCCGACCGCGCTGGCCGCGATCCCGCGAAAGATATTCCCGCCGCCGATGACGATGGCCATCTGGACCCCGAGCGCCACCACCTCCCGCATCTCGGCCGCGATGCGGTCGAGCACGGGTGGGTCGATGCCGTAGCCCTGACTCCCGGCGAGCGCCTCGCCCGAGAGCTTGAGGACGATACGGCGGTAGGCCGGGCGTGGGGAGCCGGCGTCCGCCGCCACGATCAGCCGGCCTCGCCGACCTGGAAGCGTGAGAAGCGCCGGATGACGATGCGCTCCTGCGTCTGCGCGTTCACTCCATCGACGAGGTCCTTGACCTTCGTCTTGCCGGTGGCGTCCTTGACGAACGCCTGTTCGAGAAGGCACTGCTCGCTGAACCACTTCTCGAGCTTGCCCTCGACGATCTTGTCGATCACCTGCGGCGGCTTCTTCTGGTCGGCCAGCTGCTCCCGGTAGATCTCGCGCTCCTTCTCGAGCACGTCGGGCGGAACGTCCTCGCGCGCCACATAGGCGGGACTGGAGGCTGCCACCTGCATGCCGAGATCTTTCACGAGCGCCTGGAAGGCGTCGGTCTTGGCCACGAAGTCGGTCTCGCAGTTCACCTCCACCAGGACGCCGAGCTTGGCGCCCGGGTGGATGTAGGCGGACACAACGCCCTCGCGCGCCTGGCGGCCGGCGCGCTTGGCGGCGGCGGCCAGGCCCTTCTTCCTCAGGTACTCCACGGCGGCCGGCACGTCGCCCTGGCTGGCGGCCAACGCCTCCTTGCAATCCATGACGCCGGCGCCGGTGCGGTCGCGCAGCTCCTTGACCTGCTGGGCGGTGGCGGCCATGGCCTAGGCCTCCGTCTCGGCGGTCGCCACCATCTCGGCCTCGGCGCTCGCGTCGGCCGCCTCTTCGCTCTCGTCCTTGCTGAGCGTGCCGCGCCCTTCGAGGATGGCGTCGGCGATGCGCGCGGTGATGAGGCGCACGGCCCGGATGGCGTCGTCGTTGCCCGGGACCGGATAATCGATCCCGGTGGGATCGCAGTTGGTGTCCACGATGGCCACGATCGGGATACCCAGCCGCTGGGCCTCGGCCACCGCGATCTTCTCCTTGCGCGGATCGATGATGAAGACGACCGCCGGCAGCGATTCCATGCTCTTGATGCCGATCAACGCCTTCTCCAGCTTCTCGCGCTCGCGGTCGAGCTCGAGCGCTTCCTTCTTGGGCAGGCGCTCGAACTCGCCGGCCTCCTTCATCTCCTCGATCTTCTTGAGGCGGCCGATGGACTTGCGGATGGTCTGGAAGTTCGTCAGCGTCCCACCCAGCCACCGCTGGTTGACGTAGAACATGCTGCAGCGGCCGGCCTCCTCGAACACCGTGTCCTGCGCCTGCTTCTTGGTGCCGATGAAGAGCACGTTACCGCCGCCGGCGGCCGTGTCGCGAACGAACGTGTAGGCCTCGCGGAACTTCTTGAGCGTCTTCTGCAGATCGATGATGTAGATGCCGTTGCGCTCGCCGAAGATGTACTTCTGCATCTTCGGGTTCCAGCGCTTGGTCTGGTGGCCGAAGTGCACCCCGGCCTCCAGCAGCTCCTTCATGGTGAGTGCAGCCATGTGTCCTCCTTCGGTTGTTCCTCCGCCGCGCTCGGGAGCGTGATGGCCCCCCACCGAAGGGCGCGGCGTGCGTGATGATTGACTACGTCGTGTACTTCGCGTTGATGCGCACGTACTCCTCGCTGAGGTCGGAGGTCCACACGTGGGCCTCGCCCCGCCCCAGCCCGAGGTCGATGGTGATCGTATAGGCTCGCCGCGTCATCGTCTCGCGGATCCGTTCCACCTTCGCGCCGTCGCGCGGCATCCCGCGCTCGACCAGCAGCTCGTCCTCGAACAGCACGGCGACCCGGTCCGCCTCCACCTTGGCCGCCGATTTGCCGATTGCCATCATGATCCGGCCCCAGTTGGGATCCTGCCCATTGATCGCCGTCTTCACCAGCGGCGAGTTGGCCACGCTGCGAGCCGCCAGCACGGCATCCCGCCGTGTTCGTGCGCCCCGCACGGCAATCGTCACCAGCTTGGTGGCCCCCTCTCCGTCCTCGACCAGCATCCGGGCCAGCCGCCCGGTCACTGCACCGAGGGCGCGGGTGAACTGACGGAAGCCGCGACTGCCCGCCTCCAGCGGGGCCGTCTCGGCCAAGCCGTTGGCGAGGATGGCCACGGTGTCGCTGGTGGACTGATCACTGTCCACGGTGATCCGATTGAACGAGTCGTCCACGGTGCGCTTGAGCGCCGATCGCAGCGCCGCCGGCGCCACCGTGGCGTCGGTGGTGAGGAAGCAGAACATCGTCGCCAGGTGGGGCTCGAGCATTCCCACCCCCTTGGCGATGCCGCCGATCGTGATGGGGCGACCGTTGACCTCGACCTTCACCGCGGCCTCCTTCGGCCGCGTATCGGTCGTCATGATGGCCTCGGCGGCAGCGCCCCCACCCTGGGGCGACAGCGCCTTCACCAGCTTGGGTAGCGCCGTGCGGATTCGATCCATCGGCAGTGGCTGACCGATCACGCCGGTCGCCGCGACCAGCACCTGCTTGGCCGGAATCCGGAGCAGGTCGCCGACGACCTTCGTCATCTCGCGCGCGTCGCGAATCCCCTGCTCGCCCGTGCACACGTTGGAGCACCCGCTCGACGCGACGATGGCCTGAGCCACACCACTCTTCACGTGCTCCATCGAGACGAGGACGGGGGCGCCCTTCACCTGGTTGGTGGTGAACACGGCGGCGGCCCGGGCGGGCGCCGATGAATAGATGAGGGCGAGATCCTTCTTGCCGCTCGGCTTGATGCCGGCGGCGACGCCACCGGCCAGGATTCCAGCGACGGCGGTGACGCCGCCGGTCAGCCATTCGAGATCGCCCGGCCGTGGCTCCGTCGCTCGCGTCTCCGGCACTACGGGTACACCGGCGGCGCGTCCAGCCCGGTGCGCTCGCTCCATCCATATAAGATGTTCAGGTTCTGCACGCCGTTGGCCGACCCACCCTTGCCGAGGTTGTCGATCGCGCTCACGCAGGTCGCGCGTCCCGTCCGCGGATCGGCGACGACCGTCACGTCGCAGTAGTTCGACCCCACCACGGCCCGCGTCGTCGGCCGCTCGCCCTCGCCGAGGACGCGTACGAACGGCTCGCCCGCGTAGAAATCGCGATAGACCGACACGAGCTCGGACGTGCCGAGCGTGGAGGCCAGAGCGACCGACGCGGTGGTGAAGAGCCCACGGTTCAGCGGGAGGAGATGAGGCGTGAAGCTCACGCGGATCGGGCTTCCCGCCAGCTTCGACAGCTCCTGCTCGATCTCGGGCGTGTGGCGATGGGTGCCGATCCCGTACGCCTGGACGTTCTCGTTGGCTTCCGTGTAGAGGTACATCGGATCGGCCTTGCGCCCCTGGGCCCCGGCACCGCTCACGCCCGACTTCCCGTCGATGACGATCCCGTCGAGCCGCGCCAGTCCCGCCTTGAGCAGCGGCGCCGTCGCCAGGATTGCTCCTACCGGATAGCAGCCTGGCGACGCTACCAGCGAGGCGGCCGCGATCGATTTCCGGTGCAGCTCCGGCAGGCCATAGACCGCCTCGCCGAGGCCCGGGGGATCGATGTGAGCGGCCTTGTACCAGGTCACATAGTCGTCCGCGTTGTGCAGCCGGTAATCGGCGGAGAGATCGATCGCCTTCACGCGATCCCGGTGCCGGCGCAGGACGGGCACGACCTTCTGAGATTCGAGGTGCGGCAAGGCGAGAAACACGACATCGGCGACGCCGGCCAGCCACTCCACCTCCAGCGCATGGAACGCGAGTGTGGTGAGGCCACGCAGGTGCGGGTATGCAGCCGACAACGGCTCGCCCGAGAAGCGGTCGGAGGTGACGCCGGTCAACTCCACCTCGGGATGGCGAAGGAGCAGCCGCAGCAGCTCTGCCCCCATGTAGCCGCTGGCCCCGGCGACAGCGACGCGAATCACGCTCCCGTTCTCCGCGCTACCGCTTCGAGTACTGGAACTTCTGGCGGGCGCCGGGCTGCCCATACTTCTTCCGCTCCCGCATGCGCGGGTCGCGGGTGAGCAGTCCAGCCTTCTTGAGCGGCTGCCGCAGCTTCTCGTCGAAGCGGACGAGCGCCCGCGCGATACCGTGGCGCACGGCGCCGGCCTGGCCGGTCGGCCCTCCGCCGCCGACGTTCACGAGCACGTCGAACTGGCCGACGGTGCTCGTCACTTCGAGCGGCTGGGCAATGATCATGCGCAACGACTCACGCGGGAAGTAGTCCTCGAAGGAGCGCCGGTTGACGGCGATACGACCCTGACCAGACCGCAGCCACACGCGCGCAACGGACGTCTTGCGCCGGCCGGTGCCGTAGAACCGCTCGGCGACTGCCATCACCGGTCTCCCTTCTGTCCGGCCAGCGCGTCCGGCAGTGCAGCGGGCTGCTGCGCCTGATGGGGATGCGTGGCGCCCCGATAGACCTTCAGCTTCTTGGCCATGGCCCGGCCCAATCGGTTCTTCGGAAGCATCCCCTGCACCGCCCACTCGATCATGCGCTCGGGGTGCGTCTGGAGCATCTTCTCGGCATTGACCTCGCGAAGCCCGCCGATGTACCCGGTGTGCCAGCGGTACATCTTGTCGCGAAGCTTCCGTCCCGTGAGATGAATCTTCTCGGCGTTGATCACGACGACGTGGTCACCGACGTCCAGGTGCGGGGCGAAGACCGGCTTGTGCTTGCCCCTCAGGATCGTCGCGACTCGGCTGGCGAGGCGCCCCAGCACCTGCCCGTCGGCGTCAACGACGAACCACTTCCGTTCGATCTCGTCCTCCCGCAACATCGGCGTCGGCATCGTCTCCCCTTGCAGGCTTCGTAAGTGGGCCTCAGACCGGGCAAATTCCAACGTCATACCTTATCTGAAAGTCCCCGCGGTGTCAACGAATCGGCCGGCCGCAGGGCACCAGCGCGAGGCGGTCGAGGCCGTCGACGACGCCCTCGGCAAAGACCCGAGCCCCGGCCCTGGTGTGGTGAATGTCCTCCGCTCGAAAGAGCGGATCATTCGGCCGCTCGCGGTCCCGGAACAGCGCCAGCAGGTTGATGACCGGAAATCCCTCGCGCCGACCGAGCTCCTCGAGGATGTCGAAGGGGCGGGTGGATCCGTAGAGGCCGGGACCAAGGCCGTGACGGCGGCGCCCTTCGGGCGAGGCGTCGGCCGCGACCTGCTGAGCGTGCGGGTAGACGACAAGGGCGAAGGCTGCACCGTGGGCCCGCGCCAGCCGGTTGGTGGCGGCAATGTAACGCTCGGTCGAACGCCAGGCATCCCGGAGCTTGGGCGAGTCGTGATCGCGCGTGATGGCCTCGAGATCGTACTGGGGATCGCCCTCGAGCCCGAGCTCCGCCATCCGTTCGGGCGTCAGCCGAAGCGGCCCGAGGATGCTTTCACCGAGGCGCGACCAGCGAAACTCCTGGTACAGCGCCAGTCGATTCACCGCGCGTTCGATCGGATCGAGGAAGCGAAAGAAGGCGGGTTTTCGTACCGGCGGGATGAGCAGCGCCGCTTCCGGCCGGCGCTCACTGGGCACCGACACCGGCAGGCCGTCGGCGTCGAGTCGCGCCATCGCGGTACGGACCCAGTCGTCGTGGACGTCGGTCATGTCGAAGTTGAGGACGACGAGATCGGGCTGGAGCGCCAGGCCGACGTGCTTGAGCTGGAGGTACTCGAGGATCGGCGAGTAGCTGGCCACGCCGGCGTTCACGACCTCCACGGTCGTGCGGCAGCCGTGGCCGTTGAGCGCCGCTTCCACCCGCTTGGCCACCGTCATCTCGATGGACAGACCGCCCCCTTCGGTGAACGAGTCACCCAGCAGCAGTAGGCGAAAGACGCTCGGCGGCTTGGGGCGGGCGATCTCGCGATCGCGCAGGCCGAGGGAGTTCGTGTTGAACTCGGTGCCCGCGACGCGCGCCCGGAGGTTCGGCTTGAGCCGATGATGCATGACCGGGTCGGCCGTCATCGAGCGGTGCTCTCCGGGGCTGCGGAAGCGCAGGCCGATCTCGACGATGATGAGAGCGAACAACAAGCCGACGGCGACGACGATGAGCCGCTGCGCCAGCGCACGCGACACCGTCACGCGCGGGTCTTCTCAGGCCACGGGCACAGCGCACGCACCGGGCAGACGGGACAGCGCGGAGCCCGCGCCACGCACGTGCGACGGCCATGAGCCTGGATCAGATGCGTGGTCCGCGTCCACGACGCCTTGGGCAAGACCTCGGTGAGCTGATCGTGGATCGCATCGGGATCGTCGGATTTCGCCAGGCCGAGACGCTGGGTCACACGGAAGACGTGGGTGTCCACGGCGATGGCTTCCTCGCCGAACGCGTTGCCGAGCAACACGTTCGCGGTCTTGAGGCCGACGCCGGGCAGCGCGGTGAGCTTCGCGCGGTCCCGCGGCACCTCGCCACCGTGATCGACCACCAGCGCGTTGGCCATCCCGATGAGGGAGCGCGCCTTCGCGCGGAAGAAGCCGGTCGAGCGGATCTGCGGCTCCAGCGTGGCCGGCGCCAGTCGGGCCCAGTCGGCGGCGGTGCGATATTTCGCGAAGAGCGGGGGCGTGACCTGGTTCACGCGCTCATCGGTGCACTGGGCCGAGAGAATCGTCGCCACCAGCAGCTCGAGTGGGTTGGAGAAGTTCAGCGCGATCTTCGCGTCGGGGTATGCCTGCGCAAGCAGCCGGACGATCTTCCGCGCTCGCGCCTTCCGTTCGGTCGAGCCCTCACGCTTCACGATCCGCCCACCTGCAGGCCGGCCGGCCCGATCTCGATGCCGGCCACCTCGACGGGAAACGGCAGTCGGGCCGCGATACCGCGCGAGGGATCGACCATGTTCATCACCCACCCGACGAAGAGGGCCGGCACCGGCACGCCGCCCAGCCGCACTTGATCGGCCGCCAGCGCGAACGGTCGAGCGGCGGCCGGCACGAAGCGAACGCGCGCGCTGATGTCCGGCCCGGGCAACTCCACGCGGACGTCGGCGAACCCGCGACCGAAGGCGACCCGGGCACGGCCGCGATTCTTGCCGGTCTCGAGAAATGCGTGAAAGTCGGCGGCGGCCACCGTGAGCCGCGCCAGTCGCAGCCGTCCGAGGTCGAGAGGATCGAACCGCTCCTCGGCGAGCAGGCTCGACGCGTTGAACACGAGACCGTCGAGCTCCAGCCGCAAATCATGCGCACGCAGGAGCGCGGCCCCGCGTCGGCGCACGTCGCCCAGCGTGGCGGCCACCGCCGACACCACCACGCGCCGGGCCCGGCCCTGCCGGATGGCGTCGTCGTGCTCGACGGCGAGGTCGAGGCCCTCGACGTCGATCGCCACGTCACCCACACGCCGGCGGAGCGCGCCGGCCAGCGCGCGCGCCATGGCGTCGGGGGAGGCGCTCACGACCGGCAGGCGCCTGGCCCTCACGGTCCCCTGAGAGCCGTCGGGCAGCCGAAACTCGCCGATGACGGGAAACGCCGCGTCGAGGTGGCGGTCGGTAGCCAGTCGCGTCGCGATGCGTCGCGGCCGCTCGGCCGTCCAGGGCGGACCGACGTCGCCCGTCTTGAGGATCATGTACTCGACGCCGAGCGGCTCCTCGTCCCACGCGCGCATGAACCGCACGGGCAGATCATCGCGGACGGCGTAGTAGCGGAAATTCGCGATGGAGAACCACGCGCTGTTGGGGGGCACGCTCACCATCGCCTCGCGCCCGGCAGCGTCTCGCGCGATGAGCGAGAGGATGGGCCGGTGCTGCCATTCGGCGCGCGACGGGGGGGCCGGCTCGGTGAGCGGAACGCCGATCACGAGCAACCGCAGCGCTGTCGGGACCGCGAAGACCGTGGACGAAATCTGGATGGCGGCGGCGATCGCGATCAAGACGCCGGTGATGGGGCGGGCGCTCCGCGGCAGCGCGGAGAACCCGATGCCGGCGGCCACGGCCGCGATCGGCAGGAGCGGCAACGTGTAGCGCAGCTGCTTGTTCTGGATCAGGAAGAATCCAATGAGCGGGACGAGGCCGGCGACGACGTACCAGTACCGGCGGCGCAGCGCGACGACCAGCCCGACGAGGAGGAGCGCCGCACCGACGACGCCGAATTGCGCGGGGAAGTTCAACGGGTAGTACGCGAGCGAGGTCGCACTGAGCGCGTCGGGAAATCCCGATTCCGCCGCCTGCTTGAACGCCCGGCTCTGCACCTGCATCGGGATGCCGAGGATGCGGGGCCCATACCACGGCCCGGCGATGATGAGCATCAGCAGGATCGCGGCGAGCGCGTTCAGCGCCGCCCGGAGCTCGCGGACCTTCAGGAGGGTGAGAACGATCGCCGGCGCCAGATAGACGGCGAATGGTGGCTTGGTGAGCAGGCCGAGCCCGAGGATGAGCCCGGCGGCCAGCGACCATGCTGGTCTCCGAAAGCCGTCGGTGCGCAGCAGTGTCTCAAGGGCCACGGCCACCATGGCCATCAGCGGCACGTCGAGCTGAAAGCGGAGGGCCAGGTTCACGACGAACGGTGCAGTGCCCACGAGGGTGGCTGCCACCACGGCGCCGGCGCCGCTGGCCCAGCGCCGCGCGAGCAGGTACGTCGCCGCCATCCCCAGACCGAGGAAGGCGAGGATCACGACCTGTCCGAACGCCGCATCCGACGGCATCACACGGAACACGAGGCCGGCCAAACACGGAATGAGCGGCGGGTAGAACGACGAGCGCCCGAGAACGGTCGCCACGTCCCCGGCCGCGAGACCGCGCCAGCACAGGACGGCGCTTTCGAGATGGTTGGCGTAGTCCCACTCCGGCGGATGGCAGTCGATGGCGAGCCACGCGGTGGCGGCGCTCACGAGCCCGAGCCACACGGCCACGACCGTCACCCACTCCCAACCTCGCGCGCGGGCGGGCGTCATCGGCGCGCGATCAAGAGCAGCGATGATCCGAACGGCAACCGCAGGCGCGGAACGAGATGACGCTCGATCGCGAAGCACCATTCGAGCAGCGCGTTGACGGCCGCCGGCGGCCGACGGAGATCGTGAGCCTCGGCGCCGCGACCACGCTTGAGCCACCGGACTAGGGCGAAGCCCGGGAACAGCAGCGTGCTGAAGTACGTCGCGCGGGTTACCACGAAGCCAGCGCGCTCTACCACGTGTCGGAGCTGGCCGGCCGTGTAGCGGCGCCGATGGCCGAGTGCACGGTCGTGAGCGCTCCAGAGCCAGGTGAACGCCGGCACGGTGACGACGAGCGCGCCACCGCGGGTGAGCGCCCGCCGGGCGGTGGCGAGCGCGGCCGCCTCGTCGTCCAGGTGCTCGAGCACGTCGAGGAGGAGGACGACGTCGGCCCATCCCTCGGGCACCACGAGATCGGCCGGCATCGAACCGCGGCGGACGTCGAGGCCGTCGGCGCGGGCGGCGGCGATCAGGCGCTCGTCCGGCTCCATGCCAACCGCCTCCCCGAACTCGCCGAGGGCGCGCAAGACGTTGCCGGTTCCACAGCCGAGCTCGAGCAGCCTCAGTGGGCGCCGGGGCAGCGACGCGCGCAGCGCGGCCAGGAGCACAGCCAGGCGGCCACGAAACCACCAATGGTGGCGGTCTTCCTCGATGTGGACGCCGACGTAGGTCTGGTCCATCCCGCTCAGCGCTCCAGGGCCGCACGGATGCGGGTGACACGCTCAGTCCGCTCCGCGATCGGCAGGACGAGCCGCGCGTGGTCTTGACACCAGATGGGCTCGGTCCGCCGCGGCTCGGTCGCGAGACGCGGGATCAGATGCCAGTGGATGTGCGCGATCTGATTGCCGAGCAGCTCGTAATTCATCTTGTGAGCGCCGAAGACGCGAGCCAGCGCCTGCGCCACCCTCGAGGCCTCCTCCATCAGCGCAGCCCGCTCGGCCGGCGTGAGCGCGAACAGCTCGGTCGCGTGGCGCTTCAGCACCAGCACCGTCCAGCCGGGAAAGAACTGATCGTCGTGGAGGTAGGCGATGGACTGATCGAAGTCGGCGATCCGCTGCTCGGCGTGGGGCCATTGCCCCGTGCAGGCTGGACACTCGGGTAGCGCCGTCACCGGGGGCCGGCCAGGAAGCGGCCGAGGCGCCGCAGCCCCTCCTGGATGCGCTCGAGCGACGCCGCGTAGGAAAAGCGCAGAAACCCCTCGGCGTTGGCCCCGAAGGCGACGCCTGGCGTCACCGCGACGTGGCAGCGCTCGAGGAGCTCGAGGGCGAGCTGCCGCGAGTCGGCCGCGAAACGGCGGGCGTTGGCCAGGACGTAGAAGGCGCCGGTCGGCTCGTGCGGCACGCCGAAGCCGACGGCGCGCAGGCCGGCGACCATCGCGCGCCGGCGTTCGTCGAATATCGCCCGGAAGCTCCGGCTCTCCTCTCCGGCTTCCCGCAGTGCCGCCACGCCTGCCCACTGGACGAACTCGTTGGTCGAGATGAAGAAGTTGCCGGACAACGTCTGCAGCGCCCGGATGTGATCGGGCGGCGCGATGAGGTACCCGAGGCGCCAGCCCGTCATCGCGTAAGCCTTCGAGAAGCCATTCAGCACGAATGCGCGATCGGTGAACTCGAGGATCGTCCGGTCACGCCCCTCGTAGCTCAGGCCGTGGTAGATCTCGTCGGAGACGATCATCGGTCCGCCATGCTCGGCCAGCGCCGCGATGGCGCGGAGGCCGTCGGCGGCGAGCACGGCCCCCGTCGGGTTGCCAGGCGAGTTGATCAGGATCGCCTTCGTCCGCGTGCCGATGCGCCCGGCGATCGCCTGGGCCCGGAGCTGGAAGCCGTCGCTCTCGGTGATCCCGACGGTCGCCGGGAGGCCCTCGGCGTACCGAATGAAGTTCGGATAACACGCGTAGTAGGGATCCGAGAGCACGACCTCGTCGCCGGCGTCGAGGAGATGGCCGAAGAGGAGCAGCATGGCCGGGGAGGTACCGGGCGTGATCAGAATACGCTCGGGCGAGACGTGGACGCCATAGGTCACGCGATAGTGCTCGGAGATCGCCTCGCGCAGCGGCAGGATACCCAGGCTGTGGGTGTACTTGGTGCGTCCGTCCTTGAGGGCCTTCTCGGCGGCGTCACGGATGACGGGAGGCGCTTCGAAGTCGGGCTCGCCGAGCTCCAGGTGGACGATGTCGGCTCCCGCGCGCTCGAGCGAGCCGGCCCGCTCGCTCATCTCCACGGCGAGGAACGGCTCGACGAGCGAGCTCCGCCGCGACCTGGTCATGCCGCCCGGCGCATCCGCCGGCGAGCACGGAGGATCTGCCACATCATGCGGGGACCGTCTCGGAACACGCTCGACTTACTCCCCGGCTGGTCGGCCCAGTTCACGGCGATCTCGGCGATCGCGAAGCCGACGGCGCGGGCACGCAGCAGCAGCTCGACGTCGAAGCCAAAGCCACGGGTCGCGATGCGCGGAAAGAGGGCGTCGGCGGCCCCGGCGGTGAACGCCTTGAACCCGCACTGGCTGTCGTGGATCCCGCGAAGCCCGACGCGCCGGAGCAGCCAGTTGAAGAGGCGTCCCGCCAGGACGCGGTGACGTCGCGTCTCCAGCGACACGGAGGTGTCGGAGAGGCCGCGCGAGCCGATGGCGACGTCGGCGCCGGCGGCCAGGGCCGCCTCCAGACGCTTGACCTCGGTGATCGGCGTGGCCCCATCGGCGTCGGCGAACAGCCGCCAGCGGCCGCGCGCCGCCAGCATTCCGCTCCTCACGGCGGCCCCCTTGCCCTCGTTGCGTCCGCCGCGGATCACGGTCACGGCCCGGTGGCACTGGCTCATGCGCTCAACGACGCGAGCGGTGTCGTCGGCGCTACCGTCGTCGACGACGATCACCTCGTACGCCTCGCCGCGGCCGTCGAAGTACGCGACCACGGTGTCGAGGTAGCGCGGCAGCCGCTCAGCCTCGTTGTAGGCCGGAATGACGATTGACCATTGGAGCGGGGGCCGCGAGTCCGGTTCAGAACGCGGGTGGCCTGTTCCAGGGGCGCCGTGGCTCCGTTGATCTCCCCGATCGATCATGTGACGGCCACGACGATCAACGGGGGCCGCGAGTCCGGTTCAGAATGCGGGTGGCCTGTTCCAGGGGCGCCGTGGCTCCGTTGATCTCCCCGATCGATCATGTCAAGACCCAAGACGGGCGCGGCGTCACGGGTGGGCGGGACGCTCCGGGCGGCGGCGCCGGCGGGCCGTCCCGGTCTCGTGGGCGGCGCGAGCTACACCGTCGGCGACCGCGGGGGCGACGTTCTTGTTGAAGACGCTGGGAATGATGTACTCGCCGGAGAGCTCTCCACGCGAGACACAGGCGGCCAGAGCGTGCGCCGCCGCGACCTTCATCTCGTCGTTCACCGTCCGCGCCCGGGAGTCGAGCAGCCCGCGGAAGAAGCCCGGGAAGCAGAGGACGTTGTTGATCTGGTTCGGATAGTCGGAGCGCCCGGTGGCCATCACGCGCACGTGACGCTCGGCCTCCTCGGGCTGGATCTCCGGATCGGGATTGGCCATCGCGAAGACGATGGGGTCGCGGGCCATCCTCTTGATGTCGCGCACCGAAAGGATGCCCGGCACGCTCAAGCCGATGAAGACGTCGGCCTTGTACAGCGCGTCGCCCAGTCGGCCTTTGACCTGCCGGGGGTTGGTCGCCGTCGTCACCCAGCGCTTCATGAAGTCCATGCCGACGGCCCTCCCCCGATGGAGCGTGCCGTGCTCGTCGACCCCGATGATGTCGCGGACACCGCTCGAGAGCAGGATCTTGATGGTCGCCGTTCCGGCCGCGCCTACGCCCGTCACGACCACGCGGAGCTTCTTGGGATCCTTGCGAACGATGCGGAGGGCGTTGAGCAGCGCGGCCAGCACGACCACGGCGGTGCCGTGCTGGTCGTCGTGGAATACCGGGATCTCGAGGTCCTTTCGCAGCCGTTCCTCGATCTCGAAGCACCGGGGCGCGGCGATGTCCTCGAGATTGACGCCGCCGAAGGCCGGGGCGAGCAGCTTGACCGTCTCCACGATCTTGTCGGGGTCCTTGGTGGCCAGGCAAACGGGGAAGGCGTCCACGCCGGCAAACTCCTTGAAGAGCATCGCCTTGCCTTCCATGACCGGCAACGCCGCTTCGGGCCCGATATCGCCCAGCCCGAGGACGGCGGTGCCGTCGGTGACCACCGCCACCGAGTTGTGCTTCATGGTCAGCGCGAAGGCCCGCTCGCGGTCGTCGCGGATGGCCAGGCACACGCGGGCGACACCGGGGGTGTAGGCCATGGAGAGGTCATCGCGCGTGCGGATCGGCACCTTGTTCTTGATCTCGATCTTCCCGCCCAGATGCATCAAAAACGTGCGGTCCGAGACGTTGACCACGCGGACCCCCGTGACTCGACGGAGGCGGGTCACGATCTGCTGGCCGTGGATGCTGTCGCGGGCCTTGACCGTGATGTCGCGCACGACCCGATCGCGCAGCGACTCCACGAGATCGACCGAGCCGATGTCGCCGCCGGCATTGCCGATGGCGGAGGCCACGCGCCCCAGCATCCCGGGTCGGTTCTTGATCTCCACCCGGAGGGTGATGCTGTAGCTGGCGCTGGGAGCGATCGCCATGGCCCGCTCTACGCCCCGGTGCCGACGGGCATCTTGTAACAACGGTTTATTCCGCCACTCACGGCGATGACCGGCCCTGGCGGAGTCCCCAGTCGCCTCATCGCCGAATCATAGCAGAGCAAGTTTCGGCCTAATACGTGAAGCGGAATACCCAGCGCCGGCATCCGTCGTAAATGGCAGGAACGTATTTACGACGATTTAGGGGAACGGCGGTTTGCGTGGCGTGTTTCTTGTAACGGCGGGGGCTTCGAGAGTCGAGTCGAATCGAATCCTGCCGTACGCGCATCGAAAGATGCTGGTGAATGACGGAGCTTTTCGGGTGACAGCATGACATTCAGGGAGCGCGATCCGGAGACCGACGCCAGCCATTCGGTGCCGACGGTGTTGGCGCCGGAAGAGGTGGCCGAGCAGCCGCCGCTGATCGAGGACGAGGCAGAGGCGCGGGAGCCAGTACCGGAAGAAGCGTTCACGCCGCTGCCCGCACGCGGCGAGGACCCCGTCCGTCTCTATCTCAAAGAGATCGGCAAGGTTCCACTGCTCACCGCCCGACAGGAAGTCGAGATCGGTCGCCGTATCGAAGTCGGCCAGATCGCTCTACGCCGCCTGCTGGCAGGAATCCCGCTGGCCCTGAGGACGCTCCTCGACGTCGGGGATCGCCTGCGTCACGAGCAGATCCCGGCGGACGACGTCATCGTCCTCCCCGAGGGGGGCGAGCTGGACGCCGGCGAGATCAGGCGCGTGCTCGCCGCCTTCGCACGGGTCCGACGACTGGAGCGCGAGATCGAACGGCTCCAGCAGTCGCTGCAGGACAAGCGCCGCTCCGCGACGACTCGGGCGAACTACGCCAAGTGGATGGCGGCCAACCGTGAGGCCATCCAGAAGGTCGTGGCCGACATGCCGCTCAAGCCGGCGCTCATCGACGACCTGGTGGCCCGGATCCGGCGACAGTGCGAGCGCATCGAGCACGTCGGCGCCGAGGCCCGGCGTGGCAAGAGCTACGCCATGGCCCGCGAGGCCCGCCACCTCGAGCGCGAGGTGGGCCTGCCCCGTCGGCAGCTTCAGGCGCTGCTGGTCGAGATCGCCCGTAGCGACCGCGACGTCCGCCAGGCCAAGAAGGAGTTGATGGAGGCGAACCTTCGCCTCGTCGTCTCCGTGGCGAAGCGCTACCTGGGAAGCGACCTGAGCCTGCTCGACCTGATCCAGGAGGGCAACATCGGGCTCATGAAGGCGGTGGACCGCTTCCAGTACCGCCGCGGCTTCAAGTTCTCCACGTACGCGACGTGGTGGATCCGCCAGGCGATCACGCGCGCCATCGCCGACCACTCGCGGACGATCCGGATCCCCGTCCACATGGTGGAGACGCTGAACCGGATCTCTCGCGTGAACCGATCGATGGTCAACGAGCTGGGCCGGGAGCCCACGCCGGAGGAGTTGGCCCAGCGCACGGGCGTACCGGCCAAGAAGGTACGGCTCATCCTCGAGTCGTCGCGCAAGCCGCTCTCGCTGGAGACGCCGATCGGCGAAGACTCCGAGCTGGGCGACTTCCTCGAGGACAAGTCGGCGGGCTCGCCGAACGACACGCTGCTCAGCCAGGATCTCTCCACCCAGGTGGAGCGCGCGCTGGCCATGCTGTCGCCGAAGGAGAAGGAGATCCTTCGCCTCCGGTTCGGCATCGGCGAAGAGGGCGAGCACACGCTGGAGGAGGTCGGCAAGCGCTTTGCGGTGACGCGCGAGCGCATCCGCCAGATCGAGGCCAAGGCGCTGCGCAAGCTGCGCCACCCTCTGCGCGGACGGAACCTCAAAGCCTTCGTCGAGAATTAGGGAACCACAGCGTGGTCGAGGCGGGCCCCGGGTTCCCCGTGGCCCGTCGAGCGTCTGGGGGTCTGGGGGCCATTTCGGGGCCCCCAGTCTAAACCGGCATGACGCCGTGCTTCTTCCAGGGGCGCTCGACTTTCTTCGTGCGCGCCATCTCGAGGGCGCGGATCAGCGTCGGGCGGGTCTCGCGCGGGTCGATCACGTCGTCGATGAGGGCGGCGCCGGCGGCGCGATAGGGATCAATGAGCTTGCGGAACTCTTCCACGCGACGCTGGCGCTCAACGTCGGGATCCGCGGCGGCGGCGATCTCCTTCCGGAAGATGATGTTGGTCCCGCCCTCCGGCCCCATCACGCTGATCTCGGCGGTCGGCCACGCCACGATCAGATCGGGCTCGTAGGCCCGCCCGCACATGACGAAGTAGCCGGCGCCGTAAGCCTTGCGCAGCACCACGGTGAGCTTGGGCACTGTGGCCTCGCTCACCGCGTACAGCATCTTGGCGCCGTGGCGGATGATGCCGGCGCGCTCCACCTTCGAGCCGACCAGGAACCCCGGCACGTCTTGCAGGAACACGAGCGGGACGTTGAAGGCGTCGCACAGCATGATGAAGCGAGCCGCCTTGTCGGCGGCGTCGTTGTCGAGCGCGCCGCCCAGCACCATCGGCTGGTTGGCGACGACACCGACGGGATGGCCGGCCAGTCGCGCGAGCCCGACGACGATGTTCCGCGCCCACGCCGGCTTCAGCTCGAAGACGTGCCCGCCGTCGACGACGGCCTGGATGACCTTGCGCACGTCGTAGGCGCGGCGCGGATTGTCGGGCACGATGTCGAGCAGGGCTTCCTCACGGCGCTCGGCCGGGTCGTCACATGCGTGCCGCGGCGGCAGCTCGGTGTTCGACGACGGAAAGTAGGAGAGGTACTCGCGGATCACGGCGAGACAGGCGCGATCGTCTTCGACCTCGAGATCCCCGACACCGGAAATCTCACAGTGGACCTTCGAGCCGCCCAGCTCTTCCGGCGTGACGTCCTCGCCGACGACGGCCTTGACCAGCGGCGGCCCGCCCAGCGCCATGTGGCTCGTCCCCTTCACCATCGGCACGAAATCGGCGAGGGCCGGGATGTAGGCGGTGCCGGCGGCGCCCGGGCCCATCATCGCCGCCACCTGGGGCACGACGCCCGACATGATCGACTGCTCCCGGAAGAGCAGCCCGGAGCCCGCGAAGTTGCGCGAGCCGATGGCTTCCTGGATGCGCGCGCCGGCGGAGTCGATGAGCCAGATCATCGGCATCCGCTTGGCGTAGGCGATCTCCCGGGCGCGGTTACATTTGACCTCGGCCGTGCGCCCCATCGAGCCGGCCATCACGGTGAAGTCGTAGGCGATCACCGAGGCGAAGCGGCCGTCGATCCGGCCGAACCCTGTGACGACGCCGTCGGCCGGCGTCTCCCTGCCCGCCATCTCGGGTGACACCCCGGCGTGGGTGGCCTGGACGCCGATCTCGGTGAAGGAGCCGGCGTCGAACAGGAGATCGACGCGCTCGCGGGCGGTCAGCTTGCCGGCTGCGTGCTGGCGGGCCACCGCCTCGGCCCCGCCCATGGCGCGCGCGTGGGCGCGCCGCCCGGCCAGATCGTCGGCACGATCCTTCATGCCCATCGTCAACCGGCGAAGCCTTGAGCTCGGAAGTGGTAGACGGCGAGGTCGGTCCCTGGCGGCGATCCACTGACCGTCGTCAGCATCGTCGCGATCTCGCTGCGGTGATGCGTGGCGTGGTTGGCGACGTGTTGCAGCGCCGACCACAGCGGGAGTTGGTAGGGACGGCCATCGGGTCGGGGATAGGCGCTGCTGACGAACTCGACGATGCGCCCGAGGTCGGCCGGCATGAGCGCGTCGATGAGCGCCTTCTGCTCTTTCTCGAGCTCGTCCCAGGGCGCCCGCAGGGCGGCCAGCGTGGGAAACTCTTCGTCGCGTCGCCTCCGCACCGGCGTGATGCCCTTCCAGCACTGAAACCACAGGAAGTCGGCCCCGTAGACGTGCGTGAACATCCTCTTGATCGTGGGGAAGCTGAACGTTTGACCGAGGTCGCGCGCCGTCACGGCCTCCCCCAACCCCGCCGCAACGTCGAAGAGCCGGTGATTCGCCCACCAGTGGTAGTCGTACAGTCCACGGATCATCTCGAGTGTTGTCACGTCGCCCATGGCTCGTCCTTGCCGCGCGACGTCGCGCGGCGATCGCGTATCGCTATCGGCCGGCTGGCATCGCCGCAATGTAACTGTTGATGCCCGTGTCGAGCGGCGACCCGCTGATCATCGTGATCATCGTCGCGATCTCGCTCCGGTGGTGGGTGGCGTGGTTGGGAACGTGCTGGAGCAGTCGCCAGAGCGGGGCGCTGAAGGCCTTGCCTTCGGTGTTCTTGTACTCCACGACGCCATCGAGATCGGCCGGCGCGAGGCCCTCCACGAACGCCTTCTGGTCGGCCTCGAACCCATCCCAGCGCGCGCGCAGGTCCGCCATCGACGTGAAGTCGCCGTCTCCCATGAGCCGGGCTGGCGACGTGCCTTTCCATCGGGAGAGCCAGATGAAGTCGGCTCCGTACATGTGCGCGAACATCCCTTTCAGCGTCGGAAAGCTGAACTGCTTGCCCATCTCGCGCCGCGTCTCCTCGCCCAGGCCGGCGGCCACGTCGAAGATCCGGTGGTTGGCCCACCGATGATAGTCGTAGAGCTCGCGGATCATCTGGACGGTCGTGGTGGCCATGAGACCCTCCTACTCCAGCACGGCGACGGTATCGCCTTCCTGGACGGTCTGCCCTTCCTGAACGCGGATCTCCTTCACCGCGCCCGCGCGCGGCATCTCGACCGGGATCTCCATCTTCATCGACTCGAGCACGATGACCGGATCGCCGGCCTGCAGCCGATCGCCCGGTTTCGCCGTCACCTGGAACACGACCCCGGTGATGTGGGCCTTGATCTCCTCAGCCATTGAAGGCTCCTTGTTCGACCATCTGGGTATGCACGGCGCCCCGGCGGTAGTCGGCGTGGGCCAGGACGCGCCGGAGAAACGGGACCGTGGTCTTGACACCCTCGATCACGCACCGATCGAGCGCCTCGCTCATGCGCGCGATAGCCTCCGCCCGCGAGGCGCCGCGGGCGATGAGCTTCAGCAACAGCGGATCGTAATGCACGGTGACGGCACTGCCCGCCACCACGCCCGACTCGATACGAATGCCGTCACCGGCCGGCAGCTCGAGCCGGCTGATCGTCCCCGGCGACGGCAGGAAATTCTTCGCGGGGTCCTCGGCGTACACCCGGCACTCGATGGCCGCGCCTCGCTGGACGACGGCCTCCTGCTTCCACGGGAGCGGGTCGCCGGAGGCCACCCGAAGCTGGGCCACCACCAAGTCGAGACCGGTGGTTTCCTCCGTCACCGGATGTTCCACCTGAAGGCGCGTGTTCATCTCGAGAAAGTAGAACGAGCCGGCGGCGTCGAGCAAAAACTCGAGCGTACCCGCGTTGGCGTAGCCGATGGCGGCGGCGCCTTTCACAGCAGCGGTGGTCAGCCGCGCCTTGATCCCCGGATCGAGCCCCGGCGCGGGCGACTCCTCGACCAGCTTCTGGTGGCGGCGCTGGATCGAGCATTCGCGCTCGTGCAGGTGGACCACGGTGCCTCGGGCATCACCGAAGACCTGGACCTCGATGTGACGGGGTGTGGTGAGATAGCGCTCGACGTACACGGCGCCGTTGCCGAACGCCGCCTCGGCCCGCCGCCGGGCCGCGGCGAACGCGGCCGCCAGCTGACCTGGCTCACCGACCTTCGCCATGCCGATCCCACCGCCGCCAGCGGCGGCTTTGAGCAGCAGGGGAAATCCCACGCGCTCGGCCAGGCGCGCGGCTTCGGCGGCATCGACGACCGGTCCCGGACTGCCGGGCAAGACGGGAACTCCGGCCGCCGCCATGAGCCGCCGGGCTTCCGGCTTGTCGCCCATGCGACGGATCGCCTCGGCGGGCGGCCCGATGAACGTGAGGCCGGCGCCCGCGCACGCCTCGGCGAATTGCCAGTTCTCCGACAGGAACCCGTAGCCGGGGTGAATCGCCTCGGCGCCGGTGCGACGCGCGGCCTCGAGGATCGCGGTGATGTTGAGGTAACTCTCGCGCGCAGGCGCGGGGCCGATGAGGACCGCTTCGTCGGCGTCCGCCACGTGCGCGGCGGAGGCGTCGGCCTCCGAGTGCACCGCCACCGTGCGGGCGCCCACATCGCGGCAGGCGCGCATGATGCGCCGGGCGATCTCCCCGCGATTCGCCACGAGGACTTTCCCGAACACTAGGCGGCCGGCTCGACCCGAACGAGCTCGGCCTCGACGACTCGCCAGCCTCCCGCACGCGTCTGCCACTGGAGCTCGAGCACGGAGGCGCCACGCGAGCCGACCAGCCTGACCTTGATGAGCCGGTGGGTGCCGATCTTGGCCTGGGCCGCGATCTCGCAGGCGCGAACGGGGGGCAGGCTCTCGTACACCGCGAGCACGGCGGGTCGCCGGTCGTCGGCGACGTGCTCGCGCAGGCACGCGACGTCGCCCGCGATGAGGGCGCGACAGTGATCCTCCAGGATGGCCCGCAGATCGGGGGCGATCACGCCGGGATCGAACGACGGTGGCATCGCCACCAGATCGCGCGAGGCGTCGATGCTGGAGACGTCGGTGGCCAGCAGCGGCGTCGGCGTCTCCCCGGTCACGCCACCGGCCGACGCCAAAGCTTCGAGGAGTCGTGTCTGCCACTCGCCGGCCCGGCGCCTGGTGTCCGCGTCGAGCAGCCGCTCGAGCACCACCGTCGCGGCGGCGACGTGGCGACGCTCCTCGACCAGGCAGCGCTCGAAGACGCCCACCACGCGCTCCACCGTTTCGTGCCGTGCTTCGCGACCGTCGAGGAGATCCATGAAGTGGACGAGCTCCGCATTCGGCGGCTCGGATTGCTGAGCGGGCGCCCGCAGCTCGGGGAGCCGCCGGCCCCAGAGATCGGCGTGCTGGGCGCAGTCCCACACGTGGCGGCCGAAGAGCAGCTTCGGCCCGAGCTCGGGGGTGAGCGCGATCCAGCCGCCGAGCGTGCGCATCATCCGCTCTTCGGCGTAACGGTAATGGCGGACGCGGCGGGCGGACGCCTCGACGGAGAACGTGCCGGCCAGCGGGTGGTCGCTCACGACCGCCGAGCTAGTAAACCGGCGAGCGCTGCGTGCTGCGGACGAGCTTCTCGATCTCCTCGTCGGTGAAGCCGGCCAGTCGTCGCGCTTCCCGGGCAATGGAGATGCCGACCTCTTCGTGGGCGCCGTCCAGGCGCACGCCGCCGAGATTGAACCGCTCGTCGATGGTCTCCTGGAACTCCAGGGCGCGCCGCCGGCGCTCGGGATCGCCCCGGGTGAGCTCGTTCAGCCAGCGCGAGCCCATGCGCACGTGCGTGATCTCGTCGGCCAGGACGAAGTCCACCGCGCGTTCGATGACGGGATCGCCGATCTTGCGGGCAATGTGGATCAGCTGGTTGAAGACGTCGCAGGCCAGGCCCTCCAGGCCGCGATTGACGCCGGCCACGCGGGCCGCCGCGTCCTCGGCACAGGCGCAGCGCCAGAGGATGGTGGACTCGGCGAACTCGCCGACGTAGCCGCCCAGGTACTCGAGCAACCCCAGGTAGATCTCGACGTGGCGCGATTCGTCCCAGACCTGACGCGCCATGTCCATCGTGAACTCCCACGGCGCGTCGGGAAAGTCGCAGACGGTACGGCCGGCGCCCTCCATCGCCTGCAGCTCGCCGACGAGAATGCCGTGGACGCGCTCGCGGATGGATTCGCGGCTGGCCAGGTCGGCCATCGGCGAGAGCCCCTGGGCCATGCGCAGCTCGGCGATCTCGCGCGCGCGCTTGCGTACGAAACGCTCTTCACGCGCGAGCTTGTCGTAGGCGATGGGCCGTTCCATGGCGCCTCATTATACGGTGTCGGCCGGCCCCGGCGCGCGCCCCCGCCGAGGGCGTGTTCGCACCAGCCGGGCCGGCACCACGGTGTCCTCGCCGAAGCGACGGGCCAGCGCGTCGGTGGCGCGGGCCAGATGCTCGCGCCGCACCGCCGCCGGGTCGAGCAGGGGGAGCTGCCCGGTCGCCTCCGGCTGGAACGACGACGACGAGAGCCCGATGAGGCGGATGGGCTCGCTCACGCGCTCCCGCTCGAGAAGCGTCGCCGCGCGACGATAGATCTCCAGGCCATCCTGGGTCGGCTCACCGGTGAAAGCGCGCGTCACCGTCCGAAAGTCGGCGAAGCGCAGCTTCAACGTGATGCGCGCCGCAGCCAGATGCTCGGCGCGAAGCTCACGGCCCACTCGCTCGGCCTGCTCGCGTAGCGTGGCCGCGAGCGTGTTGGGGTCGCGGCAGTCGACGCCGAACGTATTCTCGGCGCCCATCGACTTGGCGGACGCGAAGGGCTCGACCGGCGATTCGTCGCGTCCGAAGGCGAGCTCGTGCAGACTCTCACCGTGGTGACCGAACCTTCGGGCGAGCGTCGCGCGCGGATACGCTTGAAGCTGCCCGATGGTGGTGAGACCCAGGCCGCGCAGCTCGGCCGCCATCACCTTACCGACGCCCCAGATCCGTTCGATCTCCAGCGGCGCCAGGAAGCCCGCCTCGCTTCCGGCCGGCACCACGACGAGACCGTCTGGCTTCTCGAGCTCGGACGCGACCTTGGCCACGAACCGATTGGCGGCGAGCCCGGCCGAGGCGGTGAGGCCGGTCGCTCCGACGATGCGCGCCTTGATCCGGTGCACGGCGTCCAGCGGGCTGCCATGCAGGCCATCGGTGCCGGCGAGATCGATGAAGGCCTCGTCCACGGAGACGACCTCGACCAGGGGCGAGAACGTGTCGAGGATCGCCATGATCTGTGCGGAGACGCGCCCGTACTTCTCCATGTCGGGACGGACGAACGCCGCGTGCGGACACAGACGAGCGGCCCGCCCGATCGGCATGGCCGAGCGCACCCCGAAGCGGCGCGCCTCGTAGGAGGCGGCGGCGACGACACCGCGCCCCTTGGGGTCGGCGCCGACGATCACGGGACGGCCCCGCAGCTCGGGCCGATCGCGCTGCTCCACCGACGCGTAGAACGCATCCATGTCGACGTGGACTATTGTAGCGACGGGTGGGTGCTCGCCTTGCCCCGTGGGGATTCGACGCCGCGGCGCGTCCGGCGCGCCAGTCGAGCCGGCCTGCGTCGGCCTGTTCAAGGCGCGGGTCGCTGCGCCCGCCTCACGTTACACCCCTCGGGCGAGACCGATCTCGGGGGCGACGGCAGTCAGCGCGTCGACGACGAAGGCGATGTGGGCGTCGAGGTCCACGCCAAGCTCGGCGGCTCCGCGGTAGACGTCGTCGCGATTGACCGTCCGCGCGAACGCCTTGTCCTTCAGCTTCTTCTTCACGGACGCGGCTTCCAGCCCCGTGATGACCTTGCCGGGGCGGACGAGCGCGCACGCGTGGACGAAGCCGGTGAGCTCGTCGCAGGCGTAGAGCGCGCGGTCGAGCAGGCTCACGCGCGGCATGCCGGAGTAATCGGCGTGGGCGAGGATCGCGTAGATGACGGGCTCGCTGACGCCTCGGGCCCGGAGCAGCTCGGCGCCCTTCATCGGGTGATGGGGGGCGCGGGGATGCATTTCGTAATCGAAGTCGTGGAGCATGCCGGCGATCCCCCACGCCTCGCGTTCTTCGCCGTAGCGCCCGGCGTACGCCCGCATCGATGCCTCCACGGCCCGGGCATGCTTGCGCAGGCTGTCGCTGTGCGTGAACTCGGTGAGGATCGCCCAGGCCCGGGCGCGGTCGACTACTTCTGTGGCGATTGCGTCTGCGTGCGCCACTTGTCGATGGACTTCTTGGAGAACATCCAGTTTCCGTTGACTTCCATGCAGGGGATGCGGCGCTGCATGGCGAGCTGGGTGAGCGCCGTCACGTCCATGGCCAGGTATGTCGAAGCCTCCTGCACGCTCATCACGTCCTTCGGGGTCACTGGACCTCCTCCTCTCTGGTGGCCTTGCGCAGCTCTTCGACCTCCGCTTCCAGCCGGCGCAAGCGTTCGATGAGCTGCTCGATCGCCTTGGCCACCGGGTCGGGAAGATCCGCCTGGTCCAGATCGATCTCGCCCGTCACCCGCTGGCCGTCGCGGTATGTTACGCGGCCGGGCACACCGACCACAACGGAGTTCGGCGGCACCTCGCGCACCACCACGGACCCGGCGCCGATGCGACTGCCGTCGCCGATGGTGAAGGCACCGATGATCTTGGCGCCGGCCCCCACCACCACGTTGTTGCCGAGGGTAGGATGGCGCTTCTCGCGCTTGAGGCTGGTGCCCCCGAGCGTGACGCCCTGGAGCAGCGTGACGTTCTCGCCGGTCTCGGCCGTCTCGCCAATGACCACCCCCATGCCGTGGTCGATGAAGAGCCCGGGGCCGAGCTTCGCCGCCGGGTGGATCTCGATGCCGGTCAGAAAGCGCGAGACGTGCGACACGAAGCGTGCGCCGGTCAGCCAGCCGGCGTTCCACAGGCGATGGGCGATGCGGTGAAAGACCTGGGCGTGAACGCCCGGATACGAGAGGAGCACGTCGAGCGACGAGCGCGCGGCCGGATCGCGCTCGAGCACCACCCGGATGTCGCCGCGCAGGCGGTCAAACATCGCTGCTCCGACGCCGCAGGTGGTCGAGCGCCGCGGCTCGCACGGCACCGGCCACCACGTCGGCGGCGTGCTTCCGGTCCTCGGGCAGTCCGTCGAGCGCCCGCTCGATCTCTTCGGACTTCACGTTCACGAGATCCTCGACGGCACGCCCGGCCAGCAGCTCACTGGCCACGCTGGCGGCGGCGATAGTCGGGCCGCATCCGTACGTCTGGAAGCGCAGCTCGTGGGCTCGCCCGTCCGTGACACGCAGAAAGAACCTGGCGAGGTCGCCGCACCCCTCGTACTCGTCTTCTCCCACCCCGTCGGGCTCGCGCATGAGTCCGGCGTTGCGCGGGTTGAGGAAGTGGTCCACCACGGTGGGGCTGTATCTCACGCGCGTCCCGCCGGCAGCGCCTGGCGCAGCTTGCTCACCAGCGGCTCGAGGCAGTCGATCACGTAGTCGACGTCCTCGGTGGTCGTCGTGCGCCCGAGTGAGAAGCGCACGGCCCCCATCGCCCAGTCGAGCGGAAGCCCCAGAGCGACCAGCACGTGCGACGGCTCGACGTGGCCGGCCGTGCAGGCCGAGCCGGCGGAGACGGCCACGCCCTTGAGATCGAGGCCAAGCACGATCGATTCCGACTCGACGTGCCGGAACGCGATGTTGTTGGTGCCGGGCAAGCGCTCGGTGGGATGGCCGTCGAGACGCACCTCGGGAATCCGCCGGCGGACGCTGTTCCAGAGGCGGTCGCGCAGCGCCGTCACGCGCACGGCCTCGTCCATCATGTCGCGCGCCCGCACTTCCACCGCCTTGCCGAGTCCCACGATCCCCGGCACGTTCTCGGTGCCGGCCCGCCGGCGGCGCTCGTGCTCGCCGCCGTGCTGGATCGCCACCATCTTCGTCCCCTTGCGGATGTAGATTCCGGCAATGCCCTTGGGTCCGTAGATCTTGTGCCCGGAGAACGACAGGACATCGATGCCCCACGCGTGCAGGTCGATGGGAACCTTCCCGAACGTCTGCACGGCGTCCACGTGGAAGGGCACACCATGCTCGCGGGCCAGCGCGCCGATGGCCGCCACCGGCTGGATGGTCCCGATCTCGCTGTTGGCGTGCATCACGCTGATGGCGACCGTGTCGGGCCGGAGCGCGCGCTTCACGTCGTCGGGCGACACCATGCCGTACTCGTCGACCGAAAGGTACGTCACGTCGAAGCCCTGGGCTTCCAGCGTCTGGCACGTGCGCAACACGGCGTGGTGCTCGATCTTCGAGGTGATGAGGTGGCCACGACCGCGGGCCAGGGCCAGCCCCTTCACGCCGAAGTTGTCGGACTCGGTCCCGCCCGAGGTGAAGACGAGCTCGTCGGGCGCGATGGCGAGGAAACGGGCGATGCGCTCGCGGGCCACGTCCACTGCCTCGCGGGCGGCCCGACCGAAGCCGTGCACGCTCGACGGATTTCCGAAGACCTCGTGGAAGTACGGCATCATCTCCGCCACCACGTCCGGATGAACGGGCGTCGAAGCGTTGTGATCGAGATAAACCTTACGGCTCATCGCCTTGCTCTCCCCTATTCACGATGTTAGGCTCGATCCGCAATGGAGCTGGCCAGGAAAAAGCTCGGACTGATGTTGTCGACGGCGCCCGAGCATCCGAACCTCGCCACCGCGCTCGCGCTCGCCGAGGCCGCGCTCGACCGCGGCGCCGGCGTATACCTCTATCTGATCGACGACGGCGTTCGCGCGCTGGCCGACCGCCGGCTGCGCGCCTTGCCCGCGCGCGGCGCCAAACTCTTTGCCTGCGCGTACGGCTGCCAGAAGCGGCGCATCCCGCTGGAGGACGCCGACGACGTGACGTACTGCGGCCTCGTCGTGCTGACCGACCTCATCAACGGCACCGACCGCTTCATCGCGCTGAATTAGGTTGCCGGACCCGCCCGTCCTCGTCCTCATCGCGAGCGATCCGCGAACCTCGCACCGTGCGTTCGAGGCGATGCGCATCGGCGTCGGCGTGGTGGCCGGCGAGAACCAGGTGACGTTCGTGCTCACCGACGGAGCCGTCCATTTGCTCGACGGCGACACCGACGATCTCGTCGACGGCGACGACATCGCGAAGTTCCGCGCGAGCCTTCGCCAGCTCGGCGTGCCCTTCCACGTCGACGCGTCCGCTCTCCCGCGCGACGCCGACTGGAACGTCGACCAGCATCCGGTGATTCCCGTCAGCCGCGAGGAGATCGCCGGGCTGATGCGCCAGGCCCGGAGCTTCATCGTCTTCTGATGGGCACCGTGCTCCACCTCTACAAGGGCGGCGATCCCCGCCTCGTCCTGGCTGCGATCGAGCGCGCGCTCGCGGCCGGCGACCACGTCGGCGTGGCGCTGCTCCACGGCGCGACGCTTTCGATGCTGCCCGGTAGCGTGAAGGCTCAGCGGGTTCCCGACGAGCTGCCCTGGGAGGCGTTGCTCGAGCAGATCTTCGCGTCGGACCAGGTCATCACCTGGTAGACGTCCCGCGCTAGCGGTTCCGGTACTCATCCAGCCACGCCATCTGAATTTTCTCGAGGGTCGACTCGTTCGACGCCTTGGGATCGTCGGAAAACCCGTCCAGCTCGGTCACCCAGCGATGGAGATCCGTGAACCGCACCGTCAGGGGATCGGTGTCGGGACGCTTCTCGCTGAGCGCCATGGCGATGTCTTCGGCGTCCCGCCACCCGAAGTTCACTTGGGGATCTCCACGACCACGTCGCCCTGGACGACCGCCTGGCAGCCCAGGCGGGAGTGGATGGTCAGCCCCTCGGCCATGTCCAGGCGATCCTCCTCGTCGGCCTGCATCTCGGAGAGGTTCTCCTCGCCCTCGCGCACGACGACGTGGCACGTGGTGCACGCGCAGCTGCCCCCGCAGTTGTGCTCGAGGTGGATGTCGTGGGCGAGCGCGATGTCGAGGAGCGAGCCCGGCTTGCCGTGATCGGCGAGCGGGTACTTCGCGTCGTCGACCTCGACGGTCTTGTTGAGGGGAAGAAACGTCACCCTGTGCACGCCCATCACTGATCCTTCGGGAAAGGGGGCGACATGATCTCGGCCGCTCGCCTCGATCCCAGCGCCCCTTTGAGCGCGGCGTCCATCATCACCTCGGCCAGATGCTCGGTGGCGTGATTGAGCGCGGTCGTCTTGTCGCGGATGAGGTCGCGGTCCTGACCCGTGCGGGCCTCTTCGAGCTCTCCCAGCGCGGCCGTGATGGAGCGGCGCTCCTCGTCCCCGACGAGCTGACCGCCCTGGGTGAGCGCACGGCGCACGTGCGTCAGCACGGTCTCGGCCTCGTTGCGCGCTTCGATGAGCAGGCGCGCGTTCACGTCAGCCTCGGCGTACTGGAACGACTCCTCGACCATCCGCTCGACCTCGGTCTCGGACAGCCCGTAGGTCGGCTTCACCTCGATCGACGCCGCCTTGTCCGTCCGCAGCTCCTTGGCCGTGACCTGGAGGATGCCGTTGGCGTCGATGAGGAACGTCACCTCGATCTTCGGCAGGCCGGCCGGCATGGGATCGATGCCGCGCAGCTCGAAGCGGGCGAGCGACCGGCAGTCCTTGGCCAGCTCGCGCTCGCCCTGGAGCACGTGCATGTCCACCACCGTCTGGCCGTCGACCGACGTCGTGAACATCTCGCGCGCGCTGGTCGGGATCGTCGTGTTGCGCGGGATGAGCACGCTCACGACTCCGCCCAGCGTCTCGATGCCGAGCGACAGCGGTGTGACGTCGAGCAGCAGCATGTCGGTGATGCCGCCGGCGAGAATCTGGGCCTGCACGGCGGCGCCCAGGGCGACGACCTCGTCGGGGTTGAGCTGGCTGTGGGCCGCGCGCCCGAACAGCTCTTCCACACGCCGGCGTACGAGGGGCACCCGGGTGGAGCCGCCGACGAGGACGACCTGGTCGATCTGCTCGTGGCGCAAGCCGGCATCGGCCAGCGCCCGGCGGCAGGGCGGGAGCGTCCTGGCCACCAGCGGCTCGATGAGGCGCTCGATCTCGGCGCGCGCGATCTCCCGGTGATAGGTGAAGTCGGCGAACGGGATCGTCAGCCGCGTCCGCTCCTCGGTGGACAGCCGGATCTTGGCGGCCTCGGCGGCCAGCCGCAGCTCCTGCATGGTCTCGGGGTCGCGCGCAAGGTCGACGCCCTGGCAGGCCAGCTCGGTGTGGTGACGGGCCTGAATTTCTTCGAGCAGCCACAGCATGATCACACGGTCGAAATCGTCGCCCCCCAGGTGCGTGTTGCCGTTGGTGGCGAGGACCTCGAAGATCCCGTCCTTCACCCTCAAGATGGAGACGTCGAACGTCCCGCCGCCCAGGTCGTACACCGCGATCACGCCCTCCGACAAACGATGGAGGCCGTAGGCGAGCGAGGCGGCCGTCGGCTCGTTCACGATGCGCACGACGTCGAGGCCGGCGATGCGCCCGGCGTCGCGGGTAGCCTGACGCTGGCTGTCATTGAAATAGGCGGGCACCGTGATGACCGCCTTCTCCACCGGCTCCTTGAAGAAGCCCTCGGCCCGCTCCTTCAGCGACTTCAGCACGACCGCCGACACTTCGGGCGGTGTGACCTGCCGGCCGCCGACGTCGATGTTCACGATGCCGTCGCCCGGCTGGATCTTGAACGGAAAGTACGGCAGCTCGTCTTTGACGTCCTCGTAGTCGCGCCCCATGAAGCGCTTCACCGAGTAGACGGTGGACTGTGGACGGCGGACGAGCTGGCGACGGGCGGCCTCGCCCACCAGGATCCCGTCGGGCGTGAAGGCCACGACGGAGGGCAGGAGCCGCCGTCCGTCGCCGTCGGGGATCACCTGCGGCAGTCCCGTGGCGTCGTCGACGTAGGCGACGAGGCTGTTGGTCGTCCCCAGGTCAATGCCGATGATGCGCGACAATCTCGTCTCCCTCGCCCAGCGCCTGCCCGAGGTCGTCGGTCACGGTGCGCAGATACGCGCGCGTGGCCAGCGCCTGCTTGAACGAGGCCAGGATCGCGGGCCGGTCGCCCGCCGTCGCGGCCGCGTCCCAGGCGGCGGAGAGCGGGCCGCTCAGCCGTGCCTCTTCCTCGCGCTGGCGCACGAGTAGCCGCTCGCGCTGCTCGGCGAGCGTGCGCCGCGTGGCCTCGTCGAGACCGCCGGCTCGGGCCTCGGCCAGCGTTTCCTGGATCTCGAACATCTCGGCCAGCAGCGCGGGCGGGGCCTTCGGCTTCTCGGTCGCGCCTTCCTTCGTCTCCCGGCCCTCTTCGAGGCGAACGAGGTAATCGATGCGCGCGATCGGGTCGCTCAGCGTCCGGTACGCGACGTTCAGTCGCGCGGATGCCTGAAGGGCGAGCGCCTGCTCGTCGGGCGTCGCGCCCGCGTGGAAGTCGGGGTGATAGCGCCGCGACAGCTCGTGGAACCGTCGCTGGAGCGCCCCGGCGTCGACGCCGAGCTTCCGCTCGAGCCCGAAGATCTCGAAGTGGTTCACCTGACCTCCCTATTTCCGAGCCATTTCACCGCTCGCCTCGCAGCGATCGTGCCTGCGGCAACTCCGGCGCTGCTCGGCTCGCACTGCCACAAACTAAAACGGGCCCTCGGCCGGGCCCGTTCACTGGTCGCCGAGCGGGCCGGCTACGCCGAGAACGACGTGCCGCACCCACAGGTGGACTTCGCCTTCGGGTTGACGAAGGTGAAGCCGCCCGTCAATCCTTGCTGGACGTAATCGAGCGTGATGCCGGCCAGGTAGAGATAGCTCTTGGTGTCCACCACGACCTTCACGCCGTCGATCTCGAACTCGCGATCGTGCGGCCCCTTCTCGGTGTCGAACTCCAGCGAGTACGACATGCCGGAGCAGCCGCCACCCTTGACACCCATCCGCAGAAACACGTTCTCGGGCAGGTTCTGCGCCTGCTTGAGCTCCTTCACCTGCTTGGACGCCGCTTCGGTCAGCGCGACCGCCATCGGTCTTCGCCCTCCCCTATTTCGCGACCGCCGGCTCGGCGGCCTGTCTGGTCTTGTAGTCGGCCAGGGCCGCCTTGATCGCGTCCTCGGCCAGCACCGAGCAGTGGATCTTCACGGGCGGCAGCTTCAGCTCGGTCACGATGTCCGTGTTCTTGATCTTGGCCGCTTCGCCGACGGTCTTGCCCTTCAGCCACTCGGTGGCCAGGCTCGAGGACGCGATGGCGCTCCCGCAGCCGAACGTCTTGAACTTCGCGTCCTCGATGACGCCCGTCTCGAGGTTCACCTTGATCTGGAGCTTCATGACGTCGCCGCACTCGGGCGCGCCCACCAGCCCCGTTCCCACGCCGGGCGTGTCCTTGGCGAAGGACCCGACGTTGCGCGGGTTGTTGTAGTGATCGACCACCTTCTCGCTGTAAGCCATGACCGTGTCTCCCCCGTTACTCGGCCTTCCAGTGGATCGACTTCAGGTCGACGCCTTCCTTGGCCAGCTCGTAGAGCGGTGACATCTCGCGCAGGCGCTTGATCACTTCGATCGTCCGCCGGCCGACCCAGTCCACCTCCTCCTCCGTGTTGAACCGGTGGAGGCTGAACCGGATCGACGAGTGCGCCAGCTCGGCGCTGGCTCCCAGCGCCGCGATGACGTACGAAGGCTCGAGCGTCGACGACGTGCACGCCGAGCCCGACGACAGCGCGCACTCCTTGTTGAGCCCCATCAGCACCGACTCGCCTTCGACGTAGGCGAACGAGATGTTCAGGTTGTGGGGCAGTCGCCGCTCGAGGTTGCCGTTCAGGAAGGCCTCGTCCACGTTGGACAGGATGGCGTCCTGCAGCCTGTCGCGGAGCCGCGCCAGCCGCGCGCTCTCCTCGGGCATGACCCCGCGGCAGATCTCCGCGGCCTGGCCCAGGCCGACGATGAGAGGGACCGGCAGGGTGCCCGACCGCATGCCGCGCTCGTGCCCCCCACCGTCGATGATCGGCGCGATGCGCACCCGCGGTCCCTTGCGGCGGACGTAGAGCGCGCCGATGCCCTTGGGGCCGTACATGAGGTGCGCCGTGCACGAGAGGAGATCGATGCCCATCGTCTCCACGTTCACCGGAACCTTCCCGACCGCCTGGGTGGCGTCCGTGTGGAAGATGACGCCCTTGTCCTTGCAGAGCTTGCCGATGGCGCCGATGTCCTGGATCGTCCCGATCTCGTTGTTCGCGAACATCACGGACACCAGGATCGTCTTGTCGGTCATCGCCTTGGCGATCTGCTCGACGTCGACCAGGCCGTCGGCCTGAACGGGCACGTAGGTGATCTCGCAGCCCTGCCGCTCCAGACGCTTCGCCACGTCGAGGCCCGCGCGCTGTTCGATGACCGTCGTGACGATGTGGTTGCCCTTCTCCCGATACATCTCGGCCACGCCCTTGAGGGCGAGGTTGATCGATTCCGTCCCGCCCGAAGTGAACACGATCTCCTTCGGGTCGCGGGCGCCGATCAGCGCGGCGAGCTGGCCGCGCGCCGTATCGACCGCCGCCTCCGCCTCCCACCCGAAGGGATGGTTCCGGCTGGCCGGATGGCCATACTTGTGCGTGAAGTAGGGCAGCATCGCCTCGACCACCCGCGGATCCCCCGGCGTGGTCGACTGCGCGTCCATGAAGATCGGGAACGTCACCGCCATCGCTCGCCTCTCTCTTCGCTCATCGATTTCCGGTCATTTCACCGCTGCTGCTCTACCTGATCGCGAACAGCTCCGGGACGTCGTTGGCCACCAGCTCGGCCAGGCTCATCGAGTCGAGCATCTGGCTGATCGCAACCTGGATCTTCTGCACCGGCCGCCGCAAGTTACAGCGCGCCATCTGCGGGCAATCACTGTCGCGCTCCATGCACTCGACGATGTTGATCGGGCCCTCGAGCGCCCGCACCACCTGCCCGACCGTGACCTCCGTGGGCCTTCGGGCCAGGACGTACCCACCCTTTGGCCCGTTCTGGCTCACGATCAGCCGCTCGCGGGCCAGCCGTTGAAGGATCTTCGCGAGAAGCTCGGGAGGAATCCCGAACTCATCGGCGATCCGCTTCGCGCTCACCGAGCCGTGGTCCTCATGGATGGCGATGTAATGAATCGCCATCAGCCCGTAGTCGGCACGCTTGGTAAAGCGCAGCATCATGTTCTCCAGGTCAAAGGCGACTCTTTTTATCGGCGACCATTTCAGTCGGAGTCTACACCCAGGTCAGGCGATGTCAAGGAAAACGCTGCCGGGACTGGTAAATGCTAGGTCGTCGGCCAGGAGGTCCGAAGGTCGCTGGCCGTGGTCTCCGGTGGCTTCTCGTTCACGAAGATCCCCCCGACGCGGTTGATCCGCTCGGGCTGGGCGAGGATCTCGATGTGCCAGTGATAGTCATCGCGGATCGTCGCCCAGTCGCCCTGAAGGATGCGGGACCGCAGATTGGGCGCGGTGTGGAGCATCAACTCATAGCCGGGGTCACCGAACGCGGCGGCGAGGGTCCGGAAGTACTGGGACATCAGGCGGGCCAGATCAGCCGCGGTGTCGGCGGTCAGGGCATCCTCGAACGAGCACCCGTGGCGGCGGGGCAGCAGCCACGTCTCCAGCGGGCTGCGGGCCGCATAGGGGACGAGGGCGGCGAAGCCCGGGGTCAGGCGGACAACCCGGCCCTGCGCGCCGATCTCCTGGCGCAGCATGTCGCAATAGAGACAGCGGCGCTTGTACTGGTAATACTCGCGCGCCTCGCGCAGCTCCTGGCGGGTCTCGTCGAAGACGATGGGAATCGCCGTCAGCCGCGAGTACGGGTGATGCGGACCCACCCCCGGCTTCTTGTGGTGGCGGGAGACCAGGATGTCGCGGATCTGACCGTCGCGCTTGAGGTCCAGCAACCGATCACGCCACATCCACAGCACCGACTCGATCTGCTCCGGCGCCATCGTCGCCATCGTGTCGTCGTGACGAGGCGACTCGAGCACGAGCTCGCTGGCGCCGCGCGGCGTGATCATGTCGAACATGCCGACGCCTTCGCGAATCAGCTCCCACTCGATGCGGAAATAGGGGTCGCTGGCCGGCACGACGCGCACGCTCCAGCCCGGGCCGTTGGCGGCCGCGCCGTCCTTGCGATAGGCGACGATCTCGGTCGCGGCGCTCTCGGCGCCTGGACAGTAGGGGCAGTCGCCATCACCTTCGGCCGGGCCCTTGGGCCGGATCAACACCCACCGGCCGCGGGTGGGATCCTTCCTCAGTTCCTCCACGCGGGGAGCTAGTCCTTGACTTGGTTGCGCAGCTTTTTGAGATGCTGGCGGGCGACGTCGACCCAGTCTTTCTCGGAGGGCAGTTGGGAGGCCAGCGTGATGTAGCGCTCCCACTGGGCGATCGCCTCTCGGGGATCGGTCCGCTCGTAGACGACGGCCAGGTTGTACATCGCGCCCGTGTGCTTGGCATCGACCTCGATGACGCGCTTGTACTCCTCGATGGCCTCCTTGTAGAGGCCCTTGTCCTCGTACACTTCGCCCAGCCCCATCCGCGCCTCGACCGACGAGGGATCGAGATCGATGGCGCGCTTGTAGGCGTTCACGGCCTCGTAATAGAGGCCCTTCTCGCTGTAGTAGATCTTGCCCAGGCTCATGTGGACGCGCGGATTGACGGGATTGAACGTCAGCGCCTTCTGGTACGACGCCACGGCGGCGTCGGTCTCACCCTTGGCGGCGCGAGCGTCACCGAGCCCCACGTGGGCCTCGGCGTAGAAGGGGCGCAGTTCGATCGCCTTGTTATACGCCTCCACCGCCTGATCGAAGAGCCGCCGGGGCGCGGCCAGGAAGAGGTCGCCGAGCGCCTTGTACGGCTCCGGGTAGGCGGGATCGAGCTGCGTCGAGGCGCGATACTGCGCCGCCGCCTTCCAGCGGTTGCCGAGGACCTGGTGGACGACGCCCAGGGTGTACTGGGCGACCACGAAGTTCGGGTCCGCCTCGATGGCGCGCGACAGCAGATCCGCCGCGCTCTCGTTGCCTTCCTGTCCGCCCCGGCGGGCCGCCGTCTCGCTACGGGCGAAGAGCTCGAAGGCGCGCAGGGACTTGGTCGGGCGCGCCGCCTTTTCCATGCGCGCCACCTCGGCGTCCGTGAGCGGCACCTTCAGCGTCCGCGCGTAGGCGACGACGACACCGGACAGCCGGTTGAGCAGCTCGCTCTCGGGAATGGTCACGGGCTCGAGCGCCAGCATCTCAGGCGCGCCCCCCGACTTGAGCTCCACCAGTCGCGGCCGCACGGTGTAGTCGCTGCCGGCCCGGTCGACCTCGCCGAAGAGCGCGGCGTCGGCGCGCGCCACCCGGGCCACCTGAATCACCGCCGCTTCGCCCCACGTCTCCGGCTGACCGTGTGACCGCAGACGGCTCTTGTCGACCTGGACGAACCCCGGGTGCTGGGCGAGGCCGAGCGCGACGACCTGCCCGATTCCCTCACCGATCCAGCGGTCGTCGGCGGGCAGCGTCCCCGCTTCGAATGGCGCGACGAGCACCACGCGCGGCTTGACCGCCGCGCTCGCAGGGGCAACGAGAGCCACCAGCGCGGTCAGGATGCCGAGGACCAACGAGGGTCGCGGCTCACGCATCGCTCTGACCCCTTTCGGCGCCCCGGCGCCATCGGGCGGGGATGAGTCGCTGCCAAGCCCCCGCTCCGACCCGCCGCAGCGCGATCTCGGGCACCATCATCACGGCTACCAGGCCGACGAGCCACGGCCAGACATCGATCGCGATGCGCGACTGGCGCCGCGCGCGCTGGAACGTCTCGCGCGGCTCACCGAGCGCGCCACCGCCCGTCAGCTCGGCCAGCTCCCGAAGCCGCGCTTCGTCGACGCCCAGGTCGCGCAGCTCCTGTGCATACGGTACCACCAACCCTGCCAGCTGCGAGCCGACCGTGCGTTCCTGCCGCCGCTGGCCGATTCCGACCAGGTAGACGCCCTCCTGCTCGGCCGCGAACCGCCCACGATAGCGCCCGGGCCCGACCTGCTCGAGATCGATGACGCTCCGCTCACGATTGGGAGCGACGATGCCCACCTGGGAGTCCAGGAAATTGATGAACTCGCCCTTGCTGTCGACGGCATCCACGATGACCTCGCCGGTGGTGTCACGGCGGGCGACGACGGCGGTGGTATCGCTCCGGGAGCCGCTGCGCAGCGTCCACCGCGTGAGCTGGGCCCAGAACTTGTTGAAGTCGCGCCAGCGCAGCCAGAGCACGCCCCACTTCGCCTTGGCGTCCGACGTGAACGCCGCCGCTCGGCCCAGGCCGTAGCGCCACGTGGCGAGCACCGGATCCTCCTGATGGCTCATCAGCACCAGCTCGCCCGTCTGCTTGAGCGTGGTGGCCACGTAACCGCCCAGCGGCGGCACGGCCTTCCAGTCGATGTCCTGCATCGCTTCGTGCCCGGCCGCCGTGAGCTGAGGCTTGAACGGCTGCTCGATCAGCGACGCCTTGGAGGCGAGCTGCGTCTCCAGCGTGAAGATCCGCGGAATGGTCTGCGAGTCCTCGGTGTAGTAGAAGCGCCCCCGGCCCCACTTGGCGATGTCCACCATCAGCTGGAGGTCGGCGTCCTTGCCGATGGCCACCGTGGAGACCGTGATCTTGTCCTTGGCCATCCTGCGCAGCAGTCCGGCGAAGTCGCCGCGCGTCATCTGGCCGTCGGAGAGGAAGATGACGTGCTTGAGGAGCGCCGGGCGCTCGAAGAGGACGGCGTACGACTCCTTCAGCGCCGGGTAGCCGTCGGTCCCGCCGCCGGCCTTGATCGTGGCGACGGCGTGATGGATGGCGCTCTTGTCGCGGGCCGACCGCATGGCCACGTCCCAGATGAACTCGGTGTCCCAGCTCATCACGCCCACTTCGTTGCGATCGTCCAGGAGATCCACCACCAGGTGCGAGGCTTCCTTGGCCAGGTCGAGCTTGGTCACCTTCTCGTCGCCGGTCGACATAGCCATCGAGCCGGAGCGATCGATGGAGAGGACGACGGCCAGGCTCGGGATCTCGACCTTCTGCTTCACCTCCATCGTCACGGGGAGCGCCTCTTCGATCGGCGTTCGGTAATAGCCGCCGAGGCCGAAGCTCTCCTCGCCGCCGACCATGATGAGGCCGCCGCCCTGATCGCGGACGTAGTCGCGGATCATCGTCATCTGCGCGCGGCTGAGCTTCAGCGAGGAGACGTTGGAGAGAATGACACCGTCGTACTTCTGGAGCCCGGCCATCTCCTTGGGGACGGCGGCCGGGTCCACCACCGTCACCTCGATGTTCTGCGAGCGCAGGGCCGAGACCAGCGACTGGGCGTGAGTGCGGTCCTTCTCGGCGAGCAAGACTTGAGGCCGACCACGCACGACCACCGTGCCGACCGCGCGGTTGTTGTCCTCGATGGTGTCGCCGTCGACCTCCAGCGCGGCCTGGTACACGTGGATGCCGCTGGCGTCGAGCGACTGGCGATAGCTGAAGACGTTCTTGCCGGCCTGCATGCGCACGACCTGCGAGCCGAGGAACTCACCGTTGCGGAAGAGGGACAGGCGACCCTGCGTGTCCTTGAGACTCCAGGCCACCACGCGGGCCTGGAACGGCTCCCCGTACTTCACCTCTTGCGGCAGGATGAGCGACTCCGCCACGACTTCCTGGTCGAAGGTGAGTGGAGCCGGAACGTAGAAGATGTCGGCCCCGCTCTCCTTCGCCGCCTGCGCGCCCGCCACGGCCTGCCCGCCGTTCTCCTGGCCGTCCGACAGCATCACGATGCGGTTGGCCTGTCCCGGCGGCAGCGTCGCGAGCGCGAGCTGGATGGCCTGGAAGATGTTGGTGCCGCGGCCACCGACCTCCGACTTCGGCCGCTCCAGGGTCGGTCGATTGGCCAGCGCCTGGTCGACGACGGCGTCTTCGCCGAACACGACGAGGCTCGCGCGGTCGTTGCCGCGCATCGACTTGACGGCCTCGGCCGCGTACCGCCAGGACCGCTCGCGGGCGGCCAGGCTCACGCTGT
>WNEY01000101.1_pt1 | contig 40177 bp, 31 predicted proteins | sample 5400531 | NCBI WGS metagenome assembly WNEY01 (sample SAMN13153338, study PRJNA577476) | soil metagenome | isolation source: 200 cm saprolite under Douglas fir tree site 1 | place: USA:California | collected 2015-04-18 | reverse complement strand
TCTACATCCTCGGCCACGTCGATCACCGCGGCGCGCTGGCGCCGGTCTATCTCCGCGCGATTGAATCGCTCGGCGCGTTGCGCGATCCGCACGGCATCGCGCCGCTGCGCGAGACCCTCTACAAAGGCGAGTGGTGGGCGCCGCGGCGCTCGGCGGCGCTGAGGGGGGCAGCGGCGGCCGCGCTGGCCCGGATCGGCACCGAGGAAGCGATCGCCGTCCTGGAAGAAGCAGTGGCGCGAGCCTCGCGCGGCATCCGGTCGGCCGCGCGCGCCCAGTTGTCGAGCATTCGCGGGCGCCGTGCGCAGCGGCCGGCCGCCGGGAGCGCCGAGGAATGAGCGCGCCTCGCTTCCAGCTTGCCGACGAGCTGCTGCGCCGCTTCGCGGCCTCCCTCCGGTCCGCCCAGCTGTACTCGCGGGGCCACCCGATCATCGGACGCAACCTGGAGTCGCTCTCGATCGCGTTCCAACTGCTCCACAGCCTTCAGCCGGCGGTCGTCATTGGCCTGGTCGGCGACGAGGTGATCGTCGACGACATGCCGATGGCCAAGGCGGACACGCTAGGACCGCTCATCCGGCGCCTGCAGCAGAGCGGCGTCGAGCGGATCACCGTCGACCGGGGCGTGACGACCGAGGATCTGGTCACCTTCATCGACGCGATCGGCACGATCGAGCCGCGGACGGCGGCGGATCGCGATACGGCCGACGCGTTCCCGGCGATTCCGCATATCAGGGTCGGGCGCGTGACGGTCGAGCAGCACATCGAAGGCAGCCTCACCGACATGGCGACCATCAAGCGGCTCTACAGCGACGCGGTGTCGGTCGCTGGCGCCGTATGGGACAGCGCCGAGACCGAGGGACGGCCGGACCACACGGTCGCGCGGACGATGATCGACGGCCTCGCGCAGGCCGTGGCGCAGAACCGGACGGCGCTCCTGGCGCTGACGACGTTGAAGAATTACGACAACTACACTTTCACCCACATGGTGAACGTCTCGATCCTGACGATGGGCCAGGCGCGCGGGCTCGGCATCGACGGCCCACTGCTGCGCGAGTTCGGGCTCGCGGCGCTGATGCACGACATCGGCAAGGTCCGGACGCCGAAAGAGATCCTGAACAAACCGGACAAGCTGACCGACGAGGAGTTCGCGATCATGAAGCGCCACGTCGTCGACGGCGCCGAGATTCTGCGGATGACGCCCGAGGTCCCGACGCTCGCGCCGGTCGTCGCGTTCGAGCACCACCTGCGCAAGGACGGATCCGGTTACCCGGCTGGCGTGTCGCGGCCGTCGCTCAACGTGGGGACGATGCTCTGCAGCATCGCGGACGTCTACGACGCGATGCGATCCCAGCGCAACTACCAGCAGTCGTTTCCCACCGATCGCATTCTCGCCGTGCTGAAGCGGAGCGACGGCCTTCAGTTCGATCAGCACCTCGTGCGGCGGTTCGTACAGCTGATCGGGATCTACCCGGTCGGCAACCTCGTGCGGTTGAACACCGGCGAAGTGGCCGTGGTCATGAACGTGTACGCGGCGGACCCCTATCGGCCTCATGTGCGGGTGCTCGTCGGCCGCGACGGCAAGCGGCTGGAGCTCACCTACGAATTGAACCTGTGGGAAACTGCCGAGGACCGCCAGCGGCCTTCGTCCATCGTCGCGCCGCTCGACCCCGCGGACTATCAGTTCGACCCGCTGCTGCTGATGTAAGATTCAAGCTCGACGTCCACGTCTCAACGCGCCACGCTCAAGGCTGAACCGGGAAGGAAGAGAGACACCGTGCGCAAGATCGTCATCGCAGCCGCCCTCGCGACTGCGCTCTCGCCGCGCTCACATGCGGCGCCGGCAGCGCCCCCGAAGCTCGCCGTCATCATCGTCGTCGATCAAATGCGCGCCGATTTCGTCGACCGCTTCAACGCCGAGTGGACTGCGGGCCTGAAGCGCATGGTGACCGAGGGCGCCTGGTTTCAGCAGGCGGCCTATCCGTATCTGACGACGGTCACCTGCGCAGGCCACGCGACGATCTCCACAGGGTCGTTCCCGCGCACGCACGGCGTGTTTCAGAACGCGTGGTGGGACCGCGAGGCGCGCCGGCAAATGACCTGCACCGAGGATCCGCGCGCCATGGACATCGGCTACGGCGTGCCGGTGACCGGCGGCGACAGCGCGTATCGGCTGCAAGTGCAGACCTTCGCCGACCAGATGCGATCGCGCCGCAAGGCCCACGTCGTGGCGCTGTCGCTCAAGGATCGCAGCGCCGTGATGCTCGCCGGACACGGCGGCGATGCCGTGACCTGGCTCACGAACACGCTCAGCGGGTGGGAGACCTCGTCGGTGTTCGGCGATGCGCCGGTGCCCGCCGTGAAAGCATTCCTCGACGCGAACCCGATTTCTGCCGACTTCGGCAAAACGTGGGATCGCCTGCTGCCGCCCGCCTCGTACTCGGGACCGGACGATGGCGCGGGGGAAGCGCCGCCGGAGGGATGGACGCGCAGCTTTCCGCACCCGCTGAAGGGGACGAGCGACAGAGTCGACGCGACGTTCGTCGCGCAGTGGGAGCGCAGCCCGTACGCCGACGCCTACCTCGGGCGATTCGCGGCGTCGCTCGTCGAGTCGCTGCAGCTCGGCAAGCATGACGGCACGGATGTGCTCGCCGTCAGCTTCTCGACGCCCGATCTGGCGGGCCATGCCTTCGGTCCGCGCAGCCACGAGGTGCAGGACATCTTCGCGCATCTCGACCGCACGATCGGCACGCTGTTCGACGCACTCGACGCGCACGTCGGCAAGGATCGCTGGGTGGCGGGCCTGAGCGCCGATCACGGCGTGACGCCGATTCCGGAGCAGCTCGCGGCCGAAGGCAAGGACGGCGGCCGCATCGATGGCTCGGGCATTGCGGGCGCCATTGAAGAGACGCTCCGCCCGGTGATGGCCCGGGGGCAGCACGTCATTGCGATCAACACGAACGACATCTACTTCGAGTCCGGCGTCTACGAGAAGATCCGGAAGTCGCACGAGCTCACGGCGAAGGTGCTCGGCGCGGTCGAGGCGCGCCCCGGCGTGCAGCGCGTCTTCATGAGCGAGCAGCTCCGCGACGGCGCCAGGTCGAAGGACCCGATCGTCCGCGCGGCCGCGCTCAGCTATTTTCCCGGGCGCAGCGGCGACATCATCTACACCACCAAGCCGGGCTGGATGATCTCGGCCGCAGGCACGACGCACGGATCCGGGAACCCCGACGATCAGCGGGTACCGGTGATGTTCGTTGGCGCCGGCATCAAGCCCGGCAAGTATCAGGACGCGGCAACGCCCGCCGATCTCGCGCCGACGCTCGCGGCGATCACGGGCCTGTCGATGGCGGCGGAAGGGCACGCGCTGCCGTGCGTGCAGTAGGCGCCGGGAGTCGTTTTTCGACAATGTCGATGAGACTGCAAAAAGTGAAAGCGCCGCCCGACCCCTTCTGGACGCGTGTCCTCTCGGTCGTGCGCCGCATCCCGCCCGGGCGCGTCGCGACGTATGGCGACGTGGCGGCGCTGGCTGGACGGCCTCGCGCGGCGCGCGCCGTCGGCAACATCATGCGCGGCTGCGGGCGGCCCGACGTGCCGTGCCACCGCGTGATCGCCGCCGGCGGACGCCTGGGCGGCTACGGCGGAAGCGAGTTGCTGAAGCGGTCCCTGCTCGTCGCGGAAGGCATCGCGGTCTCCGGCCAACGCGTTCGTGAGCTCGACAGCGTCCGCTGGCGCGCGGCGCGACGTCGAAAATCCTGAACATTCTGGCCGGTTCTTCTCGTATCTGCTTACGTGACCGCTCCGAAGCAACGCGCCCCAATCCCCTTCCCGTCTAAAGAACCGGAGACAACGGATCTTGTCAGGCGATGCCAGTCCGGCGACACCGACGCTTTCGAAACGCTCTACCGGCAGCATGCCGCCCGGATCTACACGCTGGCGTGCCGCATGGCGGGGTCGCCCGAAGACGGCGAAGATCTCCTTCAGGAGATCTTCCTGCAGGTCTATCGCAAGCTCGGAAGCTTCAAGGGCGATGCGGCGATCGGCACGTGGCTGTATCGCCTCGCGCTCAATCATTGTCTCGATTACGTGCGCAGCCGCCAGGCGAAAATGCACAAGCTGACGGACACGCTCGACGCGGAGGCCTCCTTCGAGCCGACGGCGCGGCGGGAGACGCCGATCGCGCGGCTGGATCTCGAACGCGCGGTCGAGCGGCTGCCGGAAGGATGCCGCGAAGCGTTCGTGCTGCACGACGTCGAAGGGTTCGATCACAAGGAAGTGGGCGAGCTGCTGGGGATCGCGGAAGGCACGTCGAAGTCGCAGGTGTTCAAGGCGCGCATGAAGCTGCGGGCACTGTTGGGACGGCGGGCCTGAAAGGCCCGCCCACGTTATGCATCCTAACGAAACCGCCATCAACGCTTACGTCGAAGAGTCGCTGGACCCGGTCGAGCGGCGCGAGGTCGAGCAGCACCTGGCCTCGTGCGCGTCCTGCCGGCAGCTCGCTGACGATCTGCGCGAGGTGCTCCGCGCGGCGACGACGCTCGGGCTGCGCGAGCCTCCGGTGCGTGCGTGGTCGCGTCTGGAGCGGGCGATCAAACTGGAGCGCGAGCACGCGGCGCCACAGGATGCTCCCGGAGCGCCGCATGCGGCTTGGACCGGACGCGTCCGGTGGGCGCCGTGGCTGGCGGCCGCGGCGGCGCTCGCGCTCGCGACGGCCATCGGCCTGCGCTTCATGCCGACGACCGGCCCGGATCCGGCAGCGTCGAATCAGCCGGGCGCGGGCGCGACGATCGCGGCCGGCGAAGCTGCGCAGTCGGTCGAGACCGAGCTCCGGCAGGCCGAAGCGCATTACGAGAAAGCGATCAAAGGCCTGGAGCAGATTGCGAGCAGCGAGCAGAACGCGCTCGACCCCGCCACAGCGGCGACGCTGCAGAAGAACCTCGCCGTCATCGATCAAGCCATCAGCGAGAGCCGCGCGGCCGTGCGATCGCAGCCGACCAGCGACCCGGCGCAGCAGAGCCTGATCGAAAATTTCAAGATGAAAATGGGGCTGCTGCAGGACACCGTGGCGCTCATCAACGAAATGCGCAAAGGGAACGAGGCTGGGGCGGCGCGCATCGCCTCCGGGCTCAAACAAAAGGGCGACTGACATGCGACTCACGTTACCAATGCTGATGGCCGGGCTTGCCCTGGCGGCGTCCGCCGCGGCGCAGGGTGCCGACCAGCGGATCGCGCTTCGCGAGATGACGCACGGCGTCAGCCCCGTGGTCCCCAACGCGGCAGCCGCGTCGGAGTGGACGCGGGCCTATCAGGGGCGGGACCGCGGTCCCGAGCAGACCGAGCGCTTCTCCCGCAAGGTGAAGATCGGCCGCGACGGGCGCGTCAGCATCGCGAACATCTCCGGCGACATCGTCGTCACCAGCGGAGCCGGCGACGAGGTGTCGATCGAAGCAGTCAAGCGGACGCGCGGCAGCCAGAGCGAGCTCGCGTCGGTGCACATCGATGTCGACGAGCGGCAGGGGCGGGTCGACGTGCAGACGACGCACACCGCGCGAAACGATCATGTGTCGGTCGACTACACGGTCACAGTGCCATCGTCGGCTTCGCTCGACCTGCACTCGATCTCCGGCGCGGTGAAGGTCACCGGAGTCCGGGGGCCGGTGCGCGCTGAGACGGTCAGCGGCAACGTGACGACAACGGACACTCCGAAGCTGGAGAGCGCCAAGAGCGTATCGGGCAACGTGTCGCTCACGGGCGCGGCGGCGGACGGCGATCTGTCGGCCGGGACCGTCAGCGGCAACCTCACGGCCAAGGGCATGAAGGCGCACGGTCTGGATCTCGGCTCGGTGAGCGGCGACATTTCTCTCAGCGACGTGATGTGCGATCGGCTCGGCATCAAGTCGGTGAGCGGCAGCATCGAATACGGAGGCTCGATCGCGAAGAGCGGGCGCTACGACATCAACACGCACTCGGGGACGGTCCGTCTGGTGCTCGCCAATCCGTCCGGCTTCGAGCTGAACGCCAACAGCTTCAGCGGATCGATCCGGTCGGACCTGCCGCTCACCATCGGTGGCGATTCGGCGCGCCGGGACCGCGACCGCCGCCGGCGCGACACCGGCTTCAACAACCACAGCATGCGCGCGACATTCGGGGACGGCAGTGCGACGTTGATCATTCGCACCTTCAGCGGCGACATCATCATTGCGAAACGCTGAATTGCAGGACTGCAGGACTGCAGGACTGCAGGACTGCAGGATTGCAGGATTTCAATACACGATCCCAATCCGGACAATTCCGGAAACCCGCGATTCTTCAGCCTCATGCGTGGCACCCACTTTGCTCCAACCCGGTATAATTGATGCGCTCAACAAGAGGCCGTCGAGCGAAGGCGGCCAGCCATTCAGGCAGTCATCTGGAGGCCAGCATGAAGCGTTCGATTTTAATCTCCGCCCTGGTGGGAGCGCTTGGCGCCAGCGTGGCGTTCGCGCAAGCGCCCGCGCCAAAGGCCGAGAAGCAGGCGCCCAAGGCGCGCGGGGGCGGGTCCGCGGATCAGAGCGCCGGGCACACAGCTCCAAAGCCGCAGCCGCCCGTTGAACCGCCGCCGGCGGCGCCCGAGGGTCAGATGGCCCTCGGAACGGTGAACATTCCAAAGAGCGTAAAAGCCGATGGCAAGCCGCTGCCGGCCGGCACCTACATGGTGCGGCTGACGCCGCAAACCGCAGCGCCCGACGCAAGAGGCCAGACGCCCACACTCGAGCGCTGGGCCGAATTCGTCAAGGGCGGCAAGGTCGTCGGGCGCGAGGTCGTGACAATCGTCCCGCAGTCCGATATCTCCAAGGTGCAGAAGGACACGCCGCCGAAACCGAACTCGGCGAAGGTCGAAACGCTGAAAGGCGGCGACTACGTCCGGCTCTGGATCAACAAAGGCGGGAACCACTATCTGATGCACCTCCCGACGTCGGCATAACTCGTTCGCTCGTCAGGGCTGAGCGCCAAAGGGCTGAGGGCAGAAATCCTCGGCCCTTTGCGCGTACGGCCGCCCTACCCGCCCTACCCCGCCCTACCTGCCTTACCCGCCCTAAACAGCCATCACGTCGAACTGCTCGTGATGCAGATGCACGTCCGCCCTGATGGTGACGTCCTTGCCGATCGACTGGCGCAGATCCTTGACCACCGCGTGCTCTTCTTCCTTCAGCGCGCGGGCGATGTCCGGGTTCACCCGCAGCAGCAGGCGATGACCGTTGAGCTCCGGGCTGACCTTCTTCACCTCGCTGAGGATCTCGTAGCAGATCGTCGAGCTGGATTTGATGACGCCGGTGCCGGAGCAGTACGGGCACGGCTCGGTGAGCACCCGCTCCAGGCTCTGCTTGACGCGCTTGCGCGTGACGATCACGAGCCCGAAGTCCGAGACCTGCAGCGCCTTGGACGGCGATCGATCCTTCCCCAGCTCGGTCTCGACCGCCTGATACACCTTCTGGCGGTTCTTCCTGTCCTCCATGTCGATCAGGTCGAGCACGATGATGCCGCCGAGATCGCGGAGGCGGATCTGCCGGACGATCTCCTTCACGGCCTCGAGGTTGGTCTTGACGATGGTGTCCTCGAGCCGCCCGCTGGTCTTCTTGCCGACGAAGCGCCCCGTGTTGACGTCGATTGCGACGAGCGCCTCGGTCTGGTTGATGACGATCGACCCGCCCGATTTGAGCCACACCTTGCTCCTGAGCGCCTTGTCGATCTCCGCCTGGACGCCGTACTCGTCGAAGATCGGATACGGCTTCGAGTACAGCTTCACCTTCGGGGCGAGGCTGGGCATGATGCGCTCAATCAGCTCCAGCACGCGCTGATGCTCCGTGGCGTTGTCGATGCGGATCGCCTGGAAGTCTTCGGTCAGCAGATCGCGCAGCAGCCGGCTGACGATGCTCTGCTCCTGGTAGAGGACCGCCGGCGCGCGCGACGATTCGTTCCGCTGGCGCATCTCGGTCCAGATCTTGTGGAACGCGTCGAGGTCGCCGAGGATGTCCTCCTTCGGACGGCCGCTCGCCGCGGTGCGGATGATCACGCCGCCGGTGAAGCCGTGGGCCTCGCGGAACTCGCGGACGATGCCGCGCAGCCGGCTCCGCTCCTCGCGCGACTCGATCTTGCGCGACACGCCGATGTGGTCCACCGTCGGCATGAACACGAGAAACCGGCCCGGCATCGTCACGTGCGAGGTGAGGCGCGCGCCCTTCGTGCCGAGCGGCTCCTTCACGACCTGGACGATGATCTCCTGGCCTTCCTTCAGCAGCTCCTCGATCTTGGGTTGGGGCCGATCGCGGTCGTTGCCGCGACCCTTGTTCCCGCCGCCCTCCTCCTCGTCGTCGCCCGCGAGCTTGTCGAACTCGTCGAGCGTGTCGATGACGTCGGCGACGTACAGAAAGCCGTCGCGCTCGAGGCCGACGTCGATGAAGGATGACTGCATGCCGGGCAGGACTTTCGAGACCCGGCCCTTGTAGACGTTGCCGACGACGCCCCGGTGCCGCTCGCGCTCGACGAAGATTTCCGCGACCAGGTCGTCTTCGAGAATGGCCACCATGGTTTCGTGGCCATTGGAGGAGACAATCATCTCCTTCGTCATTCACAAACTCCTGAACGCTCGCCTGAAGGCTTCGCGCGACTTGGCGCGACGGCTTCAGCCGAGCGTCCGCATTAGTTCGTGAATCTGCGCATGCGGACGTTGAGCACCAGCCCGAAGCCCGCGAGCGTCGCGATCATCGACGACCCTCCGTAGCTCATGAGCGGAAGCGTCAGCCCTTTGACGGGCGCCAGCCCTGCCGACATGGTGATGTTGTAGACCACCTGGAAGGTGAAGCTGGCGAGCACGCCGAGCACGAGGTACGAGCCGAGCCGATCTTTCGCCAGCCGGGCCGCCTCGAGCGCGCGCAGAATCACAAAGAGATACAGGCCGAGCGCCACGAGGACGCCGGCAAAACCCTGCTCCTCGGCCAGCACCGAGAAAATGAAATCGTTGTGCGCGACCGGGAGAAACCGCAGTTGTCCCTGCGTTCCCTGCTTGAAACCTTTGCCGGTGAGTCCTCCGGACCCGACCGTGATGCGCGCCTGGATCTGCTGGTAGCCGGCGCCTTTCGCATCCTGTGACGGGTCGAGGAACGTCGTGACCCGCGATTTCTGATAATCCTTGAGCGCAAATTTCCACGCGATGGGGGCCGCGAGGACGGAACAGAGCAACAGCACGCCGAGAATGCGCAGGCGCATCCCGGCGAGATAGGCAACCGCGAGGAATACCGGCACCAACGTCACGGCGGTGCCGAGGTCCGGCTCCTTCGCGATCAAGCCGAGCGGAATCGCCGTGAGCACGCCGCCGACGGCGAGGTCGACCCACGACGGCGAGCCCCGGTTCTCGCCGAAGAACTTGGCGAGCACCAGCGCCACGCCGACCTTCGCGAACTCCGACGGCTGCAGGTTGAAGGCCCTGAGCGGGATCCACCGGCGCGCGCCCATCTGCACCATGCCGAAGAACATGACGTAGACGAGCAGCATGAGGAGGCCGGCGTAGATGAGATGCGACTTGTCCGTGAAGGTGCGGTAGTCGAGCGTCAGCGTGAACACCATCGCGCCGAGGCCGAGCACGATGGCATACAGCTGGGTGATGTACATGCGCGAGGTGGCGCGCGTCGGATCGGCCGTGGTGCTGTTGATCATCACGACACCCAGCGCGCACAGCGCGAGGATCGCCATCACCATGGCCCAGTCGATGTGATAGTACAGGCGTCGTTCGAACATTACGGGACCAGGTTCGGCTTGAACTCCGGCTTCCCCGGCAGCGGCCGCCCTTCCTTCTTCGCGAAAAACGTGTCCATGAGGTGGTGCGCGATGAGCGCCGCGTTCGATCCGTGCACGCCGTGCTCGAGGAACACCACGCCCGCGATCTCCGGCTTGTCGCGCGGGGCGAAGAAGACGAACCAGCCGTTGTCCCGCAGGTCCTTTTCCGTCTTGCCGGCCTTCTCCTTGCCCTGATTCGAGATGACCTGCGCGGTGCCGGTCTTGCCCGACACGTCGTACCCCTTGATCTGCGCATTGTGCCCGGTGCCAGCGCCGTTGACGACGAGGAACAGGCCGTCACGGATCGCCTGCAGCTTGTCCGGATCGAGCGCAGCCTGCGATTTCGCCCCGGGCCGCGGGACCGGCTTCCAGCCGTTGCCATCGTCGACCGCCTTGAGCAGATGCGGCGTCACGCGCGTGCCGCCATTGGCCAGCGTTGCCGCGTAGACGGCCATCGACACCGGCGTCACCGAGACCGAGCCTTGACCGATCGCGACGGAAACCGTCTCGCCCGCGTACCACTTCTCGCGACGGTACTGCTGCTTCCACTCGGGGGAGGGCACCAGCCCCTGCACCTCGCTCGGCAGATCGATGCCGCTCTTCTCGCCGAGCCCAAGCAGCGTTGCCCATTTGTGGATCTTGTCGATGCCGGTCATGTTGCCGATCGTGTAGAAATACACGTTGCACGACTGCTCGATGGCGTGCCGCAGATCCACCGTGCCGTGGCCGCCCTTCTTCCAGCACTTGAAGGGGCGGCCGTAGAACGTCGCGCCGCCGACGCAGTGCACCTTGAAGTCCGGCGTGATGACCCCTTCCATCAACGCCGCCGTCGCCACCGCCATCTTGAACGTGGACCCCGGCGAATATCGACCCTGAATCGCGCGGTCCTGCAAGGGCAGGTCCTCGTCGCTGGTCAGCGACGCCCACGTCGCGCGATCGATGCCCGCCGCGAACGCGTTCGGATCGTACGCCGGCCGGCTCGTGAACCCGAGCACGTCGCCGTTGCTCGGATCGAGCACGACCGCCGCGCCGTTGAAGCCGAGTCGATCGAACCCCTCCTCAATCGCCCGCTGCACGTCGTAGTCGACCGTGAGCTGCAGGCGCTGCCCCTCGGTCGGCTGATCTTCCTCGAGCGTGCGGATCTCGCGGCCGACGCTGTTGACGACGACGCGCTTGGCGCCGTCCTCGCCCATCAGCTTCGCGTTGTACGTTTTTTCGATCCCTGATTGCCCGACGATATCGCCGCTTTTCAGACCGCCCTCGTCCGACACCTGCGCGTCGTTCACTTCACCGACGTATCCGAACAGGTGGGCGCCCATCGTCTCGGGATACTGCCGGGTCGGCACCTCCTCGACGACTACGTCGGGCAGCTCGAAGTCGAGCCGCCGCGCCCTGATGGCGGCCACCTGGGCGAGCGTCGCGTCCTGGATGATCGTGATCGGGCGGTAGGTCGGCTCGCGTCGGTGGCGATCGACGATCAGACGCACGCCCGCCTCGTCGACGCCGAGCACCGCGGCCAGCAGACGTACGGTCCGGTTCAGGTCCTTCGTGTGCTCGCGGACGATCGAGATGCTGTAGGACTGGCGGTTCTCGACGAGCGCGTGCAGGTTGCGGTCGAACACGATGCCGCGCGGCGCCCGGAGCGCGAGCGTGCGCTGATGGTTGTTCTCCGCCATCTCCTCGTACTTCGCGTGCTGCACGACCTGCAGCACCCAGAAGGCCACGACGAGGACCGAAAACAGGACGATGATCGTGTACTGCAGGACGGACAGCCGAACCGTCAGCCTGCGGCGATCCTCGATGGGTAAAGACACCGACATATCAGATCCAATCTACCGCCGAAGCCGCGTTTTCGCAGCCCGGCGCCGTTCCACTGCTCCGGGTAGAAGCTCGACCAATTGAAACGCGACCACCCCGACGACAGCATTGGCGGTCGCCTGCCCGGTGACGGCCCCGTAAGGGGACCCAAACTGCCGCAAATCGAGCAGCATGTACAGCCCCATGAACACGACCGCGTGCAGCACCGTCCCGCCAAAGAACACGACAAACCGCGGCAGCGGCTGGGTGACGATGAACTGCGTCCCGATGATCCCCGCGAGAAACCCGACAATGGTCTTCGACAGGCCGCCAATGCCAATGATGTTGCTCGACAGGGCGTCCTGCACGAGCCCGGCGAACGCGCCGGTCAACAGTCCCGTCGTCGGTCCAGCCGACAACGCGACGTAGACCACGACGACCAGCACGAGGTCCACGGTGATGGCCCCACGAACGAGAAACCGCGCGAGGGTGGTCTGCAGAGCGAGCGCCGCCGAAACCGCCAGGATCACCCCGGCCGCCCTCACTCCTGAACCCCTTGCCCAGCTTCCTTCGCCGGCGTCGGCGTCAGCACGACCAGCGCTTCCTCGAGCGACGAAAAATCGACGGCCGGCCTCACGGTGATGCGCTTGTACGCGGTGCCGCTCTTCTCGACCGTTTCGACGCGCCCAATCACGAACCCCTTCGGATACACTCCCTCGATGCCCGACGTGACGACGACGTCGCCCGCGACGACGTCGGCCACCTCGGATACGTATTCCATCTGCAGCCGATCCTCGCCGGCGCCGACGACCACGCCTTGCGCGCGGGTGCGTTCGACGATCGCGCCGGCCGCGGCGTTGCGGTCGGTGAGGAGCTGCACCTTTGCCGACCGCGCGCTCGGCACGACGATGCGGCCGACGACGCCTGCCGGCGCGATCACCGCCATGTCCGGCCGGAGCCCGTCGCGCGTGCCCTTGTCGATCGTCAGCGTGAGAAAATCAGCGGACGCGGCGCCCCCGATGATCTCGGCTGCCGTGGTCGACAGCTTGACGTGTTGGCGCAGTTCGAGCAGCGCCGCGAACCCGCGGGCGCGATCGGCCAGCGCGCGCTGCTCCTGCCCGGTGACCTGCGCCGCGGCGAGCTGGCGCTTCAGCTCGTCGTTCTCCGCCTTCACATGTCGCAGCCCGATGTACCCGCTCCAGACATTTTGAATCCCCGAGAGTCCGCCCGACAGTGTGCGCTGCACCTCGGAGAAGATCCCAAACGTGACCGCTTCGAGCACCGGCACGCCCCTGGCCGAATTGACCTGCGCAGAAATGAGCAGGACGTGCCCCAGGATGACGGCGAGGAAGAGGTAGCCGGAGCGTTGGCGGATATCGGGTAGCGTCATCGGATGACGCTCGCCTGAAGAGCGCGCGCTCCAAAGAGGAGGGCGAGGCTCTCAGCCGAGCCTAATCGATCGAGATTTTCCGCAACAGGTTGAAGTCCGACAGCATCTTGCCGGCGCCGAGCACGACCGACGACAGCGGATCCTCGGCCATCGCCAGCGGCAGGCCGGTCTCTTCCCGCAGCCGCTTGTCGAGATTCTTCAGCATCGATCCGCCGCCGGTCAGCACGATCCCGCGGTCGACGATGTCGGCCGACAGCTCGGGCGGCGTCCGCTCGAGCGCCACGCGCACGGCGTCGACGATGACGTTGACGGTCTCGGCCAGCGCTTCGCGGATCTCTTCGTCTGTGATCGTGATGGTCTTCGGCACCCCCTCGATCAGATGCCGTCCCTTGATTTCCATCGTGATGCGCTCTTCGAGTGGAAACGCGGAGCCGACTTCGATCTTGATCGCCTCGGCGGTGCGCTCGCCGATGAGCAGGTTGTACTGTTTCTTGATGTACTGGATGATCGCCTCGTCCATCTCGTTGCCGGCGACGCGCACCGCCTTGCTGTAGACGATGCCCGCGAGCGAGATCACGGCGATGTCGGTGGTGCCGCCGCCGATGTCGACGATCATGTTGCCCGACGGCTCGGTGATCGGCATGCCGGCGCCGATCGCCGCCGCCATGGCCTCCTCGACCAGATGCACCTCGCTCGCTTTCGCGCGGTACGCGCTGTCCTTGACGGCGCGCTTCTCGACCTGCGTGATCTCCGACGGCACGCCGATCACGATACGCGGCCGGACCCAGACGTTGCGGTTGTGCGCCTTCTTGATGAAGTAGGTCAGCATCTTCTCGGTGGCCTCGAAGTCAGCGATGACGCCGTCCTTCATCGGCTTGATGGCGACGATGTTCCCGGGCGTGCGGCCCAGCATGTCCTTGGCGTCCTTGCCGACCGCCTCGACCCGGCCGTTCACCTTGTTGATGGCGACGATGGAGGGCTCGTTGACGACGATGCCCTTGCCGCGGGCGTAGACGCACGTATTGGCCGTGCCCAGGTCGATCGCCAGGTCACTCGAAAACAAGGAGAGCATTGAACGAAGACTCAACGAAAGCTCCTTCTGCGGGCGCGTCGTGCAAAAGCGTCAAGGCCGTCCAGGTCTGCGGTCAGTTGTCGGCGGGAGCGATGGCGGCCTGAATACCGTTCTTCCCGGAGTCCTTGACCTGATACATCGCTTTATCCGCAGCATGGACGAGCTCTTCCGCCGACGCGGCCACATCGGGCAGCGTGGCCACGCCGACCGATGCGGTGAGGTGAATGTCGAGGCCATCCTCGGCCAGAAACTTGTAGGCCGCGATCCGCTCGCGAATACGCTCGCCGACCGCATAGGCGCCTTCGCCGCCGGTATCGGGCAGGATCAGCGCAAATTCGTCGCCGCCGAAGCGCGCGACGACGTCGGTCTCTCGGGCGCTCTGGCGAATCACCGCCGCCGCCTCCACGAGCGCGCGGCTGCCGAACAGGTGCCCGTGCGTGTCGTTGATGGCCTTGAACCCGTCGAGGTCGATGAACAGCAGCGACAGCGGGCGGCCGCTGCGCGAGGCGCGCTTGGTTTCCTTCCGCAGGACCAGGTTCAGATACCGTGAGTTGTACAAGTGCGTGAGATCGTCGGTCACCGACAGCGCCTCGGCGCGCTTGAGCAGCAGCGCGTTGTCGAGCGCGACCGACGCCGGCTCGAGGAGGAGGCGCACCGCGCGCAGGATGCTCGCCGCGAGGCGCGGTTCCCGCTCGGAGGGCTCGCGATCCAGCCCCACCAGCGCGCCGACGCGCCGACCGCGGCAGCTCAGGGGAAACGCCACGACCGTACCGACCGCGGGATCGGTCACGCGCGTGTCGCGCGAGAGATCGGCGGAGACGAATTCCTGGCCGCGATTCATCACCCACGTGGTGACGGCGTACACGGCCGGCCCCATGTCGGGCGACAGGCCGCGATCGGCGAGGACCGACAATTGACTGGAGAGATCCGTGCAGACCACCGCCCAGCACGGCGCAGGTACCCACGTCGCGGCGCGTTCCACGATCAGCTCGGCGATCTTCGGCGGCTCGAGCGTCGCGTTGACGGCGCGAACGATGTCGATCAGCGCGTCGCGCCGTTCGACGCGGCTGCGCAGTGCGCGCTGGAAGACCCGCAGCCGCGTCGCCAGATCCAGCCCCGGCGTCGTCAGCGAGATTTCGCTCGCACGACGCAGCTTCGATCCGCTTTTTCCGGCCGGACCGACGGCCTGATAGAGCGCGACCGGAATGCGCGGGGCTCGACTGGCGGAAGACATCAGGTAAGTGGTTCTATACTCTGCAAATATAGCACACGCGCGCCGGTAACTGCTTGCCACGCCGTAAGTTCATGGCTTAAGATGGAGGTTTCAAGGTGCCACAATGACGATGCTTGACCGGATGCGCCGGCACAGGGACTGGCTGAAATGGAGCCTCGGCCTGGTGTGCGTGGCGTTTGTCCTTTTCTACATCCCTGATTTTCTGCGCGGGAGCGGGGCGGACGCCGCCTCGAGCGACACCATCGCGCAGGTCGCCGGGCGCGAAATCACGAGCGGCGAGTTCCGACGGACCTACCAAGCTCAACTGCAGGCGTACCGCTCCGCGTACGGCGGCCAGATGAACGAGCAGTTGCTGAAGCAGCTCGGCATCGAGCAGCAAATCCTGCAGCAGATGGTCGACGAGCGGGCCGCGCTGGCCGAAGCGGACCGGCTCGGCATCAACGTCAGCGACGAGGAAGTGCGCCAGCGCATCTTCTCGATGCCGGCCTTCCAGGAGAACGGCGGCTTCATCGGCGAGCCGCGTTATCAGCAGCTGCTGCGGATGCAGCGCCCGCCCATGACGCCGTCGGAGTTCGAGGACAACGTGCGCCGCGGCCTCGCGGTCGAGAAGCTGCGCGCGTCGCTGACCGACTGGCTCTCGGTGCCCGACAAGGAGCTCGAGCACGAATACCGCCGCCGCAACGACAAGGTCAAGCTCGCCGTCGTCAGCTTCACGGCGGACAGCTTCCGGACGCAGGTGACCGCCACCGACGCGGAGGTCGCGAGCCATTTCGAGGGGCACAAGAACGATTTCAAGATCCCCGAGAAGCGCAAGATCCGGTACCTGCTGATCGACATCGACGCGATGCGCGCGAAGGTAGCGGTCCCGCCGGCCGACATCGAACGCGAATACAACAACAACAGCGAGCAGTATTCGACGCCCGAGCAGGTGCGCGCGAGCCACATCCTGTTGAAGACCGAGGGCAAGGACGATGCAGCCGTGAAGACGAGAGCCGAGGAGCTGTTGAAGCAGGCCAAGGGCGGCGCCGACTTCGCGGAGCTCGCGAAAAAGAACTCGGAGGATGATGCGAGCGCGAAGAACGGCGGCGATCTCGATTACTTCGGCAAGGGACGCATGGTGCCGGAGTTCGATGCCGCGGTGTTCGCGATGCGGCCCGGCCAGATCAGCGATCTCGTCAAGACGCAGTACGGCTACCACATCATCAAGCTCGTCGACAAGAAGGCGGCGACGACGCGGCCGCTCACGGAAGTGCGGCAGCAGCTGACCGATCAGCTCTCCTATCAGCGCGCGCAGGCCCAGGCCGCCGAGCTCGCCCAGAGCCTCGAAAAGCAGATCCGCAAGCCGGCCGATCTCGACACCACCTCGAAGGCGAACGGGCTCATCGTCCAGGAGTCGGGCTTCTTCGCGCGCGACGAGCCCATTGTCGGACTTGGACCGTCGCCCGAGGCGGCGAACAAGGCATTCGACATGAAGCCGAACGAGGTCAGCGGCCCGCTGCGCGCGTCGCGCGGGTTCGTGTTCGAGACGCTGGTCGCGACGCAGGCGCCCTACGTGCCGAAGGTCGACGAAGTGAAGGACCGCGTGCGGGAGGAAGTGATCAAGCAGAAGGCGCGCGACGTCAGCAGGCAGAAGGCGGCGGAGATCGCGGCCAGGCTGAAGGCCGCCTCCGATTTCGAGAAGGCGGCGAAGGCCGCCGGCGTCGAGGCGAAGACGACCGACCTCATCACGCAGGACGCGCCGATTCCCGATCTCGGCGTCGCCCCGGCGGTCAGCGACACGGCGTTCAAGCTCGCCGCTGGCGGGGTCAGCGATCCGATCGCCACCGACAACGGGACCGCCGTGGTCAAGGTGCTGGAAAAGAAGGAAGTGATGCCCGCGGAGTGGACTTCGTCAAGAGACCGCTTCCGCGAAGAGCTGCTCACCGAGCGCCGCAATCGCTTCTTCTCCGCCTACATGGTGAAGGCGAAGCAGAAGATGAAGATCGAAGTGAACCGCGAGTCGCTCCAGCGCGCCGTTTCGTAAAGGCAACCACGAAGACACGAAGCTCCCGAAGATCACGAAGAAGACTTACTCTTCTTCCTGTTCTTCGTGGCTCCTCGTGTTTTCGTGGTTGCTCTTTCAGCGGAGAAACGTGAACGGCATGAGCGCCAACGGTTCCCCGCGGCGGAACATGGAGAACGGGCCGCGCATGATGCGCAGCGCTTCGATCTCGCCCTTCGAGAGGTTCGCGTTCAGCCAGGCCCCGACCGCGATCGACTCGCTCGATCCGCTGAACTGATCCGACAGCAGCTCGTAGAAGCTCTTGCGCGGCGGATAGACCATCAGCTCCACGTCGCTGTCCGCCGCGATCTTCGCCCGCTGCTTCGCGATGGCGATTGCGCGATCCAGCCCGCCCAGCTCGTCGACCAGGCCATTCTGCTTCGCCTGCCGTCCGGTCCACACCCGCCCCTGCGCGAGCGCGTCGATCTTCTCCGGCGTGCTGTGCCGCGAGTCGGCGACCTTCTCCACGAACTGGTCGTAGAACGACTGCAGCTGTTCCTGCAGCTTCTTCAGCTCGTCTGCGTTGTACGGGCGCGCCGGCCCGTTGATCTCGGCGTGCTTGCCGATGCTCGTCGACTCGATGTGTGCGCCGAGCTTCTCGTAGACGCCGCCCGTGACGAACTTGCCGCCGTAGATCCCGATCGATCCGGTCAGCGTCGACGGCTGCGCGACGATCACCTGCGCCGGCATCGCGATGTAATACCCGCCAGACGCCGCGAGATCCGACATCGACACGACCAGCGGGCGATCCGCCCGTTCCATCTTCGTGATGACCAGCTCGCGCCAGATCGCGTCCGACGCCGTCGCCGATCCGCCGGGGCTGTCGACGCGAAGGATGATGGCGCGCACCGTGCTGTCGCGCCGCGCCTGCTTGATGTAGTCGATGAGCGTGTCCGACCCGGCCACCGGTCCGTTCATCGGGTCGTACCCGCTCTTGCCGCTCGCGATCGTTCCGGTGGCGTAGATGACCGCCACGCGCGGACCCCTGTTCAGGCCCACCGATCCAGGGCTGACCCGTCCGTAGTCGTCGCCGTCGAGATGGCGCCGCTGCTCGCCCGCCCGCAGCTTGTCGTCCACCTGATCTTCGTAAACCACATCGTCCACGAGGCCGGCCCGGAGCGCGTCTTCGGGCAGAAACGGTCCGTCGTCGATCAGCGCGCGGACGTCGGCTTCGGTTTTCTTCCGGCTGTCGGCGATGCCACGCACGATCTGTTCGTACAGATCGCGGTTCATCGACGCGTCCATCTCCTTGTGCGCGGCGGTGTAGCCCCTCTCCTTGAACGTGTTGACGGCGGTCTTGTAGTCGCCGATGCGGTGGAGATCGGGAATCGCGCCGATCTTGTCGAGCGTGCCCCGCAGGAACAGCTCGTAGGTGGCCACGCCGGTCAGATCGAGCGCCGCCGACGGCATCAGAAAGACCTTGTCGGCCGCCGTCGCGAGGTAGTACTCGCGGTCGCCGCCGTACTCGACATACGCGTAGATCGGCTTGCCCGACTTCTTGAAGTCGATGACCGCGTCGCGAATCTCCTGCACCTTCCCCCAGAACGGCGATTCGAACCCGGTCGGCTTGAGCAGGACCGCGCGGACGCGCGAGTCGACCTTTGCCTTCCGGAGGTTGTCGACGATGGCGCGGACGGTCGGTGTCTTCGATCCGCGCAAGTACCCGACGAAGTCGGCGGGCGCGAGCTCGGTCAGCGATCCGCCGACGCGCAGGACGAGCGTTGCGTTCGACGGCACCGCCGGTTCGCGGCCGAACAGGAGATACAGCGTGGCGAAGCCGACGATGGAGATGAAGAAGGCGAAGCCGAGGAGCGTGAAGAGGATGCCAAATCCGCGTCGAGCCATATGCTTTTCTCTGCGATCTCTGCAGCCTCCGCGGTTGCTTTTTCAGTATAGTCCGTCCGCATGGAAACGCTTCTGCTCGACGTGCGCCACGCGTGCGGCATGATGCGCCGGAACATGGCGTTCACAACGGCTGGGCTGGTGAACGCTCGCGCTGGGCACCGGCGCCACGACGCAGGCGTCTCCGTCGTCTACGTGTGTGCCTGCTCGGCGCAGCCCTGCTGACACGTTTCATGCACGGCGTCCTGTTCGGCGTCGCGCCGCTCGACATCGCGTCCTTTATCGCGGCGCCGATCGTCCTCGCGGTCGTCGCCGTCGCGGCGTGCCTGCTGCGGGCCAGCCGCGCGGCCTCGACGGATCCTGCGGAAGCGCTGCGCTGCGAGTAGCGCGCGGACGCGGAGAATCCGAAAGGCTCTCCCTTTCACTCCCTGCATCCGCGCAACCGCCGGCCGCCGCTCCGCCGCCACCGCTCTGGGACGCGCAAGTCGGCGCCTCGTTTGTGGGCACCAGCGGCAATTCCGATACGGCCTCCACCGGTGCCGATTTCACCGCACATCGCCGCGGGTTGGTGTGGCAGATCGAGGCGGGTGCGACGGCCCGTGCGCGCGCAGGCTGATGGCGTTGCTGATGGACGGGACGGGCTGCGGCTGCTCGAATGTACCGGGTTGCGCGTGAAGGGCATCAACTTCGATCGCGGCGAGTTGACCATTCGGGACGGCAAGGACGGAAAGGATCGCGTGACGATGCTCGGCTGGGCTCGTGGACGATTGCCTCGCGCGACTCCGATAATCGCGGGTTGCGCCTGCGACTCGCTCCGAAATCGTCGCCAGCGCCGTCACACCTGACTTCACGCGGAGCCACGTCGACACGCGAATTCCGGTCATTGCGGTCGCGCAGTCGGCGTTTGTCAGGCCGGCACTCAATCTGCATAGCGCGTCGCACAGTGGCCGTGCTTGCACCCTAGAATGCGCAGGAACCTGTCGGATTCGCCACACAGGCTCGGCCGCCCCCGCGTCGGGTTCGGGCGAAACGGCTGCCTAGCGAAGCGGGGCCTCACTCGCCGGATGAGGCTCAACTCCGTTGGCGATACCTGGGATCGAACAGCGAACGATCTGCTGAGGCGACCGAATCAAGGTTGCTTGCGGATGACTTCTTCGAAGAATTCCCGGCCGTGCCTTGCAATAGATCGTTTGTAGAAACCGATATCGAGTCAGAGACAGTACTTCATGCCGAAACACCGATCATCTCGTTCGTCTCTTTCTTCAGCCCCGCAGCGCAGAACGCAGTCGGCGTCATTGTCACAATGGATGGAGCCTGAGCCTGTGTGGTTCACCGTGTCCCAGCTCTCTCAGCGGTGGCAGCTCGATCGCAAAACGATCTACAAGTTCATTGACTGCAAGATTCTGCCGGTCTGGAGGGTCGGCACTCACCTGTATCGTGTCGCGGTGGCTGATATTCTGCGCTTCGAGGCCCGGAACCGGCTCCATCACGAGTGAGTTCGATCGGCGAGCCAGTCCAACTCGGCGCTGCGCAAGCTGGGTACGAAGACGTTGCGTAGGCGTTGATCAATCGACAGGTCCTCCTGGTTCTTCTTAGTCCCCGTTAGGGAAAATCGGTCCTTGACGCCTGACATTAGGACCTGTCGTACAACGCGTTCTTGCATGTGCCTGGCGGCATAAGGCTAGATACATTCTTGTTACTTGTTGCCCGCTCAATCAGGAGAGCAATGGTGGGTTAACCGAACGACTCATTTTACAACGTGGTTCCGGTTTCGTAGAACCCCTCCGGACCCTGAACCTGGGCTCAGGCCACACAACAATTACTGACGGCGCCTGAGCCGGGGGACACACACCGCTAACACGCTGACACCGGTCCTGATGCCGGACTGCGGGCGTTCACTCACCGATCGCCGCGCCGAGGGACCGCTGTGAGCTGATGAAAATCGGTTCGAAGCTTTACCTTGCGGGAGGAGCGCGCAGATGCACGGTCAAGTCCCCATCCAGTTATCACCCGCGCATATCGCGGCGGGTGGGATTAGGGTGCTCCGCCCACCGTACGCACCAGGCCCCCGTTCGGTTTGCATATGCAAAAGCAGCTCGCAGCGTCATGGTGCCTAAGGTCAGCAAGATGACACCGACTGCACAATTCTGTTACACGTGGTGCGCCGCGCTGCTTGGATCTCTTGCGTTCTCGTCGCCGGTCCAGGCCCAGAATAAGGCGGACTCGCCCACGATCCATATCTCACGCGCGCCCGAACCGCCGAGGCTTGAATGGTTCGTCGACGGGTCGAATGGGGCCCCCCACGATCGGGGTACGACGGTCACCGACTTTCTCCAGCGCGAGCCAGGCGACGGTGAGCCGGTCAGCCAATCGACCGCGGCCTTCCTCTCTTACGATGACGCTCACCTGTATGTCGTCTTTGTCTGCCGGGACGAGCCGGCGGCGGTCCGCGCCAACGTCGCGCGCCGCGAAGACATCGACAGCGACGATGGGGTCGCAGTCTATCTCGACACGTTCCACCCGAATTCCTGGCTCACCCGCGAGGAGGACGGGCGGGAGTGGTCGGGGGATTTCCTGCTCACGTACCTCGTCAACCCAGGCACCGCCGTATATGTCGGCTACATCGACAAATTCGAGAACATCGACATCGTGCCGGGCAGCCCTCCAAGTCTTCGACGAATCGGGGGGACCTGCAACATCCGTCGGCCGGCAGTTGTTTGCCAAGGTTAGTTATCTATTGCGCTTTTAGCCGATACCAGGAGCCGCTCGCGGCGTCTCGCGTCCGAAGCTATGAACCCTACCGCCACATATCAACGTCCGCTGACCCGCCTGAGCGCGCCACAGCGCGCGCCCACGCCTCCGCGCTCGGTCGCGTCCGAGCAACCGGCCGCGTTGCGTCCCTCGATCCACGGGAAGTTCCTCGTGGTCGGCGACCAGAAACTACACGTGAGGGGCGTCACCTACGGAGCCTTCCGGCCGGATGCGGATGGAAACGAGTATCACGATCTCGACATCATCGAACGGGATTTCGCTCAGATGGCGGCGAACGGCTTCAACGCGGTGCGAATCCCCCACACCATGCCGCCGCGGTCGCTGCTCGACGCCGCTCACCGGCACGGCCTGTGGGTGATGGTCGGCCTGTCGGCCGAGCAGTACCTCGGGTTCGTGATCGACAAGCGCCGGGATGTGGATCCCGAGCGCGTGCTGCGCGGTCGAGTGCGTCACTGCGCCGGTCATCCGGCGCTTCTGGCGTACTCGCTCGGCAACGAGATCCCGACACAGATCGCGCGCTGGTACGGGCACCGTCGAGTAGAGCGCTACCTGAGTCAACTTTATCGGGCGGTCAAGGACGAGGATCCCGAGGGGCTCGTCACCTACGTGAACTATCCGTCAACGGAATACCTCGAGCTGCCGTTCCTCGATTTCGTCTGTTACAACGTGTACCTCGAGAGGCAGGCGGCACTCGAAGCGTACCTGTCGCGCCTGCAGAACATCGCCGCCGATCGCCCGATGATTCTCAGCGAAATCGGGCTCGACGCTCTCCGCAACGGCGAGCTCGCGCAGGCCCGCAGCCTCGACTGGCAGATTCGCGTGGCATTCGCGGGAGGCTGTGCCGGGGCCTTTGTGTTCGCCTGGACGGACGAGTGGCACCGGGCCGGGGAGCAAGTGGAAGACTGGGCATTCGGCATTACCGATCGCGAGCGCCGGCCGAAGCCGGCGCTCGCGGCCGTTCGCAACGCTTTCGTCCACGTGCCGCTTTCGGATGGCTCGTGGCCCCGCATCTCCGTCGTTGTCTGCACGTACAACGGATCGCGGACGATCCGCGAGTGCCTCGAAGGTCTCGCGCGGCTGGACTATCCGGACTTCGAGACGATCGTCGTCGACGATGGTTCGACGGACGCCACGGCGGACATCGTGCGCGCTTTCGACGTTCGGCTCATTCGGACCGAAAACCGTGGCCTGAGCAGCGCGCGCAATACCGGTTTGCACGCGGCCACGGGCGACATCATCGCCTACATCGACGATGACGCCCGCCCGGACTCGCATTGGCTCCAATACCTCGCGGGATCCTTCGCCGCAACGAACCACGTCGGCGTCGGCGGGCCCAACATCCCGCCACCGGGTGGCGGGGCGATCGCCGACTGCGTTGCCAACGCACCGGGTGGTCCCGTCCACGTGCTCCTGTCCGACTGTGAGGCGGAGCACATTCCCGGCTGCAACATGGCGTTCCGCAAGCAGTGCCTCGAGGCGATCGGCGGCTTCGATCCGCAGTTCCGCGTCGCCGGCGACGACGTGGACATCTGCTGGCGGCTGCAGCAGTGCGGGTGGACGCTCGGGTTTCATCCGGCCGCGGTCGTCTGGCACCACCGCCGCAATTCCGTGCGCGCTTATTGGAAGCAGCAGTGGGGATATGGGAAGGCCGAAGCGCAGCTCAAGAAGAAGTGGCCGGAGAAGTACAACGGGACAGGACAGCTGACATGGGCCGGTCGGATCTACAGCCGCGGAGTCACGCGCGCGCTCGATTTCCGGAGAGGGCGCATCTATCACGGCATGTGGGGTGGGGCGCCGTTCCAGCGGTTATATCAACCGGCGCCTCATACGCTCTACTCGCTGGCGCTGATCCCGGAATGGTACCTGGCGATCCCAATTCTCGCGGCGCTCTCAGTGCTCGGCCTGCTATGGCGGCCCCTTCTGATCGCCCTGCCGCTGTTGGTTTTCACGACCGTGCTGCCCGTTGCTCAGGGTTGGTTGAGCACGAGCTGCGGGGTTTTCCCGAGTGCGCTGACTGATCGGGGCGCACGGTTCAGGCGGCTCGCGCTGCGGCTCCTCACGGCGCTGCTCCATGTGGTCCATCCGGTGGCGCGGCTGTGTGGGCGGCTGAACGGAAGGTCCGGTACACGACCGCACGGTGTGAGGCCTGGCCTGCCCGTGGCACGAGCCGTCGCGCGCTGGACCGAGCGAGGGGAGGCGCCCGACGCGCGGCTCCGAAGTGTGGAGGAGACGCTGCGCGCGGTCGGATCCACCGTGCGGCGGGGCGGCGATTGGGATCGCTGGGACCTGGAAGTGGCATGCGGCACGCTCGGCGCCGCGCGTCTGATCATGGCGGTTGAAGATCACGGAGCCGGCAATCAGCTCATACGGGCGCGTTGGTGGCCGACGGTGTCGGCGGTGACGCTGGTACTCACCATGGCGGCAACGGCCCTTGCAGTCGCAGCCGGATTCGACCGGGCGTGGCCCGCCGCGGCCGTTCTCGGCATCGCGGCCGCGTCTGTGGCCCTGCGGGCGGCGTGGCATTGCGGGTCGGCGATCGCTGTCATCGAACGATGCGTCTCGGACCAGGCAGTCACCGCGGACTGACGACATGCGATCTCGAATCCACATCCTTATTGCTGTTCTCGTCTGCGGCTTCAGCGTCATGCCGGCGCGCGCGCAGACGGCGGCGCCGGCCGGGGTCGTCGTATCCGGCGTGATCGTCGACCAGAGCGCCGGCGTGATTCCCGGAGCGGCTGTGACCCTGCTCGGTCAGGCCGGCGCGATGCGCAGCACGACCTCGCAAGCCGACGGGACCTTCAGCGTCGACGGAGTCGCCCCGGGGACATACGTCTTGAGAGTCGAGCTCTCCGGTTTCGAGACCTACCAGAAACCGATTGCTGTCACCCAGGAGCCGTCGCCTCCACTCAAAATCGCGATGCGTGTCGCCACGCTCGAAACCGATGTCACGGTGGAAGCCGACGAATCCGCGGACACGTTTTCAACGTCGAACAGCAGCGGCGAGACGATGAGGATGGACAACGAGTTTCGCAGCGCGCTTCCGATTGTCGCCGACTTTTTCATGGGCGTCGTCACCAACTTCTTTTACCCGGGCGCGCAGGGAGCTCAGGGCGCCTCCCTCGTCGTCGACGGCATCGAAGGGGATCAGATCGAGGTTCCGTCCGCCGCCATCGGCACGGTGAGGCTCAATCGAAATCCGTACTCGGCGTTGTACCAGCATCCGGGCCAGGCGCGGTTGGAGGTGTCGACGAAGCGCGGCCGGAGAAGCCGGTACGACGGCATTTTCGAGACGGCCAACCGCAGTACTCTCTTCGCCGCGCGGAATGCGTTTGCCACGACGACCCAGGATTTGAAGCGTCGCCTCGTGCAGCCGACCTTCGGCGGTCCGCTCCCGGGGAAGAAGTCGTCGTTTTTCTTCACCGGTCAGCGCCACATCCACGACGAAAGCGGGATCGTGAATGCCGAGACGCTGTCGGGTCCGGTGATCGCAAACGTGCCCACGGGCCACGATCACACCAGCATCTTTTCGCGGATTCAGGCCTGGCCGAACGATCTCAATACATTCATCGTGAGCTACGGTTTCAGCGGTCACGATTTTTCCAACCGCGACGCGGGCGGGTTCAATCTGGCTGAGCGGGGCATTGCCGCGGAGAAGCACAAGCACACCTTGACCTTCAGCCATCGGCTCCTGCGTGCGTCGCAATGGCAGAACGACTTCCTGTTCGGTTTCATCAACCAGGAGGACCATGCCGGAGGGGCCGCGACCGCACCGGCGATTGATGTCAGCGATGCGCTTTCGTCGGGGCCGTCACCGACGTTCACGCGCGCGACCAGACAATCCTTCACGCTCGAGAACACGGCGCGGTATCTGGGCCACACGGGACACGCCTTCTCGTTCGGCGCGCGGCTGAGGAGCGACCGCGTCGATGCGTTCGATGCCTCGAATTTCGCCGGCACCTACGAATTCGCCGACCTCAAGTCGTATGCCGCCGGAACGCCTCTGTTCTTTCGCATCAACCGGGGCGACCCGAATGCGGCCTTCAACGTGTACGGGGCGAACGGCTACGTGCAGGACGAGGTGCGGGTCAGGCCGCAGCTGACGCTGACCTTCGGCCTCCGGTACGACTGGCAGTCAATGGTCAACGACAAGAAGAATCTCGCGCCGCGGTTCGCGTTTGCCTACGCGCCCGAGAATCACAAGAAGACGATCCTTCGCGGCGGCGTCGGCATCTTCAACGACGATTTGGCCCGTTCGGCGGTCGAGCGATCGCTGCTCGTCGACGGTATCCGGCTGCGGGAAGTGGTCATTGCCGACCCGTCGTTCCCCGCCCCGTTCTCGAGCGGCGCCGACGTGACGCCGGCGCCGAGCAAAGTCAGTATTGCCCCGAACATCCACTCGCCCTCGCTCTCGGAGGCCAGCGTCAGCATCGAGCGGGAGATCTCCCACCGGAACTGGATCACGGCCGAGTACGCGTGGTTCCGCGGAACGCATCTGTTTCGCTCGCGCAATGTGAACGCCCCGTTTCCCGTCACCGATGTTCGGCCCGATCAGAATTTTCTCAACATCAACCAGGTCGAGTCCACCGCGTTCATGCGCAGCCAGGCGTTGACCGTCACCTGGCGCGGGCGGGTCGGGAAGATCTTTCAACCGTACGCGCAGTATGTGCTGTCGAAGACGACCGACAACACGTCGGGGACGTTCGTGATTCCGGCAAACAGCTACGACTTGCGCCCGGAGACCGGACCCTCGGACGCGGACGCGCGGCATCGCTTCAACATGATGGGCGTCTTGACGCTCCCACGCGGCTTCCAAACCGGCCTGGTGTTATCGGTCACGAGCGGTCTGCCCTACGACATCACGACCGGGCTGGACGATAACAACGACACGCTGGCGAACGACCGGCCGGCGGGGGTCACCCGGAACACCGGTCGCGGGCCCGGTTTTGCGCAGCTCGATTTGCGGCTCATCAAGAGCATCGCCGTTGTGCACGTGGACGACGCGGCACAGCGTCAACGGCGCAACGCGATCGAGCTGATGGTGGACGTATTCAACGCATTGAACCGGACGAACGTCGTCGCGATCGTCGGGGACATGAGCTCGCCGTTCTTCGGCCGCGGCAACGTCGCCGCGATGGCGCGAAGCGTTCAGTTCTCGCTGCGATACACCCTTCGGCGTTGAGCAGTTTTCTGAACGACGCTGCCGCCACCGGCGGAGCGAAACGCTCGAGTGGGCGGGAGTGGACAGGAAGCCGCACGATGACGAGAGCCAGTTACGGCGACTTCGCGCTGTACCGACGGCTGGCGAGCCATGCGCTCTCGTCATGGGTGTCGATTACCGCGCTGTTCGCGATCGGATTGCTTGCGACGCCCCTGGCGCTGCTCACGCCGCTGCCGCTGAAGGTTGCCGTCGACAGCGTGCTGGGGTCGCGTCCGCTGCCGCGCTTTCTCGACGCCCTCGTGCCGGCGGCGCTTTCGCGCACGCCGACGCTCCTGCTCACATTCGCCGCGGTGCTCACAATCCTGATCGCGATTCTCACTCAGGTGCAGGCGCTCGCGACCCGGTACCTGACCGCCGTCGCCGGCGAGCGGCTCGTCGTCGATTTTCGCGATCGAATCTTCCGCCAGCTGCAGCGGCTCTCGCTCTCGTACCACGACACCACCGGTACGGCGGATTCGCTGTATCGGATCCAGAACGACGCCCAGGCGATGCGATCGCTGGTGATCGACGGCTTCATGCCCTCGGTCAGCGCCTTCGCCATGCTGGCCTCCATGATCTACGTGATGATCCGGATGGACTGGCGCCTGACGCTCGTCGCTCTCGCGATCTCGCCGCCGATCCTGCTGGTGACGCAGACCTATCGGGCACGCCTCCGCTCCCAGTCGACTGATGTCAAGAAGCTCGAGAGCGCGGCAATGGCCATCGTCCACGAAGTGCTTGGCGCGCTCCGTGTCGTGAAGGCATTCGCGCAGGAGGATCACGAAACCGACCGGTTCATGCGCCGTTCCCTGGAGGGAGTGCGGCGCCGGGTCCAACTCGCCGCGGCTGAGGGTCACTTCAGCGTTCTGGTCGGGCTGGCGACCGGCGCGGGGACAGCGGCTGTCCTCTTCGTCGGCATCGCTCACGTTCGATCGGCGACGCTGTCACTGGGAAACCTGTTGCTGATCATGGGCTACCTCACCAAGCTCTACGATCCGGTCAAGACCATCAGCCGGAAAGTGGCGACGGTGCAGGGCTATCTGGCCAGCATCGAGCGCGCCTTCGCGCTGCTCGATTACCCCGCCGATGTCGAAGAGCGCCCGGACGCCCGGCCACTCGCGCGGGCGGTCGGGAAGATCGAGTTCCGAAATGTCTGCTTCGGTTACGCCGACGATCGTGCCGTCCTGCACGATGTGTCGTTCGAGATCGAGCCGGGCACGCGTTTGGGAATCGTTGGCGCATCGGGCGCCGGCAAGACCACGCTGATCAACCTGCTCATGCGCTTCTACGACCCGACCGACGGCTGCATTCTGCTCGACGGGATCGATCTTCGCGACTACAAGCTGGCGGACCTCCGCCGGCAATTCGCTGTCGTGCTGCAGGAGCCGGTGCTGTTCTCCACAACCATTGCGGAGAACATCGCCTACGGCAAAAAGGGCATGGGGCGCGACGAGATCGTGGCAGCGGCGCAGGTCGCGAACGCCCACGATTTCATCACGGCGTTCCCGCGCGGCTACGACACCGAGGTCGGCGAACGCGGGCTTCAGCTCTCAGGCGGCCAGCGCCAGCGCATCGCCCTCGCCCGCGCGTTCGTGCAGGACAGCCCGGTGCTCATCCTCGACGAGCCGACGAGCGCCGTCGATACCGAGTCGGAATCGGCAATTCTCCGCACCATGCGCCGGCTCATGCGCGGACGCACCGTGCTCGTGATCACGCATCGATCGAGCATGCTGGAGGGATGCAGGACGCTCGTTGGAATCGAGAACGGCCGCATCGTGAACGATGTTCCGAGCCGGGGAGCCACCACCGTGGTTCCAGCGGCGCCCGCCATCGTCACCACGCGCCGGTCGAATGTCATGGCGCACCCGGCCGCTCAAGCCTGGTGTCAACTCCACCCGAACGCGGCGCCGCTCCAGGTGATCCCCTTACGAGTCCGCAGACAGAAGAACAAGATCTACCGGCTCGAAATGGCCGGTCGTCCGGCCATCGTCGCCAAACGGTGCGGGAAGCGCGGCGGTGTCGTGGAGCGTGCGGTCAACGAGCAGATTCTCCCCCGCGCGGCTGTCGCGTCGCTGGGCTACCACGGGTTCTTCGAGGAGCCGGACGGCGAACATTGTTGGATTTTCATGGACCTCGCGACGGGCGAGACGTACTCACGTCTCTCGGCCGGACATCGGGCCGAAGCGGCGCGCTGGCTGGGACGGCTCCACTCTTCAGTCGCCGATGTGCCGGTGAACGGGCTTCTGCCCGATGCGGGGCCGGGGCGATATCGGGAGCTTTTGCAGGGGACGTGCGCCTTCATTTCGCAACACCTGGCGAACCCCGTCCTGACGGCGGTTGACGTCGACACGCTGGAAGCACTTCACGCGCACCTCGGCGACGTCGCCGCTCGTTGGGACTGGATGGACGCAATATGTGCCGGGCTGCCGCGCACGCTGGTGCACGGCGACTTCAACTCGAAGAACCTGCTGATGCGATCGGATAACGGTCACAGTCGTGTGCTCGTCTTCGACTGGGAGGAGGCGGGTTGGGGCATACCGGCCGCGGATCTGGCGCAGCAGTCATTGCTCTCCAACCGGCTGTCCGCCAATCCGGACCTGTCGACTTACTGGTCGATTGTTCGAGACCGCTGGCCTGACGCGTCCGTCGAAACGGTTCAACGACTTGCGGTTTGCGGATCGGCGTTCCGTGCGCTGGCGGGCATGTCGTGGGAGGTGCTCAATCTGGCGGACGATTGGGCTCATACATCGATGAGCGCTCTCCAACCGTACGTCATCGAGCTGGACGACGCCCTCGAGCGCCTTGGATGGAGCAACCAGTGAGTAATACAACTGTGTGCCTCGTCCCCGCGCCGACCATCGGCTACCCGCGGGGAGGCGGCCACTTCTGGGAATACCTGAACTGGGGTCTCGCGCTGCGAGAGCTCGGCTGCCGGGTGATCTGGCTGGAAGGAGTGGACCTCGACGGCGCCGGCGACTCGACCGCGCGGCGCCGGCGCTGGCGGGGTGCCGATCCGCGCGAGTGCGTCGCCATTCTGAAGGCGCGGCTGGACTCGTACGGCCTGACCGACGCGTTGGCGCTCTTCTCGATGAATGGCGGGACGGTACCCGCCGATGTGGCCCAAGGCTGTCTCGATCTGGATGCTGCGGCGGCCGGCGACGTGCTCCTGAATACCTGGCACTCGCTGCCGGCGCCGGTGGTGAGCCGCTTCCGCCGGAAGATCTTCGTCGATACCGATCCGGGTTTGGTGCAGGTGTGGGTGACGACAGGCGACATCCAGCTGGCGCCGCACGATATCTATTTCACGACTGGCGAAACCGTGGGGACGCCCCTGGCACGTTTCCCGGATTGCGGGCTGCGCTGGCACTACACGCCGACGCCCGTGTTCCTGCCTGCATGGCCCGTCATCCGCACCGAGGCCGCAGCGCCGTACACGACGGTGACGCACTGGTGGGGCGGGACATTCGAGTTCCGGGGCGAGACCTTCTCCAACGACAAGTCGGCGGCTTTTCTCGAATACGCTGACCTCCCGGGACGTACCACGGCACAGCTGGAGCTGGCCATCTGCCTCGGTGAACATTACGAGGAATGGCGCGCGCGTCTCGAGCCTCGCGGTTGGCGAATTCGCGAGGCATGGGATGTGAGCGCGACGCCCGACGATTACCGGACTTACCTCCAGCAATCACGAGGTGAGTTCAGCTGCGTCAAGTCGTACTGCCCGCAGTTTGTCAACAGCTGGACCAGTAACCGAACCGTCTGCTATCTCGCCGGCGGAAAGCCGGCCGTCGTCCAGTACACCGGTCCGAGCCGGTTCTTGCCGGAGGCGGAGGGGATCTTTCGATTCCGGAGCATCGACGACGCAGTCCGCGCATTCGCTGACCTCGAGACCGATTACGAGCGGCACAGCCGCCGCGCCAGAGCCCTCGCCGAGGAGTACTTCGACGCCTGCCGCGTGGTGCGACGGATCTTCGAGCGGGCGCTCGACTGATTCGGCGCGAAGAAGTTGACCCATGATCGCGCTTGATCGCACGCGGGCGGAGCTGCTGGCGGAGATCGATGCATCGCATCACCCGACCGAGCCCGTGAACGACCTGGCCGACCGCCGCGTTGCCCGTCGCGACGTGCAGGTCCGGCTCTCTGGTCACGGTCGTGACGATCTGTTTCCATTCCTGGAGGTCGTGCTCTCCGATCGTTTTGCATCGGTGCCGCGGATGGAGTTGCTGCCGGATTTGCTGATCCCGCTGAGGAACGCGCTTGGCAATGCCTGGAAGCACGGCAACGGCGGCGATCTGGAGAAGACAGTTGCCGTCGAAATGGTGCTGACCGGCGAGGGCGCGTTGATCGCCATCACCGATCAAGGTCCCGGCTTCGATGTTGCCGTTACATACCAGAGATATCGGGACGAAGAAGCCTATTATCAGAATCACGGGTGCGGATTCCGCAATCTCGACTGCGCAGTGTCGACGGTAGTCAGCTTCGAAAACGAGGGACGGACGATTCTTCTGTGTTACCGTCCCGCGCCAGATCCAATCCCGGCTTCATCGTTCCGTTTCGCCCCTCACAACCACGAGGATCCGTCCTCCCGTCGTATCGCAGAGGAACTGTCGGTGCTTCCGGAGTTCGTCAACGGCGGGAACGGCGCCGTGTCCTGTACCGCCTACGCGATTTCCCCAGATGCTGGTGACAGCGGTTACCGATACGCCGTCCGCGTTGCGCACTCTGATGACGGAACGTTCGAAACGCGGGTTGTTACGGGCAGGCTGCATGGGGCGGAGGACCGCGCGCGGGCGGACCTCGAAGCGGCCGCCAGGCTCCACGACGCCGGGTTCGCCGAGCGCATGCGAATCCCGCGGCCGCTGGCGCGGCTCACGAGCGAGCCGCGCCTGGTGCTGTTCGACTTCGACCCATGGATGAATCTCTGGGAGTATCTCGCGTGTCGTCGCAGGCCCCGGTCCGTCCGGCACTTCGCCGAACGGGTCGCGCAGACGCTCTCGGCTCTGCACAAGAGCCGCGTCACGGTTCCCGGAACGGAGCGCGATGGCGGCGAAACCCTTGAACGCGCGATTGCTCGAGCGGAGACGACCGTCCGGGCCGTCCTCGGATCAGATTTCGTCAATCGGTTTCGTATGTGCGTTCATGCAAGCGAGGCGCGCTCTGCATTGAAAATGCAGCGCCCCCGGTGTCCAATCCACGGCGCGATGGCCTGGGACTGCATCCGTTTCGGCATCGACGGGAAGTTCTATCTTTACCGGTTTGAGAACTACCGGCGGTCCAACCCGGGGTTCGACCTTGGGGGCTTCGCGGCCGATCTCGCGTGCTTCACACTGGCCCGCTTCGATGCCGGGGCGTACCGGTTGTGCAGGGACGCGTTTCTCGCTCATTACAACGCGGAACCCGAGCACCTGGTCGGCGCTGAGGATCTCCGTCTCCATACCGTGCTCGCCCTGTGCGAGCGTCTCGAACCGGTACGGCTGGGTCGGAACGGCAGCAACGGGGATTTCGTTTCCGCGCTGGATTTTGCGCTCCGCGATGGATGAAGGCGACGACCTTAGTCGCCGCAAATATTGGTGAATGAGGCACTTTGACATCAATCGACGCTCGGATACCGAGCTCCGTGATGCGCGAACGAGGAGAGGAACGATGGCGAGTCAGATCGGTGAACGCTTTGATGTACACGAGCAGCTCGGACCCTCGCTCGAAGAGCGGCAAGAACCCGGCGCGAGAGAGCTGTGCGATCTCATCCAGCGGATGCTGAATGGTGCGGTCGTCTCGGCAGCGCCGACGCTCGACCTGAAACGACTCAAAAACGGAGTCTACCGGCTGCGCATCGGCGGCGATGAACCGCGCGCGATCGTACTCAAATGTCTGAAGCCGGCCATCGCACAGACGGATCGCCTCGTGATGGAGCGGTGGCTGCCTGCGCTCGGCCTCACCGATCGCTCGCCGAGGCTGCTGGGGGGCGCGGCGGAACGCGACGGGTGCTGGGTGTGGCACGCGTACGAGGACATCGGGGACGAAACGCTCAACTCGCAGCGCGAACCCGCACGTCTCTCCGCGGCCGTCGCGCTGATCGCCGAGCTGCACACACGCGCCGCGAACCACCCTCTGATTCCAGAAGTCCGTTGGCGCGCTCGCGACCACGGCGTGCACTTCTTCACATCGAACCTGAACGATGCCGCCGTCGCCCTGGAAGCGCTGGAGACGGTCCGGTCGGGCCTGCCACCGGAGTTCGCTGGCGCCCGGGCGCGCCTGCTGCAGCGTGTCCACGCGCTCGTCGAGGATGCACCGCGACGCGTCCAATTGATGAAGGACGCGGGTGGCCCCGACACTCTTTTGCACGGCGATCTGTGGCCCAAAAACGTGTTCGTGACCGGTGACGGCGAAGCGGTGCGCGCACAGCTCATCGACTGGGATCACGTCGGGGCGGGCCCGTTCAGCTACGACCTCTCGACATTCTTATATCGCTCCGCTCCCGAGGAGCGGTTGTGGATCGTGCAGCAGTACCGCGAGGCGGTGGCGCGTGCAGGCTGGCAGTTGCCGGGACTCGAAGAGCTGAACCTGCTGTTCCACACCGCCGAGAGCTCGCGGTATGTGCACTGTCTGCTCTTTGCTGCGATGGCGCTGCTGCACGATGACGCCGAGTGGGCGGTCAATGACATCATCGATTGGGATCGCTACTTCGCGGCTCTCCGTCCGGCGCTGGAGGAGTGAGGGCCCATGAAGTGGCTCATCGTTACCGCTGACGATTTCGGCATTACGAGCGGAATCAATCGCGGGATCATCCGGGCTCACTGCGAGGGCATCCTCACCAGCACGAGCCTCATGGTCGATAGACCGGCAGGCGATGAGGCGGGCAGCCTCGCGCGTGAGTACAAGACGTTGAGCGTCGGCATCCATCTCGAACTGGATCCGAACGACGCCGACCGCGTCCCCGCGGAGCTCGAACGGCAGTACGACCGCTTTCTGGAACTGGTTGGCGGCGCTCCTACTCACGCGGATTCGCACCACGACGTGCATTACGACCCGCGTGTGCTGCCCCACGTACTGGTCTGGTCGCGACGGATCGGCGTGCACGTGCGGGGTTGTTCGCGGGCACGCCACTTTTCGAAATTCTACGGCCAGTGGGGCGGCGAAACCCATCTCGAGCAGATCAGCGTCGAGAGTCTGATTCGCATGCTCGAAGCCGATGTTTGCGGCGATGTGACCGAGTTGAATTGTCACCCCGGCTACATCGAGCCTGGATTCCCTTCGAGCTACGCCGCTGAACGGGAAGAGGAGTTGCGGACGCTGTGCGACGACCGCGTTCGCCAGGCGATTCACGGAAAGGAAATTCGTCTCATTGGCTTTCGTGAGTTGTGCGTCGTCTCCACAGGCCTCGACGCGGCGGAGCGATCGAGATGAGCACGGCGGTGATCTCGGTGTACAAAGTCGCCAACTTCCCGGATGGTGGCGGCCATTTCTGGGTGTACATGCAGTACGTGCAGGCGCTGCTGCGCCTCGGGTGCGAGGTCTACTGGCTCGAGCAGCTCAAGCCCGAACGGGATCCACAGCGCGAGGACGTCCTGCTCGCGATGTTCTTCGAACGGATGAAACGGTTTGGCCTCGAAGGGAAAACGCTGCTCTACACGCGCGAGCGTGCCCCGGGCGCCACCGGTTCGCTCCAGTTCCTCGGATCAACGTCCGCCGAGGCGGAGGCGGTACTGCAACGCGCCGATGTCTTGCTGAACTTTCACTACGCGATCGATCCTCGGTTGCTCGCTTCCGTCCGGCGCACGGCGCTCGTCGACATCGATCCCGGACTGCTCCAGTACTGGATGAGTACCGGTCAACTTGTCGTGCAACCACATGACCACTACCTCACCACGGGCGAGACGGTCGGCACACCGGGCGCCCGGTTCTCCGATTGTGGACTGCCGTGGATTCATATCCGGCCGCCAATCTGTCTCGATCTCTGGCCGTTCACCTATATCCCGCAGGCGGAGGCGTTCACCACAATCTCGACCTGGTTGACCACCGACTTTCTCAAAGTCAGGGAGAACGGGAAGACCGTCCTGCGGGAAAACACGAAACGCGTCGCCTTTCTGCCGTTTTTGGACCTTCCCAGCCACACGCATCAGCCGCTCGAACTCGCGCTGTATCTGACCGAACAGGATTCGGAAGACCGGGTGCGCCTCGACGAACACGGGTGGAGAGTGCGTCATTCGCGCGACACTGCCGGCAGCCCCGAGGCGTATCGCTCGTACATCCAGCAGTCGCGTGGTGAGTTCAGTTGTGCAAAGGCATCGTGCATCGATTTTCAAAACGCCTGGATCAGCGACCGGACCGTATGCTATCTGGCCAGCGGAAAACCCGCCATCGTGCAGCATACGGGACCGAGCACCTACTTACCGAACGGGGAAGGTTTGTTTCGGTTTACGACGGTCGAGGAAGCGGCGGCCGCCATCGAGTCCGTGAATACTCATTACGAGCGACACTGCCGGGCAGCGAGAGAAATCGCCGAAACGTACTTCAATGCCGAGCAGATCGTCGCCCGGCTGCTCGATGAAACGCTCGGTTCGAAGATCCCGACCAGTACCGACCCGCTCCTGCCCGCGGAGAATCGGGCACGCCGGGTATGACGGATCGGCGTGACAACGACTCATGACTCTCACGATTTGCCTCGCACCGGCGCATACCATCGCTTACCCGAACGGCGGCGGCCATTTCTGGGTATATCTCCAGTGGGCGCTCGGGCTTCGAGCGCTTGGCTGCGAGGTGATCTGGCTCGAACAGATTGATCCTGCGGATCCGGTGGAGGCGACGCGACGAAATGTCACGATTCTGCGAGAGCGCCTGGCCCGCTGGGACCTCGCGAACGCTCTCGCCTTCACGACGCCCGCGGGCGCGGCGCCGCCGGGCGACGTCGCGACCGGAGCTCTCGATTTCGAGACCGCCGCACAGGCCGATCTCCTCCTGAATCTCTGGCACTCGTTGCCGGCCGAGGTCGTGCGGCGGTTCCGCCGCTCCGCGCTGATTGATACCGATCCCGGACTGCTGCAGACGTGGATGACGAACGGCAGCGTCAAGGTTGCGCCGCATGACGTCTACTTCACCATTGGCGAAACCGTCGGCACGCCGCGGGCACTGTTCCCTGATTGCGGGGTGCAATGGATCTACACGCCGGTTCCGGTGTTTCTGCCGGAATGGCCGGCAATGCCGCCCGAGGGCGCGGCTGCATACACGACCGTGGCGCACTGGTGGGGCGGCAAATTCGAGCACGATGGCACGACGTTCTGGAACGAGAAGCGCGTTGCCTTCCTCGATTATCTCGAGCTGCCTGCGCGGGCGCGCGTCCGGTTGGAGGTCGCCGTGTGCCTGGCCCAGTGCTTCGACGAATGCCGCCAGCTCATGGAGCCGCACGGGTGGCGCGTGCGTGAAGCGTGGGACGTCAGCTCGACTCTCGAAGCGTACCGCGCTTACATTCAGCGATCGCGCGGCGAGTTCAGCTGCGCGAAACCGGCGTACGTGAGGCTGGAGACTGCGTGGATCAGCGACCGGACCCTGTGCTATCTGGCCAGCGGCAGGCCGGCGGTCGTCCAACACACGGGCCGCAGCAAATTTCTTCCCGACGGCGAAGGCCTGTTCCGATTCCGCAGTCTCGACGAAGCCGCCGCCGCTCTCTGCGCCGCCGAAGCTGACTACGAATACCATTGCCGCCAGGCTCGCGCGCTGGTCGAGGAGCACTTCGACGCGCGGCGAGTTGTGGCGCGCGTTCTGGAGCGGGCGCTCGAGTAGCCGCTGAGGCGTGCCGTGTGATCGGAGCCGTACCAGCCAGCCGCTCGAGCTTGCGCTGTATCTCAGTTACGACTTCTCGACATTCCTCTTCCGGTTACCGCCAGCAGCGCGCCCGGAGATTCTGAAGCATTACCAGAACGCCGTGGCACACGCGGGGTGGTGCGTTGCCTCGCCGGCGGAACTTGACGTTCTCTTCGACTCGGCCGAACGCGCGCGGTACGCCAACCTGGTGATCTGGCCGGTGCAGGCATTGCTCGAGGAGCGCGCCGCATGGGGATTTCCGCAGCTGGCGGAAATCGAGCGATGGTTCGTGGCTCTCGACTCCGCCCCGCTCGGGCACCTCGGCCCGGGTCGTTGCGATCTCACCTGGCAGGCATGAGAGGAGCCACGCCGGACGACGCGTCGATTTCAGCGCGACGCTCGAGCGGTGCCTCTGAAGCGTCAACGGATTCGATTGCGAGATCGACGGGCGGGTCGCTCGGCTTCTTCGAGCGGAAACCGATTCCGCGTTTCGAACCGCAACACATCGGCGACTGCGACACGATACAAGCGAATGCCGACCTTCCAGGCCGGCAGGACTTCGGTATCAATGAATTTGTAAATCGTTTTGCGACCGAGTTGCCACCGTTGACAAAGCTGGGCGACAGTGAACCACGCTGGTTCAGCGGATATCAACCGCGACGAGGCCGAGGGCGTTGTGCGACGCGCTGCTGACGAACGAGGGACACGAGATCGAGCGGCTTTCCCCATGGGTTGCTGTCTCCGACTGGACCGGGTTCGACAACGGCCGAGTGCGTGTTTCTAACCACTCTCGCGATAGCGGCCAAGCCGTCGGAGCAGGCAGGCAGCTACAACTTCGCCATGACGGCGCTCACGCCTCGCTTCTCTACGGCCGAGCTAATGCACTTCGGGTGCCGAGGAGCCCGAACCGGAAGTGCCCGCCGGACATTGTTCAATTTCGCCGGTCAATAGACCTCTGGGCTGAGTCGGGGGCAGCGATTCGCGTTTCAATCGATGCCGCGGTGATCCATCCGGGCGAAGAGACGGCGAGGGTGCAGGCTAAAGTCGGCAGAACGCACGACTTTCGAGAACTGTGAAAACGACATTCCGATCCCTGAGGAGGGTCCTTACCTGAGGGAAAGGCGCCCTAACGCGCCGGAGCCGGCGCGGAGAATGAGCGTCGCCGCTGCTCAGCGTGAGACCTTATGTGTACGTTCTGGCGCTGATCGCTCGCGTGCACTGCGCATAGCGTGAAGAGGATGCCAATCCGCGTCGAGCCATATGCTTTTGTGATCATCGGCGTCGTCGCAAACGTGCTCAAGCAGGGGAACGACGCTGTTGTGCAGCCGGAGCACTATCAGGTGCCGCATGCGCCGATGCGGTTTTTCGGACACGTCGAGATCGCGCTGCACACCGCCTCCAGTCCCTCGGCGTTAGCGCCGGCGGTTCGCGCCGCCGTCCAGGCGGTGGCGCCGGCGGCGGCAGTCGAGATCGCGACGCTGTCGCAGCGCGTCGCCGCATCGGTGGATCAGCCGCGTGTTGCGACGACAGTCCTCGTGGCGTTCGCGATCCTGGCGGTGGCGCTGGCATCGGTTGGGGTGTACGGCGTGCTGTCGTACGGCGTCTCGCAGCGCCGGCGCGAGCTCGGCGTCCGTGCGGCGCTCGGCGCCGCGAAAGGCGATCTCGTCGCGCTGGTAGTGCGCGAAGGCCTGACCGTCACGGCGATCGGCCTCGCGGTCGGCCTGCTCGGCGCCGCCGCGCTGACGCGTTTCATGCAGGGCGTCCTGTTCGGCGTCGCGCCGCTCGACGTCCTGTCGTTTATCGCGGCACCGATCGTCCTCGCGGTCGTCGCCGTCGCGGCGTGCCTGTTGCCGGCCAGCCGCGCGGCCTCAACGGATCCTGCGGAAGCGCTGCGCTGCGAATAGCCCGCGCACGCGGCGTCCGTGAGGGCGCTGTGGTACGAGCGTTGCACCCGCGAGCTATTCATGAGCTCGTCGCGCAGCATTCTGATACTTGTTTTCTCTCTCACCGTCTCACTCCCCGCATCCGCGCAACCGCCGGCCGCCGCTCCGCCGCCGCCGCCGCTGTGGGACGCGCAAATCGGCGCATCGTTTGTGGGCACCAGCGGCAATTCGGATACAGCTTCCACTGGCGCCGATTTCGCCGCCCATCGCCGTGGGCTGGTGTGGCAGATCGAGGCCGGTGCGACGGCCGTGCGCACGAGCAGCATGGAGGTCACAACCGCCGAGCGCTATCTCGGAATGCTCCGCGGTCAGCGGAAGCTGTCGGCGATCCTCGGGCTGACGTCCGGCGTGAAGCTCGAGCGCGATCGCTTCTCGGGACTCGACTTCCGCTCCATCCTCGACGCAGGGCTGAGCTGGGCGCTCGTGCACCATCCCGAATGGACCCTCGACGGCATCACCGGCATCGGCTGGCTTCATGAAACGCGGACCCTCGGCGCGAACCTCGACGATCCGATCGGTCTGCTGCAGCTGCTCAGCCGCATCCCGTTCGGCACCGCCGGCGATACGACACAGCGGTTCACGTTCTACCCCGACTTCAGGATGACATCGGCCTACCGATCGGAAGCGGAGGTCACCGCGCAGGCGGCGATGAACGCGCGCCTCGCATTGAAGATCGGATACCTGCTCCGGTACTCGAACGACCCAGTGCCTGGGTTCAGGAAGACCGACAACACGACAACGGCGTCGGTCGTCCTGCGGTGGAAGGCGGCGACGCCCGCGCCCGCGCCGTAACGACGGACAGAAACAGCATCGTCTCGGCATTTCGACGATGTGATGATCCGGCGGCTTCGCAGTACCGTTGCTACGTCTCAGCAGACGGATGACGGCTGCTTCCCGCGACTCGAGCGGCGCGTGGACGCCCGCTTCAAGACGTTCGAGCGGCACGGCCACGCCGTCCACGTTTAACCGTGGAGATTTCCGACCGCGTCGTACTCATCGAGGTCGCTCCGCCGTTCAGGTTCAGGTATACTGAAGATTCGGCCTGCGGCGTTTTTCTCACCACTGCGGAAGTGGCGGAACGGCAGACGCGCTAGCCTCAGGAGGTATGAAACCGCACTTCCTCATGGCTCTAGCAAACGACTGATAACAAAAGACTACACGCAAGAAGAGGCGGTAGGCGTGTTGTCAAGTTGTCAAGTGTGTTGTCAAGCCATCAGGTTTACTGACAGGTTTCGGGCGAGGCCGGACAGACCGTCGGCCGACCGCAGGGACCCGATTGGCACAACA
>WNEY01000099.1_pt1 | contig 40317 bp, 33 predicted proteins | sample 5400531 | NCBI WGS metagenome assembly WNEY01 (sample SAMN13153338, study PRJNA577476) | soil metagenome | isolation source: 200 cm saprolite under Douglas fir tree site 1 | place: USA:California | collected 2015-04-18 | reverse complement strand
GGTGCGAGGTGCGAGGTGCGAGGGGCGAGGTGCGAGGTGCGACGTGCGACGTGCGAGGTGCGACGTGCGAAGCGTGTAACGTGCGCTACTGAGCGCGGAGGAGGAGGACGGGGACCTTGACGAGATGCCGGACGCGGTCGGCCGTCGCGCCGAACAGAATATCGCCGAGGAACCGGTGTCCGTGGGTCGACATCGCGATCAGATCGACGCCCTGTTCCTGGGAGGCTTTGATCAGCTCGGTGGCGGGATCACCCATGGCCAGGCGCGTCTCGACCGTGAACCCGCGGCCCTCGAGCTCGCCGCGCAGCTGTTCGAGATAGGCGCGGTCGGCCTTCATTTCCTCCGACTCGCGCAGCTTCAGCTGGTCGAAGTTGCGCGCCGCCCAGCCGTCCGCGACGTGCACCAGTACCAGCCCCGCGCCCGTCAACTTCGCCAGCTCGCTGACATGGTTCAGGATGGTGCGATCGGCTCCCGAGTTCTCGACGGCGACGAGGATTCGGCGATACATCGGCCTCAGGCTGCGAAAGTCTGCCACAGAAGGTAGGCGTTCAGCACGGCAATGACGACCGCCACCGGCCACGCGATCGCCTGCACCCATAACGGGCTCACGAACGTGCCCATCTTGTGCTTATCGCCCGTGAACATCACCAGCGGGAACACCGCGAACGACAGCTGCAGGCTGAGGATCACCTGACTGAGGATCAGCAGCTGCCCCGACCCGCGCTCGCCGTAGAGGATCACCACGATGATCGCGGGGATGATCGCGATGAGCCGCGTGATCAGACGGCGCAGCCACGGCCGCAGCCGGAGATTGATGAACCCCTCCATGACGATCTGGCCGGCCAGCGTGCCCGTGAGCGTCGCGTTCTGGCCCGAGCAGAGCAGCGCCACGGCGAAGAGGATGCTCGCGCCCTTCGTGCCGAGGAGCGGCGACAGGAGCTGATACGCGTCGTTGATGTCGGCCACCGCCTCGTGGCCGCTGCCGTGGAACACCGCCGCCGCCATCACGAGGATCGCGCCGTTGATGAAGAGCGCCGACATCAGGGCGACCGACGAGTCGATCGTCGCGAAATGGATCGCTTCGGCTTTACCGGGCACGCTGTCGAGGTACTTGCGCGTCTGCACGATCGAGGAGTGCAGATACAGGTTGTGCGGCATCACCGTCGCGCCGAGGATGCCGATCGCGATGTACAGCATGCTCGGGTCGGTCACGATCTCGGTGCGCGGGATGAATCCGATCGCGACGGCCGCGTAATCCGGGCGCGCGAGCCACAGCTCCACCGCGAACGATCCGGCGATGAGGAGGATGAGCGCGACGACGAGCGCCTCGACGTAGCGGAAGCCCTTGTGCTGCAGAAAGAGAACGATCAGCACGTCCATCGCGGTGAGGCACACGCCCCAGATGAGCGGCAGCCCGAACAGCAGATTGAGCGCAATGGCGGCGCCGATCACTTCCGCGAGATCGCACGCGGCGATCGCGATCTCGCACAGGACCCACAATACGAGCGTGGTCGGTTTCGAGTAGCTGTCGCGGCACGCCTGGGCGAGGTCGCGCCCGCTGGCGATGCCGAGTCGCGCGGCGAGCGCCTGCAGCAGGATCGCCATCAGGTTCGAGATCATGATCACGCTGAGCAGCGTGTAGCCGTATCGGGCGCCTCCAGCGAGGTCGGTCGCCCAATTGCCCGGGTCCATATAACCGACCGCGACGAGATACCCGGGCCCAGCGAACGCGAACAATTTGCGCCAGAAGCCGGCGCCTTCGGGGACGGGGATCGAGCCGTGGACCTCTGGCAGGCTCAGGTTGGACGAGGGTAGCCGCCAGCCGGGCGCGGGAGTTGTTGGAACTTCTGGTGCCATCGGTTTCAAGTTTGAAGAGTCAAAAATATTGGGCAGCGGTCATCATAGCACGGCCTCTTTCGTCCCGGAACCCCAGCGCTCACCTTGACATTCTACTGGAGCGTGTTCTACAGTCCCAGTCACCTAGAGTGTCTACCAGAGATGATTCCACCAACCGCGCCGGGCGCGTCGAGCTGCTTCAGGGGACGCTGGACCTGCTGATCCTCCAGACCCTGCTGCTCGGCCCGGCGCACGGCCACGCGATCACCAAGGCCATCGAGCGATCCTCGGACGATGTGCTGCAGGTGGAGCAGGGGTCGCTGTATCCGGCGCTGCACCGGCTGATCAAGCGCGGGTGGATCGCCTTCGATCACGGGACGTCGGAGAACAACCGGCGCGCGAAGTACTACCGGCTGACGCCGAAAGGACGGAAGCAGCTCGACGTGGAAACATCGAAGTGGGAGACGCTGTCGCGCGCGATCGCGCGCATCCTGAGGCCCGCGTGATGCGCCGGCGCCGAAGCCTCGACGATCTCGACGAGGACATCCGCGATCACATCGCGCGCGAGACCGACGAGAACGTCGGCCGCGGCATGCCGCCGGCTGACGCGCGTGACGCAGCGCTGCGCAAGTTCGGCAACGTGACGCTCGCGAAAGAAGGCGTGCGCGCCGTCTGGATTCCGATCTGGTTCGATCAAGTCCTGCAGGACGCGCGCTATGGCTTCCGCATACTGCGCCGCAACCCCGGCTTCAGCGCAGTCGTCATCCTGACCCTCGCGCTCGGTATCGGCCTCAACACCGCGGTGTTCAGCGTCGTGAACGCGGTGCTCGTCCGGCCACTATCGTATGCGAGCCCGGAGCGGCTCGTCTGGGTCGCGACCTACGACGATCGTTCGCCGATGGAGTTCGTAACCGCACTGGACTTTCTGGCGTTTCGCGACCAGGCGTCCTCGCTCGATCGGATTGCCGCGTTCTCGATCGGCATGGAGCGGGTGACGGCGAAAGACGAGGTGGTGCCGGCGCGCATCGCGACCGTGTCCCACGAGTTCTGGGACCTCGCCGGCATGTCGCCGGCCCTCGGGCGCATCCCCTCGGCCGGCGAGGATGCGATCGTGCTGTCGCACGCGTTTTTCGAGCGCGCATTCGCGGGCGATGGCTCGGTCGTCGGGCGGCCGGTGACCGTGAACGAGCGGCAGGTGCTCGTCGCCGGCGTGCTGCGCGCGGCATTTCGCCCGCAGCTTCCGCCCCCGCCAGCGGCGGCGCAGCTGCCGCCGGGCGATGTCGACGGCTACCATGCCATGGTGGTGCGTGCGCCGGCGCCGAACGCGCCCGGCGTGCAGCTCTTCAGCGTGCTCGCGAAGATGAAGCCGGGCGTCACCATCGATCAAACGCGGTCGGAGCTCGAAACGGTTCGCGCGAACCAGCGGCGAGCGAACCCGGACCGACCGAGACCGCCGCGACTGCGCGTCGTGCCGTTTTCCGAAAAGCTCGTCGGCCGCGCGCGCACGCCGCTCCTGGTTCTGCTCGGCTCCGTCGTCCTCGTCCTGGCTATCGCATGTGCGAACATCGCGAACCTCCTGCTCGCGCGCGCGTCGGCGCGGCAGAAGGAGGTGGCGATTCGCACCGCCGTCGGCGCCGGCCGCGGCCGCGTGCTGCGGCAGTTCGTCGTCGAGAACCTGATCCTCGCGATGATTGGCGGCGCCGCCGGGCTGCTCGTGGCGCGCGCCGGCCTCGCTGCGATGCTGCGGCTCATCCCGCAGGCGGTGCCGCGGCTCTCGGAGACCACGATTGACAGCCGCGTCCTCGCCTTTGCGTTCGGCGCGTCGATCGCGACCGCGCTGGCGTGCGGCATCGCTCCGGGCATCGCGCTGTGGCGGACCAACGTCCACGATGTCTTGAAGGACGGCGCCCGCACGGCCTCCGCCTCGGCGGGCGGGCTCCGCGTGCGGCGCGCGCTCGTCGCCGTCGAACTCGCGCTGGCGGCGGTGCTGCTGGTCGGCGCGGCGCTGATGATCAAGAGCTTCTGGCGCATCACTGCATATCCGCCGGGCTTCGCGCCGGATCGCGTGCTGACGATGAAGTTTCAGTTCTCGGGGGCGCGCTACCGCGAGACACAGCCGCGGCGCGCGTATGTCGACGAGCTGCTGCGCCGGGTACGATCCACGCCTGGTGTGGGGGCAGCGGGCGTGTCATCGAATGGCGAAAACCGGCTGCTCCTGACGATCGAGGGCGCGCCGCCGCTGCCGGTCGAAAAACGTCCGGTCGTGTCGATGACTCTGACGTCAGCGGGTTACGCCTCCGCCATCGGCATGCGCGTGGTGAAAGGCCGCTGGATCGCGGACGACGAGCCATCGGCGGTGTATGTCATCAACGAGACGCTCGCGCGGCGGCATTTCGCGGGCGAGGATCCGATCGGCAAGCGCATCCTGCTGCCGAATGGCCCCGATCCACGTAATGCGCAGCAGGTGCCGGTCGTCGGCGTTGTCGCCGACCTGCGGTACGCGAATCTCGAGTCGGCCGCCGAGCCGGAGCTTTTCACCGATTACCAGCACACCAGACCGGTCGGGTTGAATCTCGCGATTCGGACGGCGGGCGATCCGTCGGCGTCGGCGCCGGCGATCCGCGCGCGGCTGGCCGACATCGACCCGACGCAGCCGCTGTTCGACGTGAAGCCGCTCGACGTGGCGCTTGCCGACTCGATCGCACCCCGGCGGTTCAATGTGATCCTGCTCGTCACCTTCGCGGCCTCGGCGCTCCTGCTGGCGCTCGTCGGGATCTACGGCGTGATTGCGTATTCAGTCGCACAGCGGACGCACGAGATCGGGGTGCGCATGGCGCTCGGCGCGCAGCGGCGCGAGGTCGTGCGGATGGTGGTGCGGCAGGGAATGGTCATCGCGATCGCGGGCATCGCGATCGGCATCGCCGCCGCGCTCGCGCTCACGCGCGTGATCGCCAGCCTCCTCTACGAGGTGACGCCGACCGATCCGCCGACTTTCGCCGTGGTCGTCTGCGCGCTGATGGTCACGGCGCTTGCTGCGTGCTGCGGCCCGGCGGTCAAGGCCGCGCTCGTCGATCCGATCGTCGCGCTGCGATGCGAATAGCGCGTGTCGGGCGACCCATTCAGGGTCGCCGAGTGACGAACGCCGCGACGCGCTCCCACTCGGCGGCCTCTGCTTCGTACAGCGACGCGACGTATCGCCGCATGCCGTCCGGCCAGTTCCCGCGGTTTGCCCACGCGTTTCGCATCGCCGCGCTGGTGGCGACGTCGCCGCCCGTTTCCGCGTCGAGGATCGCGTCCCAGCGCGCGACCAGCGGCCGCGCCGATTCGCCGCACGGATCGCGATCGAGCGCCGTCGAGATCTCTTGAAACAGGGTCAGACGTGACGCGCTGACGCGATCGGGCGCGCGCGGCGCCGTCGGCGCCGCCTTCTCGCGCTTCGCTTCCCAGCGCGCCCATGACGCGTCGCCGACGAACCGCCGCAGCGCAGTAGCAGGCTCGTCATCGCGCGTGACGGCGTCCAGTGCCGTGAGCGTTTCGTCCAGGCGGCGGCGCTTCTCGATCAGATGCTCGCGATGCGCGCGCAGAATGTCTCCAATTGTGGTGGTGTCAGAGACCGTGGCTCGGCGCCCACGGTGTCTGACACCCTCGGCACCCTCGGCAACTGTGGCGATTTGCTTCAGCGACAGCCCGAGCGATTTCAGCGCGAGAATGCGATCGAGGAGCGCGAGATCGCGGACCGTGTAGCGGCGGTAGCCGGCGCGGGAGCGCCTCGGCGCGGCGCGCTAAACTCGTGACCGCGATCGGTTCGCCCGCGGTCGCGGCGTGGATCTCCCAACTCGCCTTCGGCGGCCTTCTCGTTTACGGGTGGGCGTGGGGCGCGCTCGCCTCGACGCGCGTCGCGGCATTCCTGTTGTTATGGCTCGCCGGCCGCGTCGGCCTTCCGTACGTGCCGTATGAACCGGCGCATGCCATGTTTTCGTCGTTCGTTGCGGTGGTGGATGTCGCGCTCGTGTTCATGATCTTCAAAGGTGACGTCCGGCTGACCTGATCGGTTTCAAGCGGCGCCCGGCTCGAGCCTTTCGCGCGCGACGCGTCACGTCTTGGCCTCCTCGGCGAGCCGGTAGTCCTTGAACCGCTCGCGCAGCGCGCTCTTCTTGAATTTCCCCGCTGAGGTGCGCGGAATCGCCTCGACGAACTCGAACGCGTCGGGCAGCCAGAACTTGGCGAACTGCGGCGCGAGGAACGCTTTCAGATCGGCGGGCGAGGCGCTCGCGCCCGGCTTGAGCACGACGGCTGCGAGCGGACGCTCGCTCCACTTCTGGCTCGCCACCGGAATCACCGCCGCTTCCGCAACAGCGGGATGCCCCATCAGCGCGCACTCGAGCGCGACGGAGCTGATCCATTCGCCGCCAGATTTGATCAGATCCTTCGAGCGATCCTGCAACTGGATCGTCGCGTCGTGATCGATCGTCACGATGTCGCCCGTCATGAACCATCCATCGTCGGTGAACCGATCCGCGGAGTCGGGGCGGTTGTAGTACGCGCTGGCGATCCACGGTCCGCGGACCTCGAGCTCGCCCATCGTCTTGCCGTCCCATGGCACGAGGCCGTCCTCGTTGCGCGCGCGGATCTCGACGAACGGCGCCGGCCGTCCCTGCTTGGCGCGGTACGCGAACTTCACCTCGTCTGACGCCTCCGCCTGCGCCGGCGAGTAGTGCGCCACCGATCCGAGCGGCGCCATCTCGGTCATACCCCACGCCTGGAAGATCTTCAGGCCGTAGCGCTTTTCGAACGCTTCGATCATCGTCTGCGGGACGGCGGCACCGCCGACGTACATCGCGCGGATCGGCGACAGGTCGTACTTGCCGGGGTTCGCGTCGAGGAACTGCAGCACGCCCATCCAGATCGTGGGCACGCCGCCGGTGAGCGTGACGCGCTCGCGGTGGAACAGATCGACGATGCTCTCGGGGTCGAGGCACGGTCCGGGCATGACAATCTTGGCGCCGACCATCACGGCCGTGAAGGGCATGCCCCACGCGTTGGCGTGGAACATCGGCACGACCGGCATCATCACGTCGCTTTCGCGGATGCCCATGCAGGAGTCGAGCGAGAGGCCGAGCGTGTGGAGCACGATCGCGCGGTGCGAGTACAGCACGCCTTTCGGATTGCCCGTCGTCCCGGTCGTGTAGCACATGGCGACGGCGTCGTTCTCGTCGGGATCCGGCAGATCGGTGGCCGGCTCGGCCTTCGCGATCAGCGATTCGTATTCGAAGTACCCCTCACCGACCGCCTTCGACGCGGCGACGACAATCACGATCGGCACCTTCACCCTGGGGCGCACCTGTTCCCAGAGCGGCAGAAGGCTTTCGTCCACGAGGACGGCGCGGTCCTCCGCGTGGTTGACGATGTAGGCGAGCTCGTCGGCGTGGAGCCGGAGGTTGAGCGTGTGGAGCACGCCGCCCATCAGGGGGATGCCGAAGTACGCCTCGAGGTGCATGCCGTGGTTCCAGCCGAGCGTCGCGACGCGGTCGCCGGGGCGGATGCCGAGGTCGACAAGGGCCTGGGCGAGTCGGCGGGCGCGGCCGGCGAAGTCGGCGACGGTGTGGCGGCGGATCGATTTGTCGGCGACGCGCCAGACGATCTCGCGGCGGCCGAACATCGCTTCGCCGCGGCGGAAGATCGCCGACAGCGTGAGCGGGAAATCCATCATGAGACCGTTCATGCGGCGGATTGTATGCGAACGCCCCCGGCAAAGGTAAACAGCCAGCGGCGAACTTCCGGCTGCATTCGGCCGGCGCTTCATCCTCCACCCCAACGCGGCTGCCGACTTGCGGACTCGGCCCGACTGCGTTGCTCCTCCGTCAAATATTCCCGATTCTTCCCGTTGATTCCGGATACTCTCGGTCGTCCCGCTTTGCCGGCCGGGCGTATCACCGGCCTCGGTGCGACGCCGGACTTTCACCATGGGCTGTAAGAGCTGGCATACTAGGCGCCGATCCGTTGCCTGGTTCGTCGTTACGTAGTGTCCAGCTCTGGCCGGACGCCTGGAAGGAGGGCCCATGCGACGCGCTCCGCTCGTGACCGCCATCATCATGTGTGTCACCACCGTCGGGGTGGCGCAGCAGCCACCGGCCAGGCCGGCGCCGCGGGATCCGCAGCGCGAGCTCGCGATGAGCGCGGCGGACGGGTTCACGGTCGCTGCGGTGGGCGACTGCATCATTGCCCGGCCCGTTTCCCAGACGCCGGGGTTTGCACCGGTGGGCAAACTGGTCCACGACGCCGACGTCGCCTTCGGCAACTTCGAGGGCACGGCGATCGATTTGTCGCGCACCCCGGCAACGCCCCAGGCCGAATTCGGCGGCGTGTGGATCATCGGTACGCCCGCGGTCGCGAAAGATCTGAAAGCGATCGGCTTCGACGTGATGTCGCGCGCGAACAACCATGCGACCGACTGGGGCCTCGAAGGGATGCGGCAGACGAGCCGAGCTCTGGACGAGGCCGGGATCGTGCACGCCGGCGTCGGCGAGAACCGGGCGTCCGCGCGTGGGGCGCGTTATTTCGACACCGACAAGGGCCGCGTCGCGCTGATCTCGCTCGCGTCCACGTTCACGCCGCTCTCGCGCTCCGCGCCGCCGGTCGGCCAGGCGCCGGGGCGCCCCGGCGTGAACGCGCTGCGGACGACGCGCTATTCGCTGGTCACGCCGGAGGAGCTCCGGGCGCTCCGGAAGATCCGCGACGAGCAGCCCACAGGCTCCGTGCGGCTGCCCGAAAAAGAGCCGCCCGACGAGCTCGATCTGCTCGGCGTCCGCTACAAGGCCGCCGACCATCGCGGGTTCACCTATACGATCGATCCGGTGGACGAGCGCGAAGTGCTGAAGAGCATCCGGACGGCGAAGCAGCTGTCGGACTTCGTGATCGTGACGATTCACGCGCACGAGCCGGGCAACTGGAGCGAGCAGCCTGCCGACTTCCTCCCGAGGCTGGCTCACGCCGCGATTGACGCGGGCGCGGACCAGTTCATCGGACACGGGCCCCATCAAGTGCGCGGCGTCGAGATCTACAACGGCAAGCCGATCTTCTACAGCCTCGGCAACTTCATCTTTCAACTGGATCTGCTCGAGCCGGTCGCAAACGATCTATACGAGCAGTACAAGATGGATCCCGCCGCGTCGACCGACGCCGAGTTCAACGCGATGTGGAACCAGCTCGTGTTCGGCGGCGAGGTCTGGTATCAGAGCGTGCTGACGACGACGCGGTTCATCGGTGGCCGGCTGGCGGAGATCCGGCTGCACCCGGTAGACCTGAGCTTCACGGCGCGAGGCGCCGATCGCGGCGTGCCGCGGCTTGCGTCTCCGGAAGTCGCGAGGACGATTCTTCAGCGGATGCAGCGGCTCTCGGAGCCGTTCGGCACGCGGATCACGATTGACGGAAACGTGGGCGTGATTCGTCCGTCCGGGGCGCCATCCACCGCGGCGCGGCCGTAGGGCGGCGCTCGTCATCCAAGCGGCCTGAGCCGCGCGATGGTGACCTGCTCGCGCACGCACAGCGCGGCATCGGGCTCGGTGCGCATCAGCGCCTCGGCGCGCTCCAGCGCGCCCGCTTCGAGCGCGCCGCCGCTCCATTTGGACGCGACGTAGTCGCGCATCTCGACGGCGGAGTCCGCGTAGCGGCGGAACGTGAGCTCGTGCCGGTCCTCGAGCGCGAACCATCCGCGCGCGACGGCTGCGGCGGCGGCCGCCTCCGCCTGCGCGTGTCGTCTTTGCGGGCCCGCCTGGCCCTCGAGATCGACGACGCACCCGGCGGCGACAGTCCCCGACGCGAGATGCACTTCCAGGACAGCGGCCTCGGACGTCGGACGCAGATCGACGAGGCGGCCCGCGGAATTCAGCCACGCGCGCGCACCGAGCAGGGCATGGACCATGCCCTCAGGCGCCATTCATCACAACGACCACGAGAGCAGGACGACGTCGAACCGCGGCCTCGGCTCGCCGAGCGTCTCGAGCGTGCCCGCGCGCAGCTGCACGCGGCCGCGCCACTCGGGCGGCATGGCGTCCGCGAACGCGGCGACCGCGGCCGCGTCGGGATCGATCGCGAGGACGGCGCCGGCTCGCGCGGCGTAGCGCCGCGTCACACGGCCGTCCCCGCAGCCGACCTCGAGGACACGGCGCGCGTCGAGGGTGGGAAGGACCCGGTCGAGTGCCGCGGTTTCATGGCCCTCAGGATCGAGTTGCATAGGTGCGATAGTACGGACTTCAGCGGGGGAATCCACGTCGATTCGCGGGAACGAACTACCCACGCCGGTCGCCCGTTCCGGGGCGGGATAGGACTTCTGCACCCAGGAAGGCGCAGGACAGGCATAAAGGCCATGTAAGGGCGGGGGCATCGTTCGTGCGCCTGGGTTCGGCATCGTGCTGACTGTCCTGGTCGATCAAGCTGCGGAGTTGCTTGGGGTGTCGCGCAGAACCGTGTACTACCGGATTCGGGAGGGGAAGCTGCAGACGATCCGAACGCGATGCGGGTCGCAGCGTGTGCTGCTGGAATCGATCGAGGCCTTGTTGCGGGAAGACGCGGACGCGGCTAGAGGCCGAAGCGCTGCCGCTTCAGATACAACCCCTTCCGGGAGATCCCCAGCGCCGTAGCCACGGCGTTCAGCTTGCCGTGGTGTTCGCAGAGCGCGGCCTTGATCATCTCGCATTCGATGCGGGCGAGGGTCGGCAGGAGCTTGTCGTGCAGCGGCACGGCGATCTCCTTGCCGTTGGCCGGCGGGTGTCGAAAGATGGGGAGGGCGCCGAGAATGTCGTCGGAGATCGCGTGCGGCAGCAGCGTCGAGTTCGGTTCGGCGAGCGCGCCCATTCGTCGCAGCTCGTTGTGCAGCTGGCGGACGTTGCCGGGCCAGCGATACAGCAGCAGGCGCTCCATCGTCTCCTCGGCGACGCGGAGATGTCCTTTGTGGAATTCTTCCGCCGCGCGCGCCACGAAATGATTCACGAAGCCGGGGATCTCGTCGCGGCGCTCGCGCAGCGGGCGCAGCGAGAGGCGCACCACGTTGAGGCGATAGAAGAGGTCTTCGCGGAATTTCCCGGCGCGCACCGCGTCTTCGAGGTTGTTGTTGGTGGCGGCGACGATGCGGACGTCGATGGTCAGCGGTCCGGGCTCGCCGAGTGGTGCGATCTCGCCCGACTCGAGGAAGCGCAGGAGCTTCGGCTGGAGGTCGAGACCGAGCTCGCCGATTTCGTCGAGAAACAGGGTGCCTTCGCGGGCGGTGCGGATCAGGCCCGCGTGGTCGCGGTCGGCGCCGGTGAAGGCGCCGCGGCGGTAGCCGAAGAGCTGACTTTCGAGCAGGTCGCGAGGGATGGCGGTGCAGTTGAAGGGGACGAACGGCTTCTGGGCGCGGTCGGAGAAGTCGTGGATGGCGCGGGCGAGGATCTCCTTGCCGGTCCCGCTCTCGCCGGTGATGAGGACGTTGACGTTGGTCTTCGCGATGCGTCGCGCATAGTTCATGAGCTCGCGCATGTGGCCGGAGATGACGGACCGGCTCCCGTCGACGGGCAGTTCCTCGACGGGCCAGAGAGTGGCTCGCTCTTCGCGTTCCGCGCGTGCCTGTTCGAGCTCCTGGAGGGCGGCCACCAACAACGTGACGGCGTTCAGAGTGACGGCGGATTTGAGGTTAGGCTTGAATCGAACAGTAACACGGACGATACGATCACGTGTCACCCCGATGACGAAGCTTCGCGCAAGCGCATCCTTTGGCATGATGTCGGGATCGCCAGTGACCTCGAGTATCTCTTCAGCTCCCTCGCTCGAGTGCGTCGTAGCGGATGCTAAATACACGCAGTTCGTCATCCCGAGTAGCGTCACCAATTCGCGGGCAACGAAGCTAACGCGGCCGGCGTTCTGTACAAGCGCCGCGATTCCGTCAAGCACGCTAGTTTCAACGTCGACTCTCGGCCCAGCTCCGACGTGGGAATCAATTCCAACGCGCTGCCCAAGCATTTCGCTCCAACTTCGATCGAGCTCGATTTCAGCAGGAACGTTGCCGGTAGCACGCGCGATGCGTTTGCCTCGCTTGTAATGTGCGTTCGCACTCTGAGAATCGCCCTCGACTAAGGATCTGCACGCGACCACGCGTTCGTAGTGAATGTACACTTCTGGTGTCTCCGCCATCGTTGCGGAAACCACACCATCAATCAGAGCCGTTGATTCGGACAGGCGATCAGCTTGTTGAAGAAGTTCAGCTTTGGTCAGACGAGTAATACTTGTAAGGGGACCGTCGCCCGTGTGTGCGCTTAGCCTAAGTACTGAATCGGCACGGGCAATCGCCTCCTGGATGCGGCCCTGACGCGACAAAAGTACTGTTTGAGTCAATTCGGTGTGGCGATGCGCGTAAAGATGGCGGTCTTCTTCGGTGTCGATCGAACTCTGAACTTGGTTTAGAAGCACCTCGCACTCGGCGATGTGTCCTTGGCTTAACCGAACACGAGCCATGCTCTCTATGACGGCGTTGTTTCTTTCCCCAGCCGCTTGAACAGCCTTCGACGCGCGCTCGAAATAGTCAATAGCGCGATCGTGATCCCCTGAGAAGTAGAAATAATTACCGAGATTGCCGAGACAAAGTCGACACACGGCGGCGCTCTCCGACTGTTCGGCAAGTGCCAAAGCACGCATGCCACGTGAAGGTCCATTTCCCAGATCAGATCGCAAAAGCTCTACAGCGAAGATGAGGTTCTCCGCCATCGCCTGAAGACAACAGTTTGGAACTGTCTGCAAGATGTTCAGAGCGAGAAGAGCATGCCGGTTCCCGCTCTGAAGAAGACCGCACTTGGCCTCCATTACGCCAAAGTAATAATGCAAGGCGGCTGTGGTATGTGGATCTCCGAGTTTTGTAGCGTTCGCGCGAAGCTCAGCTACTAAAGGGGCGACGGCATCAGGGCCATTACGATCGGCCAGAACCAGCATCAACGTTAGTTGTGCACGGCACAAACGCTCCAAATCCTTTGCGGCGCTGGCGAGCGAAGCGGACCGTTGAAGGTGTTCGATTGTGATATGCGAGTTAGCATCCTCGCGCGCAATCTTCCCCAGCACGTACTCGCACGAGCTCCGCTCTGCGAGGGTTAGCCGTCCGGGCTTTTCTAGAAAGGCTTCCGCTCGTGTTCGCGCGTCGCGTAGCTTTCCAATCGCCTGTAGGAGCTCAATTTTGAGCACTTGGGTCGAGGAACTCTGTGCCTCGCCGGCTTTCAACCCATCCAGCTCACGAAGGGCGTCCCCGAATCTACCCGCCCTTTTGAATTGCAGCACATTCTCGAGTGATGTCATGGTGACGTCCTCGCAAAATGGAATCGGATGCCGAGCATTCTGGCAGACAAACATCTAGGCCAAGCGAAGAACTGCTGTCGGCTGGCGATTCTGTGCAATTAACACTTTGGCCGCCCCAGGAGACGCTTGCCGGCTGCAGAACACGTGGGGAAGAAGAATTCCTACTCGATCTTCTACCAGCGACGGGCAATGTGACATGAACTTGGACGTCAGATCCATGCGGCTGGATATCGGGTGGCATTCAGTTGAATGCCCTTGGGTGAATGCCCGGCGCTCTGCCTCGGCGATCCCCGTCCCCTACAGATTTCAATGAACCAAGTACGCGCCAGTGATGCGTGGATAGGGCAATCCCCCGACGGCGATCCCTACGGGTAACTCCGCAAATGATCAATGAACACTTGGCCCAGACCCATGGTAGTTGTTTGCCAGATGGTCCGTTCGCGTCTTGGCTGCCCTGAGTGCGTCTGTCAAGGAACAACCATCGCGAGGAACCGACATCACGATCACAGTCGTGTGCACTGTAACTGTAGCCCCTCCGGGAATGCGCACCGGGTTCTGCGAAATTGAGTCGCGGATACGGGTTGCTAAGGCCGCTGCAGTTCCTTCGTCGGCCGCGTTGAGAAATGCGACGAATTCGTCGCTCGTGTTTCTAAACAAAATGTCGGCAACGCGGAGGCTACCGCGGGTGTGCCGCACGATGTGCAGAAGCACTTCGTCGCCGGCGGCACGTCCATAATCGATGTTAATCCTGTTTAAGTCGATCACGTCGATGTGCAGGAGCGAGTGGCGCTGGGCCGATCTTGGATCGCTCTCGGACGTGGAACGGATCAGCGTCTCCAGTTGAGCCAAGTCCGGAAGGCCAGTCAGAGAATCTCGACGAGATGAATTGTCGAATTCGATACCCCGTCTCAGAATGTGAGCGATCTGCCGCGCAACGACTTCGATGATTCTCCGATGATCGTCATTGAAGCGGTTCGCTTCACCTGAATAGAGGGACAGGACACCCACAAGCTGATCGCCCGAAAGCAGAGGAGTGCTGAGGCAACTGCGCAGCCCCAACGAATGTGATCTCGCCGCATCGCCGAGATCGAGGGTCGGATCGGAATTGGAAATTGTCTGACGATTCGCCGCTACCCAGCCGCTAAGGCGCTGCCCGAGCGTAATTCTCAAGCCACGAACAAGAGAGGCGCCCTCACCGACGACGTGCCGAGCCTCAATTTCGTCCGATGCGGGGTCGACCAAATAGAAGACGCAAAGTGACGAGGGGATCAGTCGGCGCAGATGTTTCGCGATAACGTCGCCCGCGTCACCTGGACTAACGTGTCCTGCAAGCGCCCGCGCCAACTCGTAGACCGTTAACATTTCATCGGCACTCGCGGTTATTTCGTCCAGAGTGCCCGATGAGTGTTCAGTTGGTGTTGAACGACGTGAATGCGCAATTGTGTTTAGCACTTCACTCGGTGGGCCGGTGCGAGGAATCTCTCTCGGATTCGAGCCATGAACTTTCAGGAAGGTGTCGACAACCAATGGGTCGTACATCGAGTTACGTCGGTCGATCAGAATTTGTAGGGCCTCTTGATCGCTGAGCCGAGGCCGATACGGCCTATCGGACGTCAGCGCATCAAAACAATCGACAACCGACAGGATTCGTGCGCCGATGGGTATATCAGTACCCTTTAGACCTGCCGGGTACCCGGTGCCGTCCCAGTTCTCGTGGTGATGTCGGACGATAGGCACGACCGGGTACGGGAAATCGATCGCGGAAAGGATGTCTGCACCGACGCTCGCATGCAGTTTCATTTTTTCGAATTCGGCGTCCGTCAGTTTTCCTGGCTTGTTGAGGATGTACTCGGGAACTGCCAGCTTCCCCATGTCGTGCAGCAGCGCTGCGGCTTCGATGGCCTTGAGCAAGGTCTCGTCCCGAACCCCCACCTCCCGTGCGAGACTTGTCGCGTGCAGTTGAACGCGACGAATGTGACCGTGCGTGACTTGATCCTTGGCGTCAATCGCCATCGCGAGCGTTTCGATCGTGGACAGATATAAGCCATTGAGCTGCTCGACGTGCTTGTCAGCGTCTTCCACGCGTCCAGTGGCAGCTTTGAATGTAAAATACAACACTAGCAGTAGCGGCAGGATGGCACCGACGTATCCAAGATTGATTGTCCTGTTGTAACCGACCAACAGAAATGCGACAGAGGCTCCGCCAAAGTAGTTAAGGGACAGCCAGCCAAAACTTGTCTTCCAAACCTTGAAAGGGTCGACTCGTTTTTCAAGAGCTATGACGAAAGTGATTAACCAGCTGTTTAGCCCAAAGTACGCAAGCGCGAACAGGATTAGCGGTGGAAGAATTGCACTGATCGGCGAGGGCTCCTTGACCAACGGGGCGATTCCGGCAACGGTAAAAAACAGGTGCGCCGAGCACCACGCCGACACCGATGGTGCAGACATGTTGAATAGTGCGCGATGAATTTCTTGATACCTTTTCGAAATCCAAAACGAGCCGACTAGACCGTCCAGGGCGACGATCAGCGTTCCAGCCGCCGGCCCGTACAACAGGACGGCTGTAAAGACGAACGTTTCGGATATTGAAATTGAAGCGGGCGTTGAAGGAAGTCTAACGGTCGCGGAGCCGCTGATGAGCGTCAGAGCTGCCAGGATGAACCACTGATTCCCGATGGGCTCGACATACATTTGGTAAATCGAGCCGCCGACCACCGCAAAACCCGCAGCTATGACTGCCCAGACGTAAACTCTGCTTGAACCTGTTAGACCGGGCCGGGACACCATTAGCGTCCCCTATTTATCGGCTCGACTAGTCCCAAAGAATGATCTGTTTCATGATGTCCTCCTAAATCATTACCGACCAGTGATTTAGCGTAATTTCACTGGAGGTCGTTGCTACCCCAAATAATCGAATCCCCATTCGAACCCCAGGTGATCGAATCCCCGTTCGAACCCCAGATGATCGAATCCCCATTGGAACCCCAAATGATTGACGAGCCCCAGGTGATTGACGAGCCCCAGATGATCGAATCCCCGTTGGAACCCCAGATAATCGAGTCCCCATTCGAACCCCAGATGATCGAATCCCCATTGGAGCCCCAAATGATTGACGAGCCCCAGGTGATTGACGAGCCCCAGATGATCGAATCCCCGTTGGAACCCCAGATAATAGAGTCCCCATTCGAACCCCAGATGATCGAATCCCCATTGGAGCCCCAAATGATTGACGAGCCCCAGATGATTGACGAGCCCCAGATGATCGAATCCCCGTTCGAACCCCAGATAATCGATTTTCCAGAAGCCGCCCGTAGGCCTTGGGCACTGTTCGCTCCGTGGTGCAGGTGATGGACACGTTCGGTGCCTTGGACAATCAGCAAACCCGACGGTCTCTGAAGCTCTCCACCGATCAACGTCGCCGGTGACGTCGATGGGTCCGAAGCGAATTCAACTGCTGAAATTGCGTTTATGGCGCCGGCTCCTGAGCCCAACACACCCGCTGAAGAGATGAACGAACTCGTGATCTGCAGAACACTTGACGTATCGCGCGGCTTGAAATTCGGGCGTTCCTCCAACAGCAACGCAGCTGCGCCACTGACGACTCCGGCCGCCATACTCGTGCCGGACAACTGCATCACCGCGTTTGCGCCCGCGCCCGTCACGTGACGCTCGGGGTGCATCTTCGACAGATACGAGTCGGTGGCCTCCGCCGACGCGATGTGGCTCCCAGGCGCCGCCAGATCCGGCTTCACGATCAGGTCGTACCGCGTCGGTCCCATCGAGCTGTACGACGCGCGCACATCGTCGGACCGCTTCGCTGTCCCCTGTGTGTCGAGCGCCCCGACCGCAATCGCATACGGACTGTTCGCCGGCGACGTGATGCCGCCGTAAACGGTCCTGCCGTCGACCGTCTTCCCGTAATTCCCCGCGGCCACCACTACCGTGATGCCCGCCTTCACCGCGCGCTCCACGGCCTCGCACAGCGGATCGTCCCGATACGGCTGCAGCACCGGCGCGCCGAGCGACAGATTGATCACGCGCACGTTGTACTCGTGCTCGTGCTCGACCGCCCAGTCGATCGCCTCGACGACGTCGCTCACAGTCCCGGATCCGTCTTCGCCCAGCACGCGCAGGTTCAACAGATACGCCCCGGGCGCGATGCCGCGATAGTCTTTCGTCTCGGCCGTCCTGCCCGCCTGCCCCGCGATGATCGCCGCCACGTGCGTGCCGTGGCCATAGTGATCCAGGCCGTCGCCGCCGGTGAAATCCTTCGTGTACAGCACGCGCTTGCGCAGCGCGTTGTGCCGCGTGTCGATGCCCGAATCAATCACCGCGACCGTCACGCTCTTGCCCGACAGCGCCGGCACCTCCTCGGTCCCCGCCCACACCTGATCGACCCCGAGTCCTTCGATCGTCGCCGCATCCACCGATGAGCGGATCTGGATGTCCCCCGACAGATGATCGACCGCCTCGTCGTCGCGCATCGCCTCGAGCTGACCGGCGTTGACGAGGAACACCGCGCCGCTCTGCAGATAGCGCAGGATCCGCAGGCTGTAGCGCGCGGCAATCGCGTCCACTTCCGCCCGCGTCCCGTGCGCGATCACGCGAATGGTCTGCGAGCCGGCCTGCAGGTGGTCGGCGAGGTCGGCGCTCACGCGCGCCTTGTGCGCACCCGCGGCGGCGGCTGGCGCAACGCCAGCCAGACCACAACACACCGAGCAGATCCCAGCGAGAAGAAGGCGCGAGCGCATATGAGGATTACGGTTGCACATATGTCGTTACTTCGGACTTGAGTTAGTACGTCTGTGAGCTTCGAAATGCCATCTCCGCGACCTGGCCGCGGTCTTCCTGAAACGAATCGAGGAGGACGCGCTGCGATCCGCCCAGCGTGCGGATCGTCTGAAGACGCCCGTCGCGAATGCGGTTGTAGATCGTTCGCCGGGATACGCCCAGCAGCCTGGCGGCATGCTCCAGAGAGACGCTGCGGCCGATACGACTTTCGAAACCAGGTTCGGATTCGGTTGCAGGCAACGGCATATGTCCTCCGGGAGCGCTGGCCGTAAGCGCACGTTCAGTGCCACCGGGGATTGGACGTCGAAGCGCGGCAGTAAGTCGTTGCTGCATGGAGGGTTGGTGAGCAGAACGCGCCAGGTACGGGTAAGCTTCCTTCGTGGCGAGGCTGGCCAAAAACCTAGCCAGCCGTAGGCATATGCCGTCAAAACAGGCGCTTTTGCACGCAAAATCAACGCCCAGCCGTCGATCAGCGGACAATTTTGATCGGGCAACTTCCTGGCCGGTCAGTCGGATTCCTATCGAACAATCGCGCCGAATTCTTTTCACCATCGCGCTGGCGGTGACCGTCCTTGTTACCGCCTGCCGATCGACTCCGCGTCCCGAATCCAACTCCCCGCAAACCGTGACGCGCGGCGGCGAGCTCACCGCCTCGATTCGCACCGAGCCCGCCAGCTTCAACCGGCACGCGGCGCGCGACACCAGCACCAACCTCGTGTCGAACCTGACACAGGCCATGCTCGTTCGCGTCAACCAGGTCACGCAGGCAGTCGAGCCGGCGCTCGCCGAATCGTGGTACGCGTCCGACGATCGCCGGCGCTTCACGATGGCGCTGCGGCGCGACGTGGTCTTCTCCGACGGCCAACCCTTCACCGCCGACGATGTGGTGTTTTCCTTTGATGCAGCGTACGACGAGAAAAGCGGCAGCCAGCTGAGCGATACGCTGATGGTCCTCGGCAAGCCGCTCCAGGCGGCGGCGGTCGATCCGCACACCGTGACGATCACTTTTCCCGAACGCTTCGCGCCCGGCCTCCGCATCCTCGACGCGCTGCCGATCCTGCCGCGGCACCGCCTCGAGCCAGCGTTGAAGGCCGGAACGCTTCGCAAAGCGTGGGGCCTCGACACGCCGCTCGCCGAGATCGCCGGGCTCGGCCCGTTCGTTCTCAATCAGTACGAGCCGGGCCAACGGATCGTGTTCGTGCGGAACCCGCACTACTTCGTCAAGGCACCCGACGGCACCGCGCTCCCGTACCTCGATCGCCTTGTCGTCGAGATCATCCCGGATCAGACCGCGGAGATGCTGCGGCTGGAATCGGGCCAGCTCGACATGATGACGAGCCAGATCTCGCCCGAGGCGTACGCGCCGATAAAGCGCGCCGCCGATCAGGGCCGCGTGAAGCTGTACGACCTGGGCGTGTCGCGCAACGCGGACGGAATGTGGTTCAACCTGAAGCCGGGCGCGTTCGCGGGCGATCCGCGCGCCGCATGGCTGCAGCGCGACGAGCTGCGCCGCGCCATCTCGATGGCGGTCGATCGCAAGCTGTTCGCCGACACGGTGTTCTTCGGGGCGGGCGTGCCGGTGTTCGGGGCTGAGACGCCCGCCAACAAGCAGTGGTACTGGTCCGGCCAGCCGCAGACGCCCCACGATCCCGCCGGCGCGAAGGGGCTGCTGGCGACGATCGGCCTCTCGGATCGGAACGGCGACGGCATGCTCGAGGACGCGACGGGCCAGCCGGCGCGCTTCACACTGATCACGCAGAAGGGGCGGCCCAACCTCGAGCGCGGCGCCGCCGTGATCCGCGACGAGCTGAAGAAGATCGGCCTCGCCGTCGACGTCGTCGCGCTCGACTTCTCGGCGCTCGTCGATCGCTTCGTGGTGAAGGCGCAATACGACGCGATCTACTTCAACGCCGACAAGAGCGATCTCGATCCGGGGACCAATCCGGACTTCTGGTTCAGCTCCGGCAGCGCGCATGCGTGGAACCTGGCGCAGAAGACGCCCGCTACGGAGTGGGAGCGGCGCATCGACGAGCTGATGGCGAAGCAGATCGCCTCGCCGGACGAAGGCGAGCGGAAGCGGCTGTACAACGACGTGCAGCAGATCTTCTCCGAGCACCAGCCGATCATCTATTTCGTGGCGCCGCGCATCTACGCGGCCTCGTCCTCCCGCGTGATCAACGTGACGCCCTCGGAGGCCCGTCCCCAGTTGTTGTGGCGGCCGGACACGGTCGCCGTCGTCCATTGACGCGCTATCTCGCGCGCCGGCTGGCATTCGCCCTGTTCCTGGTCGTCGCGGTGTCGTCGGCGTCGTTCGTGCTCGCGCGGCTGGCGCCGGGTGATTTCGTCACCGAGTCGCTCGGCTCGCAGGCGAGCCGGCAGGCCATCGAGCGCGAACGCGCGCGCTTTGGCCTCGATAAATCGATTGCCGCGCAGTACCGCGCCTGGCTGGCCGCGGCCGTGCGGCTCGACTTCGGCCGCTCGATGCAATACGACCGGCCGGTCAGCGATCTCATCCCCGAACGCGCGGCGAATACAGCGATCCTCGCGCTCGCGGCGTTGCTCCTCGCGACCGCCGTCGGCCTGCCGCTCGGCATCGTCACCGGGAGCCGCCCCGGCGGCGTCATCCCGTCCACGATTCGATCGGCGTCGCTCGTGCTCCTGTCGATGCCGCCGCTCCTCACCTCGCTGCTGCTGGTCTTCATCGCCGCGCGCACGGGCTGGCTGCCGATCGCGGGGATGCGATCGGCGAGCGTGCCGGCCGCCGGCGCCGCGCTCGATCTGCTCCATCATCTCGTCCTGCCAGCCGCGGCGATCGCGCTGCCGCTGGCGGCAATGATGGAGCGGCTGCAGGCGCAGGCCATGACCGAAGTGGTGGATGAGCCGTTCGTGCGCGCGGCGCTCGCGCGCGGCGTGCCGCGGTCGCGTGTCATATGGCGCGGCGCCCTGAAGGCGGCGCTGCGTCCGGTGGCCGGCGTCTTCGGCCTCGTGATCGGCACGTTGTTCAGCGGATCATTCGCGGTCGAAGTGATCACCGCGTGGCCGGGTCTGGGCAACCTGATGCTGCAGGCGCTGCGCGCGCGGGACATCTATCTCGTCGCGGGATGCGCCGGCGCCGGCGCGATCTTTCTCGCGTTCGGCACGATGGTCTCGGACCTTGCGCTCGCGGCCGTGGACCCGCGCGCGAGCGAGACGCGATCGGATGAAGGATCAGCGCCGTGACGCGCATGCTGGGGACTGCGCTGGTCGCGATCGGAGTGACGGCGGCGGCCGCCGCCCCGGTCCTCGCGCCGCACGCGCCCGACGAGCGCTTTGCCGGGATGCTGAACGCGCCGCCGACGCTCCCGCACCTCGTCGGCGACGATGGGTCGTGGCATGCGCCGTTCGTGTATCGCTGGCGCCTGGTCAACCAGCTCGAGCAGCAGTACGAAGAGGATCGATCGCAGCGCGTGCCGCTCGCGTGGCTCTCGCAGGGACACGTCATCCAATCGTCGGACGAGGCGAACGCGCCGCTGCTGCTGCTCGGCGCCGACAGCTTCGGACGCGACGTCTTCACCCGCCTGATGTTCGGGGCACGCATCTCGCTCGGGCTGGCCGCGACGGCGGCGCTTGGCGCGGTGCTCGCGGGGACGTTGCTCGGCGGCCTGGCCGGCTATGCCGGTGGCGCGCTCGACGACGTGCTGATGCGGGCCACCGATTTCGTGATGGTGCTGCCGGCGATGTACGTCGCGCTCGCGCTGCGGGCGGTGCTGCCGCTGGTCCTGACGCCGTCCGAAGTATTCTTCCTGCTCGCCGGGATCTTCGCGGTCGTCGGCGCACCGTTCGTCGCGCGCGGGGTCCGCGCGATCGTGCGAACAGAGCGTCGCCTCGAGTATGCGGTCGCCGCGGAGGCGCTCGGCGCCACCAGTGCGCGGCTGCTCCTCCGGCATCTGCTGCCGGCGGCCCGCGGCTTCGTTGCCGTGGAGGTGACGCTGCTCGTGCCCGCGTTCATCGTCGCCGAAGCAACGCTGTCGTACGTCGGCCTCGGGTTTCCCGATCCGATCGCCAGCTGGGGCACGATGCTGCACGACGCGTCGACCAACATCCGCGTGTTCGCCGATTTTCCCTGGCTGCTGAGCCCGGCCGTCGCGATGTTTCTCGTCGTGCTCGGGTTGAATCTCGTGCTGCAGGGCGATCGCTCGGCTGCCGCCTTCGCGCCCGAGGCGCTTCGGCGAACCTCGTCCTAGCTTGCGCGAACGGGCGAACCGGAAGCGGAGAGGCTCGCGCTCGATGGATCGAAGCGGCCGATCGGCTCAACGCCGGTACGACGGGACCGGCGCTACGAGACGCGCCCGTGGCGTAGAATCAACGGGTGGTCCTCTCCGGCGTGTTCGCTCCGATTCCCACACCGTTCGACGATCGCGATCGCGTCGACACTGCGCGCCTGCGGGCGGCGCTCGCGCGCTGGATCGCGCGTCCACTCACCGGATTCGTCGTCCTTGGATCGAACGGCGAGGCGGCGCTGATGGACGATTTCGAAGCCGACCAGGTGATCGTCGCGGCGCGCGACGCGGTGCCGCGCGGCCGTCGGCTCATCGTGGGCACCGGCCGCGAGTCGACACAGGCGGCGGTCAAGGCGTCGAAGCGCGCGGCGGAGCACGGCGCCGATGCCGTGCTCGTGCGCACGCCGGCATTCTTCAGGACACAGATGACAACCGACGCGTTCGTCCGCCACTACACGGCGGTGGCCGATGCGTCGCCCGTCCCTGTGCTCCTTTACAATTTCACCGCGCTGACCGGCGTCAACCTGCTGCCGGCGGCCGTCGCGAAGCTCGCCTTGCATCCCAACATCATCGGGATGAAAGAGTCGGGCGGCGACATCGCGCAGATCGCCGATTTGGTGTCGGGCACGCCGTCCGGCTTCAACGTCCTCGCCGGATCGGCGGCGACCTTCTACCCGGCGCTGTGCGTCGGCGCCGTCGGCGGCATCCTGGCGCTCGGCTGCGCAGCGCCCGACGCGTGCGTGCGCCTCTTCGAGCTCACCAGAGCCGGGAGTCACAACGAAGCTCTCGCGCTGCAGCGTCAGCTGGTGCCGCTCGCGCGCCTGCTCGGTTCGACACACGGCGTGCCGGGCCTCAAAGCGGCGCTCAATCTCCTGGGCTACGACGTGGGCCTGCCGCGTCCGCCGCTGGCCCCCCTCCCGGATGCTGCGATTCCCGCGCTGCGCGAGGCGCTGGCGCGATTCGAGGAAATCCCCGCGTGAGCCTGCTTCCAGATACCGATCGCGTCCTGCTCGGCCCCGGGCCCAGCCTGACCGCGTCTCGCGTGATGCGCGCGATGGCGGCGCCGACCGTCAGCCATCTGGATCCACTCATGCTGCGCCTGCTCGACGATGTGCGCGAACGGCTGGGGCGCACGTTCCGCGCCGCGGACGGCTCGTTCGCGTTCGCGGTCTCGGGCACCGGGACGTCCGGCATGGAGACGGCCGTTGCCAACCTGGTTCGCGAAGGTACGCGCGCGACGGTGATCGTCACCGGCTATTTCGGCGATCGACTCGCGGAGATGTGCGAGCGCTGCGGCGCCGTCGTCACGCGAGTGGATGTGGAGTGGGGAAGGGCGTGCGATCCCGACGCGCTGCGCACCGCGCTGAAGACGAAGGCGGCGGACGTCGTGGCGCTCGTGCACGCCGAAACGTCGACCGGCGTCCTGAACCCGGTGCAGCAGCTCGCCGCTATCGCCCGCGATCACGGCGCGCTGACCATCGTCGACGCGGTCACCTCGTTCGGCGGTCACCCGCTCGACGTCGGCGGCTGGGGCATCGACGCGTGCTACTCATGCACGCAGAAGTGCCTCGGCGGACCAGCGGGCCTCGCGCCGGTCGTCTTCGGCCCGCGCGCCCTCGAGAAGCGCGTGAAGTGCCGCAGCTTCTACTTCGATCTCGGCCTGCTCGAGGACTACTGGATCCGCCGCAAGTACCACCACACGATGTCGTCGACGCTCGTCTGCGCGATCGACGAAGCGCTCGCGATCGTCGAAGAGGAGGGGCTCGAGGCGCGGTGGGCGCGCCACGAGCGGAACCACCGGGCGCTCGTCGCATCGCTGTCGGCGCTCGGGCTGTCCGTGCTCCCGCGCGAAGGCGAGCGGCTCTGGACGCTGAACGCCGTCCGCGTTCCCGACGGCGTGGACGAAGCCGCGGTCCGCAAGCACCTGCTCGAGGAGTTCAACATCGAGATCGGCGCCGGCCTCGGGCCGCTCGCCGGAAAAATCTGGCGCGTCGGCCTCATGGGCGCCAGCTCGTCGCCGCGGCTGATCGTCTTGCTGCGTGGAGCGCTCGAGAGCGCGCTCGCGAAACAGGGTCAGCACGCCCGCGTGTAGGATGGACGGCCCCGCAGACGCCGGCGCGGCAGGTCAGGTTGACGCCGGCGACTCCGGTCCGGCTGGAGCCGTCATCGCCCGTCGGGCTGAAGCCGGACACTACGTGCTGTCGGCGTTGTTCTCGGCGATCCTCGGCACACTCGCGTTCGCGTTCGCGATCCTCGCCTACGCGTACCTCATGTTGCCGGATGTCCGGCCGCTCAAGACCTCGAACCCTTCGACCACTGCGTTCATCGAGCTGCGCGCGGACGAGGCGCGCGCAAAGGGGCGCCAGCCGCACCGCGTGCAGCGGTGGGTGAGCTACGGCCGCGTGTCGCCGGATCTGAAGCGCGCGGTCCTCGTCGCGGAAGACGATGCGTTCTGGCAGCACGAAGGCGTCGATCTCGGACAACTGCAGGAATCGATCGAAGCCGACTGGACGCGCGGGCGGTTCGTGCGTGGCGGCAGCACGATCACGCAGCAGCTGGCGAAGAACCTGTACCTCTCGCCGTCCAAGACTCCGTTGCGCAAGCTGCAGGAGCTGATCATCGCGCGCCGGCTCGAAGCGGAGCTGAAAAAGTCGCGCATCCTGGAGTTGTATTTGAACGTGATCGAGTGGGGCGACGGCGTGTACGGCGTCGAGGCCGCCGCGCAGACATATTTTCACGCGCCGGCCGCCGCGCTGGGTCCCGCGGAGTCGGCGCTTCTCGCCGCGGCTATCGCGAGCCCACGATTGCACAATCCTGCGCGCCCCACCGCACGGCTCATCCGCCGCCAGCAGCTCATCCTTCGACGCATGGGCGCCGTGATCCCACCTCAGGAGTCAGCTCAACTTGAGCGTTAACAACAATTTATCCCTCCCTCGTGCTTGCATTCCGCGCCGCTGTCCGTTATAGTCATAAAGCTTTCGGTAAAAGCAACTGACAGTCGAAATGCGTCCGCTCCTCCGGCGACGTGTGTGGTCGCATGATTAATTACACCGAACGGATCGCTCTGCTGATGCAGGACGTGGTGACTCGCGTCCCGAGGCTGTCGTTCATCAACTTGGCGGACGTGCTCATCTTCGCGCGATCGGGGAGATCGACGGCCGAAGGCGCGTTCGCCACGTGCCATTGTCTGACGCTTCCCCCGAGCGAGCCGGGCTACTATTTCTGGCGCGACCGCACCACGCACGCGCTGACGCGCCGCTCCGAATGGTTCGTCACGAAGTCGCCGGTCGTCTCCATCGGCACGCGCGACATCAAATACATGCTCTCGTTCGCGCTGCCGCGGTTCTGCGATCAGTCGCTCGATCGCTCGCGCAAAGAGCGCCTGTACCCCGGCGCCGATCCCTGGATCGCGAAGCTCGACACCATCGTCCACGAGCTCTATCACATCGATCCCGAGCTCACGGGCATCCGCCGCATCGAGAAGGAAGACGGCACCTACTCCGCGAACTGCCACGGGCAGCGCTTCTTCGAGCAGGTGGCGGAGATGGTGCACACGTATCTGAACAGCAAGCCCGACTTGTCGGCCTACGATTTCCTTTTACAGGACTTCGCGTCGCTCGACGCGCGGCACGGCGGCGTCGTCGGCACCACCTTCAGGAACTTCCCGTCCTTCCCGCAGCGCTATGTCGAGCGTCTCGCCGTTCAGCTGCCGTCGGAGTCGGATGGCGCGGGCGTGAAAGTGGAGCCGCTCCGCGTCAGGCAGCAGCCGAGGCGCTACACGGAAAACGATCTTCACGTCCGTCAGTTCATGAAGGACACGTCGCGGCGGCTCATTCGAAAGGGACAGTACAAAGCGGCGTAGTCAATCCTCGAGGCGCTTGGCGCCGAGGAACCGCGGCGACCAGTAGGTCGAGCCGAGATGCTCGACGCGCACGACGCCCGTCGAGCTCGGCGCGTGGACGAATTCGTCGCCCCCGATCGCGATCGCGACGTGCGACGGGCCCGGGTCGGTCGTCGTGAAAAAGACGATGTCTCCGGGAGCCAGATCCTCAGGCTTCACCGATTTTCCCACGCGATATTGTTCGCGGACGTCGTGCGGCAGCGCGACGCCGTACTGCCCGAACACGTACAACGTGAATCCGCTGCAGTCGAAGCCGCTCGGATCGGCCCCGCCGTTGCGGTAGGGAATGCCGCGCAGCGACAGCGCGGTTCCAACCAGCGCGTACCCGTCGATGCCCGATCGCTCGGCGTGGCCGCTCGCACGAGGGGCGGCAGGTGCGCCAGGGAATGGTGAAGCGGGTGCGGGAGGTGCGACGACCGGTTCGGGAAGCGCGATGGGTGGCGGTGCGACAGGTGCCGGCGCCGCATGCGCGGTCGGCGCGCCGGGCGTCGGGAATGGCCTCGGGACGGCGCCGGTCGATGCGCACGCGGCCGAACAGGATGCCAGGGCAAGTGCCCCAACCCCGAGCCGCGGCCACTTCCGATCCTGTTGGCTCACATCTATATGCTATCGGCGCGACAGGTGCGATACCACAGGGCGCTAACCGCCATCGTACAAAAGAGTTGCGGCGTCAGCGGCTTGACACCTCGACAGGCGTCGGGCAAAATTCTTACACGGTTCCCGGGACGACCCCGGATCTCAGATGGAACAGACGCTTCTTCTAAACGCATCGTACGAGCCTCTCAAGATCGTCCACTGGCAGAAGGCGGTCACGCTCTTGTGCCAGGGGAAGGTCGAGGTTATCGACGTGTACGATCGGGAGATCCGCGCCGTTTCCTTCAGCATCAAGCTCCCGTCGGTCATCCGTCTGCTCCGCTACATCAAAATCAAGCGGCGCTTCGACTACGTGCCGTTCTCGCGGGCGAATATCTACGCGCGGGACGACCATCGCTGTCAGTACTGCGGCGACGGGTACCCGACCAGCGAGCTCACGTTCGATCACGTCCTGCCGGTCGCCCAGGGCGGCCGGAAGGACTGGGAGAACATCGTCACCTGCTGCGTGACGTGCAATCGCAGAAAAGGCGGGCGCACCCCGGCCGAAGCCCACATGCATCTCTTGCGAATGCCAAAGCGGCCCGAATCGGCCCCGGCCATCCGCATCACGGTCGGCCTTCGGAACGCGCCGGAAAGCTGGCGCGACTATCTCTACTGGAACGTCGAGCTCGACGACACATAATATCAAGGCTCACCTTTCGACGCTCGCGTCTCAACGCTCGATGTTTGAGGCTCGAAGGTTGAGAGTTGATCCTTGAAACCTGCATGCCTTCCCCTCGTGTCACCGCCATTCACCCGCTGTGGGCGATTGAAGGCGGGCGCATCTCCATCGATGGCGCCTTCCCCATCGACGCGTCGTCGCTGCCCGAGGTCCACATCGGCGAGCAGCGTGCGCGCGTCGTGTATGCGTCCTCGAGCCGGCTCGCCGCGATCGTGCCCGCGGAACTCGACGGCGGCCGCGTCACGGTCCGCGTCGCCGGGGGGCACGGTGAAACGGCGTTCGTGGACATCGCGGCGTCGTTCGCCACCGGCCTGCACCAGGTGGACAACCCCGTCTTCGATCGCGACGGCAATCTCTACGTCACCTACAGCGGCACGCGCGGCCAGCAGGTGCCGGTCTCGATTTTTCGCGTGCGCCCGAACGGCACGCGCGAAACGTTCTCATCCGGCATCGTGAACCCGACGTCGATGGCGATCGATCCGCGCGGCCGGCTGTACGTCTCGAGCCGCTTCGAAGGCGTCGTCTACCGCGTCAACGACGATGGATCTCCCGAGGCGTTCGCGAGCGATCTCGGCGTCGCCTGCGGCCTCGCCTTTGCGGATGACGGGACGCTGTTTGTCGGCGATCGATCGGGAACCATCTTCCGCGTCGATGCGGCGGGGCGGGCGATGACGTTCGCGTCGCTGCCGGCGAGCGTCGCGGCATTTCACCTGGCGATGGGCCCCGATGGCGCGCTGTACGTGACCGGTCCCACGCTGTCGCCGTACGACACGGTGTATCGCATCGATCGCGGGGGGAACGTGACCACCACGCACACCGGATTTGGCCGGCCCCAGGGGCTCGCGTTCGATCGGCGCGGCACGCTCTTCGTTGTGGAAGCGCTGGCGGGATCGAGCGGCCTCTATCGCCTGGAGTCCGGAGCCGCGCCGGAGCTCGTGCTTACCGGGCCGGGTCTGGTCGGCGTCGCATTCGATTCCAGCGGGACGCTTGTGGTGTCGTCAAACGACACGGCGTATCGGCTGCCACGATCTTAGGGGGACGGGAGTCGGAACTATCTCAGGCGACTCCCGCCTCCGCGATACCCGGAATCGGAACCGTCTCAGACCGACTCCAGTCCCCGGCTACCCGGACCGGGTACAATCCCGCCCCATGTCGCAACTGTTTCAGCGCAAGCCGATCGCGGCGCTCGTCGAGGACACGCATGGCGCGAACAGCCTGAAGCGCTCTCTCGGCGCGGGCGATCTGATCATGCTGGCGATTGGCGCGGTGATCGGCGCCGGCATTTTCGGCGCGATCGGGACCGCGGCCGCCGGACAGCTTGGTCCGAACGGCGAGGTGATCCGGATGGGCGCCGGACCGGCGCTGGTGCTCTCGTTCATCCTCCTCGGCGGCGCGTGCGCGCTGGCAGGGCTGTGTTATGCGGAGCTCGCCGCGATGATTCCGCAGGCGGGGAGCGCGTACGCCTACTCCTATGCCACGCTGGGGGAGCTCGTTGCGTGGATCATCGGGTGGGACCTGATTCTCGAATACGCCGTCGGCAACGTCGCGGTCGCGATCTCGTGGGGCGATTACTTCAATACGCTGCTGCGTGGGTTCGATCTCCGGTTGCCGGTCTGGCTGACCACCGGATATCGGACCGCACTCCTCAGCTCCGACCCACAGATTCACGGGTTGCTGGCGACGGCGCCGCGCGTCGCCGGCATGCCGGTTCTCGTGCACGTTCCAGCCTGTTCGATTGTGGCGCTGATCACGTGGCTCCTGCTGCGCGGCGCGCGCGAGAGCGCGACGGCCAACAACATCATGGTCTCCATCAAGCTCGTCGCCCTCGCCGTGTTCGTGTTCGTCGGCGCCACGCACCTGCACCCCGACAACTACCATCCGTTCGCGCCGAACGGGTTCACCGGCATTCATCAGGGCGCGGCGATCGTCTTCTTCGCCTACATCGGGTTCGACGCGATCTCGACGGCGGCGGAAGAGACGAGGAACCCGCAGCGCAACCTGCCGATCGGCATCCTCGGCGGGCTCGCCATCTGCACGGTGATCTACGTCATCGTCGGGGCCGTGTTGACCGGCATGGTGCCGTACAGGGAGCTCGCCGTCGCGGATCCGCTCTCGCGCGCGCTCGAGCTCGCCGGGTTCAAGACGATCGGCTGGTTCGTCGCGCTCGGCGCCGTGGTGTCGATGTCTGCGGTGCTGCTGGTGTTCCAGTACGGCCAGCCGCGCATCTTCTTCGCGATGGGGCGGGACGGCCTGCTGCCGAAGTGGGCGGCGCGCGTGCATCCGGTCACGAAAGTTCCGGCGACGACGACGATCATCACCGGGGTGTTCGTGGCGGCATGGGCGCTGATTGGCGACGCCGCGGAAACCTACGACCTGACGAACATCGGGACGCTGTTCGCGTTCGTCCTCGTGAGCGTCGGCGTGCTCGTGCTGCGCTACAAGGAGCCCGATCGGCCGCGGCCGTTCAGGGTGCCTTTTGTCTGGCCCGTGAGCCTCCTGTCGGCGGCGGGATGCGTGTTCATCATGTACGGGCTCCCCGGGACGGCGTGGGAGCGCTTCGGCATCTGGCTCGCGATCGGTCTCGCGCTGTACTTCACGTATGGCTTCACGCACAGCAAGCTGCACACGCGCGCGTAACATATCTACGGCGAACAACGAGCAACGCGCCGAACTCGCAGGGAGGTTTATTCTCTGCGGGTTCTGTTGTTCTGCGTTGATCGTCGTGACCTGAGCGATGCGACCGCTTGACGGCGTGCGCGTGCTCGACCTGACACGCCTGCTGCCCGGCGCGTACGCCACGCTCCTGCTTGCGGACCTCGGCGCCGACGTCGTCAAGCTCGAGGAGCCGCGCGGCGGCGACGCCATGAGAGCGCTGCCGCCGCTGGTGAATGGCCGAAACGTCTATTTCGAGATCCTCAATCGCAACAAGCGCAGCATCACGCTCGATCTCAGATCGCGCGACGCCGCGGCGGTCCTCGACACGCTCGCGGCCCGGAGCGACGTTGTCGTCGACAGCTTTCGTCCGTCGACCGCGCGGCGCCTGGGCGTGGATGCCGAGACGCTGCGTGCCCGCCATCCCCGGCTGATCTGCGCCTCCATCAGCGGCTTCGGCCGCGGCGGACCTTACGAAGAGCGCGCCGCGCACGACATCAACTACCAGGCGCTCGCCGGCCTGCTCCACCCTCCGGCGCTGCCGGGGCCGCTCGTGGGCGATGTCGGAGCGGCCATGCAGACCGCGATCGAGATCCTGGCGGCGCTGATCCAGCGGCAGCGCACCGGGATGGGCTGCTTCGTCGACGTGTCGATCCATGAGGCGGCGCTGGCGTGGTCGATGTTTCCGACCACCGCGGATCTCGCCAATGCATGCTACACGGTCTACGAGACGGCGGATGGCGAGTGGCTGGCGCTGGGCGCTCTCGAGCCCAAGTTCTGGAAAGGCTTCTGCGAGCGGATCGGTCGATCCGACCTCGTCGCGCTGCAGCATGCGGAAGAGGACGAGCGGTCGCGCGTCCGGCGCGAGGTCGAAGAAATAATGCGCAGCCGCACGCGGGCGGAGTGGCTCGCGGCGTTCGCCGGCGCCGACGTCTGCCTCACGCCGATCTACACGCGAGAGGAAGTGGCTGCCGACCCCCACGTGATGGCGCGCGCCGCGTCGGCATCAGAGGGCACGGCGCAGGTGCAATCGGAGGCCACCGGTTCATCGGCGCCGGCGCTCGGCGCCGACACCGACGAAGTGCTCGAGAGCGTGGGAATCGGCGCGGATGAACGGGCTCGGCTCCGCGCGAAAGGGGTTCTGTAAGCTCGAGACTCTCGGTGAGCGTCCGGTGCGCGATCCTCGATCGGCCGGCGCCGAGCGACGCGCGGAGACTGCTCTCGCGCGAGCGGGTGGGCGACGCGCGCCAGCGCCGCGGCGAGGACGTGCAGGCGGGCATTCGCGGCCGCGTCCGACAGTCGGTTTTCGGGACGGCGACGATCCAGAAGGGCGGACGCGTCGGTCGGGCTCCGCACCCTCGAGCTGCATCAGCACCCAGAGTTGGCCGCCCCGCGGTCCGCGCTGCGGCGGCAAGACGCCGACAACAGTGCGGGCGAGACCGTCGAGCATGATCGTGCGGCCCAGTACGCTGCGATCACCGCTGAACTTCTGCCGCCACAGCGCGTGGATGAGGAATACCAGTACAGGTGCCGCTGTCAGGCGTGGTGCGGGCAAGAGGCGCGACGACCCGGTCTATTTCGACGCCGAAGCCAGCACCGCCGGCATCGGCACCTCGTATCCGCCGCCCAGCGCGTACACTTCGACGCCCTCACGGACGGCGTCGCGGATGGCGGCGAGCGCCTCCGGCGTCTGGGCGCGAAGGACCGCCGCCGTCCGAACGCCGCCGCTGGACACCGCGGCAAACACGGCGTCGGCCGACTGCAGGCGCCACGTGAGCCGCAGCAGCCGCACATCGTCGATGCTGGAATAGCCCGCCGATGCGAGCGCCTGCTTGCAGGTGGCGGCATCGCTGAACTGGAAGAACGGCGGGCCTGCCGGCAAGCCGACATCGGCGCGCCCGAATTTCTCCACCGCGCGAATCACCAGCCCGAAGCCGATCGCCAGCTCCGGCGCGCCCCACACGGTGAAGGCATAGTGGCCGCCCGGGCGCAGCACGCGACGCGCCTCCATCATCGCCGCTTCCGGATGCGCCAGATGCAGCATGCCGAAGTTCATGACGACGGCGTCGAAGGCGCCGTTCTCGAACGGCAGCGCTTCGGCGTCGCCGTCACGAAACGCCAGCGCGGGGTGCCGCCGGCGCGCCTCGGCGATCATCGCCGGCGAGAAGTCAAGGCCGACGACGCGCGCGCCGCGCGCGGCCGCCGCGGCCGCGATCACTCCCGGGCCGGTCGCCACGTCGAGCAGCCGCGTGCCGGCGGCGGCGTTGACCGCGTCGAGCAGCGATTCCGCGGCCTGGATGGTCAGCGCGCCGAACGCGTCGCCGTAGTGTTCCGCCGCGCGCTGCCAGCCGGCCTGCTCGAAATCGTGAAAGGCCGCTGCGTCGGTCGTCATGATCGGCGATTCCTCACTGCACACGGGTCACGCCATGGCCGTCGACCACGCAATCGTCGCTGACAAGCATCAGATCCACGAGATGAGCCTGGGCAAGTAGGCTCGATCGAAGGGATTGCGATGTTCGCCGGCAGCCGGCGCGCTGTCACCGACCTCGCACGGCCAAGGCGGTCGCCGGGACTCAGTGACACGTCGGGGTGGGGATTATACCGTCGGCCCGGCTGAGGTCCAGGGCTCGTCCTCCGCCGCTGCGCCCGAGGCATTGCGGCGAGCCCGTCTGCACGCCACCGGTGGTCACGTGCTACGATCGGAGGTTCACGAATCGCGAATCCCGAATCCCTAGGCTCGAGTTCCGAATCCCGAGTCGCTGTCTTATGTCCCACGACTGGATTGCTGTGCGCGGCGCCCGCGTCCACAATCTGAAAAACATCGACGTCGACATCCCGCGGCACCGGCTCGTGGTCATCACGGGCCTGTCGGGGTCGGGCAAGTCGTCCCTCGCCTTCGATACGATCTACGCGGAAGGGCAGCGCCGCTACGTCGAATCGCTCTCCGCCTACGCGCGGCAGTTCCTCGAGCAGATGGAGAAGCCGGACGTCGACCTGATCGAGGGGCTCTCGCCGGCGATCTCGATCGAGCAGAAAACCACCGGCTCGAACCCGCGCTCGACGGTCGGCACCGTCACCGAGATCTACGACTACCTGCGGCTGATCTTCGCCAACATCGGCGTCCCGCACTGTCCGAACTGCGGGAAGGAAATCTCCAGCCAGTCGCTCGAGCGCATCGTCGACATGGTGATGCTGTATCCGCAGGACGAGCGCATCAACGTGATGGCGCCGATCGTCCGCGGCCGCAAAGGGGAATTCAAGAAGGAGCTCGCGGCGCTGCGCACGCGCGGCTATACGAAGGCGCGGATCGACGGCCAGTTCCGATCGCTCGAGGAGAACATCACGCTCGATCGGCGCCGCAATCACACGATTGAAGTCGTCGTCGATCGGCTGATCGTCCGCGGCGGCATCGAGCGGCGGCTGACCGAATCGGTGGACGTCGCCCTCAACCTCGCCGAGGACATCGTCGTCATCAATACGTACGAGGGCGGCGATCGCCTCTTCTCGCGGCGCCTCGCCTGCGTCGACTGCGGCCTGAGCATGCCGGAGATGACGCCGCGCGCGTTTTCGTTCAACTCGCCGCACGGCGCCTGCGCCGACTGCCAGGGGCTCGGCGCGATGATCGATTTCGATCCGCAGCGCGTCATCCCCGACGAGACCAGATCGCTGGCCGACGGCGCGATCGCGCCGTGGGCGCGCGGCGATCGAAAACTGGTGCGCGACGCGCTGCAGGCGCTCTCGCGCGACTTCGGCATCGATCTGACGGTGCCCTTCGGGCGGCTGCCGCGAAAGTCGCGCGAGGTGCTGCTGTTCGGCGCCAGCAAGGGGTTCGAGGGGCTCCTTCCGAACCTGCGCCGCCGGTACGACGAGGGGAGCTGGGCGGAGCAGTCGGAGCTCGAGCCGTACCGCTCGCTCCGGCCATGCTCGACCTGCCGCGGGCAGCGGCTGAAGCAGCAGAGCCTGTCGGTCAAGGTGAAGGCGCGGACGATCTCGGATTACGTGAACCTGCCGATCGCCGAAGCGCTCGAGGTCTTCGACAGCCTCGTGCTGACCGATCGCGAGGCGATCATCGCCGAGCGGATCCTGAAGGAGATTCAGGATCGGCTGCGATTCCTCAACGACGTCGGCGTCGGCTACCTGACGCTCGGCCGGGGCGCGGCGACGCTGTCCGGCGGCGAAGGCCAGCGCATCCGCCTTGCGACGCAGATCGGCGCGAACCTCACCGGCGTGCTCTACGTCCTCGACGAGCCGTCGATCGGGCTGCATCAGCGCGACAACCGGAGGCTGCTCGCCACCTTGTCGCGTCTGCGCGATCTCGGCAACACCGTCATCGTCGTCGAACACGACGAGGAGACGATTCGCGTCGCCGATTACGTCATCGATCTCGGCCCCGGCGCCGGCGATCTCGGCGGCCACGTGATTTTCCAGGGCACGCCCAAGGCGCTCATGGAGGATCCCGAGTCGATCACCGGCGCGTATCTGATGGGGACGCGGTCGATTCCGACGCCGAAGGCGCGGCGGCCGGCTCTCAAGGGCGAGCTCGTCATCCGCGGCGCGCGAGCGAACAACCTCAAGGGCATCGACGTGAGCATTCCCCTCGGCGTGCTGACGGCGGTGACCGGCGTCAGCGGGTCGGGCAAGTCGACGCTCGTCAACGACATCCTCTACAAGTCGCTCGCGCGCACGCTCTACAAGGCCGGCGACGAGCCGGGCGCGCACGACACGATCGAGGGCATCGCGCTCATCGACAAAGTGATCGAGATCGATCAGTCGCCGATCGGGCGCACGCCACGATCGAATCCGGCCACCTACACGGGCCTCTTCACGTTCATCCGCGATCTGTTCGCGATGATGCCCGACGCCAAGGCCCGCGGCTTCAAACCGGGCCGCTTCTCCTTCAACGTCAAAGGCGGCCGGTGCGAGGCCTGCCAGGGCGACGGCGTGATCGCGATCGAAATGCACTTCCTGCCCGACGTCTACGTGACGTGCGAGCAGTGCAAAGGCCGCCGCTACAACCGGGAGACGCTCGAGATCAAGTACCGCGGCAAGTCGATCGCCGACGTCCTCGAGCTGACAGTCGACCAGGCGGTCCCGCTGCTCGAGAACTTCCCGGCGATTGCGAACAAGCTGCACACACTCCAGGACGTCGGCCTCGGTTACGTCGAGCTCGGACAGTCGGCGACGACGCTCTCGGGCGGAGAGGCGCAGCGGGTGAAGCTCGCCAAGGAGCTCTCGAAGCGCGGCACGGGCCGCACGCTCTACATCCTGGACGAGCCGACCACCGGCCTGCACTTCGAGGACACGCGCAAGCTCCTGGACGTGCTCACGCGGCTCGTCGATCAAGGCAACACGATTGTCGTGATCGAACACAATCTCGACGTGATCAAGTCGGCCGACTACGTCATCGATCTGGGACCCGAGGGCGGAGCCGGCGGCGGCCGCATCGTCGCGGCCGGAACACCAGAGGAAGTGGCCGAGCGCGATCGGTCGGCCACCGGACGCTTCCTGGCGAACCTCTTCTCGCAGGAACGCGCGCGACCAATTCGGTCTCTCACTGGATGATCGTTGTGGTAGAATCGCCACAATTTTGACCGGCACGGCTGTGGTCGGGGTACCACAAAACCACGATCCCGAGTCAGTCTTCTCGTCGCGGCGACTGTCTTCAAGTGATTGTAAATAAGACAATTAGAGAGACGCCCGACGCGTCAGCTCTGCGGGCATCGTCTTTGCTCAGCTCGCTGTGATCTGTCCCCCGTCGCCAAAGAGGCTAATGGACGCACAGCGCACACTACGTCGTCAGATCTCCTGTGTAGGAATCGGGCTCCACTCCGGCAACAAAGTGAATCTCACGCTCAAGCCCGCGGGGGCTGACTTCGGCGTACGTTTCCGCCGAACCGATCTGGGCGATCACGAAGTGCCGGCCACCGTGCAGAACCTGGCAGGCATTCAGCTCGCGACGGGACTGGCCAGCAACGAAGTGTCGGTCGAGACTGTCGAGCACCTGCTCGCGGCGCTCGTCAGCCTCGGCATCGACAACGTCATCGTGGAGCTGAACTCGCCCGAAGTGCCGATCATGGACGGCAGCGCCGCGCCGTTCATCTATCTGATCCACGAAGCGGGCGTGAAGCGGCTGCAGGCGCCGCGGAAGTATTTGAAGATCAGCCGGCCGATCGCGATCTCGCGCGGCGACAAGCGGATCGCGCTGTATCCGTCGGATCACTTCAAGGTCACCTACAGCATCAGCTACGATCATCCGCTGCTGCGGCACCAGTCGCGCACGCTGCGTATCACCGAAGATTCCTTCGTCGAGGAAATCGCGCCGGCCCGCACGTTCACGTTCCTGAAGGACGTGGAGATGCTGCGGCAGAACGGCCTGGCGCTCGGCGGCTCGCTCGACAACGCGATCGTGCTCGGCGAGACCGGCGTCCTCAACAACGCGCTCCGGTTCGAGGACGAGTTCGTCCGCCACAAGATTCTCGATGCGGTCGGCGACCTCGCGCTCGTCGGCTATCCGGTCATCGGCCACCTCGTGGCGCACCGCGCCGGCCACGCGCTCCACACCGAGTTCGCCGGCAGGATTCTGGAAGAGACGCAGGCCTGGCGGCTGGTCGAAGCGCCGTTCGACGCGGCGACGCTCCCGCTGGGCGCAACGGTCAAGCGCGCGGCGCCGCGCCTCGCGAACTGATCATCGCCGGAACCCCGGGTTCCACGTCCGCCTGAGGGCGAGTCCTTTCAGGGCCCGCCTTTCGTGTTTTTGTCACATTTAAAGGCGTAAGCGCTCAGGTGCATATGAAGTGCGAAGTGCGACGTGCGACGTGCGGGGTGCGAGGGTGCGAAGTGCGGGGTGCGAGGTGCGAGGTGGCGAGCGCAGTGCACGTGGCACTTCGCACGTCGCACCTCGCACGCCGCACCCGAGCGTTACTTCTTCGTGAGCTTCTTCATATACGCCTCGAGCTTGTCGTTCTCGTATTTCACCGTATTGAGAAACAGGCTCTCGGCGAGGTAGGTGCGGCGCTCGCTGTCGTCCATCTGCTCGATGAGGTGGTGAATCTCCTTCACCATGTCCTCGAACGACCGTTCGAGCTCGCGCTTGGCGGTCACTTCTCTGTACAACGCTTCCATGACGGCGAGCAAATCGCCGTCGAGCGTAATCGGTGCGCCGGTGGTGGTCTTGATGGTGCGCATGCTAAGCCCCGAAGCTCTTGACGGCGCTTGGCTCGTCGGCGTGTATCTCGATGAAGTTCTGGGCGCCGGTCATCGTCAGCATCGTCTCGACGCGCTTCTGCACGCCGGACAGCTTCAGGTGCCCGCCGGCGTTGTGCACCTGGCGGTACAGATCCATGAGGCAGCCGATGGTCGCGCTGTCGACGTAGGTGACCGGCGTGAGATCGATGAGGATCTCGCGCTTGCCGGTCGCGACCAGGCCGCTGACGGCCGTCGAGAAATCGGAGAGGATCGGGTACATGAGCCGCGTCTCGCCGACGCGGACGACCGAGATGCCGCCGATCTGTTCGGTTTTCACATTCATCAGTAGGCTCCCGTGCGCTTGAGCATCGCCGGGCTTGGACCGAAATCGTCGCCCCGCAGCTTGCGGATCTGACGGGCGAGCTCGGTCCGCCCGCGGTTGATGCGCGACTTGACCGTCCCTTCCGGCAGCCGCAGTTGATCGGCGATTTCCTGGTACGACAGCTCCTGGATGTCGCGCATCAGGACGGCGGTTCGCAGCGTCTCGGGCAGCTCGGCCATCGCCTGTTTCAGCAAGAGGACGCGATCCTGCTGTTCGAGCGCGGCCACCGGACCAGGGTCGCGCGACAGCGGCGACAGGTCGTTCGCGTCCACGTCGCGGTCGATCGTCTCGCGCTCCTTGCGGACGCTGCGATAGTGATCGATGCACAGGTTGCGGCTGATGCTGATCAGCCACGTCTGAAAGTTCGCCCGCCGGTCGAACGTGTCGAGCGACTTGAAAATCTTCAGAAAGATGTCCTGCGTCAGATCCTCGGCCTCGTCGTGCTTGCCGACGAATTTGTACGCGACGTTGAACACCTTCCGCCAATAGAGGCGGACGATTTGTTCCCAGGCGACCTGATCGCCCTGCAGACACCGCTGAATCAGCGTCTCGGTTGCGTCTCCGGGATCCGGCGACATGTGGGTTGAGTAGAATAGCGTATCACGTTGCCCCAACCGACCGGCCCCGCCGGCTTCTTCAGGCAAGCCGACGGAAACCACACTGCCCTCGTCTGCGACGGCGTGCCGCTGACGGCCATCGCGGCTTCCGTCGGAACGCCGGCCTATGTCTACAGCGCCGCGGTGCTGCGCGAGCGGTACCGCGCGATCGACGACGCTTTCGGCGGCTATCCGCACGCGCTCCACTACGCGCTGAAGGCCAACTCGACACTCGCCATCGCGCGGCTGCTGCGCGAGCTCGGCAGTGCCGTGGACGCGAACTCTGTCTGGGAAATCGAGGTCGCGCGCAGGGCGGGCTTCGATCCCTCGCAGATCGTCTTCACGGGCGTCGGCAAGTCGCCGGCGGAGCTCGAGTGCGCAGCCGCGCTCGGCGTGCGGGCCATCAACGTCGAGTCCGCGGGGGAGCTCGCCCGGCTCGAGGCGATCGCCACGCGGCTTGGACGCCGGGTGCGCATCGCGATTCGCGTCAACCCGGACATCGACGCGAAGAGCCATCCGCACATTTCAACCGGCTTGAAGATCAACAAATTCGGCGTCCCCATCGACGATGCCCGCGCGCTGCTGCAGACGCTGACCCAACGGTCGTCGCTGGCCCTGGTCGCGATCCACGTGCACGTCGGCTCGCAGATCACGTCGCTCGATCCGTTGCGACGCGCAGCCGCACTGGCCGCCGATGTCAGCCGCGAGCTTCAGCGGCAGGGGTTTCCCCTCGAGTACGTGGATCTGGGCGGCGGGCTCGGCGTCTCGTACGACGGCGTCGCGGTCCCCTCGGCCGCGGACTACGTCTCGGCGCTCGTCGGTGAAGTGCGCCGCACGTCGCTGCCGATTGTCGTCGAGCCGGGCCGCTCGATCGCTGCACCGGCGGGCGTCCTGCTCGCGCGCGTCGTCGACGTCAAGCCGCGCAGCTCGTCCAGCGAGTTCATCATCATCGATGCCGGCATGACCGAACTGCTGCGCCCCGCGCTGTACAACGCCTACCACCGCATCGAGCCGGTGGACGCGCCGCCGGACGGCGATCATCACTACGAGATCGTCGGACCCGTCTGCGAAAGCAGCGATGTCGTCGGCCGCGACCGCATGCTGCCGGCGCTCGCGCCGGACGCTCTGGTGGCGATCCGCGACGCCGGCGCCTATGGATCGGTGATGGCCTCGAACTACAATCGTCGGCCGCTGCCGCCGGAAGTGCTGGTGGACGGCGGAGCCTGGCGAATCATCAGACGGCGTCAGACGATTGACGATCAGCTCGCGCTCGAAGAGTAATTATCGTTCGAACAGAACGTCGCACGCCGAACGTCGAACGACCGAACGGAGAGTGATGTCGGGCTATCTGATTGCGTTTGAAGGTCTCGATCAGAGCGGCAAGCAGACCCAGGCGGAGCTGCTCCGGGACCGGTTGAAACAGGACGGCCGGAAAGCGCGGTTGGTGTCGTTTCCGGACTACGGCACCTCGATCGGCGAGGAAATCGCGCGCGCGCTGCAGGGTGAACGTGAGTACGGCGCCGACGTGATGCAACTCCTCTATGTCGCGAACCGGTACGAGCGCAAACCGGATCTGCAGCGGTGGCTCGACGGCGGCCTCGTGCTGGTGTGCGACCGCTATACGGCGTCGAGCGTTGCGTATGGCGAGGCGTTCGGTCTCGATCCGGCGTGGCTCTCCGATATGCAGAGGTTCCTGCCGCCGGCCTCGCTCACGATCATGCTCGACATCGCGCCGGAAACGGCGGCCGGGCGAAAGTCTGCCGATCGCGACCGCTACGAACGCGATCTCACGCTGCTCGGGCGCGTGCGCGAGAGCTATCGCCGTCAGGCCGCGGCGGGCGGCTGGGTCGTGCTCGACGGCGAGAGAACGAAGGACACGATAGCCGCCGATGTGTACGAAGCGGCGACACGCGTGCTTTGAACAGGGGCTCGGCGCTCGGCGCTAGGCGCTAGCCCGCATTATTCATGAGCGAGCGAGTTTCTGCTACGGCGGCGCCTCCGAGTGGCGTCGACGAGGATTCCGGTCGGCGGCTGACGGCGGAAACGGTCTGAACGGCGTGGCCGGTGGCTCCGGCGAGTGTCTGGGG
>WNEY01000151.1_pt1 | contig 40776 bp, 44 predicted proteins | sample 5400531 | NCBI WGS metagenome assembly WNEY01 (sample SAMN13153338, study PRJNA577476) | soil metagenome | isolation source: 200 cm saprolite under Douglas fir tree site 1 | place: USA:California | collected 2015-04-18 | reverse complement strand
TGGCTGAAAGGGCGGACGGACTTCGAGCTATACCACGAGGAGAAACTTCGAACTCAATTTAAGGACAGTCTATTTCGCGTGAACCAAGTCCACCTGGGCCGCCTGCGGCCCGACGTGGCTCTCGTCCATGTCGAATGGCGACTGGAAGGGGACCGCGAAGTAGACGGGACGCCACGCCAACCTCGAGAAGGGATCTTCACACAGGTCGTTGTGAAGGACGGGGACTCGTGGAAGATCCGGGCCTCCCATAACACGAACAAGCTCAGGACGCAACCGTCCTCCTAGGCCCTCGCCGAGGGCCACTCAATGCTGGGACAGGCCCCGTCCTAGGTGCGAGACAGGACACGCGCGAAAAATCGAAAGGCAGCCAAGGGTCTCAAATAATGCGAAATGAAGTTGGCTTCCAGCTTTCCGCCCTACGGCATTGCGCCTCGTGGGCTAAGGCCGCTACCGAGGTTGCATTCCCGTGAAGAAGGCTGCTAGTTCGCGATGACAATCGGCTGCCCGATTGTCACCAACGTCATTCGAATTCCGGTGTGTCGGCCCGCGCCGTTCCGAGCAGACATTGGCGATCCGCAAGCGCCTAGCGAAACCCCGTCAGCTCGGCCACGATTTTCTTGATGAGTAAGTGGGTCCGTCCGGATTTGAACCGGAGTCGCCAGCACCCCAAGCTGGTAGGATTTCTTGTGAGCCGGGGCGAGCCCCGCGCCCAAACCAAGCTACCCCACGGACCCGCGGCGCCGTCGAAGGACTGCGGACGTAAAAATGCTTCCCCGGCCGTTCATCCGAACGGCAGCACTTCGTCGATGAGCTCCGCGTGGGACAGGATCATCCGGCGGCAACAATACCGTTTCAGGCCGAGTTCATCGAGGACCTTCCTCGGCTCCTCGCCCTGGCGCGTCCGCTCGACGAAGGTCGGGAATGCGCTCCCGACGACTTTGCCACAAGTGAAACATCGGACCGGGATGATCATGCCCTCACCGATACGACTTCTGCCGTTTCTTCCGCGCGCCTCGGCCGAGTGGTTTCTTCGGCAGCTTCCGACGCGTGTCCGGGACGATCAACGTCCGATCGTACTCGCGGAAGAGCGTCTCCAGTTCGTTGTCGTTCAGGTACTGGACGAGCCCGCGGGCGATTGCCGTGCGCACCGCGTCCGCCTGGCCCATGATGCCGCCCCCCTGGACGTTCACATCGATATCGATCGAGTCAACCTTCCTCCCGGCGAGCTTCAAGGGCTCGAGGATCTTCAGGCGGCCGAGTTCGAATGGGTAGATCTCAACCGGGACGCTGTTGATCCGGACGACGCCGCGCCCTTTCGTCAAGGTCGCGCGGGCCACGGCGGTCTTCCGCTTTCCGCTCGCCACGATCGCCTTCACGGGGAGACCTCGAACTTGGATCCTAAGAGTCTCGAGATCTCCCCGAGGCTGATGTACGGCCCCTGGGGTGGTCGCTTCGCCACCTCGACGATTTCGAGGGGCTTGTCCTTGTACGCGTCCGGCAGGGACAGGAACACCCGGAGGCGCTTGAGCGCCTCCCGACCCCGCGGCTGCTGGTATGGCATCATGCGGGAGATCGTCCGGCGCAGGATCATGTCAGGCCTCCGCGGATAATTCGGCCCGATGCCTCGCATCCGGCTCGCGGTGCTCCCGCGTGCGTGCCGCGCGCGGTACTCTTCGAACACGACCTGCTTGCGGCCGGTGACGATCGCCTTCTCCGCGTTCACGACGATGATATCCTCCCCGTTCAGGAGGCGCTTCGCGAGGATCGAGGCGAGGCGGCCCACCACGTGACCGGTTGCATCGATTGTCGCCATCGTCACCCCATGATCCGGATCCCGGAGCCTTTCGGATTCTGGACCGCGAGCTCGAGGAGGGATACCGCCTTTCCGCCCGCGGCCTCGATTTTCTTCCGCGCCGCGCCGGACGCCCGGAACGCCGCGACGGTCACCGGCGTCGAGATTTCGCCTGTGCCCAAGATGACGCCCGGCACCACGACTTGCTCCCCCTTCGTCGCATAGCGGCTCAGCCGGGAGAGGTTGACCTCGGACCAGTTCTTGCGGGACCGCTCGAGCCGATCCGCCACGTCCCGCCAGATCGCGGACCCCGCCTCGCGGGAAACATCCCGGAGTTCCTTGACCACGCGTTGGAGGTTAGGGTTCGTCTTGGAGGTCTTGGCCATGGAAAACGGGCCTCGGCCTCGCGTTGTAAAGTTGGGAGCGATTTAAACGTTTGGATGAACTACTGTCGGCGGGGGCGGATTCGCAACCGCTTGGCATGGTCCGGGTGAGCTTGACCGCCGCCAATTCTCGCCCCGGCCCAACGCCCGACCGCAGGCACAAAAGTACTAATATCAGGGCCTACAGAATAATAGTGGTTGCGGGTTCGTCCCCGGGCGGTGCAGAGGTGATCCGTTTTGGTCCGTCGGGCATCCCCTTGTCGTGCAAAGGCCGCACGTTGCGGGACGGCATCGAAGACATCCACAACTTGGGCTTGACGGCGATGGAAGTCCAACTGGTCCGGGTGAACCTGAACGAGCGGTATGCAGCCGACGAGGACCTCGGCCGAACGCCGCGGGAGATCCCGAGTGAGCTCGTCGTCCAGATTGGCCGCAAGGAGGACCGCAAGGAGGTCCTCGTGTCGTCCCTCGACGAGAAGATCGAGAAAGGGGACGTCTTGTACAGCCTCGCCTCGGGGATCGCCGGAGACTACCACGAACTCGAGGAACTCGGCACACTCGCTCGGGAACTCGACATCGAGCTCTCGCTGCACACGCCGTACTACATGGACCTCGCCGACGCAGATGGCCTTTCGCAGAAGAGCGTCCAGAGCGTCATCTGGGGCGGCATGCTCGCGGCGGCGATGGGCGCTCCGATCGTCGTAACGCACTTGGGCATGTTCGGCGAGCTCGAGCCGAAGGAGGCGATGAACCGGATCGCGAAGAACTTGCGTGCGATCCGGGACGCGTACAAGAAAGGGAAGATCAAGTCTCGACTCGGCATCGAGGCGAGCGGGCGTCAGGAGGTCGTCGGCAGCCTCGACGAGATCCTCAGCCTAGTCAAGAATGCGAAGGGGATCCTGCCCGTCCTGAATTTCGCTCACGTCCACGCCCGCGGTTTCGGGCTCTTCAAGCGGCCCGAAGATTTCGACGACGTCCTGTCGAAGGTCGAGAAGGCCTCCGATGGTGGACACATCCACGCGCATTTCAGCGGGGTCGAGCACGCCGACGGGAACGAGTTGCGGTACACGCCGATCAAGAAAGGCGACCTTCGGTTCGAGCCTCTAGCCGAATGTCTGCTCGACGACGACTACGATCTGACGATTGTCTCGTCGTCGCCGCTCCTCGAGCACGATGCGATGTACATGAAGGTCATCCTGGAGCGGGTGTTGGCGAAGCGGCTCATGCGCCCGACGAAGCCCGAGAAGCCGGAGAGAGAGAAGGAGGAGAAGGGGGCAAGACGCCGGTGAAACGCGGCGCGTCCGCAGCGGCGAACGCGACCACGGCCGCGGAGTCGACGGCCTATCTTCTCGAGAACCTCGCGCGGATCCTCGCGGTCGAGCGATCCAAGGAAATCGGCGACTCGGTGGGCATCCTGACGTCCGCGAAGAAGCTGTTCGTGTACGGCGTCGGTCGGAGCGGCCTCGCGGCGCGAGCCTTCGCGATGCGAATGGTCCAGCTCGGGATCGACTGCTACTTCATCGGGGAAACGATCACGCCGGTCGTCAGCGACGGCGACGCGGTCCTGATCGTGTCGAACACGGGCTCGACGATGAGCGCGATCCAGGTGGCGAACATCGCGCGACGGGTTGGCGCGAAGGTGATCTCCGTCACCGGCCACCGAACCTCGAAGTTGGGCCACGCGAGCAACGTGGTCCTGTTGATCCACGCGGACGAGGCGACCGCACAAGCCCGACTCGCCCCCCTCGGCACGTTGTTCGAGGACGCGACGGTCCTCCTCCTGGACGGCCTCGTGGCCCAGGTCATGGAGCGACTGGGACAGACGGAGGCGGACATGCGGGGCCGCCACGCAATCATGGTCTGACCCGGGCGGGACGATGGCCGAACTCAGTCGTGCGATGATCGTCTTCGGAAAAGCGTACGTGGTGGCGGTCCTCGCGCTCGGAATCCTCGCGCTCGTTGCCTCGCGGTTCGTGACGATCGACGCGCTCGCCTTGTACCGGCTCCTCCTCGGCTTCATGGGCATCGGGTACGTGTTCGCCTCGATCCTCTCGTGGACCGGTTTCGGGAATCTCTATCGGTATTCGCCGACGCTGTTCGTCGGCTCCCACAGCTACCGACGGACGATGGCGACGATCGCGAAAGAGGGCCGGGATCGCGGCTCGCTCGGAATCGGCATCTTCTTCGGGCTCGCATTGCTCGGCTCGGCCTTGGCACTCTTTGGATGGATCTTCGCGGGCTTGGTCCTCGCCGCGGCGATTGGTGCTGTCTTCCTCCTCCGATTGTTCGAGAAGCCGCCCGCGAAGTCCGCGTGAGAGCCGCGAGTCTTTATCCCCTCGGCCGGAATACGCGGCCCGAAATGCCCGAGGACTTCGTGGTCACCCCTTGGGACGTGAAAGGGACGGTCGATTACGACCGGCTCGTAACCCAGTTCGGAACGGAGCGCCTCACGCCGGAGCTACTCGGGCGAATCCGGAAAAACGCGGGCGAGCTCCACCCGATGCTCCGGCGGGGCGTCTTCTACAGTCACCGCGACCTGACCGGGATCCTCGACCGGTATGAGAACGGAGAAAAGTTCGCCCTGTACACAGGCCGCGGCCCCTCGAGCGGGATCCACATCGGACACATGCTCCCGTGGTTCCTCACGAAGTGGATTCAGGAGAAGTTCCGCGCCAAGCTGTATTTTCAAATCACGGATGACGAGAAGTTCCTCTTCAAAGACTTCGACGACCTCCACGATGCGACGACGGTCGGATACGAGAACATCCTGGACATCATCGCGATGGGCTTCGACAAGAAGCTGACCCGGATTTTCATTGACACGGAGTATATCCACCACCTGTATCCGATTGCGGTGGAAGTCGCGAAGCGAATCACGTACTCGACGACGCAAGCCGTGTTCGGATTCGAGAACGCGAACAATATCGGCGAAATCTTCTACACGAGCATCCAAGCGGCGCCCGCGTTCCTCCCCACGGTCGAGGAAGGGAAGGACGTCCCCGTCCTCATCCCGTGTGGGATCGACCAGGACCCGCACTTCCGCGTCGCACGGGACGTCGCCCCGAAGCTTGGATATCCGAAGCCGGCGTTGATTCACAACAAGCTGCTCCCGAGCCTCCTCGGCCCCGGCGGGAAGATGTCCGCCTCGATCCCGGAGTCGAGCATCTTCACGACGGACACGGAGGCACAGGCGAAGAAGAAAGTCATGAACGCCTTCACCGGTGGGCGCGCGACGGTCGAGGAGCAGCGACGCCTCGGGGCGAACCCATACATCTGCTCGATTTTCGCGCAGTACAATTACATCTTCGAGCCGGACGACGGCCACCTCGCCGAAGTCGAGCGGACGTGCAAATCGGGGGAGCGGCTGTGCGGCGACTGCAAGGCGGAGCTCTGGGAGAAGATCCGACCGTGGCTCAAGGCGCACCACGCAGCCCGCGAAAAGGCGAAGGACCGCGTCGAAGAGTTCGTCATCCGCGATTGATCAGGCGAAACCGCGCGTGACTCGAAATCCGTTGTCGAAGACGAGGGCGTGATAGCCAGTGTCGTGCCGCGTCCCGCGCATCTTGACGACCCGGAGCTGGCGTTGCATCCCGAACTCGCCCTGCCGGACGAGCCGCAGATGGACAATCCCGTCGACCAGGTAGTCCTCTTTGTGCTTGGCGTACGCCGCGCGGCGGGGGTCGGCCCCGATGATTCGGTCCGCGGGGAGTTCCCCGAGTAGGAAGGTGGTGCACCCGAGGTCGCGGATCCAGCGGATCAGCGAGAACATCTCCCGACGGGGCTCTCGGAACTTCGCGAGGATCTCGAGGGCGTCGAGGGAATCGAGCACGAGGACTCGGTAGTCGAACGACTTGCGAATCCCTTGGGTGTAGAGCTTGAACAAATCCATCCACGGTTGCTCCGCGGAGCCTGTCAGCTTTTTCCGGAGTGTGCCCAAGTCAAGGATGCTCAACTTGCCGCCCGTATCGTCGAGGCGATATCCCAACCCCTCCGTGTGGTCCAGCAGGCTCGCGCGGTTCTGCTCGAGGGACACATACAGGCCCCGGACGCCTTCGAGGGCACGGGCGTGGAGGACGTGGTAGGTGAGGGATGTCTTCATCGTGCCGGGCGCGCCGGAGACCAGGACGATGTTGCCCTCCGGGACGCCGCCTCCCAGGATTTCGTCGAGGCCGTCGACGTTCGTGGGCAGGCGCTTCATCGGTTCGCCTCCACGATTAACTCGAGCCGCCGTCGAATCGACTCGATTTGCTGCTGAATTCGGTCCTTCTCCTCCGGGATATCGACGACATTGGAAAGGCTCCCGAGGTCGATGCTCGCCCGATCCGCGATTCGCGCGAGGTCCGCTCGATTGAGATCCTCGGGCCGCTTACTGAGCCGCGCGAGCTGGGCCCGGAGCAGGCTCTCGCCCGCGTCCCCGAACTGCTCGACAAACGCCGCCTTCGCCTGTTCGAACAGAGGCTCGCGCTCGCTGAGTTGGTCCGCGGCGGCGAAAAGCTCCTCCATCTCCTTTCCCTTCCAGTATTCGGCCGCGGTGACGAGCAGTTCCGTCTCCGTTTGGGAGGAGGTGCGCGACGGCCACTTCCCCCGGGCCGCTTCCACCGCCCCTTGATCCGCGAAGGCGCGCATCGCGCTCGCGACGGCTTCGAGCTGGGTCCGTAAGCCGTGTCCCGCGGTCCCCGCGACGACGCCGGACAGTTCGGCAAAAGCCCCTTGAAGGAATGCGATAAACATGGTCACATGATCTGGCGTGAGGTCCTCCCGCCGCAACCCGTGGGAGCGACAGAACGCGGCGAGCAGGCGGGCTCCGCCCCCGCCAAAAGACTGGGCGAGGATTGCCTCGATCTCTTGCGCCGGGTCCGGGAGCGTCCACCAAGAGAATTGAAGATCTGCGAGGGAACGCCGCTCCGAATCCGTAAGACGGGACGTTGAAACGATGACTGTCGAGCCGGTGCTGCGCGCGACGTGTCGCAGCCGGACCGCCACCTCGAGCGCGGGCGCCCACTCGGAAAGCACCGCCAGATCCGCGAGCCCCTCGAGGACGACGAGGCCGCCTCGTGTCGAACCGAGGAACTCGGAGGCGGTTGTGAGCGCCTGGACCGCTGCGTTCCGGGATGGCGCGATTGTGGCGTGCGCGACTCCGCTCGGAGTCGAGGCAGGCGGCGTCCTGCCGATGACAAGGGTCGCACGGCCATCCGCCGATTCCCCTCGCGCCGCGTGGACTGCATACTTGGGACGCAGCTCTTCGAACGCGATGACATCACCGGAAGGGATTCGGCCGGGGCCTGTTCGCGCTCTGGCGGGCCGAGGGGAGATCGGGAACGGGTCTGCCTGAAGCGCGACGAGGGCGAAGCACGCCAGGGCGAACGGCGATGCGAGGTTCGCCCCCGCGAGGGCTGTCCCTCGTAGGACGTCGATCTCGTACGAGTAGACGGGCCCCGCGATGATCAGAGAGACGACTCCCAGGATGAGCCAGAACGCTTGGGTCCCGAGGAGCCGGCTGGTAGTGCGTGCGTAGATCGATTCCGCGAGGGCGATTCCGATGCAGACAACAAGGAATCCGCCAACGGCATTGCCATCGTATGCGCTGGCGGGCGTCCACCCGGCAACCGGCGCGAGGGCGGTAAGCCCGGGGACCGGCACGAGCAACAGAAACGCGATCGATCGTCTCCGAGTCAACGTCTCGCCGTGAATCAGGCTGAGGACGAGGATTGCCGTCAGGGCGTCCGCGAGAAGCATGACTCCAAGGACGACAGTCCCATCCAGCGAGCCGAGGACATGCTCGTTTGTCCCAACGTATCCGGCGCCGAGCACGAGATAGGACAGCGCGCAGGCTGCGAACGTGGCCTGGAGCCAAGGTCGTCGCCCTCGGAGTCCGACGAAGGCGATGAGCCATGCGTCGACCACAATGCCGGCGAGGACCTCAACGCTCGAGAGGTTCAACGGCCGACCCCCAGCGCATGGACCTGCACGATCGTGACGACATCCGAGGGACGCCATCCCCACCGCGCGGTCCCCGCGTCGCGGAGTTCGGCTGCGGACCGGAACCCCGCTTGCCGGGCGTCTTCCTCCGTGAGGTCCGAGACGTACGCGCGGCGCGCGTCTTCGATGAGGAACCGGCCGAACTCGGGGCCCGTCTCGTACTTCGCGCGGACCGTATAGCCGACGCCCGGGATCGACGAGCGTGCGGCCGGGCGGACGACGAGGCGCGCGAGGTCCTTGAGGAGACGATCTCCCTCCTCGACGGAGACCGCGAGTTCGCCCCGTGGCCGGCCCCGCGGCAATTCGCCGGAGAGCGCGAGGCGCGCGGCCCAGATCACGAGAAACGTGACGACCCCGCCGATAATCAGGAGGTTCGCGAACCCGATCTGGTAGAACTCGCGGTGGAACCAGAACCCCGCGACGAGGACGAGGGAGAGCAGAAATAGGAACGCGGATCGGATCACGAGGGTGCGCAACCGGTCGCGCATCGAATCACCCGATTGCCCGCGCGACCTCGAACCGCCCGTTTTCGAAGAGGAGGGTGTGGTCGTCGCTGTTCTGGTTCACGCTCCGCATCTTCGCGCATTGAACGCGTCGTTGGAATGCCATCTCCGAGATCGGCTCCAGGCGCAGGTGGATGATCCCATCCGCCAGGAACTCCTCCTCCAGGGCCGTCGGGGGCGCCTCGAGCGCAGGCTCTTCCGAGATGAGGAAGCTCGTGACCCCGAGGTCCCGAAGCCACTCGAACAACCCAAAGGTCTCGGCCCGGCGGTCCGCGAACTCGAGGATCAGCTCTAGCGCGTCCCACGAGTCGATGGCGAGGAGACCGAAGTTCCGCTTCTTGCGCAGCTCGAGGATTTTTCCCTTCAAGACGGCGAGGAGCGCTTCGCCGGGGGTCGCGGTCTCCGGGGACAACGCGCCGACTTTGGCGATCATCTCCTCGAGGTACTGACGGCCGCGGCTCAGGTCGAGGATCGGGAGCGCGTCGGAAACCGACGTCGCCTTGAGGCCGAGCGAGGCGATGTGTTCGAGGAGGCCGCCCGCGCTCTGTTCGAGGGTCACGTACAGGCCCGGCGTCCCTTCGAGCGCGTTGTGGTACAGGACGTAGTACGCGAGGGACGACTTCATCGTCCCGCTAGCCCCGCGGATGAGGACCACGTGACCTTGGGGGATCCCGCCTCGGAGGACGTCTTCGTCGAAGCCTCGGATGTGCGTCTTGACGAAGGCCCGCGTCATCGCCTTGCCCTCACGAGCTCATCGCCCGCGTGACCCGGAAATGTCCGTCGTCGATGTCCATCACGAGGTAGCCGGTCTCGTGTTTCGTCCCGCGCATCTTGACGACCCGGAGCCGTCGTTGTGCGGTGAGGTCCGTGACGAAGTGCATGCGGAGGTGGACGACGCCGTCCGCGAGGAAGTCCTCGTCCCATCGGCCTTGGAGGACGTGCCCGGCGATGAGCCAATCGGGCCGTTCCGTGACCAGGAAGCTCGTGACCCCGAGGTCCCGCAGCCATTCGAACAATCGGTACACCTCGCGCCGGCGGTCCTTGAACTTTGCAAGGACTTCGAGCGCCTCGAGCGAGTCGATCACGATCAGGTCGAGTCCCCGCTGTTCCTTGATCGATCGGATCGCAGCTTGGAGGCTCGCCAGCCAGTCCGTCTTCTCGGCGAAGAGGTTCTTCGCGGTCCTCGGATCGAGGATGACGAGAGACCCCTTCGGGACTTTGAGTGGGAGGCCGAGGCCGCTCATCTGCTTGAGCAAGCTCGATGCGCGTTCCTCCAGGCTCAGATACAGGCCGTGGAGACCCTCTCGAACGGCATTCTGAACGATGATCGAGAATCCAAGGGACGATTTCATCGTGCCGGGGGCGCCCTCGATGAGGACGACGTGGCCGTGCGGAATCCCCCCTTCCAATGTCTCGTCGAGGCCGTCAACGAAAGTCCGGACGCGCCCGTAGGCGGTCTCGGCCGCCTTCGGGGGAGGCGCTCGGACTGCCTTCGACGGTTCGGGAGCGGTCGCTTCTAGGGTGAATGCGTTCTCCATCTCGTCGAGGATGTCGCGTTCGTGGGCCGTCATGGACGGATTCGATGGTTCCGTCGGCGTCGCGGCCGGAGCGGCGACCGCGGACGACTCGGTCGGAGCCGGGGTCGGCCTCAACTTCGACTCGAGCTCCTGCCGTTTCACCGAGGCGAGGCGATGGTCGGGGCGAAGCTCGAGTACTTTCGCGAAGCTCTTTGAGGCTTCCGCGAGGTTCTGGAGCGCCTCCAAGACCATGCCGCGCTCGACCCATGTGTCGACGAGCTGCGGGTGGAGCATCGTGGCGCGCTCCAAGACCGCCGCCGCGCCGGGCAAGTCGTCGAGCACGCCGAGGATACGTCCGAGTCCAATCCAGCCTTGGTCGTCTTTCGGGCTCAGCTCAAGGGCGCGCAGGTAGCCGACCGCCGCTTTGTACGGCCGATTGAGGCGCAGATACGCTTCGGCGAGGAGGATCCACAAGCGCCGGTCTTCGTCGTCGCGGGAGATGCCTTTGAGGAGCGGCTCGATCGCCTGTTCGAACCGAGACTCCCGGAGGAATCCAACGGCGGTCTGGAGGTACGTCGCCGCCTCCTGTTTCGCTTGCGGCGTTGGCGGCTTGCGGCCCGGCGCAGGAACGTACGGCTTGAATCGGTGGCCTTGCGCCTGTGCTTTCGCGCGGATTCGATCCACCGCGGCAGCGATCAGATCCGAGTGGTCCTCAACCTCCGACTCGGCCAGAGCGACGGTTTCGGGCGGATTGCTATCCGGCCCGGAGGACTTTGCTGGTGGTCCGGGTTTCTTCGGGACCTCTCCGAGGATGGCGGTGAAAACCTCGCCGCCCATCACGCGCTGCAGTACGACCGGAGGGCCCGAGGGAGGCCGGTCGTCCCCCGCGCGGAGCTTCCGTCCGCACACCCGACAGTTGAACGCATCCGGTTTGTTCGGGGATGCGCAGGTCGGGCACGGGATCGTATTCGGCATGGACCACCTACGGACTGATGACGGGCGTGACTTGGAATCGCCCATCCTCGAAGACGAGCGCCGAGAATCCCGTCCTATGGTGCGAGCCGCGCATCTTCAGGATCCGGACCCGCCGCTGGACCTCGACGTCCGAGATCGGGTGCATCTTGAGCTCGAGGATCCCGTCCGCGAGGAACGTCTCGTCCCGCCGGGGTTGCGGCGGCTCGAGCCCGAGGAATGGGGCGTCGGACGACGCCTCCGCGAGGACGAGGGTCGTCCCGCCTAGGTCCCGCAGCCACTCGAAGAACCGGAACAGTTCCGTTCGCCGGTCCTCGAACTTCGCGAGGACCTCGAGCGCCTCGAGCGAGTCGATGACCAGGAGGTCCACGCCGTCAATGTCCTTCTTCGTCGTCAGCGTGCGGCGGAGGAACTCCATCCACGGCTTCGTCGAGCCCTTGCCGACCTCTTTCTGGATCGTGCCGACGTCGACGATGTGCACGTCGCCGCGTACCGCCTCGACGTCGAAGCCCATCGAGGCCATTTGCCGCTCCAAGCTCGGGCGGGTCTGCTCCAGAGACACGTACAGGCACTTCGCATGCAGCTGCCGCGCGTTCCCGTGGAGGATCGCGTACGTCAAGGTCGACTTCATTGTCCCCGGCAGGCCGGAAACGAGGATGACGTGGCCGAGCGGAAGGCCACCGCCCAGCAGCTCGTCGAGCCCGTCGATGAACGTGGGGATTTTCTTCGGCTCCAAGGCAGGCTACCCCCAACGCGTCCGGGAGAGCGTGATTCGACACGGACGACCGAACCGTTCGAGTTTCCAATCGAAGTCCGACTCGAGCCGGATCCGGAGCATCTCTGCGAGCGCGAACGCCCGGATGCAGTGGACGGGAAGCCGTTCGTCGTGGCGCATCGTGCACACGCGGCGGTACGGGCACATGTCTCCGATCTCCGCGTGGACCGTTTCTGCATCCCCCCGAAACACGGAGTCCGACGTCGTGAAGAGGCCCTCCTCGTCAATCGACTTCGTGTACTGTTGGCAGGCCTCCGTGGCGTTCGCGGAGGGCTGGAACCGAGGGAAGTTGATCAGCAGGTACTTGCGGAGTCCTTCTTCCTCCACGGTCCGCAGGAAGAGAGGAGCATTTCCGAGCGATTCCGCGGCCCGCAGCATCCCGTAGACGAAGAATTCCACTAAGCGGTGGAGGCCCTCCTTAGTCGCCGGCATTGGGCTCCCTCACGCGGACGTTCATTCGCGACCTCCGCCTCGCAGGATCGTCTCCACTTGTCTCGCGGCACGTTCCATCGCCATGAGCACCAATCCCAAGTTCGCGTCATCGTAGACGAGGGCCACGAGGAGCGCCTCGTCCCCCGCACCGAGGCTCAGGAGCTTCCCTTCGTCCGACTCGATGATCGCGCGGACAAAACGGCCTTGGTCGAGCTGGACCGTCGCCATCTCTGAGGTGCCGACGATCGCGGCCGTCATCGCGGCGACGATCTTCGGATCCACGCCCTCGGGAAGCGTGTGCGTCACCACGAGCCCGTCTCGTCGCACGACCGCCGCCGACTTGATGTCCGTCACTCGGGACAACTCATCGATTGTCTCCTCGAGGCGGCCCCAGACATCTCTCACGCCGAGACCTCCACCGTTTTCAGGATGTCCGCGATCGACTGGACCGCCTTGTCGACGCTGAGCAGGACGAGGCCCATGTTCGCCTCGTTGCGGACCATCGTCACAAGGATCGCCTCTTCTCCCGCGCCCATGGCCATCATCTTCCCGATCGGGGTGTCGACGATCGAGGAGTTGAACGACCCGAGGCCCATTTCGACCACCGCCATCTCCGACGTGCCGACAATCGCGGCCGCCATCGCTGCGATCTTCTTCGGGTCCATCGTCTTCGGAAGTGCGTGGGCGATGAGGATGCCGTCCCGTCGGGCGACCGTCGCGCCGAGCACTGCCGGAAGCCTCCGAAGTTCCGCGAGGATCGCTTGGAGCCGTCGTGTGACGTCGGCGAGCATCACCGCACCCCGATGATCATCTCGGCGAGGATCAGGAGGGCGTCCCGCACGCCCTTGTTCTCCGTCGCAACGGTGGGGATGACGGGCACCTCGGAGGGCAGGCCCATCCGGTGCGCGATCTCGTCCGGCGGCAGCGCGCCTTCCAAATCGCTCTTGTTCGCGAGGATGACGTACGGAATCCGAGGCCCGACCAGGTCGAGCATTTGTTTGGCCCGCGCGAGTTCCTCGGGGTGGTTCGCGTCGACGACGAGGAGGACCCCGCTTACCTCCCGGGCGAAGATCTTGAAGATGAATTCGAATCGTTCTTGGCCTGGCGTCCCGAAAATCTCCGCTTCGATTCCTGTGACGTTCACATTTCCGTAGTCGAATGCGACCGTGGTCCCCATCCGGTCGATGCTGATCGATTTCTCGGACAGCGCCTTGACGACCGTCGATTTCCCGGCATTGAACGGCCCCGTCACGAGGATCCGCGGGAAGTACACGGTGAGCCCGACGAGGTCCCTGAACGCGTACGGAATCCAGTTCGTCCGAATCCCGTCCGAGGCCATCTGCGAGATCCGCATCGAGTTCCGGACAATCCCGCCGCGGACCGAGGACTGGAACTCGACCACGAAGTCGGACATCGCCCGGATATCCTCCAGGTCCCGCTCCACCAGCGTCCAGTTGATGAACAGGAAACAGATCACGGCCCCGGTGGCCCGGGCGGCGTCGATCAGCTCACGCCAGAGCCGGAGGACGTCCTCCTTCGGGAAGCGGTCCATCAGGAATTCCATCGAGTCGACGACAATCCGCGCGGGGCGTTCCGCCTCCGTGGCGGCGATGATCGTCTTGCGAATATTCTCGAGGCTGTCGATGTCGTCGATGTGGTATCTCTCCCGGCTCGGGAGCAACAGTTGGGACGACGTCGCATCGACGAGGACGAGCCGCGTCGAGTCCGAGGGGCCGAAGCGTTTCAGCTCCCCGCGCGCGAGCTGCGGGGCGCGGAAGAAGTCTACGTAGAGCGACGTTTCCCCGGCCTTCACGCCTTGAATCGCAAAATTCTCGCCGAAGAGGCGCTTCTCCGTCGGCTTGTCGCTGAACAGGAGGAGCGTCGAGGGGCGCGGGAACCCTCCCTGGAGCCGGTCGTCGAGGACCTGGATCCCGGTCTTCGCGCGCGGTGTCGTGGCGCGCGGCGGGGCCTGCATCATAGCCGGACCACCGCTTCCGGGAGCTGCACGAACGGGTGCCAGGCGGCGTCGACCTGGTAGCCCCGCATGTGGTGGACGCGCATCTCGGGGCCCATCGTGTCCGTGAAGCGCATCTCCACGACGCCGTCCACGAGCGACCGGAGGAGGTTCATCGTCATCGGTTCGTGCACGCCCTCCTGGACCGCGTACAGGATGAACCCGAGGTTCGACTTCACCCGCGCCGTCACAATCTGGAAGAACTTCGCGATCGCCTGGGGAGAGTTATGAAGGAAGAGCGTGGACACGGAGTAGAAGTAGATTCGGACCGGCGTCCCGAGTTCCTGGCCCGCCTTGCTCATCGCCATCCCGATTCCCTCGAGGTTGCTGAAGCTCGAGACGAGGAACGTCTTCTTGCCCGTCGCCGCCTCGGGGCGCTCCGACGAGGTCGCGCTGTAGCAGTCGACGAAGACGAACGTCTTGCCTTCGGCGGCCTCGAGGTCGAGGTGCAACGCCTTGGCCCGCGCGCGGATCTCGTTCGGCGGGAGGTCCAGCGTGACGAAGGCAACCCGTTCCCCGACGCGGAGGTCTTCGCGGATTCGCGCGATGAGGTACTCGAACTTCCCGACGCCGGGCGGGCCGCTGAGGAGGATCGAGTAGTTCGAAGGGAATCGGTCCTCCATTCAGGGCACCTCGGTCCGGGCTTCCGCTCGTCCGCTCGAAGGCGTCGGCTGATGCACCGGGCCGCTCGATGTTCCGTTTTGTCATATATAGGACGTGCCGTAGTTCTCAAGGCTGAGAATCCCCGCGCCACCGGGAGGGAAACGGGCCTGCGGGTCGCGACAAAAACATATAACGAGATGGTCCCATGCGGCGCGGGATGCCTCCCTCGGCGACGGAGCTCAGCTATCTTGAAAAGAAGGTGCTCCTGGCCCTCGAGAAGCGGATGAAGGCGTCACCCGAGGAAATTCGTACCGCGGGAAAGTTCCGCGAACTCGTCGAGGTCATGAACGCGGCGTCGTGGTTGCAGGCGAAAGGCCTCGTCACGATGAAGGAGCGAATCGCGCACTCGTACCGACTCACGAAGCCCGAGGTTGCCCGGCGCCCGTTGCCGGAGCGGAAAGCCCTCAAGGCCGCGATGAAGGCGGGAGGACGCATTGCGGTGCCGAAGCTCAAGTCCGCCTGCCAGTTCGACGAATCCGAGCTCGCGGTCGCCCTCGGTTGGCTCCGGAGAAAAGGATGGGCCGACGTCACGAAAGGTCCGGAGGGCAGCTTCGTCGTCGTCGCGCCCGCAGGCAAGGCGGCCGCGGCTTCGAAGTCACCCGACGAGGTCCTGCTCGCCCGGCTCTCGAAAGGAGAGCTTCCGGAGGAGGCGATTGACCCCCACGTCCTCCGCGAGCTGAAATCGCGACGGGAGCTCGTGAAGGAGCGGGAATCCGCGCAGCGCGAGGTCGCCTTGACCGCTGCGGGCCAGAAGGTCCTCGCCGCCGGGATCGAACTCAAAGAGGAGGTCGCCCAGCCGACGACCGATCTCCTGCAGTCCGGTCGATGGCGCGACGTCGACTTCCGTCGGTACGACACGAGGGCGTTCGCCCCGCTCATCCACCCGGGGAAGCGGCACATCCTGAGCGCCTACATCGAGAAGGTCCGGCGGATCTTCCTGAGCATGGGCTTCACGGAGATCGAGGGCGCCTTCGTCCTCCCGGCGTTCTGGAATTTCGACGCCCTCTTCCAGCCGCAAGACCACCCGGCGCGAGATGAGCTCGACACGTTCTACCTCTCGAAGCCCGCGACGATGCCCCTTCCCGACGAGGACGTCGTACGCCGGGTCGCGAACGTCCACGAGACCGGCGGCGGGACCGGCAGCACGGGATGGCGGTACGAATGGGACCGCAAGGAGGCGGAGCGCGCGGTCCTCCGTTCGCACACGACCCCGATCACGCTGAAATGGTTGGCCGAGCATCCGGAGCCGCCGCAGAAAGCGTTCGTCGTAGGACGGGTCTTCCGTCCCGACGCGGTTGACTGGACGCACCTTCCCGAATTCCACCAGATCGAAGGCGTCGTGATGGAGGACGGAGCGAACCTGGCGCAGCTGATCGGGATCATCGAGGAGTTCTACCGTCGGCTCGGCTTCACCCGCGCGAAGTTCCGGCCCGGCTATTTCCCGTACACGGAGCCGAGCATGGAGCCGGAGGTCCAGCGGCCGGACGGTCGCTGGATGGAGCTCGGCGGGAGCGGGATTTTCCGGCCCGAGGTCACCGAGCCGCTCGGCCTGAAGGCGCCCGTCCTCGCATGGGGCTTGGGCCTCGAGCGCGTGATCATGGCCGTCGAAGGCATCACGGACATCCGGCAGCTGTACCTCAGCGATCTCGACTGGCTCCGAGACCACCGCGCGATCTTGTGAGGCCGCGGCATCCCGAATGAGAATCGCGAGCGAATCTTTATTTGCGCACCGAGAATCTGCGGCGCGGTCGTCCTATGCCCTCTGCCGCCGAAGCCGATGTCACCGCGGGCGAGCAGGCCCTCGGACAACTCGATTACGATTCCGCCTACAAGCACTTCGACAAAGCGACGAAGGCGGATCCGAAGAACGCGGTCGCGTTTTTCGGGAAAGCGGAAGCCGCCCTCGGCGTGCCGAAGGTCGAGGCGGAGGAGATCCTCGGCCTCTACAAGAAGGCGATCGAGCTGGACGGCGAGAATCCCCAGTATCGGGACGCGCTCGCGTCGTTTTGCGTCGATTTGGGGCGGTTCAACGAGGCGGAGGAGCAGTACAACGCCGCGGCGAGGTTGGACGAGGAGAACGCCCCGTTCTACTGGTCGGAGTTCGCGATCCAGTACGCGCGCAAGGCGCCCGTGGTCATGGAGCAGTTCCTCGACGACAAGACGCGGGACATGATCCGACAGAAAGCGCTCACGTATGCCTTGAAAGCGCTCGGCCTCGAGAAGGAAGACGCGAAGCGGTTAATCTAAGCGGGCCTAGCTCGCTCGGACGCCCGGTGGCCGTCCGCGACGCCCGACGCGGCATTCGACGCACACGGTTCCAATGATGTGTTCGTCGCACGCAGGTCGTCCGCAGTTCCGGCAGGTGAGGAAGGTCGGACGCTGACAGAGGTGGCAGAGGACCGCGACGGCCACGTGGCACGAAAGGCGCACGAGCCCATCAGCCTTTGCGACATCCGCCGTAAACATGTTGACGAAGGCGTGACCCGCCTCTCTTCATGATTGCACGACCCGTCGCTGTTGCGCGCGACGCTGGAACGATTCGATTTCTGTTCGCGGGATGGAGACGTCCCCCATCGTCACCGTGGCCCCAAGACCGTGTAGCTCTTCTGCGAGTTCCACGGCGAGTGGCCGCGGAAGAAGGAATACAGATTGTCCGATCCAGACGACGCCGGCGCGGAGGATGTACGGCACGGGAGAATCGGGCCCGGCATCCTTTCGACCGAAGATGAGGTGAGCCACCCTCGAGGCTGCTGAGCGATTGATCGCCGAGACGTCGTAGGACAGCAGCATGAGGGGGGCGGGTGTTTCGCTCAATGCAGATTGGGTCATCGGAGGCCTATACAATAGTCATATTATAACTATTATCCGGAGAGGTCAGTGAAAGTAAATGGAGCACCGGACTCGCCCAGGTGGGGCGCTCAGAGCTCCGTAAACATGTTTACGCCCCGGCCGGCGCGGCGTGTTGACCGCGTTGCGGTCCCGCATGCTGTGAACATGTTGAAGCGGTCGCCAACGACGGATCGCGAGGATGGCGGTTCAACTAGAGCGCGCGCAGCTCGCCGAATGTCGTTGATCGCTCCGCGAAGGCGTTGTGCTTGTGGATCGACTCTTCCGCCTCGGACTTCACGCGCACCCATGTGGAATCCGGCATCTTCGGATACCGTTTCAGCAACCGGTCCAGGACGTCCCGCACGACATCCTCGACGAACTTGGGGTTCCGGTGGGCCATCTCGACGAGGCGCCCCTCGTCGGGTCGCTTGAGCAGTCCGTACGTCGGGGCGGACAGCGAATCTTCGACGATGTCGATCAGCTCGTCCGCCTCGATCTCGTGGCCCGCGGGCTCCTGCAGGATTAACGTGGTGCGATTCCTCTGGTTGTGCGTGATGATCGGCACCCCCTCGGGCCACCGGGCGAGTTCCGGGTGCTCCTTCATCACGTCGTCCCGCACGGTCTCCATGGCGCACGGGCAGGCCGTCATGCCGACGACCTCCACGCCGATTGACCGGACGACCTCCCGCTCCCCGCGCCGCGCGTTCGCGCGGCCCACGAGCCGGTACGGCTCGAGCGACGTGCGGCCCCACGGCGACGTGCGTTCCAGAAAATACTCCGCGGTCGCCCACACCTCGGACGTCGTCGCGTAATCGTGCCGCTTCAGCAGGAGGAGTGCGATGACCTCCGTGAGTTCCTCGAGGCTCCCGACGGGCTCCCGGACGGAACGGTCGACGACTTCGTTGATCGCCTCGAGGTTCCGGGAGAGGTGCGATCCTTTCTGGTCGTGCGGGAGATCGACGAACACATCGAGCGTCGTCGTCAGCGTGACGGAGCGATTCGGCCGACGGACCTGGACGGGCTTGAGGACCCCCGTGACGCCGACCTTGTTCAGGCGGAAGCCGTTCGCGACCCGCTCGCTCTGGACGTCCTTTGGGATGGACTCAACCCGCCGGGGGCTTACCGACCGGTACACTTAAAACTTGCCGGCGTGAGTGCGTCGAAGCGCATTGTCGGTCGCCGCGATCCCTCCGCTCCGAACCGAATAAAGAGGTCGCGAGGGCCGTGCCGCCGCCTCTCGACGGGGCCGCCCGAAGCCCTCGCGGGTGGGCGTTGGTTGGGGGGAGGATTGTTGAGCGTGTTCAGCGGAGTCCGATGAACCCCTGGTCGTTGAAGGCCACGGGCCCCATGTCCCACGCTGCCTCGACGGACTCGGCCGGCTGGACCTCGACGGGGACCGCATGGTTGTTCTGCTCCTCGATCTCCTTCGCCGCGTTCTCGACTTCCTCGGCGAGGGTCGTGAGGTATGACTTGCTCAGGTGCTCCACGACGCCCTGGACGATCGTGACGACCATGTAGCTGATGATCTGCATCGCCTCGTTGAAGGGCAGCTGATCCGCGAACCGGTTCAAGGAGTCGTTCTCCACGACGATCACGCTGTCCGCTTCTCGCCGGAGATCCTCGAGTCCCTGCCGGGCGGTCTCCGCGCGGCCCTCCGTCTCGAAGGGCAAGATCGCAACCCCGATGGTCACCGCGCCGTTCGCGCGGGCGGCCCGCGCGACGACCGGCGCCGCGCCCGTCCCCGCGCCGCCCCCGAGGCCGGCGACGACGAAGACGATGTCCGATGAAAGGGATTCGCGGAGCGACCCTTCCTGGTCCTCCGCCGCCGTCCGCGCCGCGGCAATCCGATCGTCGCCCGCGGTCTGGGGAAGTAGGATCTTCACGTCACATTCCGCCTTGGAGAGCCCAGAGGGGTCCGTGTTCACGGCGACCGTCTCGACGCCCTTGATGTTTCGGTTGTACAGCGTGCTCACCATCTTGCCACCCGCGCCCCCGACCCCGACGACCGAGATTTTCGGGTCCACGGCGTCCTCAAACAGGCTGCTGATGACCTCATCCACGTAGTCTCGCGGCACCATCTATTCCGGCCTCCACCTTATCGTCCGACGGATTGAGGGAGGCCAGAAGGCAGTTTCCCGGGCTGAAGGCGTGCATCCCATCCCTTCATGAAAGGTTCCCATCCCTTCCCTTTTTCCTGGTCCGGGGTAACTCCCTTCCGGCGTCCTACACGCCCGCCGTGCGTCATGGGGGAATGACTCCCTCTTTGTCTCCCGTCGAGACGGAGACCACCTTTCCGGTCATCTTGTCGACTTCCTTCCGGTGGTCCTGGATCTCCTTCACCCGCTCCCGCGTGAACCACTCCTCGATGCTGCGGACGATCGCGTGCTCCCGGCTTAGGAAGTACCCGTCCGCCACGAGGCGGTCGACCAGCTCGAGGTAGTACCGCGGGACGCGGATTGTCACCGTGTTGCCGCCCTCGCGGATCGTTTGGATGTACGCCTGGACCGCGTCGCGGACCAGCGCGGAGCGGTTCCCGTGCGACGTGTTCTCTTTCAAGAACCCGTCGATCAGCTCGAGGTTCTCTTTCTCGAGCCGCAGCGTGATCCGCTCGTTTTCGTCCATCCCGATTCCCCCGCCTGGACCGCGGGAACCCGTATGACACGGTCATACAACATTCCGCGCGATTTTTGGCGTGTTGTCCGCGGTAGGGGGAAGCACGGTACTTATACCCTTTGTCAATTGTCATACGACGTAGGACAAAGGGCCTCCATCGGCTAGCGGAATCGACCGCCGACCGCCACCTTGATTTTTATTTCGTATGCTAGATGTAAGACGCCAAAATCTCTCACTTCGGACGCTCAGATTCGAGGCGTCCGACACCGGGAAAAGCTTTACGAGAAACGCTCCTATCTGCGCGCGTGGCGAAGACGTCCCGCTCGCGGCGTGGCCGGAAACCGTCGGGTCGAGCCCCTCGCGCGGCCGCAACGCGGAAGGGCCGGTCTCTTCCGCGGTCGAAGCCACGTCGTCGTCGAAAACCCGTCAAGCCGGCGAGAGCGCGACCGCGCCGAGGGCCGCGTGCCCGTCGAGTTTCGAAGCCCGCACGCCCGACCGACCCGTTTGACTTTCGGCGGTTCGAGCCGAAATGGCAGGCCGCTTGGGAAAAAGCCGGCGTGTACGTCGCCCGGGCGGACCCGACTCGTCCGAAGTGGTACACGACGGTGCCGTATCCGTACATGAACGGGTATCAGCACCTCGGATTCGGCTCGTCGTTCCTGAGGGCCGAGTTCCAGTCCCGGTTCCGGCGCATGCTCGGGTACAACGTGCTCCATCCGCAGAGCTTCCATTGCACGGGCCTGCCGATCCTGGGCGCCGCGAAGCGGGTCGCGGAGAACGAGCCGAAGCAATGGGAAATCTTGCGAGGCATGGGGATCCCGGAGCGCGACATCTCGAAGTTCGCCGACCCAATGCACTGGATCGAGGTCTTCCCCGCGGGGACGATGGCGGACCTGAAGGCGCTGGGCGCCGCGGTCGACTGGACACGATCGTTCATCACGACGCCGCTCAACCCGCCCTACGACGCGTTCGTCCGGTGGCAGTTCCTCCACTTGAAGGCGGGCGGCTACGTGAAGATCGACAAGCATCCCGTGATCTGGTGCCCGAAAGACCAGGCGCCGATCGGCGACCACGATCGCTTGGAGGGCGAAGGGGAGACGCCGATGGAGTACACGCTACTGAAGTTCCCCTTGGCGGACGGCCGGTTTCTCGTCGCGGCGACGATCCGTCCGGAAACCGTGTTCGGCCAGACGAACCTGTGGGTCGATCCCGAGGTGACGTACGTCGTCGCGAAGGTCGGCGAGGAACGGTGGATCGTCAACGAACTCGCCGCGAAGAAACTCGCCGAACAAGGCAAGTCGGTGGCGACTGAGGCTCCGATCCCGGGAAGCGAGCTTCTTGGCCGGGACGCGGTGGCTCCCGCCATCAATCGCGCAATCCCGATTCTGCCGAGTTCCTTCATCGACCAAGGCCGCGGGACGGGGATCGTCACGAGCGTGCCATCGGACGCCCCGGACGACTACGTTGCCCTGCGGGACTTGCAGCAGGACGACGCGCGGCTCGCGAAGTACGGTCTCGATGCGGAACGCGTCCGAGGCATCAAGCCGATCCCGATCATCCGGACCCCCGGCTGGGGCCCCTTGCCCGGCGTCGAGGCCGTCGAGCGGATTGGGATCCGAAATCAGGGGGACCGGGAGAAGCTCGAGCAGGCGAAGGCCGAGGTGTACAAGAGCGGCTTCTACCGCGGGGTCCTGAACGAGAACTGCGGTCCGTTCGCCGGCGTCCGGGTCGAGATCGCGAAGGAGGAGATTCGCAAGGAGCTGACCTCGAAAGGCCAGGCGGACCTCATGTACGAACCGAGCGCCCCGGTCGTCTGCCGTTGCATGACGCCCGCGATCGTCAAGGTCGTCGACAACCAGTGGTTCCTCGCGTACGGCGATCCGGCGTGGAAGGCGCAGGTCCACGAGGCGATTGCGTCGATGGAACTGCATCCGGAGGCCCTGCGGAAGTGGTTCGACTACGTGACGGACTGGCTTCGAGACTGGCCGTGCACCCACCATCGCGGCTTGGGGACGATCCTGCCCTGGGATTCGAACTGGGTCATCGAGTCCCTGAGCGACTCGACGATCTACATGGCATACTACACGATCGCCCACGCCCTGCAAGGCGGCTCGCTCCGGTCGCACGTCCCGTGGGCGCAACGCCTCGACGACGCCTTCTTCGATTACGTCTTCCTGGGGAAGGGCAGCCCGCGGGCGGTCGCCAGCCGCCTGGGCCTTGAGGCCGAGGTCATTGAAGGCCTCCGGCAGGAATTCGCATATTGGTATCCGGTCGACCTCCGCAACACCGGCAAAGACCTCGTGCAGAACCACATGACGTTCTGCCTGTTCGTCCACGCCGCCATGTTTCCGAAGGAGCTGTGGCCCCGCGGGTACGGGGTCAACGGCTGGGTTCGTCTCGAGGGTCGCAAGATGTCGAAGTCGAAAGGGAACGTATGGTACATCCGCGACGCGGTCCGGGAATGGGGGGCGGATCCGGTCCGGATGGCCGTCGCGAATGCGGGAGACGGCCTCGACGACCCGAATCTGGACCTCGAGTTCGCGGCCACGGCTACGGCGCGGCTCCGCGATTGGTTCCGGTTCGCGACCGGGAGACCCCGCAACCGGCAGGAGCGGCACGGCATCGACGCCTGGTTCTTGAGTGTCCTGAACCGTGCGGTTCAGGCGACTCGGGCGTCGATGGAGGAGATGAACTACAAGACCGCCCTTCGCCACGGGTACTTCGACATCCAATCGGCTTGGTCTTGGTACGTCCGGCGATCGGAGGGCCGGCCGAGGGCGGACGTCCTTCGTCGGTTCGTCGAGGTCCAGACGAAGCTCCTCGCCCCGTTTGCGCCGCATGCCTGCGAGGAGATCTGGCATCGGATCGGCGGCGATGGGTTCGTCGTCAACACCGCGTACCCGGTCGCGATTGCGGATGAGATCGACCCTCGCGCGGAAGCCGCGGAGTCCCTGTTGCAAGCGACGCTAGCGGATGTCCGCGAGATTCTCAAAGTCACTCGAATCCAGCCGAAGCGCATTGCGTTGTACACCGCGCCGGATTGGAAGGTCCGCGTCTACCTGATCGCGCGCGCGCTGGCGAAGGAGGGCCCCATCCGGATGAACGCCCTCATGGAGCGAGCCCTCGCGGAGCCCGGCATGCGGGAACGGGCGAAGGAGGTTTCCGCGTACGCCAAGCGCCTCGGCGACGAGCTCCAGCACGCGAAACCGGATGAACTGGATCGAATTGGATCCGTCGAGGAGTTTGCGATGTTTCGGGAGAACGCCCACTTCCTGACGAAAGAGCTCCGCGTTTCGGTTGACGTGTTCCGCGCGGACGATTCGCGACGATGGGACCCCACGAAGAAAGCGGACCACGCCGTCCCTGGACGGCCTGCGATTTACGTGGAGTGAATTCATGAAGATCGCGCGGCCCTCCAAACCGGAGGCGCCGTTCAAACGGAAGCGCAGCCCGCCGCCCCAGGCGACGAAGCTTCTCCGGTACTCCTTCCTCTCCGCCGTCGTCTTCATGGTCCTCTTGGCGATCGTCTTCCTCCCCCGGATGTTTCCGAACCAGGTCCCCGTGGAGATTGTGAATCCGGGGAACAACGGCAAGCTTCGCCTGGATACGACCAACGGCACAAGGCTCTACATCGATGCGACGACGGTTTCCCTCGAACTCGCGAAATTCAAAGCGAACTTCACCCGCGACGGAATCGTGCTTGGAAACCTGAGCGCTGGCCTCGTCGGAGGGAACGCGACCCTCCGGTTCGTCGACGCAAATCCGGACAAGCTCCTGGATGCGGGGGATTACTTCGTGGTCACCGTATCATCGAGCGGCTGCTACCACTTCGAGGTCTTCCAGATTGACGTTGGCCGGCTCGCAGGCTACCAGGAATGGGGCGTGGGCTGCCCCGTAACGTAATGTTTAACTGAACGCGGCCAATTGGCGCCGCCGCGGGCCTGTAGCTTAGCTAGGTAGAGCGATCGGCTCTTATCGCGCGCCCCGCTCGGACGTCCGGGGGACACCGATAGGTCAAGGGTTCGAATCCCTTCAGGCCCGTCAAAGTCCATAGCGCCGACCGAAACGTCTACAGCTTCGGGGACCTGGCTCAGTCCATCTCGAGGGGTGTCGGATCGTCCAGTTCCATCCCCATCATGGTTGATCGGCGAGGGTGGGCACCTTTCCGCATTGAGTGGCCCCCGTTCACAGTCGTTTTGCCAATTGTCCTCGCCCGGGTTTCTGCCCCACTCCACATCACGAGGCTCTCCCCCCTCCTTGGAGCAACGCGAGGCATCACGCGACTGCCTGGGTCGGAGTCGACCCTTCGTGTTGCCACGCCGGGACGGTTCGCATCGGCGAAGCTCAAGTCGATGCTGATGTTCGATTTCGGGTTCGCCCGATGCATTGGGTCGACTCGACGGCCCGTCGTGTCCAAGACGAGGACTTCCAGGGTGGCCCTCGGAAGGTTCTAATGCCCCGAAGAGGATACGGAATCGGGGAGGATCGGATGATCAGAAGGCAATTTGCTCTCTTCGTGACTTTGGCATTGGCACTTTTGACTGTCGCCGCAGCCCGACCCGTGGCGGCTTCTCAAGCGGAGACGGAGTTCGGGTTCCATGTTGGCGATTCGTTCATCACCAAGTTTGGACTCCCGCCGGCGGATGTTTCGCAGGCCGCGAACGGCGACACGATTACCGTCGTCGGCACGGGCGGGATCGACACCGAGGACATGGAGGTTCACGGGCAAGGGACCTTTGAACACCGATCTTCGGACGGGACGCTCTTGGCGTCCGGCACCTGGCAGGCGAAGGAACTGATTACGTTCGACAACTTTGGCCCCCAGGCTGGCTTGCCGCCGGACTTCCGTGGAGGACACGCGGCCATCCGGGTCCGCGTCACGGCCCACCCGGCCGTTAATCCCGACGTGACGATCAGGTTCGACGCGACCTTGGTAGTTGACTGCGCGCTCGGAGACGTCCCTCCGGGGGTCGAGGAAGGAATCACCTTCGACGCCGGATTCATCAACTTCAACCAGAAGGTCAGCGGATTCACCTTGTTCGTCGCTGAGACGGACGATTGATCACGGCGAATCCCAACGCGGTGAAAAGCGCAGGTCCGCACGCGCCACTCCAAGAATCCTCGTGGAGACCGTGATGCTGAGCTCGAGAGGGGGACCGTCATGCAGCCTGGCGTCCATCCGGGCCGGAACGATCAGACGGCGCAGCAGGTGAGCTTGTCCACGTCCTCGAAGAACGAGAGGGCTGCGAGCTTGATCGCCTCGCTATGAGTCGGGAACACGTGGACCGTGTCGATGAGGTCCTCGAGAGTCAAGCCGTGCTTCACCGCGAGAACGCCCTCGTGGATCATGTCCGGCGCCAGGGAGGCCAGAATGTGCACCCCGAGGATCTTGTGGCCTTTCGCCTCTGCGACGATCTTCACCAGGCCCCGAGTATCCTCCACAATCAGGGGCTTGGGGACCTGCTTCAAAAAGATCGTATTGCACGCGCATCGGACTCGGCCGTCCGCGTTTGCCTGGGCGTCGGTAGGCCCCACGGAGGCGATAGCCGGGTTTGTGAACACGGCGTGAGGCACCGCGCCGTAGTCCATCTTCAGGCCGCGATCGGCCAGCGCGTTCTCCGCAGCGATGTATCCTTCTTTCGCCGCGGCGGTCTCGAGCATCGGCTTCCCGATCACGTCGCCCGCCGCAAAGATGTCTGGCGCGGTCGAACGCATCTCGGAGTCGACCTTCACCCCCTGATCCTGCTTCACGTCGACGCGCGCAGCCTGGAGGTTAAGCCCCGCGGTGTTGGGGGTGCGGCCCGTGGCCAGGAGGAGCTCGTCCGCCTCGAAGGTTCGTTTCCGGTCGCGGAAGCGAGCGACCACGACCTTCCGGCCGGCTCGTTGTTCAGCTGTAAGGACCTCCGCGCCGGTGTGGATCTCGATTCCGTCCTCTTTGAGGTACCGTTCCAGGGATTGGGAGATTTCCGGTTCCTCTTCCGGCACAATCCGCGGGCTGCGCTGCAACACGGTCACCTGTGTCCCGAGGTTCTGGTACATCTGGGCGAATTCCAACCCAAGGGAGCGGCCGCCGAGGACGATCATGGAATCGGGTCGCTCCTTCAACGAAAGGGCCTCCACGTTGGTGAGGTAGTCCACCTTGTCGATTCCCGGAACCGGGGGGATTGTGGGTGAGGAACCGGTGCCGATTACGAATTTGCCTCCTTCGTACCGCTTCGGGCCGACCTTGACTTCATGGGGAGAGACAAAAGCGGCATGGCCCCGCACGTACTCCACGCCCTTCAGGGACGCGAGGACACCCGCGTACTTCGTCCTGCGGAGGTCGGCAACCAGGCGGTCCTTCGAGCGGATCACCGCTCGGAAATCCGCCGACCATCCGTCGTCGAGATGGAGGCCGGGGAACGGACGGTTCGCTACGCGAAAGAACTGGTCCCCCACGGCAAGGAGGCGTTTGCTGGGAACGCAGCCCACGTTCACGCAGGTGCCCCCGAGGATGCCGCCGTCAATCATCAAGGCCTTCGCTCCGTTTCGATCGGCGCGGATCGCTGCGCTGAAGGCCGCGGCACCGCCGCCAAGGATGATGAGATCGTACCGAGACGGCATGGGCTCACCCCATGTTCACGGGTCGTCGCTCGCCGGATCGCGCCGAGGTCGGGCTAAGCAGATCGCCGAACGCCGAGATGCCCAAGGCGGTGGCTTCCGCCAGGGAGAGGAAGCGTCCCCCGGCCGCCAGAGTACCCGCATCGGCGCGTCCGTGTTCCAGGTTGCAATAGAAGTGAATCGAAGGGCACACACAGTCCGAGGCGTGTCCTTGCATCAAGTCCGATGGCGGGACGAAGACCACGGGGACGATCGTCGTCGCCGTGAAACTCTCCCTCCCGCGCAGGCGGATGGAGGCGCCGCAAGACGAACACGTGCTCCGAATTTCGACCTCTTCCCCAAGCATTGTCCCCGCGCCGAGGGCATCGACTGCGCAGTTAGCGCGGGCGGTACCGTGAGAGGATACGACCTCATGGGGCACACGGTCCGTCGTAAAGGGATAGGCGACTCGAACCCGATCCCCCTTCATTACGACGCAGTCGCACGCCTCGAGGGTGGCGAGAGTCTCGCGCACGGCGTCAACGGGGAGGCCCAGCTCACCCGAGAGCGTTTCCACGGTTGGCGCACGTCCGCCCGCCATCGCTCGGACGGCCAGGCGCTGCACGCTTCTTTCGCGAAGACCGAGCGCTTGAGAGGGTTTTCGGCGGATGCGGAGGATTCTCCGTTCGTCTTCTCCCGATTTCATCTCAACACCGACCTCGGGACATAGACCCGATAGAAAGCGTGCCCGTCCCTCTCGTCAAAGAGGCCTTCCCAGAGGCCGAGGGTCCCATTGAGCCACCGATACCGTTCGTCCGTCGTCGCGAACCGGATGCCCATCATGAGGCGCCAGCGTTGTGGTTCTGTTTGATCGAACCCTCGCATGCCGAACCCCTTGCCGTCGATTTCGATGACGGCGCCATCGTCCGTCTCGATGAACCCGCCCGGATTCTCCTTGCAGACGTAGAGCCCGGGGTCAACCGGTTTACCTGCGAGGACTTGGGGAAAGACGCACTCTGCGGAGTAAAACGTCACCCGGAGCGTCCCGCGGATCCTCTCGCCCCGGACTTTGCCCTCCCCGCTACCGATCAGCTCCCCTTCCCGGCCCTCCGCGGACACGACCGGTGCCATGTCCGGGCGGTGGCGTGCTTCCGCATCGAACAGAGAATCCATTCCTTTCCCGACTTCCTGCCACGCGCGACTTTCTGTCTGAACGCCCATGTGACTTCCGCCTGTTGGCAACAACTAGAAGTCGCACCCGTCCTTCATAAGGTTCCAGTGAGGGAGAGTAAAGCGATGCCCCCACGCAAGGGTGCCCCGAGGAAGGTCGAGCTTGACCAGGCGTGCGTCATTCGAGAAGGGGACCAGGAATACTGCATCTACCCCATGGGGGACCTCATGGCTGTTTTGGGCAAGAGGTGGTCCCTCTTCATCATCGCCGTCCTCGGGAACGAGCGGCGAATGCGATTCAACGATCTCATCCGCCAACTGAAAGGGATCAGTCCTCGAACCCTGACGGACAGCCTCCGCGAGCTTGAGTCCCTCGGTCTTGTTGAACGTACGCTCTTCCCCGAGGTGCCGCCCCGGGTCGAATACACAATCACCTCCGAGGGCGGCGACCTCCGCCGGACCCTGATTCCGGTCCTCCGATGGGCCATCGACTTCGAGGCTCACGGCTCGAAGCGAAGCAGCGCGTAACCGCGACGACCCTCGGGGACATCAGTCCCCGTCCCGCCCCCCGGAGATCACGCCCGCGGAGAAGTGTTCCGAAATTCCTCCGTGATCCCTCGCTAGGCTTGCAACCCGCGCCTGCCGTTGGTCGCTCCCAGCCAGCCCTCGCGTGCGGGAAGGAAGCCTTCCTGTTTCGCTGATTTGTCTACCGGACGTTCAGCGTGGCCACTTTGTGTTCTTCGGGAGCTGCTCGTCTCTCACTGATCTAGGTACACGTAGGCAAGCGCCAACGCCAGTAAGTCGGCAATCGCGAAAGTGCCGATGTCCAGCGCGAACGCCCCGGGGTCGAAGGTGGGTGTCGACGAGTTGCTTGTTTCCTGGTACAGGGCATAGATTGGGAACGCCTCGACAACCACGAGGGCCAAGCCAAGCAGTGCGATGATGAGGAACCGAGCTTGGACTTCCGCGCGGGCCGCCTTGACCGGATCGAAGTTCGCGGGGTCCTCCACCCCATATCTCGCGGGCGTGTACGGTCGCCAGGCCCCCCAAGACTTGACGAACGACGCGTAACCGTAGAGCAAGAGGCCTACGCCGATGAACGCCAGAGGGAAACCGAGCCATGCATTCGCCGAACTTGAGCATCCATTGTATGGGTCGCAGGTGTGCGCTGTATTCATGGTGGTGACACCGACGTAGATCGTCGCGCCACCCGTACACATCAGCGCGGCCCAGAGAACCGTGTCAAGCTTCCGGCCTTCCCTCACGGTCATCCAAATCGGCTATGGCGATAAGTTAGTTCTGCCAGCCGGAAACCGGGTCGCGCCTCGCGCGCTACCACCAACGCCCGTCGCCGAGCCGCTCGATGACCCATTCCTGATCCCCATATCCGCCGATCTCGGCCAAGCACCGGCTGATGGCGTGGTGCAACGGCTCGTGCGTGAACACATGGACGAAGATCTTGCGCCACGTGACCGTCCGAGGCAAGCGCCCGATCAGCCATAGATGGACCGCTGTCGTGCTCCGGTACTCGCGGGAATCTCGGTCGACAGAACCGAAGGTGACGGCCAGGCGAAGGAACTGCCGACGTTCGGCCCGCGCGATCGTCTCCAGTTCCGGTCGGGGTACTTCCGACTTTTCGAAGTCGAACACCCAGGTGATTCCGGCATCGCGCAGCGCCCAAGTGGTCAGCGCCTCTCGTATTGGCCCGAACGCCCCACCTCGCTGCGTCGGCACGCCTCAACCTCTGGCCGGACCCCAGCGGCCGACGTGGGCCAGGATGTCCTCATGGTACCGGGCGATTTGATCGCGGGACGTCTCGTTCACGTCGACGAACGCGAGCTCCGTCCAAGCGGGATGTTGTGCGATTTGATCTCTCTCACCCGCGAATACGAATTCGAGATCCCAGTGACTCTTGGCCCCATATACCTCGGAGAACACGTGCGGTCCGGTGAGGGCTTGGGCGGGCAGCCCGAGCTGTTCCTTCAGGATCCGCTCTGCGGCCCCTTGCGGCGATTCGCCCAGCATCAAGTGCGACGACGGGAGCATCCAACCCTTGCTGTTCATCTCGGCCCGCTCGGAATCGAGGGCCCCGATGTGGTCCCACGGTCCGTTCGGATTGAGGTGCCCCATGAGGACGCGTTCCGGATGACCGCTCTGGCTGATCACCAAGAACGCGGAGAGGCAAATGCCTCCCTCCGGGATCTCTCGCGTCTGCAGGGATCGGTCGCTCGTGGCGAAGCGGGAGAACTTCCGTTCGGTCGCCATGGCCATGCCAGCTCCTCGGTCGGCTTTCAACCTTCGTTCGACCTCGATGGAAGACCGGGACGACGGCGCTCCGGGGTCGCTCCAACGATTCAGCGCGCCGCGAAGCTTCATGTCGTTCCCTCACCTACGCGGGACGCGCATGGCCCGGAACCTCTACTTCCTCGGGACCGCAGGATCGGGGAAGTCCACGATGGTCTTCGCGTTCCAGCTGTGGATGAACTCCCAAGGCCTCGACTGCATCACGGTGAACCTAGACCCGGGAGCCGAGGCGCTCCAGTACTCGCCCGATCTCGATGTCCGGGACTACGTGAACATCGAGGAGATCATGACGGAGCAGGGCCTCGGGCCGAACGGAGCGCAGGTCGCCGCAGCGGACATGGTCGCCATGAATGCGAAAGAACTCGCGGATGTCCTCGAGACGTTCGAGACGAACTACGTCCTGATCGACACGCCGGGGCAGATCGAGCTGTTCACGTTCCGGGCCTCCGGTCCTGTCTTGATCGACGCCTTCGGCCGAGAGGATGCCGCGCTCGTCTACCTGAATGACCCCGCGCTGGTTCGGAATCCGAGTGGCTTCATCTCGTCCGTCCTCCTGAACGCCACGGTCCAGTTCCGTCACGGACTGCCCTTCATCAACGTCCTGAGCAAGGCGGACCTGCTCCCGGAACCCGAACTCGAACGAATCGTGAAGTGGTCCGTCGATCCGTTCGCCCTGTATGAGGCCCTGTTCGAGGAAGCCGCCACCGCGAAAACGCTCCTCGACGTGGAGTTTCTGAAAAGCCTGGAGACGATCGGCGTGTATCGCCGCGTACATCCCGTCTCGTCCGAGATCACCTTCGGATTCGAGGAGATCTACAGCCAGGTTCAAATGGCGTTCGAGGGCGGGGAAGATCTTTCGAAGGATTAGCCGCGGTGTCCGTCGGGAGGACCCAGCTACTCACAATAGGCCGTCGAAGGCTTGGAGGACCTCGGGGTACCGATTGCGAATCGCATCGAGGACGCTCTGCGTCGAAAGCCGTTGAACGCCGATTTCGGACACGGCCCGGATGACCTTGTTGATCGTCTCATCGTCCACGCGGATGAGACGTTCCTTGATGAGATAGTGCCGAGCGAGCTCTTCCTCCATGCGGGTCCTCCATCGCTTCTCGTAGGCCTGGAAAAAGTCTTTGGTCCCGTCGAGCTTCGAAGCTTCCGACGCGATCTCGCCCGCATATTTGCCAGAGAGGCAGCCATTCAAGATGCCGCCCCCCGTCAGCGGATCAATGAGGCGTGCGGCGTCGCCCGCGAGCATGACGCCAGGAGCGACCGTCCGCTCCAGGGGGAGCGACACGCTGACCGCGCCGGCGACCTCCTCGACGATCTCTCCGCGAGCCAGACTCGGGGTTTTCTCAATCAAGGCGTCGAGGTACTTTTTCGCGTCCGCGCGATCCCGGATCTTCGAGAGGTTCACGCCGATCCCGACGTTCGCGACGTCCGCTTCTTTCCAGAACACCCAGGCGTACCCTCCCGGCGCACAACTTCCCAGATAGAAGTCGTTGAGCCGCGGATCCCCGTCCACGCCGACGAGCGTGTACTGCAGGCACGCGTCGATGTCCCTCGTTCGCAGGTGGGTCTCGAGCCCAGCCCAGCGCCCGACCTGGCTCTCGAAGCCGTCGGCACCGATCACGACGTCGGCGTGCACGTCGAACGTGTCCCCCATGTGCTCGCAGCGGGCGCCGACCACTTGGCCATCCTCGCGGAGGAGGTCGACCGCGCTCGTCTTGATCATGATGTCCGCGCCGGCCTTCGCGGCCTCGCGCGCGAGGAACCGATCGAAGAGGTCCCGTTCCAAGACGTACCCGCACTCGTTGCCCGCGCGCGTCTCGTCGAGGACGAGCGTCGTTCCGTCCGGAGCGATGACCCGGGCGCCGTCGACCTCATGGCAGATGAACTCGCGGCTCGGCGCCAGTCCGATTTCCTCGAGCCACCGTTTCGCGACGCCCTCGCCGCACCGGACCGGCGTCCCGATTTCGGATCGCTTCTCGATCAGGAGGACCTCGGCGCCGCCGAGTGCCGCATACTTCGCCGCGGTGCTCCCCGTCGGTCCCGCGCCGACGACGAGGACATCGACCTCACGATCCATCCACCTTGTCCGATTCCTCAATCCCTCTTGAGCCTTTTGGGTGCATCCTTCGGGTTCCTGACGGCGCGCGGCGTCTCCCCGCGCGGTACGCATGAATGCCGATGGCTTCGAACGCTGTATGTATTTATTCGAGCCCGTATGTATGCGGATCCATGGAGTTCGAAACCCGCAAGGTCCAAAAGCTCGGCTATTCGAGCCTCGGGGTCTCGCTCCCGAAAGACTGGGCCGCGTCGAACGGGATCCGCCCCGGTGCCCTCCTGAGCCTCGCGATCGAGGACGACGGAAGCCTCCGCGTGCGGGTCGGTCCGCTTGAGGATTATCCGGTCGCCGCAGAGGCGACGATTGACGCGGACGAATGGAGCGGGTCTGAGTCGCTCACGCGAATGATTACCGGGAATTACATCGTTGGATGCAACACGATCCGCCTACGCAGTCGAGAGGAGCTGTCCCCAAGTCAGCTGCAGGAGATCCACGAGGCGGTCCGGGGCCTCACCGGACTCACGATCGTGAACCAAGGCCCGAAATTCGTCACGATCGAGAATTTCGTCGAGCCGACGCGGTTCCCCATCGACGGCCTCCTCCGGCGACTCCATTACCTGACTTCCCGCATGGAGAAGCTCGCGCTCGGCGTCATCTCGGGGGATGCGAAGGGGAACGTCGAGGAGGTTGGCCGGATGGAGCTCGAAGTGGATCGGCTCTATTGGCTCGTCGTGCGACAGCTCCTCCTCGCGGCGCAGAACCGCACCATCTCCGGGCGGATTGGGGTGACAGAGCCTCGCCACCTCCTCGGAGATCGCGTGGTCACGGTCGCCCTGGAGAATGTCGGCGACTTGTGGGAAGAAACGGCGGCCGGGGTCGGACCGTTTCTGAAGCCGAATCGACGGATTCCGAGGGAGTTTGCGAAGACGGTTGGCAACCTGAAAGGAAAGCTCGAGGAGGTCATCGAGCTGACGATGACGGCGTTTTTCGCCAACGATCTCGGGAAGGCGAACACCGCGCTCGACCGCCAGGCGGCGTTGATCCGGGATATTCGGGCGGCCGCGGAATCCGGTCCTCGGTCGCGTAGCCCGCACGCCCGTGGTCCTCCGCGGTCGAACGGCCTGTTCCAGCTCGTCCTTCGACCGCTCGAGCACGTAGCGAAGTATTACGGCAGCATCGCGCAAATCACGATTAATCGGGCGCTGGAGAGACCTGCGCGCCCACGACCCACCGCCGCCGAGCCGGTTCCGTCTGCCGACCCGATCGATCGTGCGTGATCTCCGTCCCGATCACGACCGTGCTTTTCGGGCCAAGTAATCGTTCCGGAGGTCCTTCATCGTCCTCGTCTTGCCCGGACCCGCTTGGGGGAGTTCGGACACCAGGACGACGTCTTCCACATGGGCCAGGAGCGGATTGAGGTTCGTCTTGATGGATCGCTGGAATTCACTGCGGAGTTGGATGCGGAGCTCGTCGGAGCCGAGTCGCCGTGCATCACGCGGGACGGCGTAGACGACGAGACGATGTTGTCCGGATCCGTCCAGATCGACCGCGATTGGCTTTGAGTCGTACACGAGATCGTTCCCGATCGCACTCCGGATTTCTTCCGAGCTTGTCTTCACGCCGTTGATGTTGATCATGTCGTCGATTCGGCCGAGGTGACGATAATAGCCACCGCCGAGGCGCTCGATCTGGTCTCCATGCCGACGCAGTCTCTCCCCGTGCGGACCTTTTGGGACGCCATCGTAGTACTCTTTGTCGTTGTCGTAGTTCAGCAGGTCCGTCGAGAGGCCGATCGACGGAGGGACCAGGAAGACTTCGCCTCGGCGCGCGGGCTGTCCGTCATCCAAGATCACGAAATCGAGGCCGAGGGCGGGCGTCGTGAACGTCGACGGGGCACATGGCTGGACGACCGTGCCCGTGATATATCCGCCTCCGATCTCGGTCCCGCCGCAGTACTCGATGATCGGCCGGTATCCCGCGAGGAACATGAGGTAGAGCATCTCCTCCGGTGTGGACGGCTCCGCGGTGGAAGTAAACAACCGGATCCGGTGCCAATCAAGGCCCTCCATGGCCCCGTCCGACTTCCAGCTCCGCACGAGCTTCGGCACGACCCCGAGCGTCGTGACGCCCGCGCCGGCGACAAAGTCCCCGAACGCGCGCATCGTCGTCGATCCGACGTAGAGGGCCATCGTCGCGTTGTTCACGAGGCTCGCATGCGTGAGCCAAGGCCCCATCATCCAACCGAAGCTCGTCGGCCATGCGAGGACGTCGGACGGCCGGACGTCGAGGTGGAGGTACGCGTCCGCTGCGCTCTTGATCGGCGTGATGTGGGTCCAGGGAATCCCTTTCGGATCTTTCGTGGTCCCCGAGGAAAACAAGATGTTCGTGCGTTCCCCGGGATGACAAGCGACGGCGTCGTACGTGTCGCGGTCGCCGAGGAAATCCGTCCATGCCAGGTCGTCGTCTCGAAGCAGGTCGCGGGTCGATCTCACGCGCGGGACGACGACGGCGAGAGGGCCATCCGCCTCAACGACCTTGTCGTAAATCAGGTGTCGCTTCCCCCCAAGGACATACGAGTCGACCGTGATGACCGCCTCTGCGTTTGCGATCTGGACCCGCTTCTGGAATTCTGGAGGCGCGGCGGAGTCAGCAATCCCGACGGCACATCGCCCCGACAGGATGATCCCGAGGTAGGCAGCAACCGCTTCGGGTGCCATGGGCAGGTAGAGCGCAATGCGCGCACCTTGGCGGAGATTGAGGGCGTCGAGTCCATTCGCGACGCGCGCGCTGAGGTGGCGGAGATCGCCGTAGGTCATGCGACGAATCGCCTTCGAACCTTCGCGGCCCGATAGGATCGCCGCCTTTTTCGGATCCGCGCGGAAGCAGCTCTCGGCAATGTTCAGTTCGGCGCCCGGGAGCCAGTCGGCGTGGCGTGGATCTGATTCCGGATTCAGGATCCGGGACGGATCTCGTCGGAACACGATTCCCAGCTTGCGCACCATCGTGGACCAGAATTCCTCACGTCGATCCTTCGCCCAGCGATGAAGCTCGTCGTACGACGTGAACCGATGCTCTGCGAGCAGCTTCCCGATATTCGATTCGCGCAAGTCCCTCGCCGTAGGGAACCAGGCGGGCCCCGGTCCGTCCTCGGCGGACCGATTCGCGTACGCCAGGTGGAACAGCGCGCTGTGAGCCGCGAATCGCCACCGTGCACCGGCGTCCGACATCAGGAGCCCGCACAGCTCCCGCCAAAGCCGTTCCTGCCCATGTCCGTCGAGGGGTGCCGCGGCGCGGTGGATGACCCCGTTCACTCGCGACACGAAATCGTGTGCGAGTTTCGGCGGCAATCCCCATGACTCGGCGTCGGCGACGGCGAGCGTCGGCGGCACACGAACGAAATCCCGCAGACTCACTTAAGCCTGCGGACCTTTCCGAAAAAACCGCGTCCGGCTCGGGAGACGCTCACTTCTTGAAACCGGGCCCTGGCGTCTCGGACGCCATCGCCTTTCGCGCGTACTCGAGGGCGCGGTCGACGGCTTCTCGCGGCGTGTTGACCGCCACAAAGAGTCTGGCCTCGACCCCCGCCTTCTCGACGGGCCACGTCCGAAGTCCGAAGACGGTCTTTCCCAGGTCGAATGCATGAGCCATTTCACTTAGCGTGCCGTACGACCCGTTCACCGCGATGATCGCGTCGGCGGTGCGGACGATGATGAGGTTCCGCGCGGTGCTCATCGATGTCGCGATTGGGAGATCAATGAACGGGTTCGCATCCGCCTTGTTCCCCGTGGGCAGGACGCCGACCGTCATCCCGCCGCCGCGCTTCGCCCCCTTTGCGGACGCCTCCATCACGCCGTTCAGGCCTCCGCAGACGAGGACGGCATCGGCGCGGGCGATCAGGAATCCGACCTCTTCGGCGAGCGCGAGACCTTCCGGAGAGGCGGTGCTGCCTCCACCGATGACACCGATCGCCGGTTTCCTCGACATCAGGAATCTCTCGCCACGCCCGCGCTTGCATTAAGCCTTTGCCGGAACATTCTCATGGGGGAGAACGTCGGACGCCGAGCAGGTCCGCGAGGCCTTCGAGAGATCGGACTTGGGGGCACGGCGCGGGCGGCTCACCTTCGCGGCACACTAGCACCGCATGGAGGCCCGCGCGGCGGGCGCCGAGGTAGTCTGCCTGGAAGCTGTCGCCGGCGTGGAGGCTCCGCTCCCCAGGGACGCCCGCCTGGGCCACGGCCCGACGGAAGATCCGCACATCGGGTTTCTCCGCGCCGACGTCGAACGAGTACGTGATCGTGTCAAAGTACTCCGAGAGCCCGATCTTCCGGAGCATCGCGGGCAGCGTGTGGGACGCGTTCGAGATGATCCCGAGGCGGAATCCCGCGCCGCGGAGCGCCCTGAGCGTCTCGATGGACTCCGGGTAGGGTCGCCAAGCGACCCCGCGCTCGAACTCGGCGTGGATCTCGTCGAGCATCGCGTCGTTGGACTCCAGGCCGAGGTGCTCGACGATCCGCGCGTTCATCTCCCGGAAGAACTCGTTTTCGCGGCCCGCCGGGAACGGCCGGATCAGCGTGACGATGGTCTCCGGCGTCCGCAGGAGCCGCGCGATGGCGGATCGGTCCATGAGATGTCCGCGAGCCGCGAGGGCTCGGTGGAAGATGTCGGCAGCGGCCGGCTCCGAGTAGGCGAGCGTCCCTCCGACGTCGAGGAAGACGTGGGTCACGTCCTTGAGCGTCTCGTCGCGGCGGCCGGACACCGGCTTCGATCCCATCGAGGTCCTTCATCGACCAAGTTCCAAAAAGCCTTGCCGTCGCTCTTATCCCGCGGCCGGCCATCCCGCGCCGGTGACCCCGATGGCCGACGACCCGACGCGCACGTACTTCGCCGGAACCGACCGCGACCGAGCCGCGTTCGAGGCGGGCATCAAGTTGGGCTCGATCCTCCACCAGTACGTGGGGACGCCGCTGACCTCGGCAAGCGCGGGATCGCTCGAGCGAGCGATCGAGGCGGCGACGCGGGTGCAGCCGCTCGTCGAGCGGGTCCGCGTGCGCATTGACCGAGCGCGTCTGCGGATCCGGGGGCCGTACCGATACGGCGTGGTCACGGAAGATGCGTTGGATGTCGAGGTCACGGTGCGGGTAGGCGCCGCGCGAGCCGTCGGCGCCTTGCGTTACGTTCCGGATTTCGACTATCCGCTCATGTATTTGAAGGCCATCACCGGGCGGACCAAGGACTAATAAGGCGCTCCCTTTCTGCGGCGGCCGATGGCGCAGGGCCGCGAGGTCGAGGTCAAGTTCCGCCGGGACCTCGGGCTCCTCGAGATCACGATGATCGGGCTCGGCCCGACGATCGGCACGACGATCTTCCTGCTCGTCGGCCCCGGCTACGCGATCACGGGTCCGTCGCTCGTCCTCGCGTTCGGTCTGAACTTCGTGGTGACGATGTTCACCGCGATGGCGTATATGGAACTCGGGTCCGCGTTTCCCGAGACGGGTGGCGGATACCTGTGGATCCGCCGCTCGATGCGGGACCCGTGGGGCTTCCTCGGGGGCTGGATGTCGTGGTTCGGCCACTGCATCGTGGCGTCGTTCTACATCTACGGGTTCGGCCTCGGCGCGGTCCTCGCGATCAAGACGGTCCTCGGTGTCCCAACCCTCGTCTTTGCGGGCCTCGGCGAGTCCGCCCTCACCCGGATCCTCGCGGTCCTCGCGGCGAGCGTGTTCTTCGTGATGAACTACCGCGGGGCGAAACTGACGGGACGCTCCGAGACGGCGGTGACCCTGGTCCTTATCGCGGTGGTTGTCTCATTCATCGTATTCGGCCTCGCCCGTATGTTCTCGTCTGGGCCGCTTCCGACCCAAAACTTCAGCAACTTCTTCCGGGGCAATTCGGCCGCGACCCAGTTCCTCGCCCTCTTGGGCGCGATGGGCTTCACGTTCATCGTCTTTGAGGGGTACGAGATCATCGCACAGACCGGAGAAGAGGCGCGCAATCCGGAGAAGAACATCCCCCGCGCACACTTCATCGTGATCGGCCTTTCGACGATCATCTTCGTCTTCGTCGCCCTGACGGCAATCCTCGCGGGCGGGGACTGCGCGAACCCGGTGAGCAGCGGGTGTCAGCTCGTCCATGTCGTCGGCGGGAACACGATCGGCAACAACGATGCGATTGCGGACATCGCGGCGCGGGTGATGCCGTTCGGGCTTCAGATCATCGTGTTCGGCATCGCGCTCGGTGCCCTCGCGGCCCTCAACTCGATGATCTTCTCCTCGAGCCGAGTGGCGTTCGCGATGGGCCGCGACGGAGGCCTGCCGCGGGCCCTGGGCAGACTTCACCGCAAGAAGCGCACGCCCCACATCGCAATCGCGGTGAGCGGCCTGATCATCGTCACGATGACCTTGACCCTGGACATCAATACGGTGGCGGCGAGCGCGGACATCATGTTCCTGCTCCTGTTCCTCATGGTGAACTGGGCCGCGATTGTCTTGCGCCGCACGATGCCAGACGTGAAGCGGTACTTCCTGATGCCACTCTTCCCGATCATCCCCCTGCTCGGGATCGCGACGAAGTTCATCATCGCCCTCAGCCTCTGGGCCATCGAGCCCGTCGCATGGTTCATCGCCCTGGGTTGGATCGGCATCGGGCTGACCGTCCACTACCTGCACGAAAGGAAAGAAATCGTAATCGGCGTTACCAAGGTCGTGGAGTCGATCCTGCCGATCCGTCGACCGCGGTACCGGATCCTCCTCCCGATCGAGGAGTTCGACCGGGTCGAGCTCGTCGACTTCGGGGCGTTGGTCGCGCAGGTCGAGGACGCCGAGCTGACCCTCCTGCACGTGATCGAGGTGCCGCCCGCGCTCCCAATCGATGCGATCGACCGGTTCTATGTTAGCGAGGTCCGATGGAATCTCGGCAAGTTGCGGAAGCGCGCGGAAGAGCTCGGCGCGTATGTAACTGCCCGGGTCGAGGTGAGTCACAAGATTATCGACACAATCCTCGACAATGTGCGGGAGGATGAGACGGACCTCCTCATTCTCGGATGGAGAGGCGGATGGCGCAAAGGGCGGATCCTTGGCTCGAACGTGGATCGGTTCGTGCAGGAGGCGCCGTGCGACGTCGTCGTGTTCAAGTCCGCGGGGCTAAAAGAAAAGGTCGAACGCATCCTCGTCATGAACGCGCCGGAGTGGCATGTCTCGTATGCGACCGGATACGCAATCCTGCTCGCCAAGAAGCACCGAGCCAAGATCACGATTCTCAGCGCCGTGCAGACGGACCGCGAGCTCGAGAAAGAGCGCGGGTACAGTGCTCGCCTCGCGGAAATGTGTCGCACCCACGGCGTCCCCTTCGAGGAGAAGTTCGTGAAGATCCGGAACATCGTCGACACGGTCGTGGATGAAGCGAAGACCTACGACCTGCTCGTCCTTGGGGCTTCGACGGAGTGGCGGCTCACTCAATTCGCGTTCGGCCCGATGCAGGATCAGATCGCGCGCCGGACGGAGACGCCGACCCTTATGGTCCGCAAGGTCCGCCGTCAAGAGGTGCGGGCTCCCTTGCGAAGTCCGTTACCGACCCCCGTGGGCCCGCCACCGCAACCCACGTAGAGTGGGGAGTGCCTTGGACCCTTTCGCCTCGATTGTCTCCCGAAACAGGCGCCGGGCGCGGACGAATGCCATAAAGACTCTTTTATAGCGCAACGCATATTTCTGGCGCCGCGTGAGTGGCATGGGCGAGGCGCTCAAAATCGGGATCACGGGCCTCCCCGGCGCAGGCAAAACCTACTGCCTTCTCAAGGTCATCGAGATGCTCGAGGCCGACGGCCTCAAAGTCGGCGGCATGATCACCGAGCCAATCGTCAAGCGGAACCGACGCGAAGGCTTCTACGTGATGGACTGGGCGACGAAGGAGAAGCGGGTGTTCGCGTCCCGCGAGATCACATCCAAGACGATGGTCGGCCGGTTCGGCGTGGACATCAGCGCCCTCGAGGAAGTCGGGGTGAATGCGCTCCGCAGTGCGACGGCGAATGCCAACGTCATCGTCATCGACGAGGTCGGCAAGATGGAAGTCGAGTCGCCGAACTTCGTCCAAGCGGTCAAAGATGCCCTCGACGCCGACAAGCCGCTGCTCCTTACGCTGCACAAGAAATCCCGAAACCCGCTCCTCCAGGACATCCGCCGGAGGGACGATGTGCG